>Ga0070741_10013309_pt1 | contig 14581 bp, 14 predicted proteins | sample Coa_R1_4_FD_66440 | JGI IMG/M metagenome (GOLD analysis project Ga0070741, IMG submission 66440) | Surface soil microbial communities from Centralia Pennsylvania, which are recovering from an underground coalmine fire - Coalmine... | ecosystem: Environmental > Terrestrial > Soil > Unclassified ...
TGGGCTTCCTAATCAACCTGCCCGATTCGTACACACCGACCTTCGAGTGTTTTGTTTGATTTAAACCTTTCTCAGTTGTGCTGAGATCCCCCATTCGCAGCGTAGAGTGCAGCAAGTGTGCAGCACAGTTGGGAGATACGCTCGCATCTCTTGTGCCGAAATCAGATCATGCGCAGTGGACGAACCGCGACATTGGCAGAAATGACGTTTTGAAGAATTCGCTCGGCACGTTCGGCTAGCCAATCAAAGCCGACAATCCGGACTCTCTGCCGGTGTTCATTGTCCAGAGCCAAGGCCCGCTGCTGCTCGGCTGAGAGGGGCCTTTCGAGGCCGATGACAACGAGGCAATCAGGGTCACGAAATTCAGGGAAAAACGCATTCGCTTCTCCAAATCTTTCGAGCAGGAACAACCGATACTGCATCGCCTGCGTAACCGCCTGTGTTACGGCGGCACTGATCTGCAGATTGCTGGTGACGAGCTGCTTCGCAGGTGTCTCGATCTCGATAATGAGATAACTCCCATCTGCCCTTTTGATCACGAAATCAGGCCGCCTCGCGCCATGCAAATCGGGTCGAGGCCATACCAGCACCGCTAACGGATCAAGCAATTGTGGCACTTCTTCAAAGAATTGTTGAAACTGCGGTTCATCGTCTGCGTGATTGCTGATCAAGTGTCCATAGCGGGCAAGAATAGGTTTCCCGACAGTCAACCAGCGGCTTGCAAGCGCAGCAAACACTTCCTTAGCACTGCCGTGGTCCTCCAAGGAAAGCTGCTGGAATGCAGAGCCTGCAACATGTAGAGCCTCGTCCTCGTCCAACGACAACACAAATTCCGTAAGCCTTTGCCTTGCCAACGTTCTCAGGCCGGGAGCCCTCCATAAGAGCGTTAATCCCTGCATCACCCCAAATCACCAGGCATACGGCGGCTGGAACCTTTAGTTCGAAATTGAAAGTGATTCCCCCGTACATGTCTTCGTACAAACGCTGCACTGCTGCCAAACCGTCGAGGTTGTGTGCCCGAACACACTCGGCGAGCAACACAGTCTGGTAACGCGGATGACCGTGTTCCACAAAATCGGCAGCGCGTTCGAGCAGTGTCATAGAAAGCCGAAATCGAGAATACCAAACGCCGGTCGGCGTGCTCCTGGATTCTCTTTGAGAGACTCGAAATCGCGCTGTGCCAAACAGTGAATCCGACAAAGGACTAGGCCGTTGCTCGTCGCTCAAGTTACGATGCAGGCAAAGTGCTTAGGAATCTTTGCAATGGCTGCCGCTTACTTTTCCGGCCAGACTCTCGACGACGTGATGCGCTCCGTCATCGGGGCGTTACAGGTCGATGGGGACGCGATTGAGCCGAGTAAGGGGCCAGCAACCGAACTACGCGGAGTACTTCTTGAAATTGCAAATCCGAGGTCGCGCCTCAGCCGGACTGAGACGCGCGGGAGGCTCTTCAGCGCATTGGGGGAATTCTGCTGGTACCTCGCCAGAAGCAACAAGCTCGATTTCATCGGCTACTACATATCAAAGTACTCCGAAGCCGCTGACGGCGACGTAATCTTCGGCGGATATGGGCCGCGATTATTCGACTGGAAGGGCATTAACCAGGTCGAGAACATCGTTGCGAGACTAAAGACGAATCCGCATTCGCGTAAAGCGGTTATTCAGCTTTTCGACGCAACAGATATCGCCCAGAAACACAACGACGTTCCTTGCACCTGCACTCTGCAGTTCATGAACCGACACGGCAAGCTCCACATGTTTGTGAACATGCGGTCGAATGATGTCCACTGGGGGCTGCCACACGATGTTTTCTGCTTCACGATGCTCCAAGAAGTAGTGGCAAGATCGTTAGCGATTGAGCTCGGCAGTTATAAGCATGCTGTCGGAAGCCTACATCTGTACAAGAAACACGAGGCCGCAGCCAAACGATTCTTGAAGGAAGGCTGGCAGGCAACCGCCCCGGCTATGCCGCCAATGCCGGCCGGGGATCCTTGGGCCGCTATTGGGGCACTGGTTCGGGCAGAAGAAGCCATACGCGTTCAAGGGTCCTCCGATGCCGCGGAAGTCGGGACCCTCGATCCGTATTGGGCTGATCTTGTACGCTTGCTGCAGGTATATCGAGCGAAGAAGGATCGGAATAGCGACCACGTCAAAGCGCTTCGGAAACAGATGTCATCGGGCGCGTATTACCCATTCATTGATCGTGTGATCCGGAAATTGGAGGCAGTTAAGCCGGTTAAATCCGGTGATTGAAGCAAGCTTATTCCCTGCAGCCGAGGCCAAGAATGCACGCACCGCTGACAACGTTTATTGATCGGTTGGACAGCCCGGCGATGCGCCAAACGGATGTGATCCGTTGGGGCGCTCCCGTGCCGTCATTCGGGGATCTCAACCGCGCAGTGGTAGCTACTCTCGGCTTGAACCCGAGCAATCGAGAATTTGTGGACGACGGCGGAATCGAGCTCCACGGTTTTTACCGGCGGTTTCACACATTGAAGTCCCTGGGGCTACGGTCTTGGGCAGATGCCGATGCTTATCATTTACGGCTCATTCTGGAGTCATGCCGCACGTATTTTCTCGCAAACCCCTATGACCTCTGGTTCAGAAAGCTTGATCAGATCCTACAAGGAATCGGCGTGTCGTACTACGCCACGTCAGACATCGCCTGTCACCTTGATCTGATTCCCTACGCCACCTCTCGTAAATGGACCGAGCTGTCGTTTCGCCAACGATCATCGCTCTTGACGCTCTCAGGCGATAGCCTTCCTCTACTACTCAGAAATTCGTCGGTTCGCCTCTTGATTCTGAATGGCCAAACCGTGGTGAATCAATTTGAGGAGCTAACCGATAATCATTTGGAACGTCGCGAAATGATGGGTTGGACGCTGAACCGGCGAGGCAAGCCCGACGTAAAGGGGTTTGCGTACCAAGGATTTGTTGAGAGTCTTTGCGGAATTCGGCTCTCGCATCGGATATTGGTGCTTGGCTTTAACCACAACATCCAGAGCAGCTTCGGTGTCACGCGGGAGGCTGTCGCCGCAATTCGACGCTGGATTGCCAAGGCCACGAAAGGGTTGTTTTGAGACCACGAGATCGAGAATTGGCGCGAAGACTAGATGCCGGGCTGCGCGATTTCCGCCGAACGCGTCGCCTTCCTGGTATCAGGAGTGCTCAATCACAAGAGGCCCTCCGCGAGCAGTTGCTTGAGAGCATTCACCGGGTCAGATTTGTTGAAGTGATTCGTTCCCGACCAGTTTCAGACCGTCGTACCGATTCCAATGATGATCTGTTCGATCCGCTGAAGGCGGCGATTGTCCATCAGCGGGGAGGTGATCTCGAAGAGGCCTTTTGGCTGGTTTTTCTCTTCGTTCACTTCGGCAAACACTCTACCGGTGGATGGCGGTACGCACGGGAAGTCTATGGTCGGCTGGGTGAAGGTGGTCTATGGGATTGGGAATCAACCAGCCGCGACCCCGCTGGCTTCCGAGAGTGGCTGAATGCTCACCAAGCGCGCTTGAGAAGGCCCGGAGCCGGATTTGGCAATCACCGCAAGCGCGAAAGCTTGGACGCGACCTCAGCGAACGGCACCGGTGCTGTCGTCGAGAGTTACGTCAAGTGGGTAGGACCGGGTCGGTCGCACGTACAAAGGTTCAATGCCGTGATCGAAGAGGCGGGCGGTGACCCCCGACGTGCCTTTGACGCGCTTTATCACTCGATGGAGGCAGTTGTGCGGTTTGGCAGGCTGGCTCGTTTTGACTATCTGACGATGGTCGGCAAGCTTGAACTCGCCGCGATCTCCCCAGGCTCAACCTACCTTGAAGGTTCGAGCGGCCCACTCCGTGGAGCACGCTTGCTCTTCGGTAGGAACGAACGAGCACTAGTCCTCGACAGTTGGCTGGCTGAACTCGGTGAGCAGCTTGGTGTGGGAATGCAGGTCCTTGAAGACGCGCTCTGCAATTGGCAAAAGAGCCCAAACCGATTCAAGCCATTTCGCGGCTGAACTATTTCCACGTGTACCGGCGTTTGAGGCCGTTGAAGTGGTTGTGCTTGATCTTTCCGTAATGCTGTAGCTGGCCGACAACAATTCCGGGCGAGACGCCGATTCGACGTGCAAATCGCACCAGGTCATACTTGTTTGAACGCACGCGCATTAGTTCCGACTCATACTGCGGTGGAACCAACGTGCTCGCTGCGAATTCGTTAGCCTCTTGCTCTGGCGAGGCATTTGGTGTTTCGATCCCTTCAATGAACACTTCCTGCTTTCCGTGCAGCAAGATATGCCCTGCCTCATGAAAGAAACTAAACCAAAACTGGTCATCGGAAAGAAACCGGAAGCTGAGCAGCAGCATAGCCTTCTGCGGCGTAACGAAACGTGTAGCGCCACTGGCGTGGCAATCCGCAGGGGCACGAACGATGACGACAGCAACGCCGGCCTGGGCACAGATCCTTTGCAGTTCCGGAAGAAAAACTTCTGGATCTTTTTCTCGCGTAAGACCTCTGATCTCACTAAGTGCCGCTTGAAAGTGCTGCGCGTTCCAAGGAGCACAATCAATCTTCTCAGCCTCCAACTCGCCTTGGCGCAGCCATGCAGCCACAGCAGCCGGGCGGGATTCAAAACTTGGTGACGTCCTGAAGGCGAACTTTTGTTCAAGCTCGCCGAATGCACGATGCCAGGCAGCGATGTTCGGTACGCCGAAAAACGTTAAGCAATCAGCGAGCTGTTGTGATGGCTCGGGCGCTTCTCGGATCCATCCCAATCGCACCATGTCCGCCAGAGGCAGTTCGCGGAGCCACGCATTGTCAATCAGGCCTGGCTTGGCGATCTGTTGGTGATAACGAAAATCGCGAGCCATCCAGAACTCGACCGATCCGCCCAGTACATCGGAAAGGCGTCTCGCTAGGCCGAGAGTTATTTTCGAGTGCCCTAGCAACAATTCTGCGGTTTGTTCTTGGGTCTGCCCAATGCGTTGAGAGAACTCGCCGACTGTAAGCTTCCGCTCACGAAGCACATCTGCAATCGTCTCCCCCGGTGGCGATACCCAATTCGGCTGAAAAGCTGTCTCAGGCATGCTGCCTCCTGATTTGCAGGATTCTGATTCTGCTCACTTTGCCCCAATCGATCTCCCCTGCGGCCTTGGTCGGATTGTGCGGATGATTCGGAGTGAATACCAGGGTATAGCCTTCACTCAAATCGATGGTCATGGCGTCCTTGCCGGGTGCAATTCGGGGATTACCCGCGATGAGGTCGTCCGGTGAGGTGGCTGCGTCGAGGTCTGCTAATCGATGTTTGAGCACTTCCGCCACAGCGTCCCCAAGCTGACGCATTGCCTCGGCCTCGTTCTCGCAAATATTGCGAAGCTCCTTTGTTTCAAAGGCGAGTTCCAAACGTACTTCGCCCTCCAACCCTGGCAGCGGCACTCGCCGCACAGGGCGAATACGGGAATACACTGAAAAGTCGTTCCGCCGGCGTCGAAAGGAATTCTGATTACTGCTGCGCGTGATTAGCACGAGCACTGAGCGTCGCTTCAAATTCCGCCGGAGCTATCTGTGATTGTAACGCGAACCCAAAGCTGCGCGAAGGGGTTCAGTTCACGCACCTGCCCGCCTGCCGTCGCAAGTAGGCGACATAATCTCGAGAGAAGGCGAATTGCCGCGCACCAGCGAGCAGGTGCTCGAAATAATCGGATTTCACCGCATGACGCTCGGCAGGCTGCTTTCTGAACCTCTCACGTCCCGATTCTGTGCCGATATACGTGATGGCGGCCACGGTGACGCCGTCCGGGATTACTGTGACCTCGGCATCTGCTCGCTGATAATTGCCCGTGCCATCTCCCCTTACGCCCTCGATGTTGTCCATCGTGTCGAGTGCGGCTCGCGGAATCTCGAACAGGATGCCCATGACGTATTCGCCTGGCGCGGGGACGATGTCTGTCACCGCAGACTGGTTCGTCTCGCTGTATAGATCGAAACGGATTCCCCAGCCGTCGAGCTTCGCCGCCGCAATTGCGGTCGCGAGCCCGTTGAGTCGCTTGGAGCCGTTCAGCCGGTCTGGTGACATGTTCGAACCGTATTGGAACAGGAAGAGGTGACTGCGCTCGGGTCTTCGCATGGAATTTCAGATTCTGTTTACAGCAGCTTCGGGCTGTGAAACCGGCCCGCCATTGCTAGCTATGTCCATAGCGGATCGCCAGCCGCCAACACGAAGGAGCACTTTCGGCAACTCGGATTCTTCTCCACAAGCACCTCTGAAACGGTGCCGCTGAGTGCGTCGTACTGGTTCCGCACGGAAAGCGCTGGTGCGTAGCCCAAGAGAAGCTGCAGAACATCGCTGACCGCGAGACCTGCAAGCACCCCGTTAAAGGTCGTAACGAAAGCGGCCGTCTGTTGCCCCTTCCGCCGCGAGAGCGTGGTCCGCAAATATGAGCGGTTTGCACCGTCGGCTTCCGCCTCAAGCTTCTTGTCAGTGACAAATCCGGTACACCACAGGCAAGGGCCTCCCGGGACCGCCGTGAACACATTTCCGCTTATGGTAGCGATTTCGGACAAGTCATCGTCGGGGTCAAGAGGATAGAGACCAAGACCGATATCGACGTAGGGGATGCAATACCGCCAAGCGATTTCCTGGAGATCAGCGCGCGCGTTCAGGTTGTTGACGCAGCCGATGATGACATCTGAACGCTTGAGCGCCTCGATAGCTGCCTTCTCCGGAACAAGTGCGTTCACGGGCGTGAAACGCACGTTGCGGTTGATCCACCGCAGCTTGGATCTCACCGCAGCCGTCTTTCTCCTGCGGAGGAGAACGTCAGCCCAGCCAAACCCATCTGTAGCCACCAGGTTGTCGCCGGCGATGCGCTGCGCGTCGATTCCAACGATCTCTCCGACGCCGAGCGCGCCGAGCTGTGTAGCGACTTGGCTGCCCCCACCACTGAGACCTACCACAGCCACCGACGCCTCCCGCAGCAGCGACCTCGAAAGTTTCCCGGCGACGAGCGGCTGCCGTCGATGGAGCAGCAAGTCTTCAGGTTTTCCGTCGGGCAGTGGAAAGGTGGTTACCCTGTCGCTAAAGAATCGCAGGCTGAAGTCGCTGGTGATCTTGGATTCATTCGGCAACAGCACGATACCGGCTGCGGAGGAATCCCCAAGCACAATCGAACCGTGTGGACGCCGAGGTGCGACCATTTGGAATGCAGGCAAAAGTTGCCGAGCACTCGTATCGTCGTCCTCCGACAATCGAACACCTGCACGACCGGGGTGGTGGTGAAAGATGAGTATGCCGAGGCCTCTTTCCAAGGCCTGATTGAGCAGCGCGATGTTGTATGCGCCCGTCCACTTTGCGCCATGGCCCGCAGCCCGCACAAAGGCCGTCGCTGGAGGAATGACCAAGTCCTGAACCAGGACAAGCGTCCCGTTCGGGGTTTGGCCGTGAGATGCCAGGCCGAATACGACGGGTTCATGCTCAACGGACCGTCGCACTTCGTCCCAGAGCCGCTTCCAAAGGTGGCTCGGAATCCGCAGTTGAACGCCGGGCCTCACGCGAACCTCCGGAGCATGCCTTCAACGAACTGTACAGCCGTGTGGTCCTCGGTCCACCGGAGGTTGTAGGAGTACGTGCACCAGTTGTCCCCGCCCACTATGGCGGTTCCGTGCTGTGGTTGGCTACCACGAACCGATGGAATGACTCTGATGTAGAACTCCGGCTTGGCCTTAGCCGGGTCAAGAACGACCATCGCCTCGGTGGACGCGGGCTGGCAGCCCGGCAAGAAATGCACCTCGGGCAGTCGCACGAGCGTCAACGTGCCGTCTTTCGCGTTCACTGCGCCACGGTAGTTCTCTTTGAGCTCCGCCACGAGGCGCTCAATGGTCTCCGCTGTCATATCACGCCTCCCTAGCTGATCGTTCCGGGCGGCAGGGCAACGAAGTGCTCGCCATTCTTGATCTCGATGGTCTGGTCATTCGTGACCAGCTCCAGCTTCTGTCCCTGACGCCGAGCCAGGTCGTAATCGGTGGGGATGCCGGCCTGCTGCTTGATCTGAAGGCCGGTTACGTGGTCCATGTCGAATTCGATCTTTCGCTTGTCGTTCTTGTTCAGCTCCACGAAAATGTGCACACTCGTGGAGGCGGTTACTGGGTTCATTGCAGTTCCTTCACAGGGGCTTAGATTTGGGCGCCTTTGAGCTACCCCGGCCCCTACTATGTCAGTGCCGTTTGGACCTGCGATTTCGCCGTCCCTGATCGAGAAAAATTGCGGACCCTCGTATGTTATTGGGCCGCAAGAGGTTAGATGTCCGAAGTCAAGAAACGGTGCCCCCTACCTGGGCGTGGTTGCCACGAATCCATGGCGAAAATTGCCGGGTCAGTGGCACAAATATTGTGAGGCTCGTACCGCCACGTGAACAGAGAAGCCTACGAAGCTATTTCCCGGATTTCCGACGACGAATGGCGCAATATCGCGCTGGAACTAGAGCGCTACGCACTCAGCGTCAGCCGTGGCCTGCGCTGGCGCACCCGGAATCCGGTCGAGCTGCCCGGCGGCGAGACTGTGACCGCGATTGTGTCGAAGGCTATTGAGAAGCTTTTTTCGGGCGAGCGCGAATGGGATCCCCAGAAGGAGCCGGACATCAGGAAGTACCTGCGTGGCGTGATTGACAGCCTTCTGAACCATCTGGCGGAGAGCCAAGACAACACGCTAGTAACAGTCGCACCGGAGCCGGGTTCGATGAATTATCCCGCCTGGGAGAGTGGATCGCAGAAACGCGATCCGAGCGTCGATTGGATCGTTCCGCCCAACCGCTCACCAGAAGCTGCGGTGCTCCACCAGGAGCAGGCCGCGCTGGAGGATCGGGCCCTCGAATTGTTGATGGAGGAGTGCGCGGATGACGAGGTTCTGATGTCGGTGCTTGAGGCGATGATGGATGGCTATGAAAAGTCCGCCGAAATCGCTGAACATAAGGGCATACCAGTGAAGGACGTATACAACGCGGCCAAACGCATGGACCGGAAGCTCGAAATTGTCCGAAGACGTCTTGCAGAAGAACAGTCCGCTTCCGCTGCCGGAAGGAAAACCGTATGAACAGACAGAAGCCGGATAGCCGCGAGGTGCTGCGCCGAATCTCGAAGCTGAGCAGCGATGCCGAATGGAGCCCCGACGAGAACCGGGAATCGCTGGCGGAAGCCGGAATTCGTGCAACTGATGTCACCGAACGAATTGTCCAGCTTGTTGAGCGCCTAAAGAAGGAGTCGCCATTGCACTGGAAGGCGAGAGCTGCGGCAATGCGGCAAAGTCTGTTGGAGAAAGTTCACTCACGCGTAACCTCAGAAGCTTCTGGGCTAAGCCGATCTCAGCTCCTCGACAAAGTTAAGGAGGCAATTGCACGATTGCCAGGGCCGGCAGGACAGCAGTACGCGGTAGCTTTTAGAAAATTCGAAGAGGCCACTGAGGACGATCTCCGTTCCATGCTTGAGGAGCTCGCTATCGTTGCGGAAATCGAAAAGGATCAACACTGAGCATGGGCCTCGATCCAATCCGCGAACGAACCGCTGAACAACGAGCCGATCTGCTGATCTCTGAACTGCAGATAACCGACTCGGGCGATATCGACATTGAGGCAATTGCCATGACGCGGAGTGCGCTTGTCATAGATGGCGGGCTGACTGGTGCTGAAGCTCGGCTTGCGCGCTCTCCGAAGGTCAGCTTTATCCGCGTAAACACGGGGATTCGTGAGCCGGGGCGTCGTCGCTTCGCCATTGCGCACGAATTGGGGCATCTGCTCCTACAGGAAAGCTCCCAATTTGCGCTTTGCACGGAAAAGGATCTTGTGCCGTTTTACACAAACAGCCCGGACGAACTCGAAGCCAGCGTCTTCGCTGCGGCCTTGCTGATGCCGACGGGTATGTTTGAGCCGCTCTGTCGAACAGCAACTCCTTCGTTTGCCCATATTGCGGAGCTGGCTAACCGGTTTCAGGTGACGTTAACGGCGGCTGCCATGCGGTACATCCAATTTTGCCCGCATAGATGTTGTTTGGTTGCAAGCACAGGCGGAAAAATTCGCTATCACCGAAAAACTGAGGATTTCGGCTACTTCATTACGCCACGCGAAGATTTGAGCCCAGCCACTCACGCTGCCGACTTTTTCAAAGGCGAGCGTTTGCCGGTCGGGATGCTGGACGTGAAGGCGACTGCCTGGCTTGAGGGAAAACGAATCGATTCAAGCAAGCTCATCAAGGAAGAATCTATTGCAATGCCGTCTTATGATTCTGTCCTGACGCTGCTCTGGATCGACAAGGACATCGATCAGTATGTGAGCGGCGAGGACGAATACGACGCGGAACAAGAAGCGTCCGACCAGCGCTGGTCGTGGAATCGCTACTCGAAACGGCGGAGCTAAGAGAACTACTACCCGGACCCTCTTTTTTTCGTCGATTCGAGCTGGCGAAAGCTGACGGATTCTACGGTATTCGGGCAGCAGCTTTCACTGTAAAATACAGCTTCTTACGCACGACAATTTGCAAATGCCAAGACGTTTCTTTTCTGAAGCTTATGGGCTCAACTGCCGTAGCACGCTCGGTCGGGTCAATCGTACATGTCCGCGGACGCGATTGGGTCGTCACTTCTGATGATGGCGAAATACTAGCCCTCAAACCGCTCAGCGGGGGCGAAGAGGAAGCGACAGCGGTTCACCTCGCAATTGAAGGGCAGCACGTTCGTGATGCCCAGTTTCCGCCGCCGTCGCCAAGCCAAAGCAGCGATCTCATCTCTGGCAAACTTCTACGCGACGCAGCACGCCTCGCACTGCGGAGTGGCGCTGGGCCGTTCCGATCACTCGGGCGACTGTCCGTCCGACCACGACCATATCAATTCGTCCCGCTCATCATGGCGCTGCGCCTCGACCCCGCTCGCCTCCTTATCGCTGACGACGTGGGCATTGGCAAGACGATTGAAGCCGGCTTGATTGCGAGTGAACTCCTTGCACGCGGAGATGCCAAGCGGCTGTGCGTCCTTTGCCCGCCACATCTGTGTGATCAGTGGCAAGAGGAACTCCGGGACAAATTCCACATCCACGCAGAAGTCGTTCGCAGCAGCACAATTGCACGTCTTGACCGTTCCACGCCTCAAGGGCGAAGCCTTTATGATTATTTTCGCCACCTCATCATCAGCATTGACTTTGCCAAAAGCGACAGGCATAAGCCGCTGCTCCTGCAAGACTGCCCGGACCTGGTGATCGTGGACGAGGCCCACTCCGCCGCCGACCCCGGTTATATCGGATCGAAAGACCAACAACAGCGCCACGCCCTAATCAAGGAAATCGCTACCGACGAATCAAAGCACCTGCTCTTGTTAACGGCCACACCACACAGCGGTGTGGAGGCGAGTTTCCAGTCGCTCCTAGGAGTCTTGCGCAAGGACTTTCTCGGATTCGATCTCCAGGAACCTAGCGAAGCGCAACGCAAGGAACTCGCGAAACACATTGTCCAACGCCGCCGCGGCGACATCGACGAGCGATGGCTTGGCGGAGACGGGCAGAATCGGCCATTTCCAACACGTGTTCCCCCGTTTGAGGATACGTATCGGCTCACACAGGAATACGGCACCCTCTTCCAGGACGTGCTTGCTTTTACGAGGCAGATGGTCACCGCCACCGGACTGTCGGAAACACGGCAGCGAGCACGTTATTGGGCGGCGTTGTCACTGCTTCGATGCTTGATGTCCAGCCCGGCCGCGGCGAAGCAGGCGTTTTATGCCCGTGAAGAGTCGCTCAGAAGCGCGAGAGGCGAGGATGTCGAACCTGATGAGGATCTGCGAGCACGCGAATCCCTTGACCCGCTGGTTGAGCACGACGTGCTCGATACGGTCCCAGAAGCCGCTACAGATTTGAGCAAGAGTGATCTCTCGCAGACGGATCGCACGAAGCTGCGCCAATTCCAGCAACGAGCTGAAAACATCGCAGCCTCCGGGAACGACCCAAAGATTGAAAAGGCTGCAGCGATTGTCGGCGACTGGCTTAAGAAGGGCCACCGGCCGATCATCTTCTGCCGCTTCGTCGCAACGGCTCAGTACGTCGCCGATCAACTCGAAGCAAGGATCAAGACGAAATATCCGAGCTTCCGTGCGACGGCGGTGTCAGGCGAAACCGGTGGGGATGAGGAGCGCCGCGCAGCCATCGAAGCTCTGGTTGACCCCGATAAGGGCGGGACCGAGAAGCGCGTCCTGGTCGCGACGGACTGCCTTAGCGAGGGCATCAACCTCCAGGAACACTTCGATGCCGTCTTGCACTACGACCTTCCCTGGAACCCCAACCGCCTGGAACAGCGCGAAGGCCGCGTAGACCGATTCGGGCAGCAGAAGCAAGAGGTTCGCGCGGTCGTCTTGTTCAGTGAAGACAACCCCATCGACGGCGTGGTTCTGAACGTTCTGATCCGCAAGGCTCGGCAGATATATCAGGACCTCGGCATCAGCGTCCCAGTCCCGGCGGAAAGCGAGAGCGTCGTGAAGGCGGTGGTGAAGGCCGTGTTCGAGGGCTGGCGTGGAGAGGATGCGCAGCAGCTACGGCTCGACCTGCCCGAAATGAACACGGTCCAGGCGTTCCATGAAAACTGGAAACGCAACGCGGACCGCGAGGAGCGCCGGCGTTCCCGGTTCGCACAGCACACCATCAACCCAGATGAGGTCGCAAAAGAGATTGAGGCGACTGACACAGTTCTCGGCGACCCCGAAGCTGTCCGTCACTTCATGCTGAATGCGGCTCAACGCTTGAAATTCTCTCTTCGGAAGCGTGACGGCTATTACGAACTGGACCCGACCGCGCTACCCGCTGAAATTCGGGACCGCCTTGGCTGGCATAAACCGGTCAAGGTTGTATTTGTCAGCCCGCCTCCAAAAGACGTTGAGGGTGCCATTGTGCTTGGTCGCAATCACCCCCTCGTTGCGTTTCTGAGCGACCGAATCCTGGGCAGAGCGTTTCTTCCGCAGACGGAGCAAGACTATTCGCGCTGCGGCGCCGCGTACACGAGCGCAGTCAAGACGCGGACGGTGATAGCGCTACTGCGCGTTCGCTACCGACTCCAACGCAGAGCAAAAGCGGAGCAGTTTGCGGAGGAAGTCATAACAGTTTCTTCCCGAGCCGAAGGCAGTGCGCCTCTCTGGAGTTCACCAAATGATGCCGCCACGCTCGGCCTGCTTGATTCCGCGCAGCCGGCGGGTAACATTTCTCCCCAAGAAAAGCAGCAGCGAATTGCCAAGGCGCTGGATGAACTCTCCGCGAGCAGCGCTCAACTTAAAGCCATCGCGGATGCCAGGGCAACAGAGCTTGAGGCCACATACGACCGCCTGAAAAGCACAATTGGTGGCGGCAGGGTCAAGGTCAGCGCCTATCCGCCCGACCTGTTGGGTGTTTACGTCCTGCTCCCCGGAGGGAATGCCTAATGCGATACGTGGCAATCCGCTCCGAAGGCAGCCTCCTCCCGTATGACTTGCTCGACAAGATCCTTGCCGACCAAGTTGCGGGGCAAAAGCCCGCCGACTTTGGACTCCCAAAAGGGCAGCGGCTCATCGACGAAATCAGCCGCGTCTGGGCTGACGCACAGAACCTCTGGAGCAATTTCAAACGCCGCAGGCAGTCGCTTACAGAGCGCGATCCGTACGGAACCTCGATCACGCGAACTTGGATTGTGTCTCTGCTATCGGACCCTGAGATGCTGGGTTTCGACCTCAAGCTGCAGGCGAGTGCAGTCGTTGTCAACAACGCCACATTCGCAATTTCGCACCGTGACGGCGATGGCGATGACGCTATTCCGGTTCACATCGAGGGCTGCAAGATCGATCTCGACCGCCGCTTACACACGAAGCTGCGCACCAGCCCGCAGGCGATGTTGCAGGATTTCCTGAATAATTCCGAGCGGTCATCGTGGGGAATTCTGACCAACGGCGTAACCCTGCGGCTGCTTCGGGATTCATCGCGCACATCGCGTCCGACGTACCTTGAATTCGATCTCGAAAGCATTCTCGAAGGCAATCGCTTCAACGAGTTTGCGCTGCTGTACCGGCTTTGCCATCGAAGCCGGTTCCCCCGACCCGGACAGGAACCCTCGGACTGCCTGCTAGAGAAGTATTACCTCGACTCAATTGAACAGGGCCTGCGTATCAGAGAGAAGCTCAGTGGGAGTGTTAAAGAGGCTCTGGAGATCCTGGGTGCGGCATTTCTCCAGCATCCAGCCAATAGCCGGCTGCGGGCGGACTATCAAGCTGGAAAGCTCTCGGCAGAGAAACTGCACCGTCAGCTATTGCTGCTTGTGTACCGTCTTCTTTTCCTCATGGTTGCCGAGGAAAGGGGCTTGATCGTATCCATGGGGGAACGAGCGGATCGCAACCAGAAGATTTACGACGAATGGTATAGCGTCACAAGACTTCGTGAGCGGGCGAGTCGTATTGTGGAGGCATCGCCCTTCGGCGATCTTTGGGTCGGACTGAAGCAGACATTTTCGCTTTTCGAATTCGGTCTTGATACGAATGCGCTAGCTATCCCGCCCCTTAACGGCGACTTATTTGATGAGAAACGCGCAATTCCAGATCTGGCTCAAACAGAGC
>Ga0070741_10013310_pt1 | contig 14581 bp, 13 predicted proteins | sample Coa_R1_4_FD_66440 | JGI IMG/M metagenome (GOLD analysis project Ga0070741, IMG submission 66440) | Surface soil microbial communities from Centralia Pennsylvania, which are recovering from an underground coalmine fire - Coalmine... | ecosystem: Environmental > Terrestrial > Soil > Unclassified ...
CGGCGACGTGGCGGCGGAACCAGTAGTTCTCCGCGGGGACGTCGGGCAGGGTCCGTTCGCCGGTCAGCTCGAGCGGCGGGACGCCCTCCGGCTGGTTCTCCTGCACGTAGGCCACGCGCGCAACATAGAGACAGCGCGAAGCTCGGGGCCCGCTCTAGGAACCCGGCCCGGTCGGGACAGTCCTAAGATGGCCGCCGTGGCGGCGCCGGGCAGCCCCGAGAGGATCAAGGAGGTCAACGAGCGGTATCACGACGTCGCGGCGTCCGAATACGACTCCAAGTGGGGGATCGACTTCGGAGAGGTCGGTCAGGAGCAGGTCACCGGCAAGCTCCGCAAGGCGCTCGGCGGCCGGCCGGAGCCGCCCTTCGGTGACGCGCTCGAGATCGGCGCCGGCACGGGCTACTTCACGCTCAATCTGCTCCAGGCGGGCGCGATCAGGCGGGCGACGGCGACGGACATCTCGCCGGGCATGCTCGCCACGCTCGAGCGGAACGCGGAGCGGCTCGGCCTCGAGGTCCAGACCGCGGCGGCCGAGGCGGAGGTGCTTCCCTTTCCCGATCGGAGCTTCGACCTGGTCTTCGGCCATGCCGTGCTGCATCACATCCCGGACCTGCGTCAGGCGTTCTCTGAGTTCGCCCGCGTCCTGCGCCCCGGCGGGACGCTCGCGTTCTGCGGGGAGCCCTCGCGGTACGGCGACTTCCTCGCGGCGATCCCGAAGCGCACGGCGCTGCTGACCGCGCCACTGTGGCGCCGTCTCGTCGGCGCGTCGGCGCGGGACTACGGGAGGGAGGCCGAGTACAACGGACACGACCTGGAGCCGGAGGTCGACGTGCACGCGTTCTCGCCGGGGATGCTGCGGGCGCTCTGCGAGTCGGCCGGATTGGTGGACGTGAGGGTGCGGGGCGAGGAGCTGCTCGCCTCGATCCACGGCTGGACGGTGCGAACGCTCGAGGCCAGCGCCGAGCCGGACCAGATCCCCTGGGGCTGGCGGCGCTTCGCCTTTCGCAGCTACATCGCCCTGCAGAAGCTCGACAATCGCGTCCTCGAGCGAAGGCTGCCGCCGCAGCTCTTCTACAACCTGCTGGTCTCGGCCCACCTGCCGAAGGGCGCGTCCCGGTAGGGAGCGCGGTCAGCTCCGGCCGCCCGGCTCCTCCTCGACCGTCCGATCCGCCCACGGGATCGCCTCGAGCCTGCCGTCGGGAATCGGATCCCCGCTGATCACCGACTTGCCGTAGGTGCCCTCCTCGAGGCGCTGCTCCGCGCGCTCGATCGCCTCGAGCGTGCGCCGCAGGTCATCGCGAATCGCCTCGTCCTTGCCGGCCTGATCGAGCTCGTTCGCCTGATCGCCGGTGTCCTCCGGCTCCTCCCCGGGCCGCTGCGCTCCGATCGCCTCGAGCTCCCGCTCGATCCTCGTCCTCTCCTCCGCCAGCCGCTGCCGGGCGCGCTCCGGATCCATGCACTGATCCTAGTCGGGCTTCGCGCCGGCGGCTGGCCTCGCGAGATCCGTTTTAGTCCGCTTTAGGAAATTCCAAGGGCTCGGTTAAAGGGCCGGTCTACCTTGGCCGTGCACCGAGGAGGATGCCGTGGTCCAGTCCGTCGGAGTGAGATCGGTCTACCCGTGAGCCGCCGGCGGGGCAGTTGGCGCCGTGCGCTCACCGCGGTCGTCACCGCGGCCGCGGGGCTCACGACGATTGCCGGTCAGCTCTCGGAGATGGCCTTCACCGGCCGGGCGGCTCGCTCCGGCCTTCCCCTTCTCCCCCTGCACGCCCTCGGCATCGCTGGTGGTCTCGGGCTCCTGGCGCTCGCCGCGGGCCTCTGGCGCGGCCGTCGGCGGGCGGCGGTCCTCTCGACCGTCGCGCTCTGCCTGATCGGGACAGCCCGACTCGCCTACGGCCAGCCCGCGCTGGACGCCGCGATCGATCTCGCCGGCGGGATCTTGATCGCCTTGAACCTGGGTGCCTTCCCCGCCGCTGACCGGAGGGACCGCCGCGGCCGGACCGACGCGCTGGCGCTTGCGGCGGGCGCGGGGCTGTACGCGCTCTACGCGGTGGCCGCGATCGTCACGGCGAACGGCACGGAGATCGACCGGGCCGTCACCTCGATCGGCCGGGAGGTACCTGCCGGACCGCTGCTGGCGGGCACGCCGGGCCACCTCGGCCTGGTCGTGAACGCCATCGTCGCCGCGATCGTCGTCGCGGGCTGGATGCTGCTGCGGGCCCTGCTGCGGCCGGCGGCGTCCGTTGAGGGCCATTCGGCCGCCGAGCGCTCGCGGGCGGCGGCGATCGTCCGCGACCACGGGGTGGACTCGCTGGACCCGTTCGCCCTCCGCGACGACAAGGCGTTTCACTTCGCCGCCGGCGGCTTCCTCACCTATCGCGTCCTGCGCGAGACGGCTGTCGTCTCCGGCGATCCGATCGGGCCGGCGGGCAGCGCGCCGGCCATCCTTCAGAGCTTCGCCCGCTTCGCCGACGAGCGCGGGTGGAACGTGGTGATCACGGCGGCCTCCGAGCGTCACCTGGACGCCTGCATGCAACTCGGCATGAGGGTGCTCAGGATCGGAGACGAGGCGGTGGTGGATCCTCGGACCTTCAGCCTCGAGGGGCGGCCGATCCGGAAGGTCCGCCAGTCGATCGCCCGCGTGAGGCGGCACGGCTGGCGGGTCGAGGTCGCGGATGACCGGGAGATCTCGCCGCAGCTCGAGCGCGAGCTCGCCGAGGTCGAGGAGGACTGGCGCGCGCGCCAGAAGCGGCTGATCGGGTTCGCGATGACGCTCGGCCGGCTGGCTGGGGCCGGCGAGCGAAACGGTGGCATCTACGTCCTCGCCCGCGACCCCGAGGGGCGCCTGCGCTCGTTCCTCAGCTTCGCGCCGTATCGCGGCGGGCTCTCGCTCGACCTGATGCGCCGAGGGGGCGACGAGCCCAACGGCCTCACGGAGGCGATGGTGGTCGCGGCGATCGAGTGCGCGCGCGAGCGGGGCCTGGCCGCGGTGAGCCTGAACTTCGCCGGCTTCGCCCATGTGATGGCCGCCGACGCGGCTCTCAGCCGGAGCCAACGCCTGCTCCGTCGGCTGCTCCGCCTGTTCCACGGGCGCTTCCAGCTCGAGCGCCTGGTCCGGTTCAACGCCAAGTTCTTTCCCCGCTGGCAGCCGCGGTACCTGGTCTACGACGGGCTCGCCTATCTGCCGCTCTCGGCGCTCCGCGTTCTCCAGGCCGAGGCCTATCTGCCGGCTCCCGACGAGGCCCGGCGCAGGCCCTTCGCCTGGGCGCCTGCCTGGACGCGGCCGGTTGCCGCCGCGGCGGCGATCTGCCTCGGTCTGACCGCCCTGACCGTCCTGATCGGCGGCAACCACGCCACCGCGCGGCCTCTGCGCATCCGCGCCGAGGCTGGCCATTCGGGCTGGACCTTCGTCTACCGCGGTCCGGACGGGCGGCGAACCCGAGAGTCGTCCCTTTACCTGGCGAAGGGCCGCCGCGCGGTCGTCAGGATCGTCCGGCCGCTTCGCCACCCGCATCCGATCGAGGTCCGGCCCGCGAGCGGCCGCCGCTGGCGAGCGATCCGGGTCGATCCGGCCCACCGGGGCGCCCTGCCGCTTACCTACGGGCCGGGCCGCACGGCCTTCTCCGCCCAGGTCCTGGGGCCGAAGCGGTTTCGCGCGCAGCTCGACGCGTCTGCCGATCGACGGGCGGTCGGTGCATGAGGTGGAGGCTGAGAGTGGCAATGGTGCTCGCCGCCGCCTTTCTGGCGACCGGCATCTACGGCGCCTGGGCCTACGTCCACGACTACGAGGTCTATCGCGGCTTCCCGCCCCCCTCCGACCCACGCGGGATCCCGACCGGGACGCTGGTCGAGGCCCGCTTCCAGTCCCCCGCCCTCGGACGCGAGGACTCCTACATGGTCTACGAGCCGCCCGGCTTCCAGCGCCTGGCCGCCGCCGGCTACCGCTTCCCGGTTCTCTACCTGCTGCACGGAACCGTCAGCAACGCCCTCCACTACGTGAACGTGGGCCGGGTCGGCGTCGCCCTCGACGAGCTGCTCGCCGCCCATCGCACCCGTCCCTTCCTGGTCGTCATGCCCGAGTCGAGCGACGGCAGCTTCATCGACGACACCGAGTGGGCCAACAGCCGCAAAGGCGCCTACGAAACCGAGGTGATCGACATCGTCCGCCAGGTCGATCAGCACTTTCCGACGATCGCGGATCGATCGGGGCGCGCGATCGCCGGTCTCTCGATGGGCGGCTACGGCGCCCTCAACATCGGCCTACACGACCCGTCCATCTTCGGGGTGATCGAGAGCTGGTCCGGCTATTTCACCCAGACCGCGGGTGGACCCTTCGCCGGCGCCTCGCGGGCGACGCTCGACTACAACAGTCCGGCGTGGTACGCGCGGACGATCGCCGCCGCCCTGCATCAGCTGCCGCTGCACGTCTTCCTCTACTCGGGCCGGCAGGACAAGGTGACCCGCTACCAGTCCCGTTTCGCGCGAGAGCTACGAAGCCTGGGCGTCGGCGTCAGCACCGCCGAGCCGCCCGGCGTGCACGACTGGCGCCTCTGGCGGGCTGAGATGCCCGTCGCCCTCCGCTACGCCGGTCACTGGCTCTATACGGCCAGGGCGGCCGGTGGCTACCGCTTCCGGGCCGGCTGAGTCGACCAGGCGCGCCTGGGCGGGAGCCAGGCTCCAAGCCGCCACCCCGACCCCCACGAAGGCAGCCAGGTGCAGCAGGCCGATCGCCGGACTGGAGCCGAGGGAGTCCCCGAAGGCGACGAAGCCGGCGAGCACGCCGCCGCCGGTGGCCCCCGCCTCCATCACGGCGATCGCCGTCAGCGGGCGGTTGGTCTGGAGCGCCCGCTGGAAGCAGAAGAACGCCGCGATCCCTGAGAGGACCGCGACGATCAGGAGCGGCGACGAGAGCACCGACGAGGCGCCCCCCGATCGACCCAGGTCGGTCAGGCCCTTGGTTGAGCCATCGAGGGCGCCGTAGAAGAGCCCCGCGGCGAGCCCGAGCGCCGGATTGCGAAGGCGACCGCCAACCGCGACCGCAAGCAGGGTCGCGGCGGCGATCAGCGCGGTGACGTAGAGGCCCAGCGCCGTTCCGTCGAAGTGCAGGTGCCGCGTCGTGTCGGAGAGGCCGATGGCGAGCGCGGCGAGGCTGCCGGCCATCAGCGGCACCGCCCGGCGCTCGGTGCGCGTCAGCTCATGGCGGAAGACGCGGGCGGCCATCGGGACGGTGAGCGCCAGCCCGCCGGCGACGAACGCCTGAACCAGCGAGATCGGCGCGAGGGCGAGTGCGGACAGGTGGAGCAGAAACCCGGTGGCGCCGAGCAGCAGGCCGACCCGCCACCAGGGCGACCGCAGCATCGAGCCCAGGGTGCGGCGCCAACGGCGCGCGCTGACCGCTGGTCGGTCGGCGGCATCGAGGTGCTGGCAGAGGTAACCGGCGCCCTGCGAGAGCGACGCGAGCAGCGCCAGCCCCAGGCCGAGCAGGACCGCCGGCACGCTCAGCCCCCTCCCCGGCCCGAGAGCCAGCGGCCGGCGAAGCTCAGCGCGAGGGGCATGTGCCGCGACCAGAGCGCGAAGTTGTGCGGGCCTCCGAAGAAGTCGGACTCGACCTGAACGCCCAGACGCCGGAGCTCGTCCGCAAAGGGGCCCTGCTGGACACGCAGCGGGTCGGTGCGACTGATGTAGAGCAGGACGTGGAGCGGGTGGGTCGCGAGCTCCGGCCCGAGGCGGGAGACGTAGGCCGCCGGGCTGTTTGCCCGGAGGACCGTGCGCGGGGCGCCCGCGAACACGCCGGTCGGCGTCTGACTGAAGTAACCCGACCAGCTCTCGATGACCGAGAATAGGGAGAGGTGGTGGAGCGCGATGTTCACCGCGCCATAACCGCCCATCGAGAGACCCCCGATGGCGCGCGCGGACCGTGATGCGACCGTCGGCCAGGTCCGATCGACCGCGTGCACCAGGTTGAGCACGCTGTCGGCGAAGCGCCCCCGCGCGGTGTTGGCCCATTCGGTGTCCCCGACCACCGTCGAATCGGTGGACTCGGGCATCACGATCAGCATCGGCTGGACACGGCCGGATGGCATCAGCGCGGCGGCGGCCTGCCCGATCCGGCCCCGCTGGAAGAGGTGCCCGGCGCCGTGGCGCTGGTGGCGGCCGTCGCCGTGCAGGAGGTAGAGAACGGGGAAGCGCCTGCCCCGCTTCGCCATGTTCGAGTAGCCGGGCGGCAGGTAGATCAGATACGAGTCGGTCCGGCCAAGCGCGCGCGAGTGGAAGTGAACCCGGCGAAGGTCACCCCCGCCGTCGCGGGCCTTGCTGACGTCCGCGCCCGGCAGCGACGTGTTACGAGGAGCCGTGGCGCTGGCGGAATCCGACTGGACGGGTGGGTCCTGCCTGCCGGCCGATGCCTGACCCGAGCAGCCGGTGGCGATCAACGCGGCTCCGGCCACCGCCGCCGTCGCGGCCAAGCCGATCGAGAACGCGCGTGCCCCGCTGCGAGTCATGGCCTGGGCGCATGCTCGGCTCGCCGTCTGGGCGCGGGGTAAGCGCAGGTTTCGGATTGCCTAAAGCCGCCTTGAGGGTCCTGCGGGATCGTCTGGACGATGGAGGTGCTGACCGCACGAAGGGTGGGGCACCGGGAGCTCTCGGCCCCGGCCGTCCGGGCAGTCTCCGCGGTCTCGCGCATCGCGGCGGCCTGGCTGCTCGCCGGCGCCGCGCTCCTCGCCGGGATGGGGATCCTCTACCTGATCCGTGGCGAAGCCCTGCTGCGGATCGGCCCGGAGCTTCGCGGTGCGCTCCCACTCGAGCAGCTCGCCGGAGGAGACACGCAGCCGCTCGCCCGCCTGGTAGTCGCCTGGGTCCCGGCGGGGTTCGCCGCCGGGCTCGTGCTCGCCACGCTGACCAGGCTCAGCGCCATGACCCGGGTGGCTTCGCTTGCCGCGGCTGCCGCGGTGGTCCTGATCGCCACTGGCGCCCTCTCGGATGCGATCGCGGTCAACGACCCGGTCGGCCCGCACGTCGCTTCGCAGTTCTCCCGCCCGGGAACGCTGGCAGCGGTCGCGCTGTTCGCGCTGGGCGGCGCCTGCGCCGGGCTCCTGCGGCCGAAACTCGCTCGACCTAGCCGAACGTGAACGCGTAGCCGGAGATACCCGGGTCGAAGATCAGGGTCAGGCGGTGCTGCGTCACCTCGGGCAGGTCGACGAGGCGGTACAGGCGCTGCGCCCGGATCGTGGCGCGGCCGTTGCGGACATCCGCCCCCGCGAGCCCTGCGGGAATCGGGCGACCGTCGAGGAGAACCTGGATCCGCCGCGCGCGGTCCGGCGAGCCGAGAACCAGGAAGACGCGGCGGGCATCGAACTCGAGGTCGATCTCCGCGCCCAGGCCGGAGGTCGCCTCCTCGGCCGTGATCGCCCAGCGCCCCGCGTAGGCGAACTGATTCCGCAAGAGGGGTCCCGGAGCGGCGCCGAAGTCCTGATCCCCGGGATGCACCGCACTCACCCACCCTTGCGCCCTGGCGGCCCCTAGGTAGGTCTCCGGCGTCCTCAGACCCGCGGACGGCGCCTGCGCCGTCGCCCGCGCCCCAGGGCCCAGGTGGGAGTGGCCGGCCTCGGCTAGCAGCGTGCGGATCGCGCGCTCGGTCTGGGCGTAACCGCCCTCGCCGAAGTGGGCGTCGCGGACGTTGCCGTTCGCGTCGACCAGGTAGTCCGCCGGCCAGTACTGGTTGCCCCACGCGTCCCAGGTCGCCAGATCGTTGTCCTGGACCACCGGATAGGTGAGGTGGTTCTGCGCGATCGCGGCCCGCACGTTGCCCGCGTCCTTCTCGAAGGGGAACTCCGGCGAGTGCACGCCGATCACGGTGAACCCGTCGCGGGAGTAGCGCTGCTGCCAGGCTTCCAGGTACGGCAGGGTGCGGATGCAGTTGATGCACGTGTAGGTCCAGAAGTCGATCAGCACCACCCTCCCGCGCAGGTCGCTCATCGAGAGGGACCGGCCACCCGGGGTGTTGAACCAGTCCTGGGTCCCGGTGAAGTCGGGGGCCCGGCCGTAGGTCTGGAGGCTGACGGGCTGATCGAGCTGCGACGGGGGCACGACGGGCGGACCGTGCTGGCTGACCTTGGCGAGGTCGGCTGAGATCACGTTGCTCGCCTCGATTCCCCTGGTCGGGTTGACCAGGAAGGACGGCAGGTCGCTGGCGATCGCTGTCTGGAAGCGCGTGTCGAGGTTGGCGGTCATCGCGACGGCGACCAGGACCATCACTGCGCCCAGAGCCATCTGCACCCGCCCCCGCACCGGAGCGAGGCGTCCCGCAAGCCGGCGCCCGCCGATCAGCAGCAGGTAGAGCACGATCGCGGATCCGGCCGCGTACGAGAGCGCCACCGCAAGCCGTCCGGCCGTGAAGCTCTGCGCGGCGGAGACCACGATCACGCCGGCCAGGATCGGCCCGGCGCAGGGCGCATAGACGAGGCCCAAGCTGCCCCCGACGAGCAGGCCCGAGCCGAAGCCGTCACCACGGAAGCGCGCCGGTCCAGGCACGGCGCGGCTCGCCAGGGCCTCGATCCGGTCGCCGATCGGCGGAATCAGCAGCGAGATCCCGAACGCGTACAGCACGGCGATCGCGAGATCGCGCGCGGCCCCGTCCGGCAGGCCGAGCGCATCGATCACGTAGACGAGCCCGACCGTGGCGAAGGTGAAGGAGAGAGCGAGCCCCGTGACCACACCGAGGGGCCGGCGCCGGCCGCCGGTGACGCCGGCGGAGAGCACCGCGGGCAGGATCGGCAGGACGCACGGGGAGAGGGCGGTGCCCGCCCCGGCAACGAGCGCGAACAGCATCAGCAGTGCCATCTCAGTCCAGACTCGCCTTCCGCCCTGAAGTTACACGCGGCCGCCCGGGGCTGATGAGCGACACTCAGTCGTCCCGGGCGCGGCGGACGCGATGGACCGGCACCTCTCCCTCGATCCCCTTGAAGCGCCGCTTCCCGGCGAACGAGAACTCGAACGGGCGCCCGTTGGCCTGGGCGATCGAGTCCTTCACGGTCTGGTCGGCCACGACGCTGTCCGGCCGGGCGAAGCTCGTGATCCTCGCCGCCAGATTGACCGGCCGCCCGTACCAGTCGCCGCCGCGCCCGAGGGCCTGCCCGCGCGCGACGCCTGCGCGGAGGGGCGGGATCTCCTCCGCTCCCGCCGCCTCCACCAGGTCGAGCACCGCGTCGAGCATCGGCGGCGACTCCGGCGAGGCGAACATCGCCGCGTCGCCGATCATCTTCACGAGCCGAACGGGGGGCTGCGCGGCGTCGGAGGCGAGCTCGAACAGCCTGCCGGTGAGGTCGCCGATCTGCTCGATCTCGAGCGTCTCGCCGAGGCGCGTGAAGCCGACAAGGTCCGCAAACGCGATCGTCATCTCATCGGCATCGAACCGGCCCGAGGCAAGCTCGGCCTCGGTGATCACCGCGCGGCGAATCGCCTCCCGCAGGTGGATCCGGTAGGCGTGCAGCAGGGTCTCTCCAAGCAGGGGCGCCATGGTCTTCGCGGCCGCGGCGTAGCGCATGGCGAGCTCCCGCTCGTCGATCCCGGGCTCCGTGAAGACCTCCCCGACCATCTCGCGGTTCGCGTCGGCAAGATTCGCCATCGAGATTCCGATCAGGCGGGAGGTCTCCAGGACGCCGTCCATCGGCAGCCCGGAGTCGAGGAAGAGCTTCGCGCGCCTGGCGGCCTCCAGGTCGACGTCCGAGTACACCGGCTCATCCTCCTCAGGAAGCGGGGCACCGAGAGCCCTCAGCAGGCGCAGGAGGAAGTCGAGCTCCAGACCGACCTTCTCCGCGATCTGGGCAGCCGTGTAGCACTCCGCCCCGGAGTCGAAGACCCGCTCGACCGGCAGCAGCACGAGCCGGTTCTCCTCGACCGCCTGCCTCAGCTCATCGAGCGAGACCCCCTGGCCGGCCAGCTCCTCGAGCAGTGCCTGCCGCGCCTTGCGCGCCCTGCCCGTCAGGTCGCCGAGGAGCCCCTCGGCCTCGAAATCGATCCCGGCCATCGCCGGGATCCTAAGATGGGACCGCATGGCGGGCCACGAGCTTCCGATCTTCGAGCTCCCCCTCGTGCTTCTCCCGGGCGAGCGGATCCCCCTCCACATCTTCGAGGAGCGCTACAAGCGGATGATCGGCACGGCGCTCGAGCAGGGCGAGCCGTTCGGGATCGTGCTCCGGGACGACGAGGGCGCCCGGTCGATCGGCTGCACCGCCCGGGTGGACGACGTGCTGGAGCGCTTCGACGACGGCCGGATGAACATCGTGGTGAGCGGCGAGTCGCCGTTCCGGGTGCTGGACCGCTTCGAGTCGTCCGACTACCCGAAGGGCGAGGTCGAGCTGATCCCCGACGAGAGGGTCCCGCCGATCGACGAGGGCTCCGCGACCGCGGCGCGGGAGGCCTTCGCCGAGCTCGCCGAGCGGGCGACCGGCGAGCGGCCGTCTGCCGAGGAGCTGGACGGCGCCTCCGCCTACTCGATCGCTGCGCGGATCGAGCTCCCCGCCGACACCAAGCAGCGGTTGCTCGAGCTGCGCGACGAGGACGAGCGCATGGCGCTACTGGCCAACGCCCTCGGGGCGGTCGGCAAGGCCCTCGAGCGAGCCGAGGAAGCGGCCGAGCGCGCCAGCGGAAACGGCAAGGTCCACTTTCCCGGCCTGCCGGAGTAGCCGCGGCTGGATCACTGGGGCTGGTGGCTCGCCTTGATCAGGCAGGCGTGGCGTCGCGGGCCGGGCGGGTACTTCTGCTTGCACTTCTTGACGGCCGCGGCGCGCAGGCCGGTGTGCATCTGACCGCCCCAAGCCGGGAGGGCACTCGACAGCACGACGGCGAGCACCGCCGCCGAAAGCAGCGCTGCGAATCGGGCTCTGGGCAGGCGAAGCATCCCTTGTTTGATCGGCCGCGGTGGGCCGGCTCGACATCCGTCATTCGTCCGCTTGCCTCGTCGCCATAGTCCCGGGCATGCAGAGGGAGCTGGAACGGGCCGAGAACCTGCGATCGGCGATCCGCTGGTGCTCCGCATCGGTTGGGTGGGCGGCGATGGCCGGCGGCGCGTCGCTGATCGCCGGCTTCGCCGCGGGCTCGACTGCGCTGGTCGGGTTCGGCCTGGACTCCATGCTCGACGGCGGGGCGTCGGCGACTCTCGTCTGGCGCTTCCGCCGGGAGGAGCGCGGGGCACGCCCGGCCCGAGAGCTCGAGCGAACGGCGGCCCGGATCGTCGGCGTCCTGCTGGCGCTGGTCGCCGCCTACCTGGTCGTCCGCGCCGCGGTCGCGCTGGCGCAGGGATCGGGTCCATCCGGGACAGCGGTCGGCGTCACGCTCACGGCCGCCTCCGTGCTGATCCTGCCTGGGCTCGGCACGCGGAAGCTGCGGCTGGCGGGGCCCCTCCGCAGTCAGGCCCTGCGGGCCGATGGCGTCCTGAGCGCCGCCGGGGCCGCGCTCGCCGCCGCCGCCCTGATCAGCCTCGCGCTCAGCACGGGCCTGGACCTGCGGTGGGCGGACTCCGTTGCCGCTCTGCTGATCGCGCTCATCCTCGTCCGGGAGAGCCTCCTCACCCTGCGCGCCGGCTCCGGCTGATCATGCGAGCGCGACGGCGCCCCCGCGCCTCGGGTCGCCGCCCCCGCTGAGCTCGCCCGTGGCCGGATCGCGGGCCACGGCCTGCGCACCGCCGAAGAACAGGTTCTGGCGCCTCCAGCGCACGACCGGCACGCCGCGCCGCTCGAGGTCGTCCAGCCCGGCGGAGTCGACCCCGGGCTCCGCCTGCACCGTCCCCGCCTCGAAGTGGAGCCGCCCCGCCCGCACCGCCTCGCCGGCGTCGAGCCCCTCCTCGAGGACCCGCAGAACGACCTGGAGGATCGCGGAGCGGATCCGGTTCGACCCGGCGCTGCCCAGGCCGAGCACGACCTCGCCGTCGCGCAGCGCGAGCGTCGGGGACATCATCGAGCTCACCCGGCGGCCCGGCGGGATCCGGTGGAAGCCGCCGGGGTTCAGGTCCTCCTCCCCGAGCATGTTGTTGACGTGGACTCCGGTGCCGGGGACGACCACGCCCGAGCCGGTCCCGTTCGAGCAGGTCACGGACGCGCAGTTGCCGTCCGCGTCGATCACGGCGAGGTGGGTGGTCGAGCCGAGCCGGTCCGCCGGACCGCCGGCGCCGCCGTGGCCGCCCGCCCACTCCCCTGCGCGGATCCGCTCCGCGACGGCGTCCAGATCGCTCGCCAGGAAGCGCTTCACGTACTCGGGGTCGTGGAGCCCCTCGCTGAAGTCGTCCGACCGCCGCTCGTTCGCAGCCTCCATCGCCGCGACAACCTGCTCCACGCCGCTGCGATCCCCGAGGCGCTCCAGGACGCCGAGCGAGTAGCCGATCAGGATGCCCCCGGAGGACGGCGGCGGGTTCGTGAGCACGTCGTAGCCGCGGAACCGGGCCTCGACCGGCTTGCGCTCGACCGGCTCGTACGCCGCCAGGTCTTCCATCCCGAGGGTGCCACCGCGCTCCCGGACCCAGTCGGTGACCGCCCGCGCGACGTCCCCACGGTAGAAGGGCTCCGAGCCCTCCGATGCGAAGCGTTCGAGCGCGTCGGACATCTCCGGGTACCGGAACACGTCCCCCTCCACCAGCCGCTCCCCCTCGGGCGTGTAGAGCGCCGCGGACTCGGGGCTCGAGACCAGGATCGGATGGAGGATCTCGTGGAAGTAGGCGGCCTCCGCTGTCAGCGTCACGCCCTCGCGCCCGAGCCTGATGCCCGGCTCCGCGAGCCTGCCGAGCGGCACCCTGCCGAACCTCCGCCAGACGTGCTCCAGGCCGATCGCCGTGCCCGGGACGCCGCAGGAGGCGGCGCCGCAATAGAAGGTCTGCGGCGTCTCGTCGAAGTAGACGGGGATCGGGATCAGCTCGGCGCGCCGCTCTGCCCCATCGGCTCCGCCGGCCGCGACGAAGAAGTCCAGCAGGGTGTCCTCTCCGTCCTCGTGAACCATCATGAAGCCGCCCGCGCCGAAGCCCGTCAGCTGGCTCTCGGTGACGAATGAGGTGAGCACCGCGCAGATCGCGGCGTCCACGGCGGTGCCGCCCTCGCGCAGCACCGCGGCGCCGGCTTCGGCCGTGAGCGGGTGACCGGCCGCGACCACTCCCCTCGGGCGACTCATGGCGGGCAGCCTAGGGGCCGCCGGGGCGTATCAGTCGTCGACGTCGAACTCGGGGACGTCGAGGATCCGACCCTCGATCGACCGCGGCTCGCTGGGCCGCCGGCCGACCTCGCCGCGCCCCCAGACCCCGTCGCCGTAGAGATCGTCGGCGGTGCCGTGGTTGCGCACATGGCCCATGTCCCGCCAGTCCGCCGAGGGGTCGGTGAAGCGCTCCGGCCGCAGCGCCGCGTCCCGATCGGGGTTTCGCGGCTCGCGCGGCTCGGTGCGCCGGGCGCGTCGATGCCGATTGGAGAAGGAGGTCTCGAAGCGGGTGGCGATGACGGTGATCCAGACTTCCTCGCTGACGTCCTCGTCCACGCTCGCGCCGAAGATGATGTTCGCGTCGGGATGCGCGGCCGCCCTGACCACCTCCGCGGCCTCGCTCGCCTCGACCAGCGAGAGGTCCGGACCGCCCGTGATTGAGAGCAGCAGCGAATGGGCACCCTCGACCGAGGTCTCGAGCAGCGGCGAGGAGACCGCCTTCTCGGCGGCGATCGTCGCCCGGTGCTCGCCGTAGCCCATGCCGATGCCGAGCACGGCGTCGCCCGACTCGAGCATCGTGGTGCGGACGTCGGCGAAGTCCAGGTTGATCAGGCCGGGCAGCATGACCAGGTCGGAGATGCCCTGTACGGCCTGGCGGAGCACGTCGTCGGCCACGCGGAATGCATCGACGATCGTCGTGCGGCGCTCGAGGATCTTGAGCAGCCGCTCGTTCGGAATCACGATCATCGTGTCGACTTCCTTGGCGAGCGCTGCGATTCCCTCCTCGGCCTGAGCCATGCGCCGCCCGCCCTCGAAGGAGAACGGCTTGGTCACCGCGGAGACGGTGAGCGCGCCGATGTCGCGGGCGAGCTTTGCGACCACCGGGGCCGCGCCGGTGCCCGTGCCACCGCCGGCCCCCGACGCCAGGAAGACCATGTCCGAGCCCTTCAGCAGGTCCTTGATCTTGTCCTGCTCCTCGAAGGCCGCGCGGTAGCCGACACGGGGGTCGGACCCGGCCCCGAGCCCGCGGGTCATCTCGCCGCCGATGTGCAGGGTGACGTCGGCGTTCGACTGCTGAAGCGACTGAAGGTCCGTGTTGATGGCGAGGAACTCGACGCCGGGCAGCTTGGCCTCGACCATGCGGTTGACGGCGTTGACGCCGGCGCCGCCGACTCCGACGACGCGGAGGACGGCCTGGTGGGTGCGGGGGACGACCGGCGCGCGCTCGGCCGGGGCGTCGGCGGAGGGCTCGTCCCGGCCGAACTTCGGCCGGATCTCGACACCGGGGCCGCCCATCAGCCGCTCGAGGCCCTCGTGGTAGATCTCGGGCTCGTGCCTGATCTTGACGTCGGACTCGGCTACGGGCTCCGGCGGCGTCGGCTCCGGCACCGGCTCCGGGCCGGGGATGGGA
>Ga0070741_10013311_pt1 | contig 14580 bp, 13 predicted proteins | sample Coa_R1_4_FD_66440 | JGI IMG/M metagenome (GOLD analysis project Ga0070741, IMG submission 66440) | Surface soil microbial communities from Centralia Pennsylvania, which are recovering from an underground coalmine fire - Coalmine... | ecosystem: Environmental > Terrestrial > Soil > Unclassified ...
GCGTCGCGGCGCTCGCCGAGCACGCCCGCTTCAACGCCGTCTGGACGTCCGAGGGGCTGCTCGAGGTCGAGGAGATCAACCCGGGCATCGCCGTCGGCCTCGACGACGGCCTCGTCGCTCCTGCACTGCTCTCGGCCCAGAGGCTCGACCTCGTGCAGACGGCCGCGGCCGTCAGCGACCTGGTCGAGCGTGCTCGCTCGCAGCGCCTGCGGCCGGCCGAGCTGAGCGAGGCGACGTTCACGCTCAGCAACCTCGGCATGTTCGACGTCACCGCGTTCACCGCGATCGTGACGCCGCCGCAGGTCGCGATCATGGCGACCGGGCGCCCGGTGGCGCGCTGGATCGACGGCGACGAGGGGCCGGTCCAGGCCTCCGTGCTCACCGCCACGCTCAGCTGCGACCACCGCGCCGTCGACGGCGTCGACGCCGCCCGGTTCGTGGGAACGTTCAAAGCGGCGATGGAGGACGCCGAGGCACTCTTCCGAGGTGCCGGTGACCTGAAGGAGGCGATGTCGTGAGCGCCAACGAGCGGGTCGGGTGGATGCGCAAGATGCTCGAGATCCGGCTCTTCGAAGACAAGGTCCAGGAGCTGTTCATGCAAGGCCAAATCCAGGGCACGACCCACCTGTGCCAGGGGCAGGAAGCGGTCTCGGTTGGCGCGGTTGGCGCGCTCGATGAGCGCGACTACCTGACGATCACCTACCGCGGGCACGGGCACGCGCTGGCGCACGGGATGACGATGGAGGCGGCCTTTGGCGAGCTGATGGGGCGGACGAGCGGCTGCTGCACCGGTGTCGGCGGCTCGATGCACCTGACCGACTTTTCCCGCAACCTGATCGGGGCGTTCGCGATCATCGGGCCCAGCTACTCGGTCGGGCTCGGTGCGGCGATGTCGGCCAAGCTGCGCGGCACGGATGCGGTCGCGATGTCGTTCTGCGGTGACGGGTCGACGAACATCGGCACGTTCCACGAGGCGCTGAACATGGCCTCGGTGTGGCGCGCGCCGATCGTCTTCGTGATCGAGAACAACCTGTATGGGGAGTACAGCCCGCTGCGCGAAACGACGGCGGTCGAGGATCTCGCCGAGCGCGCCAAAGCGCACGCCATGCCGGGCGTGATCGTCGACGGCCAGGACGTCGACGCCGTGCGCGAGACGACCGAGACAGCGATCGCGCGCGCCCGCGCCGGCGAGGGTCCGACGCTGATCGAGGCGAAGACCTACCGCTATCGTGGCCACTCGCGGACCGATCCCGCCAAGTACCGGCCCGAAGGCGAGCTGGAGCGCTGGAAGGAGCGCGACCCGATCGACCTGTTCGCGGCAAAGCTCGTTGCGGAGGGCGCCCTAGGCGAGGGCGACCTCGCCGCGATGCGTGCCCAGATCCAGACCGAGGTGGATGCAGCTGCCGAGCGGGCCGCCGAAGCACCGGTCCTTTCTCTTGAGGAGACGAAGGCATATGTCTACGCGTCTTGAACCCCAGCGGGCCGAGCCCTCTGCGGGCGTCGTCCAGCTCACGTACCGCGAGGCGATCGGGACCGCGCTCGAGCATGAGCTGGCCGCCGACCCGACCGTGCTGCTGATGGGCGAGGACGTCGCAACCGCGGGCGGCGTCTTCAAGACGAACGAGGGGCTGCCCGAGAAGTTCGGGCTCGAGCGGATCCGGAATACGCCGATCTGCGAGAACGGCTTCCTCGGCGTCGCGCTCGGGATGTCCGTCACCGGCCTCCGCCCGGTCGTCGAGATCATGTTCAGCGACTTCCTGCCGACCGCCGCCGACGCGCTCGTCAACGAGTTGCCGAAGTTCCGGTTCATGTCGGGAGGGCAGTGCACGGTCCCGGTGACCGTGAGGTCGATCGGCGGGGCGACCGGCCGGTTTGGCACGCAGCACTCGGCCACCGGCGAGTCGTGGTACATCGGTCTGCCGGGCCTCAAGGTCGCGACGGCGGCGACGCCCGCGGGGGCGTACTCGGTCCTGCGGGCGGCGATCCGTGACGACGACCCGGTGCTCTTCTTCGAGCACAAGGGCCTCTACGGCCGTAAGGGCCAGGTGATGCTCGGCGACGACGCGATCGCGCGCATCGGCGAGGCGGCAGTGCTTCGCGAGGGCACCGACGTCACCGTCGTCTCGACGCTGCTCATGGCCGACCGGTCCGTGACCGCCGCCGAGGCGCTCGCCGACGACGGGATCTCGGTCGAGGTCGTGGAGCTGCGCTGGCTCCGTCCGCTCGACTACGACGCGATCGTCGCCAGCGTCGAGAAGACCGGGAGGCTGCTCGTCGTCGAGGAGCAGGTGCACGCCGGCGGCTGGGGTGCGACCGTGATCTCCGAGCTCGTGCAGCGGGGAGTGCCGATGGGGCGTCCTGCGACGCTGAGCTTGCCGGACGATATCTTGATCGCCTACGCCCCCGAGCTCGAGGACGCGATCATCCCGAGCGTGGAGGCGATCGCCGGCCAAATCCGCTCAGTCGTGGAGGGATAGCGCCGGTCGTCGACGAGCTGGTCGATGCGGCGGCAGCGGCCGCCCGCCCGTCGGCGGCAGTGCGAGCGGCCGCCGTCAGGACGCTGTTCGACTTCTGCGGGTGCGTGGCCGCGGCCACCGGCACCGACGCCGACTGGGCGGGAGGTGCGGCGGGCCGTCTCGCGCTGCTCGCGCACCTCCACGACCAGGACGACTTCCATCTCGGCTCGCTTACCCACCCCGGCGGCGTCGTCTGGAGCGCCATCGCCGGGTGCGCCGGCCGGACCGCGACCCTCGGCGAGTCGATCGAGGCGGCCGCGTTCGGCTACGAGTTGACCGTGCGGCTCGCCGAAGCGGCTGGGCCGGGCCACCGGCGGCTCTGGCACGCGACGGCGACGGCCGGCACGGTTGGCGCCGCCGGCGCCGCCGCGCGCCTGCTCGGCGCCGACCCGGTCGACGCGGTCGCCCATGCCGCGTCGGTCGCCGGCGGGTCGGCGCAGGCGATGGTCGACCGCGCGGGCACACGCCTCGTCCACAGGAGTCACGCGGCCGAGAGCGGCGTCCGCTGCGCGCGGGCCGCGCTCGCTGGGTTGCGCGGCAGCCGCGGGGTGATCTCGGGCGGCCGCGGCGCGTTCGCGGAGCTCGCCGGCGTCGGCGCCGAGCGCGAGGCGTCCGCGATCGCCGAGACCGGATTCCGCCTGCATGCCGCGAACGGCTTCGCGCAGGCGGCGGTCGACGCCGCCTCGATGCTCGGACCCGTCGCGCCGCGCGACGCCGAGCGGGTGCGGGTGACGGTCTCGCCCGCAGCGGCGCTCGCCGCCGCCTCGAACCCGTCGCCCGCCGACGACGAGGAGGCCTGGTGGAGCATCGAGCACGCCGTCGCGGCGGCCCTCGCCTCGGGCGACCCAGCCGCGCTCGCTGCCGGCCTCGGCGATGGGGACGTCCGCGCGCTCTGCGCCCGGGTCGAGCTCGAGGCGGCGGAGGCCGGCTGGGGCGCGTCCGTGCTCGTCGAGCTCGAGGACGGAGCCAGTACGTCGGCGTCGGTCGATGGGCCGCGCGGACACGAGCCCCGGCCCGCGTCGGACGAGGAGCTCGTCCGGAAGTGGAACCGCCTTGCGGGCGCCGACGGCGCGTCCGTCCTCGAACGGCTGCGAGCTGCGCGGGACGGCGAGCCTTTCGTGCTCGTTCTGCCGCCGGCGGTTGCCGCCGCCGCGACCGGCTAGGGGCGCGCCGGCGGCGCGGTCTCGGGCGGACGAGGAAGGGCGCCCGTCGCCTGCCAGCCGTCGACGTTCGGCGCCTCGCGGTCGGGGAACAAGACGGCCGCCAGGCGGACGCCGGTCTCGACGAGGAGCCGTTCCGTCTCCGGCGCCACCTGCGCCGGCAGGCCGTAGGTCTTGTGCCCGTAGGCCGGCTCGTAGCCGCCGAGCGGGTACTCCGCCGCGGTCGGCATGTACGAGATGCACCCGTTCGAGTACCCGGCATAGAACGTGACGTCGGCGGGGGATCGCTCCTTCACCGCCAGGCCGATCTCCGTGAAGATCTCGCCTGGCCCGGTCACGATCGCGGCGTCGCCGATGCGGATCGCGGCGACCGGCCCGCGCACCCTCGTCCGCGGCGCGCCGGAGGCAAGCTCACGCTTGGTCCGGCGCGCCCAGTTGAGGCCGTGGAAGCGGAGCACGCGCAACTCCCCTTCCGAGGCCCCGCGCGCCTCCGCCTCGGAGAGCGCCCGCTCCGACGCCGCGATCTCGGCCGCGATCTCCGCCTCGGTCGGCAGCGGCAGGAGCGGAAAGTCGACCCGCTCCTCGACGGCGGCGAGGACAGGATCCTCGCCGGCCACGCGCTCGTAGCGGAAGAGCTCGAGCGGCGTGGCGGAGCCGAAGCCGGTCTGCACGAGCCGAGCGGGCCAGGCCGGCCGGTCCGCGATCGCGTGGAGCGCCTCGAGCCCGAGCCGGCGGCCCATCTCGACCGGCGAGCGAAGGTCGTCGTCGAAGGCGACGAGCGGCATCACGTTCCCGGCCGCGCCCTGGAGGTAGACGCACTCGCCCCCGGTCGCGGCCCGCACGGCGTCTCGGAGCCAGCCGGGGTAGTCGGGCGAATAGCCGAGGAAGCTGACGCCGGTCGTGACCGTGTGGGCGCCGTAGCCGACCACGGTCACGACCGGGCTGCCGTCCGGGCGCACGGCTTGGAGCACGGGCACCGAGCGGTCGACGAGCCCGTCCGGGTTCCAGCCGATCTTCGTCACGCGTCCGTCCGGGTCGCGCTGGCGGCGGTTGACGGCGAGGTCGGCGTGACCCAGCCCGCAGCGCACGGCTGCCTCCTGTAGCCGCTCGACGGCGGTCACGCAGGTCTGGACGATCTCGTCGTGGAGGCGCTCGACGTAGGCGAGCGTCTCCCGGCTCGGCTCGGGGTCACGCTCGCCGAACGAGCCGTACACGCTGCGTCCGCCGGGCGGAGCGTGGTGGGTGTGGTTCCAGTTCAGGAGGACGCCGGCGCGCGCGGCTCCGGTCGCGTGCGCGACGCGCTCGCGGAGCTCGTCCACCTCCGGCGACTGGATCGCGAGTGTGTCGACGCCGCAGAGGACGACCCGCGTCGCGTCGCGCTCGAACGCGGCGGCGGTCACCTCGAGCGTGCCCAGCCGCTCTGCGGCGGGCTCGGCTCGGCGTACCACCCCGACGAGCGGGAGCCCGAGCGGCGGGTCGATGCTGGCCCCGGCGCCTCCGGCGCGAAACGCCATGGGGACATCTTAGTTGACCGTCGGAATCGGTTCCGGTAACGTCGCCGCGCAGTGGGCGGCAAGGCAGTGGGCGGCCAGGTCACGTACGCGAGGCGCGTGGTCGTCACCGGCGCCGCCAGCGGGATCGGCAAGGCGACCGCGCTCCTGCTCCGGGAGCGGGGAAGCGAGGTCGTCGCCGTCGACCTGAACGAGCACGGGCTCGCCGACGCGGCCGGCGCCGGTGCGGAGATCGTGGCGTGCGACCTGAGCAAGGCCGGCGACCGCGAGCGGCTCTACGCCGCCGCCGGTGAGGTCGACGGGCTCGTCAACGCCGCCGGGATCATCCGGGTCATCCCTGTTCCGGACGTGACCGAGGAGGACTGGGACGCGATCCTCGCGGTCAACGTCAAGGCGCTCTTCTTCCTCGCCCGCGACTTCGGCCTGCGGATGCCGGCCGGCGGCGCGATCGTCAACCTCTCGTCGGTCGCCGGCAAGAACAACGCGTCGACCGAGGCGCTCGTGTACGGATCGTCGAAGGCGGCCGTGCTCGCGATCACCCGCGGGCTCGCGCACTACCTCGGGGCGCGAGGCGTTCGTGTGAACGCCGTCCTGCCCGGGATCACCGACACGCCGATGCAGGACAGGTTCCTCGCCGAGGCCGGCCCGATCCGCGGCCTGAGCCCCGAGGCGCTGCACGAGGCGCGCCTGAAGACGGTGCCGCTGCAGGGCCGCGGCTCTGAGCCCCGCGAGATCGCGGACGCGATCAGCTTCCTGCTCTCCTCCTCGGCGAGCTACGTGACCGGGCAGGCGCTCGCCGTCGACGGCGGCCTGGTGATGTATTGAGGCCGCAGCGGAACATCTCCGGCAGCACGAAGCCGCTGCCGACGACACTGACCTGGTCGGAGACGCTGCGCAAGCGCGTCCGCACTGGCGACTGGCAGGACCAGGCGATCTCGACCACGACCAAGATCCACGACGCGATCGAGGCGGCCGAGTGGGAGCTCGCAGCGCAGCTGATCGACTACTGGATGGAGGAGGCGAAGGTCGTGTACGTCATCTACCAGGTGTGGGACGAGGGGTTCGTCACCTACCTGCGGTCGAAGGGCGTCCCGGAGGCCGAGATCGAGGCCGAGATCGACCGCCTGCGGACGCTGCTCGCGTTCCCCGACGGCGAGCCTTTCGAGACGACCGCGCGGTGGGAGGCGCTGGCCGTGAAGGCGGGCCTGCTGGCGAACCGTCTGCGCTGCTACGAGACCTCAGCCGAGGACGCGGCGGGGGCGATGCGCGAGCTGCAGGAGGGCTGGCGGCAGCTGCACGACCGAGGCGCCGACTTCCAGGCCGGGATGCTGACGTTCATCGCGCGGCGGTTCGGCGAGGCGACGATCGAGGAGGCGTTCTCGAGCGTGCTCGAACCGTACCTCCAGGAGCGCTACAAGCCGTTCGACGTGCGCGAGAAGCCGTACGCGGAGACGTTGGAGCGCAACCTCTACCTCTCGGTCGAGGCGATGCGCGGCCACCTGGTCGGTCCCGGGCGCAACGGCGACATGGAGGTCGACGAGTACGACGACCGGGTCGTGATCAGCTTCGACCCGTGCGGCTCGGGCGGGCGCCAGCAGCGAGGCGACAAGGTCGAGGGGACGCCGTCCCGCGCCGAGCCGCCCTACGAGTTCGGCGTCACCGAGGAGGAGCACGACTGGGCCTGGAACGAGAAAGGCGTGTGCTACTACTGCTCGCACTGCTGCTTCGCCCTCGAGTACTGGCCGGCGAAGCACTGGGGCCACCCGCTCCGGGTCGTGGACTCGCCGCTCTACCCAGACGAGACGAGCGGCCCGACGCCGAAGAAGTGCACGTGGACGATCTACAAGTCGCTCGAGGCGATCCCCGCCGAGGCGTACGAGCGGATTGGGCTGACGAAGCCGCCTTCAGCGCCGGAAACGGCGTAGACTCGTACCGGAAGTCAGACGTGCTCGCTTCTGTAGGTGAAGGTCGCCTCGCGGCGGGGCGAGCCCGCCCTACTGCGATCGGCGGGAAGCCGACGACGGACACTGTCGCCCGCACTGCCGGATCGTCGGCCGCCCGGGCCGCGCGCCGGCGCTCGACCGGTTCCTCGCCCACGTGAAGTCGAAGCCCGACGTGTGGGTGACGACGCGCGCCCAGATCGCGCGGCACTGGCACGAGCACCATTCCCGCTGATACTTGGTCCAGGTGCAGATCGCGCAGACGAACATCCAGCTCTACAACCAGCTGCGCGCAGCGGGACGGCCGCTCGACGACCTCGTGACCGTCCACCGCGCGTACGAGCTGCTGACCAGGCTGTACCCCGGCTACTACCAGGCCGACGGGAAGCCGTTCGTCGCGCACGGGGTCGGGGTCGCGAGCGTCCTCGCCTGGCTGGACCAGCCCGCGGAGATCGTCGCCGTCGGCCTGCTGCACAACGTGTACGGCAACGCGGACTTCGGTGACGGTCGCCGCTTCGTGGTCACGCCCGCTCGGGCGCGGCTGGTGCGGGAGGCGGTCGGCGACCCGGTCGAGGGGCTGCTCCGGCGGTTTCGCGACCTGCGGATCGGCGCGGACACCCTGCACCGGGTCCGGAGCTCGCTGCCCGAGCTCGACGAGACCGACCGCCGCCTGCTCCTCGTCGAGCTCGCCGACCACCTCGAGAAGTACGTCGACCTCGGTGTCCTCTACTTCGGGAACCACGACTGGGTGGAGACCGAGCGCATCGGTCCGGACCTCGTCGCGCTCGCGCGGGAGCTCGGCGAGCCGAGACTGGCAGAGATGCTCGAGAGCGCGCTCGCCTCGGCCGCCGCAGCCGACGTCCCGCCCGAGCTGCGCCCCTCCGACGGCCGGAGCGTGCTCAAGCTCGAGGTGCCGCGGTCGTGCCGGCGGCGGCTGCTGCCACGCCTGCGGCGGCGTGCCCGCAGGGCGCTTCGCCGGTGACGGCAGCGGCGAGCGGCCCCTGGTTTGCCGGCAGGTCGGCGGTCGTCACCGGTGCGGCTCGCGGGATCGGCCGCGCGACCGCCGAGCTCCTCGCGGGACTCGGGGCGCAGGTCGTCGCGGTCGACAAGGACGCGGACGGGCTGCGCGAGCGTTTCGGCTCGGGCAACCCCCTGCCCTGGGTCGGCGACCTCGCCGCCGACGCCGCCGAGGAGCTCGCCGCCGAGATCTGGAGCCGCCACGGCCCGATCCAGCTCCTCGTCAACAACGTCGGTGTCGACACGCCGCACCGGTTCCTCGAGCTCGGGCAGGACGACTTCGACGCCGTCTTTCGGACGAACCTGCGCGGCCCGTGGTTCTTCACGAAGGAGCTCGCAACCCGGCTCCTGGAAACCGGCTCGAGCGGGTCGATCGTCTTCGTCTCGTCGCTCCACGACAGCTTCGTCCGAACACTCCCGCACTACAGCGCCTCGAAGGCCGCGGTGGCGATGCTCGTGAAGGAGCTCGCCGCGGAGCTCGCGCCGAGCGTCCGCGTCAATGCGGTCTCGCCGGGGCGCATCCGGACCGAGCGTCTCGCCGACAGCGGCGGAAGTCTCGTCCCGCTCGGCCGGCCCGGCGAGCCGCTCGACGTCGCGAAAATGGTCGCCGTCCTGCTCAGCGACGAGTGGTCGGGCTACGTCACCGGGACGAACGTGCGCGTGGACGGAGGACTCAGCCTCCACAGCTGGTCGACGGAGCGCTCCGCGGACGTGTCGCGCTCGCCGTTCCGCCGGCTCGCCGATCGCCTGACTCCCAAGGTTCGGCGCGAGTAGACTCGCGCCGGAAGTCAGACATCCGAGCCGAGGAGGCAACCGTGGCGACCCAGACCGAACCGCTGACCCGCGAGCAGCTCGCGGCCCTGCCGGACAGCTACTTCAAGGCGGTCGACGCGAAGGACGTGGACGCGATCCTCTCCCACTTCGCCGACGACGCGACCCTGACCGTCCAGACCGACCACGCCGTCTTCTCGGGCGCCGCGGAGATCCGCCGTATGTTCACCGACTTCTGCGCCAGCTCCGTCTCGATCTTCCACGAGATCAAGAACATCGTCGTCGAGCCGGAGGCGGGGAAGGTGGCGACGGAGCAGAGCTACATCGGCGAGCTCGTCGACGGCACGAAGAACGACATGCACAACTGCAACTTCTTCGACGTCGACGCCGACGGGAAGTTCTCCCGCGTGATCATCTGGATGGCGGGGACGAACCCGCTCAAGTAGCGCGGGTCCGCGGCGCCCGCCGCTAGCAGATCACGTCGATCGTGCTCGAGTTGTTCGCCTCGTTCGCCTCGTCGACCTGGTTCGTCGGGTCGACCTGCGCCTGGTGCGGCCCGGCGAAGCATGCGTTCGTGTAGGTGAAGGTCGCCTCCGCGCCGGCGGCGAGGCCGCCCACCGCGATCGGCGGGAAGCCGGCGACGGACACGGTGAAGGGGCCGGCCGCGCCCGCGCCCTGGTTCTTGACCGTGACCTGCGAGTACGTGAAGGCGCCGATGACCAGGTCCGGCTTCGCCGTCGGCTTCGGGGTCGGAGCGTCCCAGCGCACGTGGTTCGACTCCCGGCCGCCCGCGACCACCCAATGGTCGCCCGTGCCCGACGCGCACCGGTCGTCGTCCGCGGCGCTTCCGGCGGCGTTCGTCGTCAAGGTGAAGGTCCGGAAGCCGCCGGGGCGGCTGCTGTCGAAGCAGATGACTGTGACCGGCGCGTTCGGTGCGAAGCTCACCAGCGTGATGTCGTAGCGGTACTTGTCGCCGTCGGCCTTGCCGCGCTCCAGCCGGACGGTCGGGCTCGGCGGCGGCGGGGGTGGCGTCGTGGTCGTCGGCGGCGGTGCGGTCGTGGGCGGCGGCCGGCCAGCCGGGCCCGGCGGGGGGACGGTCTGGAGTGTGTCGATCCGGATCCGCATCTCGGCGGCGTCTCCCTCCAGCTCCGCCGGCGCGGCGTAGAGCTTTCCGCCGCGGACGGTCGCGTCGTAGACGGTGCCGAGCTGGTACTCCAGCCCGACGTTCCGGCGGGCGTAGTGGAGGTTGATGTCCGCGTGGTCGTCGCCGCCGTAGATGAAGCTGTCGGCGTCGTACAGCGCCAGCCAGATCGGGATGGTGGTCGCGGTCGGCGGGGGTGGTCTGAAGGTCGGCGCACGCCAGGTGCGGGTGCCGCCGCGCAGCCACTGCTGGATCGACGAGTTGCGGTAGTACGTCCGGCCGTTGACGTAGAGGGTGACGCCGCCGAGCTTCCACGCTCCGGAGCTCCCGTCCGGCGACTTCTCGAGCTGGAGGTAGCGGATGTCGCGGAGGAAGTACCCCTGCGACTGCCCGTCGAACGGGGTGCTCGTGTCGACCGGGAGGCTGTACGTCGCGGTCGACCCGCGCTCGAAGTCGTCGTGCAGGCGCTTGTCGAGCTTGAACCGCAGCGTGTCGCTGACCCGCAGGTAGACGTCGTCGTCAGTCCCCGCGCCGTCCGCGTTCGCGGTCTGGACCGTGACGACGAGGCTGGTCAACGGCGCCGGGTGCGCCGCGCCGGCGGGCACCGCCTTGACGAACGTGAACGGGTAGTTCGGCGGGTTGAACGAGAACGAGTCGTACCCGTGCAGGAAGCCCGAGAGGAACTGCTGGCCGTCGACGAGGCCCTCGGCGTAGAAGTCGGCCTGGTCCGGCCAGACGTCGCCGGCGCCGTGCTCCTTCACCTTCATCACCCGGACACGGACGAATCTCGTCGCCTGCTGGAGCGCGCGCGTCGAAGGCACCGGGTAGGTCGCGATCGGCGCCGGCGTCCGGCGCAGCAGGGGCACGATCCGCTCGTAGCGAGCGCGGTAGATCGTCTTCGGCCGCGCGAAGTACGCCTGGGTGGCGAACAGGACGTCGTCCAGGCTGCCGCCGGGGCCAGGGTCGTCGCCGAAGCGCGGCTCGCCCTGGCCCTGCCAGTGGCCCGTCCAGTAGGAGGCCCCGCGCGCGCCCTTGCGGACGTCGTGGGCGAGGTCGGCGCGGGCGGCCGTCGTCGGCGGCCGGTAGCTGAGGACGCGCGACCAGTACTCGGGCGCGTTCACGCCGGCCTTGACCGCCTGCATCCATTGACGGCTCGCGAAGTAGGCGGCCATGTACGCCTCCGCGTAGCGCGGCCGCCCGGGCCAGTCCTTGTTCATCGCCGTCGCCAGGCTCGCGTTCTTGTCCGAGCGCCAGCTGCCGTGCTTCCTGTTGAACAGCTTGTCGGCGGTGTCGACGCGGCCGCTCGGTGGCCCGTTCGTGTAGACGCGCGAGCTCGACGGCGCCCGGACGGAAGGCGCCAGGTCGAACCAGGTCGGCGCCGTCCCCTGCCCCCGGCTTTCCCAGCCGGGGCCGTCGTAGCCCGAGCCCGCGGCGAACGCCGGCTCGACCCAGTTCGTGTGCGCGTAGAAGTCCTGGACGGCGTGCAGGCTGGCGCCGAGCGCCGTCAGGCACTGCAGCGGATCGTCCGGACGACCCGAAACGCACACGCGCACGGTCATGTCGAGCAGGCGCTTCCATTCCTGCTCGAGGTCGCGCTGCCGCCGGTACCCGAGGCCGCCGTCGTTCGAGTCGAAGTGCATCGCGGTCGCGGCGGCGACGGCGCCGTCCGGCCAGTGCTCGATCTCGCCCAGATACCAGCGCGCCCCGAGCACCACCCGCCACCACGAGGAGTGGCCGCTCTGCGGCACGTCCTTCGCGTTGACGTAGAGGTCGTTGAACCAGTTGTTCACCTGGGCGACGCGGACGGCGTCGCGGTTGAAACCCTCTGCGGACAGGGCGTCGCCGGTGATGTCGAAGTGGGGCGCCGTGTCGAAGGCGGCGGCCTGCACCGGCACGAGCAGCGCGACCGCGCTCGCGCCGACGGCGAGTGCCGTTCTGGCGGTGCCGCGCCGGCTGCGCTCCACGGAGCGACTCTACGGTCGCGCCGCGGACATTGCACGCTCGAAGAACCCCGTGACGATGCGGACCGCGTCGGCCGGGCACTCGACCAGGTCGGCGTGGCCGATGTCGGGGAACTCGACGAGCTCGACGTGCTCATTCAGCTCCGCCATGCGGCGCGCCCCGAGGCCGCTCGGCGCCAGGTCGGGAGGACACAGCACGTCGTGCGTCCCGTTCGTCATCAGCAGCGGGCGCTCGATCTTCGGCACGAGCGGGGACAGGTCCATGTTCTCCATCGCCAGACAGGCCTGCCGCACCGTGTACGGGTCGTTCAGCCCGACGATGTCGCGGACGAGCTGGAAGATGTTCTCGCCCTCGGGGCTCTCCATGAAGCGCGCGCCGACCGCCTGGGTCGTCACGTGGTCGGCGAACTCATCCCACGGCATCGTCTCCGCCATCCGCCGCCAGACGCGGAAGAGCGTGCGCCGGTACAGGTCGGGCTTCGCGAAGGCGACGTCGGCGCAGGCGGCGATCGTCCGCTCCGGGTACGACGCGGTGAAGGCGATCGCGATCATCCCGCCCATCGAGGTGCCGTGGACGAGCACCCGCTCGAGGCCGACCGCGTCCAGCAGCGCCGCCGCGTCCGCCGCCCAGCCCTCGATCGTGTACGCCTCGCGCGGGTGGTCGGATGCGCCGTAGCCGCGCGCGTCGAAGGAGAGGAGCCGGAAGCGCTCGCGGAAGCCGTCGTTGACGAGGCCGAAGTTGTGCCGGCCGAAGAGCCCGCCGCCGAGCTGCAGGACGACGGGCGCGTCCTCCGGGCCGGTCAGCTCGTAGTAGAGCCTGACCCCGTCCTCGAGCTGCGCGTGGGGCATCGCGCGCCGACTAGTCCCAGGTCCTGCCGACCCGGTCCCAGGCGACGTCGCTGGGGAGCCACTCGGTGTTGATCCTCGACCAGACGCGCTCGGGCGATTTCGCGCCGCACTTCGGGCACGGAGGAGCCGGTTTCGTCGAGGTTGAGAGATACTCCTCGAACCGCTCGTCGCACTTCTTGCACCGGTACTCGTAGATCGGCATGGGCCCTGAGTCTAACCTCGTCTCGACGCTCCGGGCACTCGCCCGGCAGCAGGGGGTCGACCCGACCGACGAGGACCTGCGGGGCGTGCTCGACTTCCTCGAGCGGATCCTCCCGGCGCTGACCGAGATCGAGGAGCGGCTTCCCCCGGAGGCTGCGCCGTGAGCCTCGATCCCTTCAACGCCTTCCTGTACCGGTCGGAGGACGCGAAGCCGACGTCAGGGACAGACCCGGGGTCTGTCCCTGCTCTGCGCGGCTCGTGTGTCGGCGTCAAGGACGTGATCGACGTCGCCGGGATGCCGACGACGGCGGCGTCGAAGCTCCTTCACCGCGTGCCCGACCGCGACGCCGAGTGCGTCGCGCGCCTGCGGGCAGCGGGGGCGACGATCGCCGGGAAGCTGAACACGCACGAGTTCGCCTTCGGCGCGCTGACGAACAGCCCGCACTTCGGCCCGGCGCTCAACCCGTGGGACCCGGCGCGGACGACCGGGGGCTCGAGCGGAGGCAGCGGGGCCGCCGTCGCGGCCGGCCTCGTCGACCTCGCGCTCGGCACCGACACGGCCGGCTCGATCCGGATCCCGGCGGCGCTCTGCGGCGTCACCGGCCACCGCCCGACGGTGGGGCTCGTGCCGGTCGACGGCGTCCTCGCGGTCGCGTGGACGCTCGACGCCGTCGGCCCGCTCGCGCGAACGGCCGCGGAGTGCCGGCGCGCGCTCGAGGTGATGGCCGGACGGGCGCTGCCGGCGGAGGCTCCACGGCGCGTCGGCCTCGTCACCCGGCTCTTCGAGCAGGCGGACCCCGCCGTCGCCGCCGCCTGCGAGGACGCGGCGCGCGCGCTCGGCGAAACGCAGCCCGTCGAGCTGCCGCTGCACGAGGAGATCTCGACGATCACCCAGCTCGTGATGCTCCCGGAGGCGGCCGCCGTCCACCTCCCCTGGCTGCGCACGCGCCTCGCCGACTACGGGCCCGACGTCCGCGCCCGGGCGCTCGCCGGCCTGCTGCTCCCGGCGAGGGCGCACGTGACCGGACTGCGGGCCCGAAGCTGGGTGCGCTCGCTGTGGGCGCGCGAGCTGGGGGACTTCGACGTGCTCGTCGCGCCCGCGATGCCGATCGTCGCTCCGCGCCTGGACGCGATCCCGGCCGACTACCGGCTCCTGATCATGCCGTACAACTCGCCGGCCGCCCTCCTCGGCCTACCGGTGACCGTCGTTCCCTGCGGCTTCGTCGACGGGCTCCCCGTCGCGCTCTCGCTCACGGGCCGCGCCGGCGAGGACGGTGTCACGCTCGCCGCCGCCGAGGAGTTCCAGCGCGCGACGGACTGGCACCGATTTGAACCCGAGACCGAGGAGTTGTATACAAACCCTGTTTCCTCCGACGAGAGGGGTTGAGCCTTATGTCCGTTCTGATCAAGGGTGGGCGGATCGTGACGGCGGCCGACGACTACGTCGCCGACGTCTACGCCGAGAACGGCACGATCAGCCTGATCGGCGAGTCGCTCGACCAGCCCGCCGACA
>Ga0070741_10013312_pt1 | contig 14579 bp, 13 predicted proteins | sample Coa_R1_4_FD_66440 | JGI IMG/M metagenome (GOLD analysis project Ga0070741, IMG submission 66440) | Surface soil microbial communities from Centralia Pennsylvania, which are recovering from an underground coalmine fire - Coalmine... | ecosystem: Environmental > Terrestrial > Soil > Unclassified ...
CGATGCATGTCGATGGCCGAAGGGTCGCTGACATCGGGGTCGCGCTGCTTCAGAATTCCAACCTGACTCTGGTCGCGCACCGCCTGTTGCGCGGCGGCGACCGAACGCGGCCGGCCGATGGTCACCGGCATGACAAGGCCAGGAAAAAGCACAAGATTGCGCACCGGCACGATGATCATGGCGTCCGGGGGCAGAGGCGGCAGATTCCCCGGCTCACGCGCTGGCTCTCTTGCCGCGCCGGCAGCGCCCGCTCTTTCTTCCAGGGAACGCATGGTTTCGTTTTCAGCCACGGGAGACCCCCGCTTTCTCCAAAGTGATGAGAAGGCAGCCATGCACAACCGCCCGGCGTACATTCGCGTAACGCCCAGCAGGCAATCGTACGCGCCGCTCGAAACGCCCTTGCGGAAGCTCGAGCCGGTGAATGACCGCGGTGCGCAGCGCCGCCGGCAAAATGCGGCTGCCGCCGACGACAAGGTCGCCACCCTCGATCGCGGCGTCGACCTGCTCAAGATCGACGCCCGGCAAAGCGACCAGCACAAGCACCTCGCGGTTCGTTTCCAGCACGTCGACCGGCGGCTCCCAGACCGGAAGGCGCGATTCCGAATGCGCGGGCCTGAAGATTTCACGATGCATCCGCTCCGCGCGCGCGAGCATGTCGCAAGCTTCGGACCACATCCAACGACTGGGAAAATCTGCCATCGGTCACCTTTTGGGACAGAAATGTGTCGCAATGCGCGAAAATCAATATCTCGTCTTCACAGGACCCACCCGCGCCGGGACGAGCCCCGGTCCGGACGTGGCTGCAAGGTGGTGCTATATGGCCGGCTAAGGCATGGGTGTGACCTGGATCAATACCGGGCGGCAAACATTATGGATATTGAGCCGGCCGCGACGGGCTCGGCAGAGCACGCCGAACCGCGGAGGTGTCATGCCTTACCCGAGCAATGAGGACCTTCCGGCTTCCGTGCGCATGCATCTGCCGGCGCATGCGCAGGACATCTATCGCGAGGCGTTTAATCACGCTTTCGCCGCGCATGCCGGCGACCCGCGCCAGGAAGAAGCGGCACATCGTATTGCCTGGGCGGCGGTGAAGCGCTCATACGAAAAGACCGGGAGCAAATGGATACGCAAATAGGTTCCGGTTCCATTTCATGCTTGATTTAGCTCAAAGCAGGGGCGTGCACGTTTGCCTATCGGTTACTCAAATAATTCCAGCGATTTGAGGTTTGGTCATGCCGCCCGAAGTGCCAGAACTGTCCATCTCTTCCGAGAAGGTGTGCTTCATCATCGTGAAGGCGCGCGAATTCGACGCCAAAGATGTCGTCACCGACCTCGACGAGGGATCCAATCCTTCCGATGACCGAATGATCGCCGTGCTCGAAGATCATCGCGACGATCCGGTCGTGCAGGAGGTGCGCGGCTTCATCGGCGCGCTGACCGAGGATGAGCAGGTCGATCTGGTCACGCTCGCCTGGCTGGGCCGTGGCGACGGTGCCGTTGGCGACTGGCGCGAGCTTCGCGCCGAAGCGGCCCGCGCCCATAATAACCGCACGGCGTCCTACCTCCTTGGCATGCCGCTGTTGCCGGACTATTTGGAGGAGGGCCTCTCGCAGCTCGGCATCTCATGCGAAGACTTCGAAATGGGGCGGCTATAGCCATGCAAACACCGCTCGAAATCAACTTGCGCAAGGCGCCAAAGTGAGGTGCCGGAGCGCCTGCCGTTAAACGGCCTTCCCGTGGCCAGGGAGGGATGCTAGACAACCCGAGAGGACAACAAGAACCGTCGAGAATGGCAGCAGTTCAGAGCGGCGTATTCCGCGACCCCTACATGGAATGGGTGCAGCGGCAGGGCGTCCCCGTCATCGAGGATTTCGGTATCGACATCCGCAAAGTGCCGGTGGCGCCGTGGGACCGCTACGGCATGCAGGGGGCCTTCTGCCATCTCAAAGGCCGCGACGACTTCCTTTCCATCTTCGCTTTCGAGCTGCCGCCCGGCGGCAAGTCCCGTCCCATACGCCATATCTGTGAAGAGGTCATTTACGTCATCTCCGGTCATGGCTCGACCGTGGTGACCACCGACGACGGGCGCCGCCATAGCTTCGAGTGGGGGCCGAAGAGCCTGTTCGCCATTCCCCTCAACATGGAGCACCAGCATTTCAACGGCTCGGGCGTCGAGCCGGCGCGCTTTGCCTCGGCGAACAACATGGTCTTCACCATGAACCGCTTTCGCAATGAGGATTTCATCTTCCACTGCCCGGTGCGGTTCCCCGAGCGCATGGGTGGCGACAATTATTTTGCCGGCGAGGGCGAATTCATCGGTATCCGGCCCGGCCGGCATCAGTGGGAAACGAATTTTGTCGCCGATCTCTCCGCCTTCGAGCTGAAGTCCTGGGCAGCCCGCGGCGCCGGCGGCACCATGTTGCGCTTCATGCTCGCCGACAACACCATCGGCGCGCATTCCTCGGAAATGCCGGTCGGCACCTACAAGAAGGGACACCGGCACTTCGACGGCGTCTGCGTCTTCGCCGTCACTGGCAAAGGCTATTCGCTGCTCTGGCACGAGAACGATCCGGATTTCGTCCGCGTCGATTGGGAGCACGGCGTGGTCTATTGCCCGCCGGACGCCATGTTCCACCAGCATTTCAATGTGGCCAACCATCCCTCGCGCTATCTGGCGCTGCAGATCGGCACCGTGCGCTATCCGCTGCTCAAGGTGAAGCACGACATCTGGGATAGCGGCGTCGATAAGGACGTCCGCCAGGGCGGGGCGCAGATCGAATACGCCGACCAGGATCCGCGCATCCATGAAATGTGGCTGCGGGAGATCGCGAAGAACGGCGTTGCTTCCGGCATGGCCCAATTCATCGACGAATCCCGCTACATAAAAAAGGCGGCGGGATGAGCGAGCTCAACCAGCCGGCGCCGCCCGGCAAGTTTCTGGTTGATCCGTACCAGGAGTGGGTCAAGCGCGAAGGCGTGCCAATTCACACCGGCGCGGCGGTCGACTTGCTGCAGGCGGAGACAAAGCCGTGGCCGCGCTTCGGCGCGAGCGGAGCGGCCTGTCATCTCAACGGCCGCGACGATTTTCTCACCGTTTTTCTTCTTGAAATCGCGCCGCAGCGCGCGACGGCGCCGCAGCGGCATCTGTATGAGGAAATCTCTTACGTGCTGTCCGGCCGCGGCGTCACCGAATTCGAGCTCGGAGGCCGAAGGCACAGCATCGAATGGGGCCCGCGCAGTCTTTTTGCCGTGCCGATGAATGCCCGCTACCGCCACAGCAATACCTCCGCCGCGCCGGCGCGCATCGCCTGCATCAACGATCTGCGCTATCTGTTCAGCCTCTACCGCAGCGAGACATTCGTCTTCGACACCCCGGTCGATTTTCCGGAACGGGGCGATGGCACGATCTTGCTGTCCGATGCAGCGGCCGTCCCGGTGCAATCCGCCGATGGAATCGGCCGCGCGCCGCTGACTTTGGCTAAGGGCAGCATCGGCGCCGATGCCGTCGAGGTCGCACCCGGCATGTATCAACAGGCGGCACGGCAGATGCAGGGCGCACATCTTTTCGGCGTCGCTGGAGAGGGCTACACGCTCACCTGGGAAGAAGGGAGTCCGGATCTTAGCCGGACCGCGTGGCGCCATGGTGTCGTCTACGCGGCGCCGGGTTTGCACTTCCATCAACATTTCAACGCTGGCGCCGAGCCGCTGCGCTATCTCGATATCCAGCTCGGCAGCCTGCACGACCCGATGTTTCGTCACCGCCGCGCGGCTTACGGCGATAAGACGGTTTATGCGGCGGGGAATGCGACGATTTCCTATGCGCAGCAGGACCCACGCATTCACGAGCTTTGGCTTAAAACTGTTGCCGGCAAAGGCGTCACGGCGCGCGTGCCGATAGGGGCCTGAGGCTGCCAGCAAAAGCGCCAACGATGGAAGAACGGATGCACGAAGTCGATTTTGAGCACGAACACGCGGACGAAGCCTATCGGGAAGAGCTCGCCCGTTTCATCTGGAGCCAAGACAATATCGAACTGCGCACTATCGGCATCGATATCGGCAGCTCGACCTCGCATCTGCTCTTCGCCAAAGTTACCCTGCAGCGGCAGTCGCTCGGCTTGAGCAGCCGGTTCCTGGTTGTGGGCCGCGAGATCGTCTGGCGATCGCCAATCATGCTCACGCCCTTCCTGCCGGATGGCACCATCGACGCCAAGAAGCTCGGCGCCTTCATCCACAACGCCTATCACGAAGCCGGCTTCAGCCGCGGCGATATCGACAGCGGCGCGGTGATCTTGACCGGCGAGGCGATCAAAAAAACCAATGCGCGGGCCATCGACGAGCTGTTCGCCGCCGAAGCCGGTAAATTTGTTTGTGCCACCGCCGGGCACAAGCTCGAGGCAACCCTCGCCGCGCACGGATCCGGCGCGGTGGCGATCTCCAAGCAGCGCGATGCATGCGTGTTGCATATCGACATTGGCGGCGGCACGACAAAGCTCGCTTTGATCAACCGCGGCAAGATTCTGGGAGTCGCCGCCTTTGCCGTCGGTGGACGCCTGCTGGCGACGGATTCATATGGCGCCTGGACCCGGGTCGACGAATCGGCGCGGCTGGTGGCGGAAGAGCTCGGCTTGCCCACCGACTTCCGCAGCATGAGCGACGCCAAAATCCGCAAGGCCATTGCGACCCGGCTGGCGACGCTTGCCGTCGATCAAATCGTCAATGCGCCGCGCGATGCGCTCGGCAAGGCACTCGAGCTGACTGAGCCGCTGCCGCGCGAGGTTGAGCCGACACTGCTCACCTTCTCGGGCGGCGTCGCTGAATACATCTTCGGCCATGAGGCGCGCGAGCACGGTGACATCGCCAAAATGCTGGCGCAGGAGATCGGGACGCAACTCGGCCGGCGCAGTTCCACCGTGGTGATCGACCCAGGGCAGCGTATCCGCGCCACGGTGATCGGAGCCTCGCAATTCACCGTGCAGGTGAGCGGCAAGACCATCTACCTGCCGGACGCCGAAATCCTGCCGGTGCATAACGTGCCGGTGGTGCATGCCGACGTCGATCTTTCCGGAAAAATCGAGTCGCCGGCGTTGACCCGCGCCATCGAGGCCAAGCTGAAGCAGGCGGATCTCGAGGCCAATTCCCGCATGGCCATCGCCTTCACCTGGTCTGGCGACCCGGAATATTCGCGAATCCGCGCGGCGGCGGAGGGAATCGCGGCGGCTGTATCCAAAGGCCGTAAAGCGGGCGATGTGCTTTTCCTGACCATCGAAGGCGACGTCGGCCGCACCTTCGGGCATCTGCTGGAAAGCGAGCTCAAGCTGCCGGGACACGTTATTTCCATCGACGGCGTGCAACTTCACGATTTCGATTACGTCGACGTGGGTTCGATGATCACGCCGCCCGGCGTGGTGCCGATGGTGATCAAATCACTGTTGTTTTCCTGACTACTGACAATATGCCTTGGAGAGCGCATATATAGCTTTTGGACGCCGCGCTTTTGGCGCCGGCGTGTGCGTTTCGTGGCGCTGGTTGCGCGTGAAACAATAGACAACATAATGTGTTTTCAATGAGTTGATGCTTCTCGACCCTTGTGGAGTCACCGCATGCTGCAAGTCCCCCTCGAAATTTCCTTTCACAATGTCGACCATTCCGACTCCGCCGAACAGGAAATCCGCCAGCGTGTGGCCGACCTCGAGACTCTTTACGAACGGCTTATTTCCTGCCGCGTCCGCGTCGATCAGCGCGCGACAAACAGCAACGATACGATTCCGCCGGTCGTGCGCATCGAGATGGGGATTCCGGGAGGCAAGGATCTCGTCGTGAGCCACGAACCGGACCACCTCCAGCAACGCTATCAGCGGCCCGACCTGCACCGCGCCATCAACGAGGCATTTCGCATTGCTGAGCGCCGACTGCTCGATTTGAAGGAGCAACGCGCCCGCCGCACCAAGGAGTCCCACCACGACGCCGAAAACCAGTTTCTCGGGCAGGTCGCAGAGCTGCATCCGGATCGCGACTTCGGCTATCTGCTCACCAAAGAGGGCGGGCTTCTCTATTTCCACCGCAACAGCCTGTTGAACGGCGACTTCGATCTCTTGAAACCCGGGATCGAGGTTTATTACGTTGAAGAGATGGGCGACACCGGCCCCACTGCCATCAAGGTGCGCGTGAAAAGCGCCTGACAAAGTCGTACGGCACGCGGCATGAAAGGAGCGTTGCTATGAAGCTTTATTTCTCTCCCGGCGCCTGTTCGCTGTCGCCGCACATTATTTTGCGCGAAGCCGGCGCCGATTTCGAAATCGAGCAGGTCGACAACAGGGCGAAGAAGACGAAGAGCGGCGCCGATTATTGGCGGATCAATCCCAAGGGCTATGTGCCGACGCTGGAGCTGGATGACGGGCAGCGGCTGACCGAAGGGCCGGTCATCGTCCAGTACATTGCCGACCGCTATCCGCAAGCCGGGCTTATTCCGCCTTGCGGCAGTTTCGAGCGCTACCGCGTGCAGGAATGGCTGAATTTTATCACCTCAGAAATTCACAAGACCTTCACGCCGCTTTTCCGCGACACCACGCCGGCCGAATATAAGAGCATCGCCAAGGAGAATCTGGGCAAGCGGTACGACTTCATCGAGCAGCATCTGGCGGCGAACGATTATCTGGCAGGCGGCAAATTCGGCGTCGCGGACGCCTATCTTTTCGTCGTTTCCAACTGGTTGCAGCGCGTCGGCATCGACACCGCGCGTTGGCCCAATTTGCGGGCCTACCTGAAACGCATCGGTTCGCGGCCCAAAGTCGAGGAAGCGATGAAGGCGGAAGGGTTGCGAAAGGCCGCCTGAAAGCCGCGCTCAATGCGCCGGCCGTGGCAGCAACGGCTAGCCGATCGCGGCTATGGCGTCCCGCGGCTCCTGGCCCTTGAGCTGCAGGCGATAATAGGAGGCGTAGCGGCCGCCTTTGCGCAACAGTTCGTCCTGCCGCCCCGATTCGACGACGGCGCCGTCCTCGATGACGAAGATTCGGTCGGCGTGGGTGACGGTATGTAGACGGTGAGCGATGACCAGCGTGGTGCGGCCTTGGCAAAGATGCTCGATGGCTTCCTGCACCTGACGTTCGGATTCGGAATCGAGTGAGGCCGTGGCTTCGTCCAGCAGGATGATGCCGGCGTCTTTGATCAGCGCCCGGGCCACCGCGATGCGTTGGCGCTGTCCGCCCGATAACTGCATACCGTGTTCGCCGACCGGGGTGTCGTAGCCCTGCGGAAAGGCCATGATGAAATCGTGGGCACAGGCGGCCTGTGCCGCCGCGACAATCTCCTGCTCGGTGGCGTTCGGGCGGCCGAAGGCGATGTTCTCTTTCACCGAGCCGCGAAAGAGAAACACTTCCTGCCCCACATAGGCGATCTGCTGGCGCAATGAGTGCCGCGACACCTGCATGATGTCCTGGCCATCAATGCTGATGCGGCCGCGCGGCGTCTCATAAAAACGCAAGATCAGATTGAGGATGGTCGACTTGCCGCCGCCGGAGGGCCCGACCAGCGCAGTGACAAGGCCGGGCTCGGCGACAAAGGACAGATCCTTCAGCACCGGTTCGCCGGGTCGGTAGGCGAAGCTGACCTGCGAAAATTCGATCCGTCCGGTGGAAATCTTCAGCGCCGGCCGGTCATCGTCCGATGGCTCGGTCGCCGGGCTGTCGAGGATTTCGAACAGCATGCGAACGCCGACCAGTCCCTGGTGCAGATCCATGTTGAGCCGCGCCAGGCGCTTTGCCGGCTCGTAGGCAAGCAAGAATGCACTGATGAAGGAAAAGAACTGCCCGGGTGCCGCGCCAGTCTCGATCACCCGGTAGCCGCCATAGATGAGACCAAGGGCGATGGCGATGCCACCGAGCGTTTCCATCAGCGGGCTGGCGCGGTTTCCGACCCGCGCCATCTTGTTCGATTCATATTCGACGGTTGCAACATTCTGATCGAGCCGCGCCTGCATTGTCTCTTCCAGCGTGAAGGCTTTGACGATCCGGATGCCCTGCAACGTTTCCTGCATGGTCTCCATGATTCGCGCGCCGCCCGTGAATTGATTGCGGGCGATGCTGTGGATACGGCGGATCATCGTTCGCAGAATAAAAAGCGCGGGCGGCGCGACCACGATAGCGATTAGCGACATCACCGGGTCCTGGATGAACATCACCGCTCCAAGACCGACCAGAGACAGGAAATCGCGCCCGATCGCCCGAATGAGAAGATTCAGCACCTGGGTCGCGGACATCGCGCCTACGGAAAGGCGTGCCAGAAATTCCGAGCTGTGCCTGTCGGCAAAATATTCGAGCTTTTCATGCATCAGCTTGGCAAACATGCGCCTTTGATTTTCCGCAATGATGCGGTTGCCGATGCGCGATAGCAGGACTGAATGTCCGTAGGTCGCCACGCCCTTTGTGGTAAACAGCGCGATGGTGACGAGGCCGAGAACGACGATGGCCTCGAAGTTGCGGTCGATATAGGCCTGATTGATCACTTGACCGATCAAATACGCAGAGAGCGCCGTGCAAGCGGCCGCGACGCCCATCATTACGAAGGCGAGTGTGTATTGCTTCCAATGGCGCAAGCCCTGTTCGGCGAGCAATCGCTTGGTTAGTGCGAAAGCGCCAAAGGGTTCTGCGAGAAGTGATTTTGCGATCGCTTCGACCATCCGCCGTCCGTCGGGCAAGGCGCGAGCGCCTTGGTTTCCGTATGGCTGACGCCGTCGGCGCCACGGATGTTCCTTGCCCGTCCGGGCGGCATTTTTCAAGCTAAAAGAATAAGCTAGCGGTGAAATCGGTTAAGCGCAGCGCGGGCCATCAAGCCGACGCGACCTCGCCACTTTTCCGGACCGCCTGCATCCGCCGCTCCCAGGCTAGGGCATGGCCGACAATGAGGTCGAGATCGTTATATTGCGGCAGCCATCTCAGCACGCTGTGAATCTTGCGGGCGTCGGCAACCAGGCTCACCGGATCCCCCGGCCGCCGCGCCGCCAAATGCACGGGAAAGCTGTGGCCGGCTGCCCGTTTGACGGCCTCGATCACTTCCAACACCGAATAGCCGCGGCCATAACCACAATTGAACGTCATGCTCGCGCCACCTTGGCGCAAGTAAGCCAGCGCGGCCGAATGGGCGCGCGCCAAATCGGTGACGTGGATATAGTCGCGAAGGCAGGTGCCGTCCGGCGTCGGATAGTCGGTGCCGTAGACCTCGAGCCTCGGCCGCGCGCCGAGCGCGGTTTCCACAGCCGCCTTGATCAGATGCGTGGCTGCGGCCGAAGATTGTCCCGTGCGCTGCTTCGGATCGGCCCCGGCGACGTTGAAATATCGCAAGATCGCATATTTGAAATCGTGCGCCGCAGCGATGTCGTGCATCATGATCTCGGTCATCAGCTTCGACGTGCCGTAGGGCGATAACGGCCTGGTGGGCGCATCTTCGGCGACCGGCAGCATATCGGGATTGCCGTAGACCGCCGCGCTCGATGAAAAGATGAAGTGGCGCACGTTTGCCTTTACCGCGGCTTCGAGCAATGTGCGGCTGTTGGCGGTATTGTTGCGGTAATAGCCGAGCGGGTCGCGCACCGAATCGGGAACGACGATGGAGCCGGCGAAATGCAGGATCGCGTCGACGTCATGAACGCCGATGATCGAGGAGACGAGGTTCTGGTCGCCGACATCGCCGATGAACAGCGGCACATTGGCCGGAAGCGCCGAGCGGAAACCGGTTGACAGATCGTCGAGGACGACGACGCTCTCGCCGGCATCCGTGAGTTCGTGAACCATATGGCTGCCGATGTAACCGGCGCCACCGGTGACCAGGACCGTCATGAACCTTCGCGTGCTCCGGCGCTGTTCGGCTTTGAAATACAGCTTTGCCGGGCGAGCCTAGGGTGACTATGCTTAACACTCCGTATATGACGGTCGGATGAAGGCTTGGGCGTTGAGCAAATAAATGGACGGGCAAACGCTGGCCGCGCTTGAAGTCATCGTGCCCAATCTGCATTGGCGCTATTCGGGAGTCACGGCGACAAACCGGATGATCGCTCCCTTGTTGGCCGAGCGGGTCAGCGCCGCCTGGCTTGGATCCGATGCGCCGCCCGGAATTCGCCGGCTGTCGTTTTCCGATCTGCTCCGGCTTCGGGGGAAGCATGGGCGCATTCGCATCTGGCATGCCCGGCGCAACAACGAGATGATTGTCGGGCTTTTTCTGCGCATGCTCGGCTGGCGATTGGCGCTGGTCTTCACCTCGGCAGCGCAGCGGCCGCATACCTGGATCACGCACTTTCTTGTCGCCCGGATGGACGCGGTGATCGCCACCAGCGCAGCCGCCGCTTCTTATCTGCGCCGGCCAACCGTTGTCATTCATCATGGCGTCGACACCGCCGTCTATTGTCCGCCACCGGACCGTGCGGCGGCTTTCGCGGCCACGGGCTTACCGGGGAAATATGCGGTGGGTTGCTTCGGCCGTGTCCGCCCGCAGAAGGGGACGGACCTCTTCATCGAGGCGATGTGCCGCCTCTTGCCAAAATATCCGGACTTCGCCGCGGTGATCGTTGGCGCGATTACCGCGGACCAGCAGATATTCGCCAATCGCCTACGAGCGCAAGTCCGCGCCGCGGGCCTCGAGCACCGTGTGCGCTTTTTCGGCGAGTTGCCGATCGCAGAGGTACCACGCTGGTATCAACGAATCTCAATCTATGCCTTCACTTCGCGGAACGAAGGATTCGGTCTGACATTGCTCGAGGCGATGGCGGCCGGCGTAGCCCTGGTGGCGGCACGCGCGGGCGCGGCGGATCAGGTCGTCGTACCGGGCGAAACCGGAATTCTGGTTGCGCCGGACGATGCCGATGCGTTGGTTGAGGGGTTGGAAACGGTCATGCGCGATCCGGCGCGAGCGGCCGCTATGGGGGAGCGAGCGCGGGTACGCGCGGTGGCGGAGCACGGGGTGGAAAGCGAAGCGGAACGGATCGTCGAGGTTTACCGGAAGATCCTATAGCGCCGGCAAAGGTGGCTCACTTTGACGAATCTGCGGCTGGGATCGAAGGGGGTTGCGGCGTATTGGCCAGCATGTCGGCCCGATCCTTTTGCATCTGCTTTGCGCGCGCGGCCTGCGCTTCGCGCGCAGCGGCGAGCTCACGTTCGATCTTGGCCTCTTCCTGCTCCGAGATGACCTTGGTGGCCGGCGGCGGCGGCCGGTCATGCACCGGAGGATAGGAAGGCTCGACGGCGGATCGCGGCGGCGTGCCCTGTGGCTCGCCCCCGGCCCAGGTCGGGATTGAATCGATGATCGAGGCCGAACAGCCGCTCAATCCGAAAGCCGCCAATCCGAGACCCGCGGCCAATAGCGGTCCCGGCCAAGCCGCGGTCTTGCGCGCTGAGTTGAATTTCATCGGTGTACCCCGGCCTATAGAAAGCGGTGCAGCATGGCAGGAGCAAGGCTGCGGGCCGCGTATTGGAAAGCGGCCCTCAGATTACTGCGGCAAACGTTAATCAGACGAAATTTCCTTATGGTTCAGGCCTTTGAAGGCAGGCCCAAGGCCCGTCTCGGCCAGGCGGTTCTTGTAAAATGCGACCGGTGGCGCATAAAGACGGCGCGAAAGCTGGCGGGTGGGAGAAGCTTAATTCATGCGCGTTGCGATGATCGGTTCCGGCTATGTCGGGCTCGTGTCCGGCGCCTGCTTTGCTGATTTTGGCCATCACGTCATCTGCGTCGACAAGGATACGGACCGTATCGCGGCGCTGAAGCGCGGCGAGGTGCCGATCTACGAGCCGGGCTTGGCCGAGCTTGTGGCGCGCAATGTCGAGGGCAAGCGGCTTTCCTTCAGCGGCGACATTGGCGAGGCTGTGCCGAACGCGGACGTGGTGATGATCGCGGTCGGCACGCCGGCGCGCCGGGGAGACGGTCATGCCGACCTTTCTTATGTCTACGCCGCGGCGCGGGAAATCGCGGCGAAATTGAACGGCTTCACGGTGGTGGTGACGAAATCGACGGTGCCGGTCGGCACCAGCGACGAAGTCGAACGGAATATCCGCGAGCAGCGTCCGGATGCCGATGTCGCCGTCGTTTCCAATCCCGAATTCCTGCGCGAGGGTGCTGCGATCAGTGATTTCAAACATCCCGACCGTATCATCGTCGGCACGGAAGATCCGCGCGCGCGCGAAGTCATGGCCGAGCTTTACCGCCCCCTCTATCTGAACGCGGCGCCGATTCTCTATACTGGCCGCCGCACCGCGGAGCTCACGAAATACGCCGCCAATGCATTTCTGGCGACGAAGATCACCTTCATCAACGAGATCGGCGAGCTTTGCGAGAAGGTCGGCGCCGATGTTCAGGAGGTGGCGCGCGGCATCGGCCTGGATAACCGGATCGGTTTGAAATTTCTTCACGCCGGGCCGGGCTTCGGCGGATCGTGTTTTCCCAAGGACACGCGCGCTTTGATCCAGACCGCGCAAAACAACGATGCTCCCCTGCGCATTGTCGAGACGGTGGTTGCGGTCAACGATGCGCGGAAGTCCGCGATGGCGCGCAAGGTGATGCGCGCGGTGGGCGAGGATCTGCGCGGCAAGACGATCGCTGTGCTCGGGCTGACATTCAAACCCAATACCGACGACATGCGAGAAGCTCCGTCGATCGCCTTGATCACGGCGCTACAGGATATGGGAGCCAAAATACGGGCCCACGATCCGGTCGGCATGCATCAGGCGAAGAAAGTGCTTGGCGAAGGCATCACTTATTGCGACGGCCCCTATAGTTGCGCCGAGAAGGCCGCCGCCATCGTCATCGTCACCGAATGGGAGCAGTTCCGCGCCCTCGACTTCGCTCGCTTGAAGCAGATCATGGAATCGCCGACTCTTGTCGATCTGCGCAACGTCTACCGGGCGGAAGAGGTCATCCGCCACGGCTTTAATTATTCCAGCGTCGGCCGAGCCTAACGCAGGCGGATATCAAAGACCGCCCGGCAATCCACCGACACTTCGGCTCACCGAGTTATCCCACAGCGTGCGCAGTCCCAAGGACAGCATGATCATGTGGTCGGTCTGATCCGTATTGTTGTGATGGGTGGTGTAGCGTAGCGCCAAGGCGAAACAATCGTCGATGTAGCTGACGCCAAGCTGCGTCGTGTCCACCTTGTGGGCGTCGAGATCATAGCTCAGCGCCCCATTGATCGCCCAATTGTTCGTCAGCCGGTAGGTCGACGAGCCAAGAACGCCCTCGCGCCGGGTCAGGAATCCAAGCTCCGGCTGCGCCGCATAGCTGCCGTAGATAGTCGTGAACGACATGCGGCCGAAGGCAACCCGGTTTTCGAGCTCGAACCGTTGCACATCCAACGTGTCCTTGTCGAAACGAAAACGCGACGTGAAGGTGTAGTCGCGGTTGGGTTGATACGAGACGCGGGCGACATAATCGGATTGCGACGTATCCAAGCCGCTCTGAAGACCGGTATTGGTCGGCCCGCCCTGCGTGAAAGAGTTTTGACCAAACAACTGGTACGACTGACCCACCAATACGTTGAAGAATCCGGCGCCGTTGAACTGCGCCGTATACTGTGCGCCGACGTTGGCGCGGCCGCCACCTTCCATGCGGTCCCAGCCGGAGAACTTGTCGATCTTGAAAAGATTGCTGTCGTCAAAGACCAGGCTTTGCGCGTCCTCGTTCGGCAGCTTGTCGATGCCGGTTTCGTTGGGCCGTGCGATGATCTGGGCGATCGGCTCGATGGTTTGCGTGCCCCAGGATTGAACGCCGATAAACGGATAGCGGTATTCCATGCCGACCGTCGGCATCGCGCGGACGATCGAGCTGTTGCCCGTGGAAAGATAATTGGACACGCCGGGTTCGTTATCCACCGAAACGTTGGCGACATCGGCGCGAAGTGTGGTGAACGGCGTGAAGACTTGACCGAAAGGATCGACGAAACTGCGGCGCCAATCGGTCTGCGCCGAAAAACGTGAATAAACGCCGGGAAAGCCGCGTAGCACGCAGTTGCCGATATTTTTGTTCAGTGCTGGATCGGCGGAGGCTGACTGACACAGCTTTTCCTGGTAGGCGACTTGACTGATGGGATCGAAGCTCGCCGTTTCCCGGCTGAGGTTGATCGCGTTCACCTTGTAGCTCAATTCACCGCCATAAACCGGATTGGCGAAGGTATAGGCGTAATCGAGCACAGGATGGATGATCGGAATTTCGGATTGGACGTCGGCTTCGGAAAATCCGTAGAAATACATGCTGCGCACGTCGAAATAGCTGCGATCGCCACGGCCGCTGAGATAGGCCTGCGAAACGCCGACCGATGGCGTGCTTTCCACGAGATCGTTATTCTTGAAGTGACCGGTGTTGTAATCGCTGAAGAAGCTCTTGTCGGTCGGAGCAATTAAGTCCCAACCCCAATTCCATTTGTTTGAGAGCGCGAATTGACCCGAGCTCTCGAGACTGCCGCGAAAATCGCGGAAGCCGGGACGCGGCGACCCGTCCTGATGCACGAACTCTTCCTTGTCCCATTGTTCGATCCCGCTGGCGCGAATGAAATAGGCACCATTGCTGAGGCGTTGACGCCATTCACCCTGCAGCAACGGACCTTG
>Ga0070741_10013313_pt1 | contig 14579 bp, 13 predicted proteins | sample Coa_R1_4_FD_66440 | JGI IMG/M metagenome (GOLD analysis project Ga0070741, IMG submission 66440) | Surface soil microbial communities from Centralia Pennsylvania, which are recovering from an underground coalmine fire - Coalmine... | ecosystem: Environmental > Terrestrial > Soil > Unclassified ...
ATCGTCGCCGCCATGCATTTCGGCGGCGCCGACGACATCTACGTGCTCGGCGGCGTCCAGGCGGTCGCGGCCATGGCGCTCGGCACCGAGTCGATTGCGCCGGTCGACATGCTGGTCGGCCCCGGCAATGCCTATGTGGCGGAAGCCAAGCGGCAACTGTTCGGCCGCGTCGGCATCGACCTGCTCGCCGGCCCGACCGAGACCCTGATCATCGCCGATGACAGCGTCGACGGCGAAATCTGCGCCACCGATCTGCTCGGCCAGGCCGAGCACGGGCCGACGTCGCCCGCGGTGCTGATCACCAACTCGGAAAAGCTCGCGCGCGACACAATGAAAGAGGTCGAGCGCATCTTGAAAATCCTGCCCAGCGCCGATCTCGCCGGGCAGGCCTGGAAGGACTATGGCGAAGTCATCGTCTGCGACAGCGAGGCCGAGATGATCGCGGAAGCCGACCGCGTCGCCTCCGAGCACGTCCAGGTGATGACGCGCGATCCCGACGTCTTCCTCAACGGCATGAAGAATTACGGCTCGCTGTTTCTGGGGCCGCGCACCAATGTGGCCTATGGCGACAAGGTGATCGGCACCAATCACACGCTGCCGACCAAGAAGAACGCGCGCTTCACCGGCGGCCTGTGGGTCGGCAAGTTTTTGAAGACCTGCACCTACCAGAAGGTGCTGACCGACGAGGCCTCCGCCAGGATCGGCGAGGTGTGCTCGCGGCTGTGCATGCTGGAAGGCTTCGTCGCCCACGCCGAACAGGCCAATATCCGCGTGCGCCGCTACGGCGGCCGCAACGTGCCCTACGGCCAGGCGGCGGAGTGACGATGACATTGCCGCGCCCCGCAGCCGGCTCCCCTCCCCCTTGTGCGGAGGGGTTGGGGGTGGGGGTCGAACTGCTTTCTGATTTCAAATCTACCCGAACTACCCCCCTCCCCAACCCTCCCCCACAAGGGGGGAGGGAGCACGCTGCGGCAAGGGGCAAAGCATCGCTGCCATGACCGTCGACCTCACAAAGACCGCCTCCTTCCGCCTCGACGGCCGGCGCGCGCTGGTGACCGGCGCCGGCCGCGGCATCGGCCTGACCGCCGCTTCGGCACTGGCCGAGGCCGGCGCCCATGTGACGCTTTGCGCGCGCACCACCAAGGAAATCGAGGAGGCCGCCGCGGCGATCCGCGCCCGCGGGCAGACGGCCGACGCGCTCACCCTCGACGTCACCGACATCGAAGCGGTGCGCAAGGCGCTCGGGGCACGCCCGCCCTACCAGGTGCTGGTCAACAATGCCGGCACCAACCGGCCGAAAATGCTGCCCGACGTCACCGTCGAGGATTTCGACGTCATCATGGGCCTCAACGTCCGCGCCGCCTTCTTCATGGCGCAGGCGGTGGCACTCAGACTGATCGAGGCCAAGCTCTCCGGCTCGATCATCAACATCTCCTCGCAGATGGGCCATGTCGGCGCCGCGCGCCGCACCGTCTACTGCACGTCCAAGCACGCCATGGAAGGCTTCACCAAGGCGATGGCGATCGAGCTCGCGCCGCACAATATCCGCGTCAATTCGCTCGGCCCCACGTTCCTGGAAACGCCGATGACGCGGCCGTTCTTCGAGAACAAGGCGTTCCGCGACGAGGTGCTGGGAAAGATCAAGCTCGGCCGCCTCGGCCAGCTCGAGGAGCTGACCGGCGCCATCGTCTTCCTCGCCTCGGACGCCTCCTCGCTGATGACGGGCTCGGCGCTGGTGCTCGACGGCGGCTGGACGGCGGAATAGATTTTACGCTTTCCGGGGGTGACACCATGCGCGCCTGGCAAGCCTTGGTCGCAGCGTCGCTGCTGTGTGCCGCAGCCCACGCCGAGCCGCGTCTCGGCGCCAAAGCCGCGGAAATTCACGAAGGCGATACCGGCTACATCGCCGACAACTCGATCTGGTTCACCAACGAGCCGGACCTGGCCGTCTGGAAGCGGGTGCGCCAGGTGTTCGCGCCCAAGGATGTCGAGGCCTATCAGGAAATCATCCTGTCGACGCGGCAGGCCTGGCAGTTCATCGCCGGACCGCTTTCGGTCAAGGTGCTCACCTATTATCCCGAGCAGCATGCGATGGAAGTGAAGATGCTGGGCAAGGGCCGGTTCGAGGGGACCGACTGGTGGGTCGACGACAAGGACTTCTCGAAGGAGAAGTGAGCGCGCCTACGTCAGCTTCGGCAGGTCGGCGAAATACTCCGGGTGCTCCTTCTCGACGGCCTGCATGAACTCCGGCCGGAACAGGCCCGGCACGTTGAGCCGCGGCGCGCCCTTGAGCGTGTTGGTCAGCACCTCGTCCTCGGCGTTCTCGAAGGCCTGCAGCACGTTCTTCGACATGCGCGGGTCGAAGTGGATGTGCTTGATCGACTTCTTGCCGATGGCGACGTCGGTACCCGGCACCCATTTGGCGAAGATCTCCACCGCCTCGCCGGGATTCTTGCGCGTGAACCACGACGACTGCGCCAGCCCCGCGGCGATGCTCTTGATGACCGCCGGCTTCTCCTGGATCGTCGGTCCGTGCGCCACCGCAACCATGATGTAGGACATGTGCTGGCCGCCGCGGATCACCTCGAAGGTGTCCGGCACCTGGGTCAGCGTCTGCGTCACGAACGGCTCCCAGGTGACGATGGCGTCGACCTTGCCCTCCTTGAGCGCCGGCGCGAGCCCGAACTGCGACCAGATGTTCTCGATGGTGATGTCCTCGTATTTCACCCCGGCGCGGCGCAGCACCATCTTGAAATATTCGTCCGACGTCTGGCCCTTGGCGAGGCCGACCTTCTTGCCGACGAGATCGCCGATCTTGCCGACGTTGATGCCCCTGCCCTTCTTGGTGACGATGGCGAGCGGGGTGTCGCAGCGGTCGTTGGTGGCGTCGTTCATGATCAGGCCGATGACCTGGAACGGGTTGCCGGAATGCACGGCCTTCAAATAGGTCGTCGTGCTCATGTCGCCGACCTGGGCTTCGCCGCGGGCCAGCGCATTGACCATGTCGGTGCCGGTATCGACGACGCGGAAGCTGGCGTCGACGCCGTGGGCCTTGAAGAAGCCCTTCTCCGCGCCGATGAACATCGGCAGATGGCCGAAATTGTTGGCGATGACGACGTCGAGCTTGGGTAATGCCATGACAGTCCTCCCCGGCAGCACGCTATGATTTCAAAACCTGCGGATTGACGCAATTCGGGGGCCGCCGCCCACCGAGCAGCGCCTCGATATTGTCGACCACGATGTTGGCCATCTCCTCGCGCACCTCGCGCGTTGCGCTGCCGAGATGCGGATTGAGCACCACGTTGTTCATGCGCTTGAGGTCGGCCGCCACCTTCGGCTCGTGCTCGAAGACGTCAAGCCCGGCGCCGGCGATCCGCTTGGCCTTGAGCGCGCGCACCAGCGCCGTCTCGTCGATGATGGCGCCGCGCGCGGTGTTGATGATGAAGGCGGTCTTCTTCATCAGGGAAAGCTCGCGCGCGCCGATCTGGTGGCGGGTCTCCGCGTTGAGCGGCGAATGGATGGACACGAAATCGGCTTCGCGCAGCAGCCGGTCGAGCGGCACGTATTCCAGCCCGAATTCGCGCTCCAGGCTCTCCGGCTTGCGGCGCGGCGTCCAGTACAGCACGCGCATGGCAAAGCCCTGGGCGCGGCGCGCCACCGCCCGGCCGATCAGGCCGCCGCCGCCGACGAGGCCGAGCGTCTTGCCGTGCACGATGGCGCCGAGCAGGTGGCGCGACTGGCCGCCGGGGAATTTGCCGGCGCGCACCAGCCGGTCGCCTTCGACCATGCGGCGCGCCGCCGCCAGCATCAGCCCGAAGGCGAGATCGGCGGTCGCCTCGGTGGTGACCGGCGGCACGACGGTGACCGGAATGCCGCGTCGGGTCGCCTCGGCGACGTCGATGTTGGACGGCGTGATCGACTGCGCCGCGATGTGCCGCAGCTTGGGGTTGGCGGCGACCACCGCGCGGTCGATCTTGTCGTGCAGCAGGCAGAACAGGATGTCGGCCCGTTTCACCGCGGCCATCAGCGTCTTGTGCGGGATGATGCGGCTGTCGTCCGGAAACACCGTGACGCTGCCCAAAGCGCGCAGCCGCTTCACGGCGCTGTCGGCAACGGGCTGCGTGACGAAGATGCGCGGTTTGCCGCTCACCGCAGCCACCGCACGATGCCGGCGACGCCGTCGACCGCGCATTGCGCGCCGTCGGGAATGGTGCGGGTGGCGTCGAGCACGCCCAGCACCATCGGAATGCCGCGCTCGCGCGCCAGCGACGCAAGATGCGAAGTCGAGCCGCCGAGCTCGGCGACCACGCCCGACACGCGGTTGAGGATGTGCGTCAGCGACGGGCCCGCCACCTTGGTGACGAGGATGTCGCCGGGCGCGACGCGCGACAATTCGCATTCGCAGTTGACGACCACGGCGCGGCCCGAGCCCCAGCCGATGCCGGCCGGATGGCCGTTGAGGCCGGGATGCCTGAGCCAGATCTCGTCGGGCACGATGGGAGCTTCGACGTGCAGCGGCCTCGACTGCAAGAGCTTGAAGCCGCCTTCGTCCATCGCCCATTCGATCTCGACCGGATGGCCGGCGAGCTGCTCGCATTTCCTGAGCAGGCGGCCGAGCGTCACCGCCTGGCCCGGCGTCAGGCACGGCTCGCTGATGAGGTCTTGCGGCACCAGCTGCGGCGCGGCGACGCCGTGGGCGCAGGTGTCCTGATGATTCTTGCGGCCGGCGGCGACGCTGCGCAGGAAGCCGGTCTTCGACAACACGATGCGGTCGGGCACCACCTCGCCCTGCGCGATCGCCGAGCCGAGCCCCCAAGTCGCCGAGATCAGCATGTGGCCCTCGGCGGTTTCGCTCAAGCCGCCGCCGGAGGCCTTGGCCGGCACCAGCGGCTGGATCAGCACGCCCATCGCGGTGTCTGCCGGCGACAGGCCGTGATTGTCCATGTAGCGGCGCGCATGCGAGGTCCACAGCGCCGCCCAGCAGGCGCGCACCGCCGTGAGGAATTCCGTTTCGTCGGCGAGGCCGAGGAAGCTCTCGAACTGGCCGGCGAAATTGGCGCCCTTGCGGTCCTCGATCAGCGCCGAGGAGCGCACCACGCCGAGTTCGGTCGCGCGCGCGCGCCAGGCGGCGATCAGCGGCGCGAAAATCTCCGGCGCAATCGGCCTCTCATAGAGCGCCAGCCGGATCTGCACCGACAGCTTGCGCGACGCTGGCAGGTCGGCCTCGTTATAGGCGCGGACCAGGTCCTCGATGCCGAGATGGCGCAGCTGATGGCGATAGGCCGCGGCGGTGAGCGCAAAGCCGCCCGGCGTCGGCAGCCCGCTTTGCGTCAGCGACGCCAGATTTGCCGCCTTCGGACCGACGGTCTCAGGGTCGGTCGCGGCCGGGTCGCTGAGCGGGAGGATGAATTCGGCCATTGATCGCCTTGCGCTTCTTTACTGTCATGGCCGGGCTTGTCCCGGCCATCTCGCTTAGGAGGGCACAGCTTGTGGCGCGAGATCCCCGGGTCTCGCCTTTGGCTCGCCCGGGGATGACGTCGGCTTAAGCCGACGTCACTTCACGTGATCCCCATAACCCGGGATCGGATCGACCACCGTGATCTGCTTGACCGGGAAGTTCGACACGATCTCGATGTCGTTCTTCTTGACGATCAGCATTTCCTCGATGCGCACGCCGTAGCGGTGCTTCTTGCCGTGCTGGGTTTCGAGCGCGAAGGTCATGCCCTCCTGGATCTCGATCGGATGATCGAGCGACCAGATGCGCGAGATGACCGGCGGATCGTATTGCGCAAGCCCCAGGCCATGGCCCCACAGATTGGCGGCGGCCTGGTCCTCGTCCTCGTAGCCCCAGGTCTCCATGGCCGACGGCCACTTCATCGCGATGTCGCGCGTGGTGGCGCCGACCTTGACCGCGCCGATGGAGTCGTAGAGCCACTTGAGCGCGATCTCGTAGGTCTCCTTCTGCTCCTTGGTCGGCTCCTTGCCGACGCAGTAGGTGCGGTAATAGCAGGACTTGTAGCCGTTCCAGGTGAGCGCGGCCAAATCCATGAACACGATGTCGCCGGGCTGGATGATGCGGTCGGAGAAGTTGCGCCAGTTCGGCCAGGTGTTCGGACCGGACGAGACGATGACGTCCTCGACGTCTTCCATGCCGGGGATGTTGTAGAGATATTCCATCAGGTGCGCGGTCACCTGGTTCTCGGTGATGCCGGGGCGCAGGAACTTCATGCACTCCCAATGCGTGGCGTCGCCGATGGCGCCGACGATGCGGAAGCATTCCTGCTCGTCCGGCGACTTGACCGCACGCGCTTCCATCATCGGCGTCATGCCGTCGGCCCAGGTGATGTTGTTGTCCTTGAAGACCTGGATCATGTTGATGTCGATGAAGTCGACGCCGAGCTTCTGCCCGGAGACGCCGTTGTCCTTCATCGCCTGCAGCACCGCCTTGGTGAACTTGGTCACCTGCTGGATGGAGGCGGGACCCGCGGCGCCTTTGATCCAGGCGAAGGAGTGACGCAGGTTCTCCTTCGGAATCCACGGGCTGTGGCGCTCGACCTGCATGCCGATGTCGCCCTGCTCGAACAGGATCGGCCGCCCGTCGCCGCACAGCATGGCGTAGCGCAGGCCCGGCTTGAGCCGGTTCCAGCCGGGGGTGAGCGTGCCGGTGATGTAGCGGACGTTCTCGTCGTACATGCAGAGCATGGCGCCGAGCCCGTGCTTCTTCATCATCTTGCGGGCGCGGTCGATGCGGTATTCGCGCAGCCGGTCCCAGTTGACCCGCTGCTGCCAATCGAGGCCGGCAATGCCGAAATTTGCGGTACCCATTGAAGTTCCTCCGACTGCGCTATCAGCGCCGTTTATTGGTTGATTAATGGCGATGTTATGCGGATGGCGCCGTGTAAAGAAATAATATAATCTGCCCTTCGGCATTATTTTTTCTAATACCAGAGCCCATGCGCAACATCCCCCTCCGCCAGGTGCGCGCCGTCATCGCCGTCTGCGAGGAAGGCTCCTTCACCCGCGCCGCCGAGCGCGAAAACGCCACCCAATCCGGCATCTCGCAGCACGTCGCCGCGGTCGAGCGCACGCTCGGCGTCAAGCTGTTCGAGCGCGACAGCGGCGGCGTCAAGCCGACCGCGGCGGGCCTGCGCTACTACAAGAGCTGCGTCGCGGCGGTCGGGGCGCTCGAGCACGCCGCCGAGCAGGCGCGCGCGCTGGCCGGCCAGGTCGTCGGCGAACTGCGCATCGGCTTGATGCCGACCTTCACCCGCGCGGTGCTGGCGCCGGTGCTCGACGACTTCGTGCCGCGCTGCCCGGAAGTGCGCCTGCACATCGTCGAGGGCTACAGCAATCTGCTGACCGAGATGGTGCGCAACGACGAGCTTGATTTCGCTGTGGTGCCGGCCTTCGAGGGCACCATCGGGCTCAAGTCGCGGCTCCTGGTGCGCGACCGCGAGATGCTGATATCGGGACCGCGACGCGGTCTCAGGCCGCTCGCGCCGATCCGCCTGTCGGAATGCAGGCCGCTCAAGATCGTGCTGCCGAGCCCCGACAACATCCGCCGCCGCAATCTCGAAACCTATTTCCAGGCGCACGGCGTCGAGATCGAGGCGACGCTGGAAATGGATGCGATGATCGCGACGCTCGAATTCGTCGCCCGCTCGGACTGGACCACCATCCTGCCGAGCGTGATCTCGGTCAACGACATCGGCCGCGGCGAATTGATCGTCAACCCGATCGTGCAGCCCGAGCTGCACGCCGAATTCGTCGTCATCCAGCCGGCGCGGCGCACGCTGTCGACGCAAGCGCAGATCTTCCTGCAACGCTTCGAGCAGGAGGTGTCGCATATCCACGCGGTGTGGGACGACGCGATCGCGGCGCCCCGGCGCCGCCGGGCCTGACGGCTAGCGCGGCAGCCTGCCCTTCACCGCGTTCGCCCGCGCGTTCAAGGTGACGCGGCCCCGCTCATCGGGCCGAAGCCCGGCGCGCAGGCGCGCCTTCAGCGCCTCGACGTCGCTCGCCGGCATCGCCTTGACGACGGGCCCGATGCTCGGCGTGTTCAGCCCGATCGACAGGAATTCGTCGATGCTGTCGAAGCTTCGCTGAACGGCGATGGCGCGGGTTTCCACGCCGACGAAGCCCGCCTTCTCCCACAAGCCGCGCATGACCTCGACGCGGGAGGCGTCGGCGCTCGGCGGCGAGACGATTTTGTGGCCGAGGGCCTTGATCTCGCTTTGCACGACCGTCCAGGGGAAGCCGCCGCCCGCCATATCCCAGGCATAGGCGGCCGCCAGCCCGCCCGGCCGCAGCACGCGCGCCATTTCGGCGACGCCTTTCGCCGGATCGGGCACGAAAAAGATCACCAGCGCCATGGTGGCGACATCGAAGCTCGCGTCCGGAAAAGGCAGCGCCATCGCATCGCCTTGCGTAAATTTGGCGACACGCGAGGCCGGGCGGGTCCGCGCAAAGGCCAACTGGCCTTCCGAGGGATCGACGCCGTCGATGCCCGCGGGCTTGCAGCGATCGACGACGAGCTCGGTGAAGGCGCCGTTGCCGCAGCCGACGTCGATCCAGCGCAGGCCCGCAGCCGGCGCCGCCCAGTCGAGAAAGACCTCGCCGGCAAGCCGGCTCCACACGCCCATCATGCGCTCGTAGAAAGCGCCGTCCTCGAAGCGGGTCACCGGCTCGGCCAAATCAGACATCCATCCAGGCGCCGTTGGCGTCGGCGGATTTGAACACGGCTTCGAGCGCGGCGGCCGTCTGCAGGATGCCATCGGGCGAAATCGGAAACGCGCCCTGCCCCATCACCGCCTTGGCGAAATAGTCGAGATTGCGCCCGAGGTGGCTCTCGGGCGGATAGTCGAACACCTGCGGCTCGTCCTTGCCGGCGCGGCGCACGATCAGCCTGGTCTCGCTCACGCTCTCGGCCCAGCAGTTCTCGCCGAACACCGCGATGCGCCAGCGGAACGGCGTCTTGATGGTGGTGCCGAGCACGCCGGTGGCGCCGCTTTCGAACTCGACCAGCGCGGCGGTGGTGTCGCCGGTCGAGAGCTTCATCGCCCGCGCCTTCGACAGCGCGCTGATGCGCTTCATCGGTCCGGCGAGGTCGCGGAAGCAGTCGAGCACGTGAATGCCCATGCCGGTCATGCCGCCGGCGCGGCTTTCCTCCGGCGCCATGCGCCAGCTGTCGGCGGGGTAGCTCGCCAGCCAGTCGTGGCTGTAATTGCCCTCCATGTGCATGATGGTGCCGAAGGCGCCCTGCGCCTTCAATTCGGCGAGCGCGCGCATCGACGGCATCAGCCGGAAGTGATGACCGACGGCGATGATGACGCCGGCGCGATTGACGGCGTCGAGCATGGCCTGCGCCTCGGCTTTGCTGAGCGCGAACGGCTTCTCGCAATAGATCTGCTTGCCGGCCGCGGCCAGAGCCTTGACCTGTTCGGGATGCTTGGTATGCGGCGTGGCCAGCACGACGGCCTGGATCGACTTGTCCGCCAGCACGTCGTCGAAGGACCCCAGCGCGATCTTGTGCTCGGCGACGAAGTCGCGCACCGCATCGGGCTCGAGCGTGACGCCGCGCGTGAACTTGAGCGGCGCGCCGAACTCGCGCGCCGCCTTGACCAGTTGCTTGCCCCACCAGCCGAGGCCGACAATGCCCGTGTTGATCATGCCGCAGCCGGCGCCCCGGGCTGCTTGAGCGGATGCGCGCGCGCCACCGCCTCGATCTTGTTGCACTCCTCGACGATGCGCTTGAAGGTCGGAAACTGCGCGATGTCGGCCTTGAAATAATGCGCGCCGACCGCCTGCCCGCACAGGCAGATGTCGGCGATGGTGAGCTGGTCGCCTTGCGCGAAGCGACCGGTCTCCTTCGCGCTCAGCACGGTCTCCAGCGCCTTGAGCGAGGTCATGTGCCAGTGGTGGCCCCACTTCATGACGCCGGGCTCGTCGATCTTGTACTCGTGCGCCAGATATTCGCGCACCCGCGGCACGATCAGCGGATGGGTGTCGCAGGCGATGATCTGGGCGATGCCGCGCACGCGGGCGCGCGCCTTGGCGTCCTTCGGCAGCAGCGGCGGATTGGGATGCGTCTCGTCGAGGTATTCCAGGATGGCGAGCGATTCGACGAGCACGGTGCCGTCGTCCTCGATCAGCGCCGGGATCGCCATCATCGGGTTGATCCTGCGGAAGGCATCCTCACGCTGCCTGCCCTGCGGCAGATTGACGTCGATCACCTCGTCGGGCGTGATGCCCTTGAGGTTGAGCGCGATGCGCACGCGATAGGTCGCGAGCGAGCGCCAGAATGAGAACAGTTTCAACGTTTCCTCCCCGTTCTGCCTTTATCCGTCATCCTGAGGTGCGAGCGTAGCGAGCCTCGAAGGATGACGGGCACTTAATCGGCGGCCGTTCATCCTTCGAGGCCCGCCTTCGGCGGGCACCTCAGGATGACGGATTACGATTTCTTGCGTCCCGACCAGAACACCGTCATCTGCGCGCCGTCGCCACCGCCGATGCCGCTCTTGGTCGCCTCCTCGAAGCTGGCGAGCGCGGCCTTGGTCGCCGGCATCGCCGCGCCGAGCGCCTCGCCGGTCGCCACCATGGTGCGCAGATCCTTGACCGCATTGGCGATCGAGAACGTGGTCGGTCCGGGATCCTTGCCTTCGAGCATTTTCACGATCATTTCGGCGCGCATCTTGAGCGCGTTGTTGGCGCCGTTGCTCTCGACGAACAGGTCGAGCAGGCGCTTGGGCTCCCAGCCGACGCTGCGCGCAATGGCGAAGGCCTCGCCATAGGCCTGCCACGCCACCATCAGCGGCAGATTGATGGCGAGCTTCATGGCGCTGCCGGCGCCGACCGGCCCGCAATGCTCGACCTTGCGGCAAAGCTGTTCGAGCAGCGGCCGCGCGCGGTCGGCGTCGGCCTTGTCCGCGCCCATCAGGCCGAGCAACTGGCCCTTGCGCGCGGGCGCGGTCGAGCCGCCGACCGGGCACTCGACCATGGCCGCGCCTTTGGCGCGCACTTTGGGCGCGAGATCGGTCTCCACCTTGGGCGCCACCGTGCTCATCTCGATGAACATCTTGCCCTTGACGTCGCCGGACAAGAGGCCGTTCGGCCCGTTATAGACGTCGTCGATGGCTTTGCCGTCGGTCAGCATGGTGATGACCGCTTCGCTCGAGGCGGCGAGCTCGGCCGGCGACGTGGCGACCTTGGCGCCGGCCGCGGCCAAGGGCTTGGCCTTGTCCGCCGTGCGATTCCAGACGCTCACCTGGTGGCCGACTTCCATCAGGCGGGCGGCGATGTTGCTCCCCATCGCGCCCAACCCGGCGACTGCGACTTTCATGGTTCCTCCCGGTCTCGGATCGACGACGACGATAGGCGATCATGGCGCGCCACGAAAGCCGCCTTACAACTCATGGCCTACTCGACAGCGCGGCCGGCGACCGTTTAAGTGCAACGGCTGATTTGGTTTCGCGGGTTTGCAATTTTCACCAGAAGGAAAGTGTCGAATGGCGGCTGGCAGGTCGAAGGGCACGGTCGGCGTGATCGGGCTCGGCATCATGGGCGGGGCCTTCGCGAAAAATCTGGCGCGGGCCGGCTGGCGGGTGGTGGGCTACGACATCAGCGCGGCGCGCCGCCGCGAGGCGCAACGCGCCGGCGTCGAGATCGCCGCCAGCGCCGCCGCCGTCGCCAAGGCGGCGCCGACCGTCCTGACCAGCCTGCCCAAGCCTGCCGCGCTCATGGACACCGTGCGCGCCATCGCCGCGGCCAGGCTGCCGCGCAAGCTGCTGGTCGAGATGAGCACCTTCGCCATCGCCGACAAGGAAAAGGCGCGCGCCGCGCTGCGCAAGGCCGGCCACGACATGCTCGACACCCCGGTGAGCGGCACCGGCGCGCAGGCCAAGGCGCGCGACCTCGTGTTTTACGCCAGCGGCGAACCCCGTCTGATCCGGCGGCTGAAGCCGATGCTCGAGGCCTTCGGCCGCCACGTCTACGACGTCGGCGCCTTCGGCAACGGCAGCAAGATGAAATACGTCGCCAACCTGCTGGTCGCCATCAACAACGTCGCCAGCGCCGAGGCCATGGTGCTCGGCATGAAGGCCGGCCTCAAGCCGCAGATGATCTTCGACCTGATCAAGGCCGGCGCCGGCAATTCCCGCGTCTTCGAACTGCGCGCGCCGATGATGGTGAAGGGCAATTACAAGAACGTCACCATGAAGATCTCGGTGTGGGACAAGGACATGCAGGTAATCGGCGGCTACGCCCGCAAGATCAAGGTGCCGACGCCGATGTTCGATGCCTCCAAGCCGATCTACCGCAAGGCCGAGGCGAGCGGACTGGGCGCGCAGGACACCGCCGCGGTCTGCGCCGTGCTGGAGAAGATGGCGAAGGTGAAGCGGCGCAGATCGCGCTGATCTGATTCACGGCTTCTTCGGCGCCGTTCGCGGCGCCGGCGCGTCCTTGTGGGCCGTTGCCGCGCCCTTGTCCTGGGCCGCTTCCGGTGCGGCCGGCGCTTGCGGCGTCGCCACCGAGATGCCGAACAATTTCCATTGCCCGCCGACGTTCTCGAACAGCAGGTCGAAATTGATCTGCAAGGGCCGCGTCGGAAATTCCCCGGTCAGCCGCAGCATGCCGTTGCTTTCCAGGTGCGGCGGCGTCGACAGCCGCGGCGCCGCAAGCGCGACGGCGAAAAGATCGAAATGACGGTTGCGCAAATCGGTGAAGATTCTTGCCAGATCCGCCGAATTGTTCTTGGCCTGGAAGCCGGGCGCCGCCAGATCGTGCAACACCGTGTAGTTGCCGGAGCGGTTGGCGTCGTTGAGCGTGAGCAAGGTCGAGCGGATGAGATAAAGCGCCTGCTCGAGGCTGACCGGCAGATTGCTCTGCGCGTTACCGGCCGGCGGCTGCGCCGGCTTCGGCGCATTCTGCGCGTTACCGGCCGGCGGCTGCGCAGGCTTCGGCGCATTCTGCGCGGCGCGGGCGGGCGGGACCTCCTTCCAGCGCTCGGCAAAGGGCGGCGCCGGCTGCGGTTGCGCCGGCTGTCCGGCCGCCGCGGCGGCGGCGAGCGGCAGGGCAAGCAGCGCGCAGACGGCGGCGCCGGGCCGGGGCATCTCCGTCACCAGGCCATGCGCAGGCCGACGCGGCCGCCGGCGATGTGCTCGTTGGCGCCGTAGCCGATGCCGCCGGTGAGCTGCATGGCGTCGGTGAGCCGGAACGCGGCGTTGAGCGCCAGGCCGCTGGCGCCCTCGAAGGTGCCGTAGTTCATGGTCATCGCCAGCTTCTCCCCCGGCATCAGCGTCGGCACGCCGGCCATGGCGAAGGCCATGGCGACGCCGTTATAGGCCTTGCTGCTGCGCGTATAGAGGTCGTCGATGCGGCCGTTGATGGAAGCGAGCTGCGAATTGATCGTCGAGATGGTGGAGCTCGACGCCAGGCCGAGGCCGGCGAGCGTCGAGGTGGCGAGATTGCCGCCGGCGTCGGAGGTGACGATCTCAACCGGCCCGCTCTGCGCCGCCTTGCTCGCCGCCGAGGTGATGCCGGCCATGGTGTAGGTGTTGCTCGCCGTGCCGAACGCCTGCTGGTTGGCGCGGGTCACCGTTGCGCCGTTGCCGATGGCGACCGAGTTGGCGAAATTGGCGCTGGTATTGTTGCCGATGGCGACGGCGTCGGAGCCGGTGACCGACACGGTATTGCCGATGGCGATCGCGCCCGCGCCGGTCACGGTGGCCGCATTGGCCATTACCAGCGCGTTGGTTCCGTTCACGGTATTGCCGGCGCCGACGATCGAGGAGCCGGCCGCGCTTGCGGTGCTCGCCACCGTATTGTTGGAGCCGACGACGTTGATGGTGTCGCCGTTGCCTGCGGTGTTGGGCCCGTTGATCGTATTGTTGTCGCCGAGCACGAAGCTGCCGTTGCCGTTGATCGTGTTGGGATCGCCGAAGCCGAAGCTGCCGGTGCCGTTGATCACCTGCCCGGTGCCGAAGGCGCCGCTGTTCGCCCCGGTCACGCTGTTGTTGAAGCCGACGGCGACGCTGTTGGCGCTCGCGGCGCTGATGTGCGACTGGTTGCCGATGGCGATGCCGTTGGCGGAGGTCGAGTCGACGGAAGCGGCATCGTTGCTTGTCAGGCTGCCACCGATGGCGATCGAGTTGGCGGCGAGCGCCTGCGTGTTTACGCCATAGGCCGCGCTGAAATCGCCGCTCGCGGTACTAAAGCTGCCATAGGCCGAGCTTGCGAAGCCGCTGGCGATGCTCGCGACGCCATAGGCCGAGCTCTGGTCGCCGGTTGCGGCGCTCTCGACGCCATAGGCCGAACTTTCGCTGCCGCTCGCGAAGCTAAAGCTGCCATAGGCCGCGCTAAACGCGCCGGTCGCGGCGCTGTTATGGCCGATGGCAATGGCGTCGGTTGCGATCGCGGCCACATTATTGCCGATGGCGATCGCATCGGAACCTGTCACCGAGACGGTGTTGCCGATGGCAATCGCGCCCGCGCCGGTCACGGCGGCGGTATTCGCCAGCACCAGCGCATTGGTGGCGTTCACCGTGTTGCCGGAGCCGACGATCGAAGAACCGGCGGCGCTTGCG
>Ga0070741_10013314_pt1 | contig 14578 bp, 15 predicted proteins | sample Coa_R1_4_FD_66440 | JGI IMG/M metagenome (GOLD analysis project Ga0070741, IMG submission 66440) | Surface soil microbial communities from Centralia Pennsylvania, which are recovering from an underground coalmine fire - Coalmine... | ecosystem: Environmental > Terrestrial > Soil > Unclassified ...
CGCATGGCGTCCTGACGTGTGGAAAGGGGGTGACCGATGTCTCCCGCGAAGAAGAGGTCGACCGCGAAGAAGAAGGCCGCCGCGAAGAAGCCGGCGGCCAAGAAGCGGGCCACCGCGAAGAAGCCGGCCGCCAAGAAGCGCACGGCGAAGAAGCCGGCGGCAAAGAAGCGGACCGCTGCGAAGAAGCCCGCCGCAAAGAAGCGGACCGCCGCGAAGAAGCCGGCGGCAAAGAAGCGGACCGTCGCCAAGAAGCGGACCGCCGCACGCAAGCCCGCGGCAAAGAAGCGGACCGCCGCGAAGAAGAAGTAGCCGCCCGAAGGGCGGGAACGCTTCGGAAGGGGGACCCGGTGGTCCCCCTTCCGCGGCTTCGGGGGCCGCGCGTGCTAGGCTGCGCGGCGCGCAAGCGCACCCCATGGTCACCTCCACATTGGATCGCACCGAATCGTTCGACCACGTGCGCACGCCCAGCGTGCTGGTGGTGCTCGTGGTCCGAAACGGCCTCCCGTGGCTGCGGGAGTGCCTGCAAGCTCTCGGGGCGCAGACGCACACGAGGCTCGGGATCCTCGCCGTCGACAACGGTTCGACGGATGGTTCGATCGAGCTTCTCGAGCAGGCGCTGGGCTCGGCGCGGGTCCTGCGCCGCTCCGGCGAGCACGGGCTCGCTGGCGCCCTGAAGGAGGCGCTGGAGCTGCCGGTGGCCGGCGCGGCCGACTACCTGCTGATCCTGCACGACGACACGGCGCTCGCGCCAGACGCGGTCGCGAAGATGGTCGAGGCGGCCGAGGGCATCGGTGGGGTGGAGCGGGTGGGCGTGGTCGGCCCGAAGGTCGTGGACTGGGACCGGCCGCGGATCCTGCGCGAGGTTGGGCGCTCGACGGACCGGTTCGGCCACCCCTACACGCCGCTGCAAGACGGCGAGCTCGACCAGGGGCAGTACGACCGGGTGCTCGAGGTCCTGTACGTGTCCTCCTGCGCGATGCTGGTGGGGCGCGAGGCCTGGCAGCGGACCGGGGCCTTCGACGAGCGCCTGGGGGGCCATCACGACGACATGGACTTCTGCTGGCGCGCTCGGATCGCGGGGTACCGGGTGCTGATGACGCCTCTCGCGCAGGCCCGCCATCGGGGGGCCGGCGCCAGGGGCGAGCGCCCACACCCCCTCGAGCGGCAGCGGAGTCCTCAGTACTTCGCGGAGCGAGCCGCGCTCGCGTCCATGCTCAAGAACTACGGGGTGCTGTCGCTTGCCTGGCTGCTTCCCGTGCACGTGGTCGTGGGGTTCCTCCGGCTCGCCTACCTGGCGCTGGCGCGTCGCTTCGAAGATGCCTACGAGCTGCTCTCTGCCTGGGTCTGGAACTTGGTGCACCTGCCGTCGACCATCAGGCGCCGCATTCGCGCCCAGTCGGTGCGAGCCGTGAGAGACCGCTCGGTGCGCAGGTTCATGGAGTCGGCCTTCTTCCGGGTGCCCAGATGGTTCCAGCGTGCCGAGCGCATCCTCGAGGAGCAGATCGAGGAGGAGCGGGAGCAGCCCTCCTTTCGCGCCCGAGCCGCCTCGCTCGCGTCCCAGCATCCCGCCCTTGTCGCATGGACGATCGCCGCCCTTCTTGCCGCCGTCGCGTACCGGCAGCTCGTCGGACCGTTCGCCCTGTCGGGGGGCGCGCTGGCGCGGTTCCCGGGCGCGCCCGGAGACTTCTTCCACGAGCTCGTCTCGGGCGTGCGGACAACCGGGCTCGGCGGCTCCCAGGCCGCGAGCCCGGCGCTCGCGGCGCTGGGCGCGGTCTCGGAGGTCCTGTTCGCCAGCACGGCCCTCGCGCAGAAGACGCTCCTCGTGCTGCTGCCGCCGGCGGCCGGCTACTTCCTGTACCGGGGGCTCGTCCGCCAGACCGGTCAACCGGTGGCGGCTGTGCTCGCGGCGAGCTCTTACGTCATGTGCGCGCTGATGTTCTGGGCTTTCTCCGAGGGCCGCCTCCCGTTCCTGGTAGCGCTCGCCGTCCTGCCCCTCGTCGCCGACCGACTCGAGGGGGCCTTCGGGAGAGAGCTGCGGGCTCGACCGCTCCGCTTCGGCGTGGGGCTCGGAGCGGCTCTCGCCCTCGGCATCTCGTTCCTGCCGGGGATCGTGCCGGGCGCGCTGCTCCTGCTCGCCGTTCAGGTTCTGGCCGGGCGGCGGCGGGGGCGGGGGCTCCTGATCTCGCTCGTCGCGGCGGGGACGGCGGCGGCGCTCGTGTATCCCTTGCTGCCGGCGATCGCGTCGTCTCCCGGCGAGGCGTTCGCCTCCCACATCGGCACGCTCTCCCTCGGGCTGCTCGCCCGCCTCGCCCCGGCGCCGGGCCCCGGGACCTGGCCGGCGGCGTGGTTCCTCCCGGTCGCGGCCCTGATCGCCTTCAGCGTGGTGGGGGCGGAACACCGTGCTCGTGCCTGGCGGGCCGTGCTCGCCGCCGTGGCGGGCCTGTTCCTCGCGTGGGCCTCCTCGGCCGGCTACGTGCCCGCGCCGCTCTCCGATGCGCCGGCGTACCTGATCGTGGCGGCCGCGTCCGAGGCCGCGGTTGTGGCCTACGGCCTCGCCACGATCGGTTCGGGGATCGAGCGGCAAGCGTTCGGCTACCGTCAGATCGCGGCCGCCGCCCTCGCGAGTGTCCTGGCCCTCGGCCTCACCGGGCAGGCTCTGGTCGCGGCCTACGGAAACTGGGCGATCGGCCCGAACGGCCAGCCGTCGGCCTGGCCGGTCATCTCGCAAACGCCCGGCGCGTTCCGCGTGCTTTGGATCGGCCGGCCGAACGGGGCGCGCTTTCCGGCTCCCGGCGGGGATCCGCAAGGCCTGATCGAGGCGGGTCCCGCGTCGGTCCGGTACGCGCTCACGGGGCACGACGGGATCACCGCGCTCGACCTCGGGCGAACCGCGGAGGGCCCTGGCTACGACTACGCTCGCGAGGTCCTGGACGAGCTCCTGGCCGGCGATACGAGTCACGCCGGCGCGCTGCTTGCGCCGCTCGGCGTTCGGTACGTCGTCGCCCAGGCCGGAGACCTGCCGCGCGCGGCCGCCGCACGCCTGCGAGAGCAGCTCGACATGGACCTGGTCCCTGCCGGAGGGCTCGTGATCTACGAGAACGCCCGAGCCCTCCCGCTCGCCTTCACGACCACGTCCGCCCCGTTCAGGCGGGCGGCCGCCGGAACGGCTCTGGCGCCCATCGCGCAGATCCCGACGCCCGAGGTTCGAACGCTCCGGCCGACGGCCGATGGGTTCGACGCGAGCGGCGGCGGATTCGGGTTCGTCGGGTGGCAGGACGAGGGTGGCTGGCGGGTGGAGTCCTCCGTCGGCCGGGCGGGCACCGTGCGCGCCTTCGGCTGGGCGATCGGATTCGACGCGGGGTCGGGAGGAGCGAAGCTGGTCTTCGGGGGACAGCGAGTTCGGACGCTGGAGATGTGGGCGCTCGCGTTGCTGTGGGCGGCCGTGCTCTGGGTCACGAGGAGACCCGTCTCGAGATGAGGGCCAGAGGTCAGGTGCTTGCGGCGCTCCTCGTTCTGGGGCTCGTGCTCGTCGGCGGCGCGGTCCTCGAGCGCACCGTCGGTCCGCACGCGCTCGCGGCCGGCCCTCCCGGGGCTGCGCCATCCGGGGCATGGCTCTGCCCGCACGGGGGAGGGGTCGATTGGACGGTCACGCTCCACGTCGCGAACCCGGGGGATCGCCCGGTGCGGGTCCGCGTCACCGATCTTTCCGCGGGCGCGCCGGGACGGCCGAGGTCGTTCACGGTGCCGCCGGGAAGCGACCTCGCGCTGCCTGAGCCGGCGCCGGAGCGCGAATCGTCGAGCTACATCGAGTACTTCGGCGGATGGGTCGCCGCCGGGTGGGTCGCGCACGCCGGCGGGGGGGAGGTCGGCGTGGCGGCGGAGCCCTGCCTCGCGCGTCCGGCCACCCGCTGGCTCCTGGCCGACGGCACGACCAGGCAGCACGAGGACGCGTACGTCATCGTCATGAACCCGTTCGCGGCGGACGCGGTCTTCACGATCACGCTCCTCACCGATCGAGGCACGCCGATCACGACCGAGGACTGGACCAACGTTCGCCTCAGGCCGGAGCGAAGCGCCGCGTTTCGCCTGAACGCCAAGGCGCTCGGCTACGCGACCGTGTCGGCGATCCTGGAGGTGAAGGTCGGGCGGGTGGCCGCGTCGAGTCTCGGCGTCTCCGAGCCCGGCGGCGTCCGGAGCAGCGTCGGCGTCCCGGGCACCGGCTGGACGCGAACGATCCTACCGGGCGGGTTCGACCAGGGAAGGACCGAGTTGGTTGCGATGAGCTCGGGGGATCGGGCGGCCCGGTTCTCGGGTCGGGAGCTCTTGAGCGGCGCGTCCCAGGCGGTCGCCGTCCTGCAGGACGGCGGTCCGGAGCTGCACGCTTCGCAGACCTTCCCGGTGTCGACCCAGGGACCGTCGGCGATCGTCGTGGACACTCCGCCGGGTACGGCCGTCGCCCGGCGGACATACGGGCTGACCGCGGATACGGCGGCGACGAGCGGAGCGCCGGCCGCGGCGAGCGCCTGGGTGGTGCTCCCCTCAGCCGCCGGACGGCCGGCGCATCCCGGGCTCGTGCTCGCGAACCCGGGAGACACGACCGCGACGGTCACCCTGAGCTACCTCCCGTCGGGTCCCTCTCCACCGGCTCCCCCGCCCGTCACGATCCGGGTGCCGCCCGGCCGCACGGTCGCCGCACCGAAGGCGTTCGTCCAGGCCAAGCCCTTCTCCGCGATGCTGGCGGTGGCCACCGAGGGAACGTTCGTGCCGGCCTCGGCGTCGTACTCGCTCGGCCAGAAGGGCTTCGCGAGCTTCGCGGTGTCCGTGGGGGTGCGGATCCCCGACCCGTGGATTCCCTCGTGAGCTGCGAGGAGCCTTCCCGCGCAGATGGAACGAGGGCGAGGCCGTATGATGTTTGATCGAGCAACGATCGGTGGACGACCGAGTCGGTGAGGAGCGGCGGTACCAGGTGAGCAGAGGCAAGCACTCACGGCGGGCTTTCGGGCGTGGCTGGACGATCGCGGCCGCAACGGTCGCGGCGCTCCTCCTGCTGGGCGGTGGAACGGCGTACGCCGCCTACCACTACGACCTGGTGAGCGCCTCGAGGATCTTGCCCGGCGTGTCGATCGCCGGCGTCGAGGTCGGCAACCTGACCCGGGACGAGGCGGTGCGCGCCGTGACGGCCCGTGCGGACACCACGCTCGCATCGACGCTCACGGTCAGCGCCGCCGGGCACACGTGGACGGTCACGCCCGCGTCCCTCGGAACGCGCGCCGACATCGAGGGCGCCGTCGACCGCGCGTTCGCGGTGGCGGACTCGATGTCCATGCTGTCCCGCGTCTACCACCGCGTCGCCGACAAGGCGGTGCCCACGTCGATCGAGCTCCGGTTCACCTACGACCGCGCCAAGCTTCGTGCGTTCGTGGACCAGGTCTTCGACGAGGTCGAGAAGCCCGCGGTCGACGCCAGCATCACGCTCGTGAACGACCAGCTCGTCCTGCAGCACGCGAGGGCGGGCAGGGAGCTGAAGCGGGGTGTCGCACTCAGACGACTCGAGACGGCCCTGCGGCAGCGACTGAGCACGGTGACGCTGCCCGTCCAGACGGTCGAGCCGTCGGTCACCCCGGCGACCCTCGGCAAGACCATCGTCGTGGACCTCTCCGAGAACATGCTGTACCTCTACGACGGGCTCAAGGTCATCAAGCAGTACCCGGTTGCGACGGCGGCGCCGGGGTACGTGACGCCGGTCGGAACCTGGTCGGTCGTCAACAAGGTCGAGAACCCGACCTGGTACAACCCGGCTCCGGACGGCTGGGGTGCGGGCGAGCCGCTCGTGATCCCGCCGGGCCCCGGCAACCCGCTCGGCACCCGGGCCTTGTACCTGAACGCCCCGGGCATCCGGATCCACGGGACCTACGCCTCGTCCTCGATCGGCACCCACGCATCCCACGGCTGCATCCGGATGTACATCTCCGACTCCGAGGAGCTGTACCCGCTGGTGCCGATCGGGACCAAGGTCATCATCAAGCCCTGAGCGCGTGCTTGTGAATCACACCGATGTGATCTAGGATCCGCACGTGCGGACCTGCGCGAAGATGCGGTGCACGGCGGAGGCGGTCGCGACCGTGGGTCTGTCCTACGAGGGGAGGGTCGTGGTGGTCGGAAACCTCGTGCCCGAACCCAATCCCAACCTCGTGGACCTGTGCTCCGCGCACCTCGAGCGGCTGACCCCCCCGATCGGCTGGCGAGTGCGCGACGAGCGGGCGGCCGTGCCCGCGACGCTTTCCTGATCGCGGAGTCCCGCCCCGCCCCCAACGTCCCCCATCGGGACCGGCATCCGTCATTTCGGGGGATGGGGCTGGGTAGCGCCGACCGACCCCCCGCCCCGTCCGGATTGACCTAGGCAAATGAGGTCGGCGAGCTATGGCCGAACGGCGGTCCGTCCCCGAGGATCTCTTCCATGAAGGGCGCAACCTCCGGGACCTGTCCGGTCTGTCATCAGGGCGATCTCATCTCGATCACGATGAACGTGGGCGGCAGCGACCTCACCTTCACGACGTGCCACCTCTGCGAAGCCAAGTGGTGGTACCGCGACGGGGAGGCCGTGCCGCTGCAGTCCGTCATCGGCAACGTGCTCGCGAAGAAGGCGTAGCTCGGGCCCGCTTGAGTAGGATGCGGTGAGCGTGTCGCCGCATCGAGCTCTCGCCCCGATCTTCAAGGCCTACGACGTCAGAGGCGTCGTCCCGGACGACCTCGACGAGGACGTCGCGCGCAGGATCGGCGCGGCCTTCGCCGAGTGGGCCGGAGCCGACCGCATCGCCGTCGGGTACGACTGTCGCCGTTCCTCGCCGTCGCTCGCGGCCGCGGTTCGCGAGGGAGCGACCGGCCGAGGGGTGGACGTCGTCGATGTGGGCCTGTCCTCCACCGACCTCCTGTACTTCGCGTCGGGCTCGCTCGACGTGCCCGGCGTCATGCTCACGGCCAGCCACAACCCTCCAGAGTGGAACGGGATGAAGTTCTGTCTGGCCGGCGCCAAGCCGGTCGGGCAGGACACGGGCCTGGCCGAGATCCGCGCGCTCGCCGAGCAAGAGGATCGCCCGCCCGTCCCCGCCCGGGGGCGCGTCGAGCGCCGCGATCTGTTGGAGGCGTACGCCGACCACGTGCTCTCGTTCATCGATCCGGCGAACGTGCGCCCTCTCACGGTGGTCGCCGACACGGCGAACGGGATGGGCGGCCTCGTGGTGCCGGCCGTCATGTCCCGCCTCCCGGTGAGGCTGATCCACCTTTTCGCCGAGCTGGACGGGAGCTTCCCGAACCACCCCGCGGATCCGATGCAGCCCGAGAACCAGGAGGATCTCAAGCGGGCCGTGCTGGAGCACCGAGCGGACGTCGGGCTGGCCTTCGACGGCGACGCCGATCGGGTGTTCCTCGTCGACGAGCGCGCGGACGGGGTGAGCGGCTCCGAGCTCACGGCGCTGGTGGCTCAGGGGCTGCTTCGACGGCATCCCGGAGCGTCGGTGGTCTACAACCTCATCTGCTCGTGGGCCGTTCCGGAGGTCATCCGGGAGAGCGGCGGGACGCCCATCCGCACGCGCGTGGGCCACTCGTTCATCAAGCAGGTGATGGCCGAGACCGGCGCGATCTTCGGGGGCGAGCATTCGGGTCACTACTACTTCCGGGACAACTACCGGGCCGACTCGGGCCTGATCGCCGCCATCGTCGCTCTCGAGCAGCTCTCGGTCGCGAACGTTCCCCTGTCCGAGCTGCTTCGTCCGCTGCGCCGCTACCACGCGTCCGGCGAGATCAACTCCCGCGTTGCCGACCGCGATCGGGCGATCGATGCGGTGGCCGCGGTCTTCGGCGGCGGACGGCAGGACCGGACCGACGGGCTCACGGTCGAGTTCGACGACTGGTGGTTCAACGTGCGACCCTCGAACACGGAGCCGCTGGTACGTCTGAACGTGGAAGCACGGAGCGAGGAGCTCCTCAAGGAGAAGACCTCCGAGCTCCTCGCCGTCATCCGAGCGGAAGGAGGAGCATCGTGACGCTCGACCCCGAGCTCCTCGCGATCCTGGTGTGCCCGAACGACCGCGGCGACCTGGAAGTGCGGGAGCAGGAGCAGGTCCTCGTTTGCAGGAGCTGCGGCTACCGGTACCCGATCCGGGACGGTATCCCGGTGATGCTGATCGACGAGGCCGAGAAGCCGCCCACCGGGAGAAAGCGCCGGTGATCGACCTCGACGACCCCGTGGCGATCTCGAGCGGCGATCCCGGCGGGATGCTCGGATCGATCGCGGCGCTTCCCGAGCAGTGCCGGGAGGGGTACCGGATCGGCCGTTCGGCGCCGCCTGTCTCGGCTGCGGACGTGCGGGCCCTCGCCGTCTGCGGCATGGGCGGCTCGGCGGTCGCGGGCGACGTGCTCCGGGCCCTCGTCGCCGAACGGCTCCAGATCCCGGTGGAGGTGGTCCGGTCGCCGACGCTCCCGGCATGGTGCGGACCCGGCGCGCTGGTCGTCGCGTCCTCGTACTCGGGCGACACGGCCGAGACCCTCGCCTGCTTTGACGAGGCTCTCCGGCGCCGGTGTCGGTCGGTCGTCGTGACCGCGGGAGGCGCCCTGCGGGCCCGTGCCGAGGCCGCCGGCGTTCCCGCGGTCCTCGTTCCCCCCGGCCTCATGCCGCGGGCCGCCTTCGGCTACCTGTGCCTCGGCCTGCTCGGGGCGCTCGAGGCGGCGGGGTTGGTGCCCTCGCTCGAGCAGGAGCTGGGCGACGCGCTCGAGGCGCTCGACGTGCTCGTGCCCACGCTCGTGCCCACCGTCCCGACCTCGGTCAATGTGGCAAAGCGGCTGGCGAGCGCCATCGGTCGGCGCGTGCCGGTCGTGTGGGGCGCCGACGGCATCGGGGCGGTCGCCGCCTCGAGGTGGAAGACCCAGTTCAATGAGAACGCGAAGACCCCGGCGTTCGCCGCCGCGCTTCCCGAGCTCGATCACAACGAGGTCGTCGGGTGGTCCCGCGGCAGCGGGAGCCGGTTCTTCGTGGTCGCGCTCCGTCACGACGAGGAGCATCCGGACGTCGCCGTGCGCTTCGCGCCGTCGATCGAGATCGCGCGGGACTCCGGCGCGCTCGTCGAGGAGGTCTGGGCGAGCGGCGCGTCCCGCCTGGGCAAGCTGCTCTCGCTGGTCGCCGTCGGGGACTTCACCTCGGCGTACCTCGGCCTGGTCCGCGGAGCGGACCCAACCCCGATCGAGGCGATCGTGCGGCTCAAGGCCGCCCTGGCGGAGGCGTGAGGTGACCGCGCTGCCGGGTCCCGGAGACGCGCGTGCCGACGAGGCCGCGGAGGCCGTTCGAGCCCGAACCTCGCTCCTGCCTCGCGTGGCCGTCGTGCTCGGCTCGGGCCTCGGCGCCGCGCTGGAGGACGTCGTCGAGGACGCATCGTTCTCCTTCGAGGAGCTTCCCGGCTTCCCCCGCCCCACGGTGCCGGGCCACGCCGGTCGGCTCACCCTCGGAACGCTCGCGGGGGTGCCCGTCGCGGTCTTTCGCGGCCGGATCCACTACTACGAGGGCAACGATATGTCCGTGTGCGCGCTCCCGGTTCGGCTCGCGCGCCTGCTCGGCGCAGGGACCGTGATCCTCACGGCGGCGACGGGGGGGATCGGCGAGGGGCTCACGACCGGGTGTCTGGTCGTGGGCGCCGACCACATCAACCTGATGGGCGCGAACCCGCTGCGGGGCTGGCGAAGGCCCGACGGCTCGCCGCCGTTCGTGGACATGCTGGGGACATACGACGCCGAGCTCGCCGAGCTCGCCGTCGCGGCCGCGCGCGAGCTGGGGATCCGGGTCTCCCGGGGCGTGTATGCGGCGATGCCCGGCCCGTCGTACGAGACGCCTGCGGAGATCGAGGCGCTCCGCCGGGCCGGAGCCGACGTGGTCGGCATGTCGGTCGTGCCCGAGGCGGTTCCTGCCCGCGCGCTCGGCATGCGCGTGCTGGGGCTGTTCTTCGTGACCAACCGGGTGGGCGTCGAGGTGGACCACGAGGAGGTGATCCGGGCCTCCAACGCGATGGCCGGATCCATCGGACGGGTGATCGCCGAGGTGCTGTCGAAAGGAGCGGGATGGACTGCGACGTGAAGGACCTCGGCTTGGCCGAGAAGGGACGCGAGCGAATCGAGTGGGCGGCCGCCGAGATGCGCGTGCTCGCGCTGATCCGCGAGCGCTTCGAGAAGGAGCGTCCGCTCGAGGGGATTCGCATCGGCGCGTGCCTGCACGTGACGACCGAGACCGCCAACCTCGTCGAGACGCTCGCGGCGGGCGGAGCGGATGTCGCGCTTTGCGCCTCGAACCCGCTCTCTACGCAGGACGACGTGGCGGCCGCGCTCTGCGAGGAGAGCGGCATCGACGTGTTCGCGATCAAGGGCGAGGACAACGAGACGTACTACCGGCACATCAACGCGGTGCTCGATCATCGTCCGCACGTCACGATGGACGACGGCGCCGATCTCGTGAGCCTGCTGCACCGAGAGCGGTCGCAACAGATCGGCGAGGTCGTCGGCGGCACCGAGGAGACCACGACCGGGGTGATTCGGCTGCGGGCCATGGCGGCCGACGGCGCGTTGCGCTATCCGATCGTATCGGTGAACGATGCGAACACGAAGCACCTGTTCGACAATCGGTTCGGCACGGGGCAGTCCACGATGGACGCGATCATGCGCGCGACGAACCTCCTGCTCGCCGGTCGGACGATGGTGGTGTGCGGGTTCGGCATGTGCGGGCGGGGGGTGGCGTCGAGAGCGCGTGGGCTCGGCGCGAAGGTCGTGGTCACCGAGGTCGATCCGCTTCCGGCGCTCGAGGCCGCGATGGAGGGATACCAGGTGATGCCGCTCCGGGAGGCCGCTCGCATCGGCGACGTCTTCGTGACGGTGACCGGGGACACCTCCGTGATCCGGCGAGAGCATCTCGAGGTGATGAAGGACGGCGCGGTGCTGGCCAACTCGGGGCACTTCGACGTGGAGATCGACAAGCGCGCGCTCGAGGAGCTGTCGGGCGGTCGACGGCGGCGCATCCGCGAGTTCGTGGACGAGTACCGGTTGCCCGACGGGCGTCGCCTCAACCTGCTCGGCGAGGGGCGGCTCGTCAACCTTGCGGCGGGGGAGGGGCATCCTGCGGCGGTGATGGACATGTCCTTCGCCAACCAGGCGCTCTCGGTCGAGTGGGTGGTGAAGACCAAGGGCACGCTCGCGCCCGGGGTGCACCCGGTCCCCGCCGACATCGATGCCGAGGTCGCGCGGCTGAAGCTCCGCACGATGGGGATCGAGATCGACGAGCTCACGCCGGAGCAGCGGGAGTACCTGGGGTCGTGGGAGCAGGGGACCTAGCCGCGTTCCGCGAGGCCGGTCGGGCGCTGTTCTCGCTCGGGCTGGTGAAGGGGAGCGAGGGGAACCTGTCCACGTGGGACGGGGAGCGCCTGCTGATCACGCGCACCGGGTGCGAGCTTGCCGCGCTGTCGGAGGGTGACGTGCTCGAGGGCACGGTCGACGAGCCCCCCGCGGCGGCCTCCTCCGACCTGAGTCGGCACCTCGCGATCTACCGCGCGAACGGCCGGGGCGCGGTGGCGCACGCGCACCCACCCGGGTCGGTCCCCGAGGGATGGGTTCAGGGGCAGGAGCACGGCAGCTACGCGTTCGGCGACACGCTGGAGGCGGCGGTGGCGGGGATCGTGCGCTCGGCTCGCCGGGCCGCCCGGCGCGGGGATGGGGCCCCGTGAGCGCCATCCCGCCGCCTGTGGAGTGGTGCGGGGACTCGGTCAGGATCCTCGACCAGCGGGCGCTCCCCCACCGCGAGGAGTTCCTGGACTGCCGAACGGTCGAGGACCTCGCCGACGCGATCCGCTCGCTCGCGGTTCGCGGGGCCCCGGTCATCGGGATCGCGGCGGCGTTCGGCATCGCGCTGGTGGCCGCGAGGTCGAGGGCTCGCGGCACGAACGCGCTCTTTCGTGAGCTCGCGCGGGCGGGGGACGCGCTCGTCGCCACCCGACCGACGGCGGTCAACCTCCGCTGGGCGGTGGCTCGCATGCTGACGGCCGCGCGGGAGGAGTGCTGCCGGGTGGGCGGCACGCTGCTCCGAGTTCATGAGGCCTTGGTTGCCGAGGCGCTCCGGATCCAGGCCGAGGACCGCGAGGCCTGCGCGGTGATGGGTCGCCTGGGGGCCGAGCTGGTTCCCGAGCGCGCGAACATCCTGACCCACTGCAACACCGGACGGCTCTGCACCGCGGGGATCGGGACCGCGCTCGGCGTCGTCACCACCGCGCACGAGCGGGGAGCCGGCGTGCACGTCTGGGTCGACGAGACCCGGCCGGTGCTGCAGGGGGCGCGACTCACCGCGTGGGAGCTGAGCCGCCTCGGCGTGCCGATGACGCTTGTGGCCGACGACGCGGCGGCCTCGCTCATGGCCGCGGGGCGGGTGGATCTCGTGCTGGTCGGAGCGGACCGGATCGCGAGAAACGGCGACGTGGCGAACAAGGTCGGGACCTACGGTCTGGCCGTGCTCGCCCGGCACCACCGCGTGCCCTTCTACGTGGTCGCACCGACCTCGACCGTCGACCTCGACACGCCGAGCGGGCGGCAGATCCAGATCGAGGAGCGCGATCCGCAGGAGCTGACCAGGCCGCTCGGCCTGCAGGTCGCCCCGGAGGGCGTTCGTGCGCTCAATCCGGCCTTCGACATCACCCCCGCGGAGCTCGTGACGGCCATCGTGACGGAGCGGGGCATCCTGCGCCCGCCGTTCACCTCGGCGCTCGCGCGGGCGGTCTCCGGCGCGAGCGGGAGAGGCCGGGCGGGTGGCGGACCTCTCGGCAGTCTCGGCAGGGGGAGGGAGCCGTGAGCCTGGTCTCGGTGCGGGCGCGGTTCGAACGCTTTCCCGCCACGGTCAAGGGGGCGTTCGTCGTTCGCGGCGAGGACTCCGATCCCCATCAGGTCGTCGTTCGCGAGGCACGGGTCGTCGGCGTGGGCACCGGCTGGTCGCGGCCGGTGCCGATCGCCCCGGCGACGCTCGACGTCCCGCCCAGGCAGGACGTGTTCGTTCCCTTCGAGCTTCCCGCCTCGGATCTGGATCCGGGTTGGTACGCGTTCGAGTGCGACCTCGAGGTCGACGGCGTGTCCGGGACCTACCCCGGGGGCCGCCGGTTCTCGGTTCCGTGGCCGCGGGCGACGGTACGGCGGGGGACGATCCCGGTGGGCCGGGAGGTCCGGCTGGGTGACGCGCGTGCGCGGGTCGAGCAGCTCGAGTGCGCGGGAGATTGCGTCAAGATCGGGCTGACCGTCACGCCGGGGCGTTCGGTCTCGCCGAGGCTCCTCGTGGACGGGACACGGCTCGAGGTGCTCGACGTCGAGATCGACCGGGAGACCGGTCGCGGCCGGGTCGTCGCCTACCCGCTGCTGCGCTCGCACGGGGTGCTCCGGATCGAGCTCCGCGGCCGTGGGCGAGGAGGCGAGGGCGCGCTCGACGTGGAGCTCCCCTGAGTCGCGCGGGACCTCGCGCGGCACCTCTTTCCCCACGTCCGCGCTCGGGAGCGCTCGTGCTCCCCACGTCCGTGCTCGGGAGCGCTCGTGCTCCCCACGTCCGTGCTCGGGAGCGCTCGTGCGCACGCTCGATCCTGTGTCGGCGGCGCGCGCTAGGGTGTGCCGGTGCTGGGGGCGCTCCTCGACGTCGTCTTTCCGCGACGATGCGCGGGCTGCGGCGGCCGGCCGTGGCCGTTCTGCGACGCCTGCCGGAGCTCCCTGGTCGTGCTCCGGCCTCCGTGGTGCGAGCGGTGCGGGGCCCCGGCCCCGGCGTTCGGACCGCGCTGCCCCGCCTGCCCGCCGTGGGAGATCGAGCGGGCGCGGTCCCCGTTCCTGTTCGACGGGCCCGCTCGAGGGGCGATCCACCACCTGAAGTTCGGGGGGTGGCGGGGGGTGGCGGAGGCGCTGGGGGCCTCCATGGCAGCCGCCGCCCGTGCGGGAGGCGCCCTCGACGGGTGGCGCGCCCAGACCGCGGGCGCGGCGGGCGCGGTCGGCGGACCCGCCGCTCGCGACGAGGTCGTGACGTGGGTCCCGCTGTCCGCGCGCCGTCTCGCCGATCGCGGGTTCGACCAGGCGCGTGCCCTGGCCGAGGTGGTGGGGCCGCGGCTCGGCCTGCCGGTGGAGAGGTTGCTCGCCCGAATCACCGACACCGGGGCCCAGGCTCGACGGTCGGGGCCGCAGCGGCGCGCGGCGATGGCGAGGGCGTTTCGGAGCACGGGCCGGCCGCCGCCGCGGGTGCTGCTCGTGGACGATGTGCTCACGACGGGCGCGACGGCCGCGGCGTGCGCGGAGGCGCTGATCCACGGCGGCGCGCAACGCGTCCGGCTCCTTACGGCCGCGCGCGCGCTCGCGCCGGCCGAGCGTCCTCATCTTTCGCCCGAACCGGACCGATATACTCGGACGGGGCTCGCGCCTGGGTCTGTGGTTGCCCGGGGGAACGTCCTCCGGTAGTCGATGCCAGCCGCAGGCGAAACGACCCACGTAAGGTGACCGTTGGTCGCTGAGCATGGTGCGGTTTAGATGTAAGTCCTGC
>Ga0070741_10013315_pt1 | contig 14577 bp, 14 predicted proteins | sample Coa_R1_4_FD_66440 | JGI IMG/M metagenome (GOLD analysis project Ga0070741, IMG submission 66440) | Surface soil microbial communities from Centralia Pennsylvania, which are recovering from an underground coalmine fire - Coalmine... | ecosystem: Environmental > Terrestrial > Soil > Unclassified ...
CGTTGAACAACCAGAAAGTCCGTTGTCCAATAGCCAAACGAAATTACGAAGCCGAGACCAAGAACGATTCCAGTCCAGTGGATTCCCATTGGATTCGATGTGAAGGAACCGAGTCCGGCCCACAGATGTGTGTAGTCCTGACCAGGAAAGTTGGTGTGAATACGATGCACCATGCCGCTCCAGCCGCCGGCCTCGATAAGGCCAAGAACCGAGACGATAATGGCGCCGAGCCAGATCAAGAAAAACTGTAGAACTTCGTTGAAGATCGCCGATAGGAGGCCGCCCAGGAACACGTATACAGCGACGGTGAGCGAGGAAATCCAGATACTGAAGTGGATATCCCAACCAAGCACTATCTTCAGGACCAGCGCCATCGAATACATGTTGATGCCGCTCATCAACACCGTCATGAAACCGAACGTGATCGCGGAGAGAGCACGCGCCGGTTCGCCGAAACGCAGCTTCAGATAGCCCGGCACCGAATGCGTCCTCGAGATGTAATAGAACGGCATCATCACGATGCCGAGGAACAGCATCGCGGGAATCGCGCCGATCCAATACCAATGCGTTGCCAGGATGCCGTATTGATAGGCGGAAGCTGCCCATCCCATTAGTTCCAGCGATCCAAGATTCGCGGCCACGAAGCTAAGCCCCGCGATCCAGGAGGTCATGTCGCGGCCGGCAAGGAAGAAGTCTTCTCCCGTTTTCGTGAATCGCTTCAGATAGAAACCGATGCCGAGCACCATCACGAAATACAAGCCGATGATGACCAGATCGACTGGGCTAAGCGTCAGCAGCTTTTCACTCATACAAGATCGAGTTCCAATCTTGTCACAGAAGCCGGCGCGAACTTGTAGACCATTGGCGACCCGATCTGGACTGTACTCGGGGGCGCCGGCTTGATGGCATCCGGCCGCTCGAACGTATTGCGCGCGTGAATATCGCTGTCGGTCAAAACGGTTGCACGTGCATTCGAAACGCGAGCGCCTCCGGCAATGGCGATTTCCGCTTCTTGTGCATTCTGCGCATCCGGATTTGTCACGGTAAGAACTAGTCGTTTGTCGCGCATGGAGCAAGAACCTGCCAGACCAAACAGCCCTTTTGCCGCAGGATCGCTGAGATTTGGAGCGGAGATGACGGTGCGCACGGCCGTGTTTCCGTGATGCGCTGCATACAAATCAAACACGTGGAATACGGGCGTGACGGTGAACTTGTCCTCGGCTGCAAGAAATGATGTGTGGATGTTGTTAATCATCTGCGCCGCGTTCGCCATGGCAACTTTATCCGCATGGCGATTGAAGGTATCGAGCGTGATGCTGGAGACTAGCGCGTCGCGCAGAGTTGGATAGTAGGCCCACAGATAATTCGGCGCAATCGAAGGATCGGTGTGATGCCACGCGCCCCATTCGTCGACCACGAGTTTTACGCGATGCTCGGCATCATAGCCGCTCATAATCTGCCAGTGCCGGGTGACTAGCTCTTCCATGTGATTGGCTTTGTTGAGGAGTTCGTACCAGCCTGCTGTATCGAACTCATTCGCGACGCCGCTGCCAGTGGTTCCGCAGTAATAATGGAGCGCTGTACCGAAAATTCGGTTTAGATTCCCTCTGCCATGTTCCGTCATTTTTTGGAAGAAGCTGTGTGTCCAGCTATAGTCGCCGCCGTTTGGCCCGGAGGCGACGTACTTGAGGTTCACACCGAATGTAGGAACCCAGGTTGTGAATCGGCGAAACTCGATGGCATATTCGTCGCCGGTGAAATTGCCGCCACAGCCCCAACTTTCATTTCCGACGCCCCAATACTTCACATCGAACGGTTCGCTGTCGCCGCCCTGCGCGCGCAATTCCGCCATGGTGGTCTTGCCTGCGGGCGAATTGCAGTAATCGATCCACTCATAGAAGTCGGTTGCGGTTAAGCTGCGCAGATTTCCCGCGAAGTACGGTTCGGCTCCCGCAAGCTTGCAGAAGCGCGCGAACTCATTGGTGCCGAACTCGTTCGGCTCATACTTTTGCGGACCCCCGCTGGCTTTTTTCAGAATGTCGGTTTCAGCCCAAAAATTGGTGCGTGTGGGGCGTTTGTTGCGCGGTCCGATTCCATCGCGCCAGTTATAGCTGTCCGCGAAACATCCGCCCGGCCAACGAATCACGGGGGCGTGAATGCGTTGCAAATGATCGACGACGGATTTGCGGACACCTCTGTCGTTGGGAATCTTCGAGTTTTCGCCCACCCAAATGCCGTCATAGATGCACCCGCCCAGATGTTCCGTGAAGTGTCCATAGATCAAAGGCGAAATAACGCCGATGGGTTCGTCCGGAAGAATTTCAATTCGTGCGGAAGCTGCAAGCGAGGTACGAGGAGCCAACGCGATGGCCGCGGTAGACAGCAAAAACTCTCTTCGATTCATCGTTGTTCGAGCATACCGTAAGCGCTTTCATTGCGCACCATTTATGCTTGCCTTGTAGAGTAAGCGTTAATGGATCATTCCTCGTCGGTAACCGATAAGGTCGCCAAAACCACCGGCTTCATTCGCGAGCTGGGGACATTTGATTCGGTCATGATCGTCATCGGCACGATGATCGGATCGGGCATTTTTTTGGTACCCGCCGATATGTCACGCACCATCGGAAGCAGTGGCTGGCTGCTGGTGGCGTGGCTGGTGACGGGTGTTCTCACTATTTCGGCCGCTATATCGTATGGCGAACTTGCTTCGATGATCCCCGAAGCGGGCGGCATGTATGTCTATCTGCGCGAAGCGTTCTCGCCGTTGTGGGGCTTTCTTTACGGCTGGACGCTCTTTACCGTGATTCAGACCGGCACGATCGCGGCGGTGGCCGTTGCGTTTGCACGCTTTGCCGGCATTCTTTTTCCAGCGATTTCAGAAGAGCGGTACATTGTTGCTCCGATACATATTTCATCGAGCTACGCTATATCGCTTTCCACCGCGCAACTGATTGCGATCGCGATTATCGCCTTGTTGACGTGGAGCAACAGCCTCGGAATTCGTTACGGCAAGATCGTGCAGAATCTGTTCACGGTTGCCAAAACAGGCGCGCTGGGCGGCCTGATTCTGTTGGGCGTTTTTTGGGGCCGCAATGCCGCTGCGGTTCATGCGAATTTCGATCATCTTTGGCAACAAACGAACCTGACGCCGATTTCGGCCGGGTTCACTGCTGCATCCGCATTTGGATTATTCATCGCCATTTGCGTCTCGCAATCCGGCTCGCTCTTTTCAGCCGATTCCTGGCACGACATCACTTTCGCCGCCGGCGAGGTCAAAGATCCCAGACGCACATTACCCCGCGCGCTGATTATTGGGACGGTCGTCGTCATTGTGCTCTATCTTCTGGCGAATGTGGCGTATCTGGTGACACTTCCCCTCTCAGGGATTCAGAATGCGCCTGCTGATCGTGTTGCGACCGCGATGATCAACGCGATTGCGCCGGGATTTGGCGGTATCGTCATGGCAATTGCGATTATGATTTCCACTTTCGGATGCGACAACAGCCTGATTCTGGCCGGCGCGCGCGTTTACTATGCGATGGCGCGTAGCGGCCTATTCCTCCGAGCTGCAGGCACTTTGAATAAGGCGCATGTCCCGGGACGGTCTCTACTGGTGCAAGGCATCTGGGCTTCGGCGCTGGTTCTGCCGCGTACGTTCAACTCAGCAACACACGAGTACGGGAATCTTTACAGCAATCTGCTGGATTACGTGATCTCCTCTGCTCTGATTTTCTATATCCTCACAATCGCCGGAGTCATTCGTTTGCGCCAAACGAAACCGAACATCGAACGCCCTTACCGAACGCTGGGCTACCCATTCGTCCCGATTCTTTACATTATTGGCGCCGCGGCGATTCTGCTGGCGTTGTTTCTCTATCGCCCTTCGAGCACGTGGCCGGGGCTGGTGATTGTGCTTCTAGGGGTTCCAGTCTATCTTCTTTTGCGCCGCCGCGGCGCCACGGAGTTTTGAGCGCGCGAAAATTAGTCCTTGACGTCTTCCCTCCGCTTCGAAATACAGGCGACGTGCGCTGAAACGGGTGCTCGGGCGGGGCTTCTTCACTCCGCCCACGGAACGATAGAGACCCCGGTGTTCATGCCGGTTGGCACGCAAGGCACCGTAAAAGCGCTTACGCCGCGCGACTTGCTGAATGACATTGACGCCAAGATCGTTCTCGCGAACACGTACCATCTTTTCCTTCGACCTGGTCACGAGCGAATTGAGCGCTTTGGCGGCTTGCACAAATTCATGGCCTGGCCGCGTGCGATCCTCACCGATTCCGGTGGATTTCAAGTCTTCAGCCTCGATACTCTCCGCAAAGTCACTGATGAAGGCGTTGTTTTCCGTTCACATTTGAACGGTGACCAACATCTGTTTACGCCGCAGAGCACCGTCGACATTCAACTAGCGCTTGGGAGCGACATCATGATGGTGCTAGATGAATGCTTGGGTTATCCCGCGAGCTACGAAGCCACTCGTGAATCGACAGATCGAACCATTCGTTGGGCGCAAGGCGCCTTTGAGCATTACCGAAAACGCGAAAAAGGTTTTCACTGCGCGCTTTTTCCAATTATTCAAGGCGGTATGTACCCGGAACTTCGAACCGCCTGCGCAAAAGAGCTTTTGGAACTCGATGCGCCAGGGTACGCGATCGGAGGATTGTCCGTTGGCGAGCCGCGAGAACTAAGTCAGGAAATGGTTGCTGTTACTGCTCCGTTGCTTCCGAAAGATCGGCCCCGCTATGTCATGGGCGTCGGAATGCCGGAGGAACTTCCGTTGTATGTATCGCAGGGCATCGACATGATGGATTGCGTTTTGCCCACGCGCAATGCACGAAATGGATACCTGTTCACTTCGCAAGGGAAAGTGATGATCAAGCAAGCTCAGTATCTTGACGACACGTCACCGCTCGACCCCGCGTGCGAGTGCTACACCTGCCGTACTTTTACTAGAGCGTACCTTCGCCATTTGTATCAGGCAGGCGAGATCCTTTTCTCGGTGTTGGCGACGCTCCATAACATTCGGTACTACCTTGACACGATGCGGCGGATGCGACAGGCTATCCTATTTGGAAAGTTTCCGGAATTCCTGAAGTCGTGCCAATCCAGCTCGCTTTGGAATCAGAGCGACCATCTGCCGGATTAGCGCCGTCCGTCGAGAGCGCCGCCTAATTAAAGCGGCCTGGATCGCGCTACTGGTTGGCCGGATATACATCCGGCTTTGAATTTAAGCTAAAAACAGGACCAAAATGCTGTATTTACTGATGTTTTTGCAAACCGCCGCGGCGCCATCGAGTTCCCTGCTTGGGGGAGTTCTGCCGGTCGTGCTGATGATCGCTATCTTTTATTTTCTGGTTTTTATGCCCATGCGCCGGCAGCAGAAGAATCAGAAAGAAATGCTGAAGACGCTTCAGAACGGACAAACGGTCCAGACCAGCGGGGGAATCATCGGCACCATTGTTTCGGTTAATGATGATACGCTTGTACTGCGAATTAAGCCCGACAATCTGAAGATCCAGGTGGCCCGGAGTGCCGTGACAAGCGTCGTCAGCACGGATGAGCTCGCCAAAAAGTAGTCGAGCATTCTGTAGTAATCTCTTTTATCGATGAAACGCAATTTACGCTTCAAATTCATCTTCATTTTGGTCGTGATTCTGATTTGCATTTACGGGATCATCGGCCTGCCTCGGAGCAAGGATCAACTGGTTGCCAACTGGCGCAAGAACATCCACCTTGGTCTTGATCTGCGTGGCGGTACCTATCTGGTGGTCCGCGTGGAGCAACAGGACGCCTTTAACGCGGAGGCGAACACGGATGCCGATCGCCTGAAACAAGCCGCTGCCAAGGCCGGGGTGACGTTTTCTGAGGTGAGCGTCGATGAGGCCAAGAGTCTTGCGGATGCGACAAAAGCAGCGATTGTTGTCAAAGGCGTCCCTCCAACCCAGGCGGGTAACTTCCGCGGCCTGGTGAACGAGCAATTTTCTCAGTGGCTGCTCACGCCGCAAAACGGAACGGATTACCGGCTGACCATGAAGCCGTCGGCGGCGTTGACAATGTGGCAGCAGGTGCTTTCCCAGACTAAGAACACGCTGGACAAGAAGATTAACGCACTGGGTTTGAGCGAGGCTACCGTCCAGCAACGCCGCGAGGATGCTGATTCGGAGCTGTTGGTTCAACTGCCCGATGTGGACGATCCCGGCCGTGTGAAGCAGATTCTTCAAACTGCGGCGAAACTCGAGTGGTACGACGTTCGGGGCGGTCCATATGCCAGCCGGGAGGATGCGCTAGCGCAAAACAACGGAATACTTCCCGTAGGCACCAAGCTTATCGGAGCGCCGAGTACTGACCCGACCGCGCGCAGCGGGGGTGTCTATCTGGTCACCAGCAATCCGATTGTCCGCGGACAGGATCTTCGTGATGCTAGGGCAGAGCAGGCCCAAATGCCCGGCTCGTGGAACACGGCGTTCGTGCTCAGCCAGGACGCGGCGAAACGTTTTTCGGCATATACCGCTTCGCACATCGGCCAGCGATCTGCCATCGTGCTAGATGGCAAGGTCTTGGAAGCGCCGGTAATTAAAGGCCAAATCAGCGACCAAGGGGTGATTGAAGGCGCATCCAGCCAGCAAGATGCAAACGACCTTGCGCTCAATTTGAAAGCCGGAACGCTTCCCGCCAGCGTTACTTACGAGCAGGAAAATACGGTGGGTGCTTCGCTGGGAGCAGATTCTATTCGCAACGGTTTCGCCGCCGGAATTGCGGGTGTTTTTGCCGTTATCGTGGCGATGCTCATTTATTACAAGAAGAGCGGCATCAACGCGACCTTGGCCCTGGTGCTGAACGCCATCATCCTGATCGCTTGCTTAAGTTACTTCGACGCGGTTCTCACGCTTCCGGGAATTGCTGGAATCATTCTGACCATCGGTATGGCGGTAGACAGCAACGTACTTATTTTTGAACGAATTCGAGAAGAGCTGCGGGCTGGTAAAGCAGTTATCCCGGCCGTCGACACCGGGTTTAGCAAGGCGCTGTTGACCATCATCGACACCCACGTCACGACGGTCGTCTCGTGCGCCATTTTGTTTCTGTTCGGCTCGGGACCGGTAAAAGGGTTTGCAGTCACATTGGTTATTGGCTTGGTAGCCAATGTGTTCACGGCCGTGTTTGTGTCGAAGGCCATCTTTGATTGGGAGCTTTCCAGGCCCACGCCTGTCACGGCTCTTAGCATTTAGCAACGCCGCTCCGGGGCAATTTTTGTGCCCGGAAGCGCTGCGAATTGGGAACATTTGTTAATCGCCGGTGTCTACCTCTAATGAATGCCGGCTTCTAAAGCGGAATGGAAATCTTTAAGCACACGAATTTCGACTTCCTCGGTAAGAAGTGGCCGTTCATCATTTTGTCCCTGCTTCTTACGGCGGCGGGCATTAGCAGCCTTATGGTTAAAGGCGGTCCCAGATACGGAATAGATTTTACCGGTGGAGCGCTGATGGACGTAAATTTCATAAAGCGGCCGGCCACAGAGGCAATCCGGGCTGCGCTCCACAAGGCAATCTCCGGCAGCGTTGATGTGCAGGAAGTTAGCAATAGCCAGAACGTAGGCAACTCGCAGGAAGTGCTGATCACGACCGGGGCGAGTGTAACCGACCAAAATATTCAATCCGTGCGGGGCAACATTGTGGCCGCACTCAATTCGGCGTTTAATCCGAACGCTGGCGGCAGGCTGGACATCAATACTGCAACTCAAACTGAGATGACGGATCGCCTGCGCGATCCGCTGGCGCAGGCCGGCGCAGCGTTATCGGACGATCAACTCCAGGCGCTGGTGACGAGAATTCTCGATTACCGTTCTGCCCATTCCGGCCTGATCCACAACCTCGATGAGCTTTCTTCGGTGCAAGGCGTTACTTCCAAGGTTCTGAACGCCATAAAAGCGCAGTCCTTTGTGGGCGACTTTGCGATTCGAAGCGCCGAGGTGGTTGGGCCTAAGATCGGGGCCGATCTTCGGCAGCAAGCGATCAACGTGGTTCTGATTGCGCTGGGAGCAATGCTTGTTTATATTGCTTTTCGGTTCGAATGGATCTATGGAGTCGCGGCCGTAATCGCTGTCTTCCACGACACGATCATCACCATCGGGCTGTTTTCACTGTTCAATAAGCCAATCGATCTGACGGTAATCGCCGCCCTCCTGACCTTGGTCGGCTATTCCATGAACGACACGATTGTGACGTTCGATAGAATCCGTGAGAATCTCCGGATGCAGACGCGCGGGTCGTTTGAGCACATCGTGAATCTGAGTATCAATCAAACCCTGAGCCGGACTATTTTGACTTCTGGTTTGACTTTCCTGACCGCTATATCCCTGTTGTTATTTGGCGGTCAAGTACTAAACGGATTTTCGTTCGCGTTAGTTGTTGGTATTATCGTCGGCACGTATTCGTCTATCTTTATCGCGAGCCCGATTCTAATCTTCTGGCAAGATTTGTCGGAAAGCAGGCGCAGGAAGTCGCGCCCTGCCTTGGACACGCGATCACGTGGTGTTGCAAATACGGTTAAGACAGCGAAGCCGGTGAAGACGGTGAAATGAGTAGATAGCAGGCAACAAGTTGGCGCCCCGCTGTTATCCGGGGCAAAGTGAGGAAATATGTTCGATCAAACGTTTGTGGATGGAACGCAAAAGACAAAGAAGCCGTGGACCATCGCGCTCTCTTTGATATTCCAGATCTGCATCATTGGCGTTCTGATTTTGATCCCTCTGATTTATACAGAGGCCCTGCCCAGCGCGCAGTTGAAGAGCATGTTGGTGGCCCCGCCGCCTCCACCGCCTCCCCCTCCGCCGCCCCCGCCGCAAGCACCCAAGGTGCAACCCAAGCCGATCATCAGGCAATTCGTATCTAACCAGTTGGTTGCGCCGAAGGTCATTCCCAAAACGATCAACCACATTGAAGAAGCAGCTCCGCCACCGGATGCGGGCGTCGGCGTAGTGGGCGGAACGGGTGAAGCCGGTGGAGCTTTGGGAGGAGTTTTAGGTGGAGTTATCGGCGGTGTTGGTACTCCGCCCCCGCCGCCTCCGCCACCTAAGAAGCCGGTCGGTCCGCAGCGAATTGGCGGTCAAGTAGCCGAGGCGAACTTGATCCGGCGCGTACAGCCCGTGTATCCGCCGCTGGCCAAGTCGGCCCGTGTGCAGGGGACTGTCGAGTTCACTGCAACCATCAGCAAGGAAGGCAATATCGAGAATTTGCAGCTTGTTCGCGGGCATCCGCTTCTGGTGAATGCCGCCCGAGATGCAGTACTGCAGTGGAAATACCGGCCAACGTTGCTTAACGGTCAACCAGTGGAGGTCATCACTGATATCATCGTTAACTTCACTTTGAGCCAGTAGGACAGTAGAAAGAGTTAGGTAAGTTCGGTTAAATTCAGCATTCGATTCAACTTAGGAGACAAGCATGGTTTTACAACTTCAAGTATGGGCGTTCTGGCTCCTTCAGGAGCAAGAGGGTATCAGTTTCGACCCTCGTTCGGTGTGGGCGAACATGGGCGTTCTCGCCAAATTGGTCGTCCTTTGCCTGTTTATTATGTCGGCGTGGTCGATCGGCGTCATGATCGACCGTCTGATTGCGTATAACGCGGCCCGCAAGCAATCGCGTGCGTTCGCGCCCGCAGTTGCCGGCGCGTTGCGCGAAGGTAAGCTTGATGAAGCGATCAAGATTGCCGACCGGTTCAACAAGAGCCATCTCGCCAAAGTGGTGGTTGCCGGATTGCAGGAATTCAAGGCCCACCAGATGAGCTCTGAAATCCCCGGTGAGGATATCGAAGCTTCGCGCCGCGCTTTGGAACGCGCCGAAGCCATCGTTCACGCGGAACTGAAGCGCGGCGTCAGCAGCTTGGCGACCATCGGCTCCACGGCGCCGTTCGTGGGCTTGTTTGGAACGGTCGTCGGCATCATGAACGCGTTCAAGTCGATTTCGACATCGAAGTCGACCGGTCTGGGCGCTGTTGCCGGCGGTATTTCGGAAGCGTTGATCACGACAGCCGTCGGTTTGTTCGTCGCCATTCCGGCCGTCTGGATGTTCAACTACTTTACGAATCGCATTGAAGCATTCGACGTCGAGATGGGTAACTCCAGCTCGGAATTGATCGACTACTTCTTGAAGCGGACGCAGAAGGCTACTGGCGCAGTAACGCGCTAACAGCCGTTCTAGAAAGCCATTGCTCGAGTTGAATCGATTTTTCGGGGGCGAGAGGCGTTAATGCTTTTCGCCCTCGCTCAAATCCCACTCGAGAAGGTTGACTGAAAAGGAGCAGGGAAATGAAATTACCCAAGGCGCCACCAGTTGTTTCCGATATCAATGTCACGCCCATGGTGGACGTGATGCTTGTGCTGTTGATCATCTTCATGGTCATCACGCCTATGTTGACCAAGGGCGCGCAGGTGAACATGGTGAAAGCGCATAACCCGATTAAGATGCAAGAGGCCGACAAGGAAGACGCCGTCCTTATCGCTATCACACGCGACGGAAAGATTTGGCTCAGTCCCGGTAATCAGATGATCCAACTCGATCAGCTCGCGTCAAAAGTGAAGGACCTGCAAGCCGCCCGCACCGGCGACAAGACGGTTTATATCAAGGCTGACGCGCGCGCGCGCTTCGCCAGTGTGACTGATGTTATCGATACGCTTCGGACTGACGGAGTGGATCAACTCGGCTTACTCACCGAGGAAATTCAGGACAAAAACAAGAAGGGTTTGACTCTTTAAATAACGCGCACAACGGCACCAAACGCCTGTGCGCTAATTTCAGCTGAAAGGGTTTACAGCTTATGGCAATGGCAGTTGGCGGCTCCGGAGGAGCCAAAGCGGATATCAACGTTACTCCGTTAATTGATGTGTTGCTGGTGCTTCTGATCATCTTTATGGTCATTACGCCCTTGACGCCGCACGGATTGGACACCTTGGTGCCTCAGCCACCACCGCCCAATCAGCCGCCGCCCCCTCCAAACCAGGATCCTACGGTGGTGGTCGAGGTGATGAAGGACACGAGCATCCAGATCAACAATACGCCGATCAAGGAACAAGATCTGGAAGCGCGGCTCGAAGACATTTTCAAGACTCGCGCTACGAAGGTAGTATTCGTCAAAGGCGATCCCGATGTCGATTACCGCTACGTCGCCAGGGCCATTGACGACGCCAAGGGTGCGGGGCTGGACAAGGTCGGCATCATGACGCCGAAGGTAGAAGAAGGGCACTAAGAGACGGAGACGATATGCGACTGTCTAATCTGTTAGCTGTTGCGCTCTGTGCGGGCATGGTTGTCTGCACTACCGGATGCGCCAAATTGGAATCGCGCGACCAGATGAACCAGGGCGTTCAGGCGTACAAGAACAACAAATATGTCGACGCCGTCAAGCACTTTAAGGAAGCGGTGCGCCTGGATCCGACCAACCAGAACGCGCAATTGTATCTGGCGACGTCCTACATGATCCAATGGGTGCCCGGTGTCGAATCGCCTGATAACGAAAAGAATTACGACGCCGCTAAGCGGGAATTCGACCGTGTTCTTCAGCAGGACCCGAAGAACTCGCTGGCTTTGGCATCGATGGCCTCCATGTCGTTCAACTCCGCTCAAGGAGCCGGATCGAACATGGATCAAAAAATGGCTTTCCTCCAAGAAGCCGCGAAATGGAATGAGCGCCGCATCGAAGTAGATCCCAAAGATTCCGAGGCTTATTACTATTTAGGCGTAATCAGTTGGACCAGGGCGTTTGCTCCGCTCCAGTCAGAACGCGTCGCGGAAAAGATGAAGGCGGACGATCCCGGGCCGCTGAAGGATGACAAGGTCAAGGAAGATCTAAAGGCGAAATACTCGAAGGACATTGATGATGGTATCGGCTACCTGAAGAAATGCCTGGAGTATGACAAAGAAAACGAAGACGCTATGTCCTATATGAACCTGCTGCTTCGCGAAAAAGCCTATCTGGAAGATTCACCCGATGCCGCGAAAGCAGACGTTGCGCAGGCTGAAGATTGGTCGAATAAGTCGCTTGACATGAAGCGCATCAAGGCTGCGCGTCCAGCGAAGAAGACCGAAACTTAGAATTCAATTAATGGCGTAGTTCCGAAACAGCGCATCGCGTTGTTTCGGAACAAAGCCGGCGTCCCTAATCAGCCGCCGCAATTCTTCCTCGTCCGCGCCCTCTGCAAGCCCCAAGTCATTTGCCCCAAAGCGCAAACTCAATTGCGCCACTTTCATTCCGAATAGCTTCCAAGATCCCTGGATGTGCGGCACATTGTCGAGGCAGAGGCGTGACAAGGCGACCGTCTTCATGTATTCCATGCCGGTTGCGGACGCATCCACCAGAGGCCGAAACAAAAGAATCTCGCCGTTTTGCTCCTGCCGCTTGCGCAGATCAGCCAAGACTTCCAGGCGTTGCTCCACAGTGTCAGCAGATGAAAAGACATATTCGGTAGCTGACTCATCCGCCTGTAGCGTGTAGCTGACGACGGCCTCCGGATGAAGGCGTTTACGAATTTGATCGGCTTCCCTCCCCAACGCAATCAGGTCGTTCTTGTGCCAGAGTTCAATCGCCTGTTGTTGCGTAAGCATCCTTCCCCTTGGTTAAACCGGCGAGCGTCAGAAAGGCGCGCATCCCTTCCATTTCCTTGTCGCCCAATTCGAAATGGATGTGCTGGTGCAGATAGGTAGCTGCCAGCTCGTGAGAAATGCCACGTTTTCCGTATTCGCTCGAAACAATGTCATCCAGGCTTGCGCGGCCGAAACGATAAGATTCCATGGTTATGTCCGAAAGCGCCGCGTCAGGCGCTTTGCCTGCCCAGGCGGCGAACACCATCGGCAACCCCGTTAATTTTTTCCACTCGTCGCCTAAATCGAGCCACTCGTAAGGCAGTGTCTGCGGTTCCAGCCGCAAAGCCGGATCTCCAATGATCAGTGCGGCGTCTGCGGTAGACAACATATTCGCCAGTATTGGCTCCCGCTCCAGAATTTGCGGAGTAACGCCAAAACGCTCCCGCAGAATGACTCGCGCAAGCTGCACGGAAGTACGCGAACTCAGGTCCGCAGCCAGTGTGCGCACATTCCGCAAGGGAACGCGCGAAAACAACAAAATACTTCGCACAGAACCGAAGCAGGCGATTCCCACGCCCGGGACAATGTCTAATTCCTGCCGTGCGACTTCGGCAACCGGCACCAGGCCAACATCGATCTGTCCGCTTTCAAGTTGCCGTGCGCATTCGGATGGAATCGAAAAGCTTAGCTCTACCTGTTCCTTTTGATTTCCATGCAGCATGCCCCAGATGAGGGGTACTGTGTTCAGATAGCTGACCGCTCCGACGCGGTGTATGGCTGATCTTTGTTTCAATCTCCATTTTAGATGCCGCGTCTATCTCCCCACAGTTCGACGTGTAGTCTCGGACTGAAACGGTAACCCTGTTCTTTGCAGATCTCGGCAAGCCAACGGCCGCGTTCTTGCAACGCGTCGCGACTGACGCCTTCGGGCATCAGCACAATGTTCGCCGCGGGCGCTTCCAGATCGCTTTGCATTTTTTCAATCTCTGATAGATCGGCCGGCGACGCCACAACGAACTTGAGCTGATATCGATATTCAGCCATCAAGTGTTTGAGTACCTCCGGCTGATAGCGCAGGCGTTCGTGTTGTCCCGCCCATCGGCCGCCATCGCGCGTCAACGGTGTCGAGTTAGCGAGTTTCGGGCTGATGCTCATCAAGTCGCACCGCACGCGCTGATAGATGGTGCCGGCGGTCTCTATGGTGATATGCGCGTAGTCAATCGCCGTCGTCAATGCGGCGATTTCCGGAACAATCATCGGTTCGCCGCCCGTGATCACCACATGAGAGCAGCGGAATTGCTTGACTTGATTGACAATCTGTTCGACGCTCAACTCCTCGCCTTCGGGATTCCAGGACGTATAGGGCGTATCGCACCACGTACAGCGAAGATTACAGCCGGACGTGCGCACGAAGACGGACGGCACGCCCACGAGTGTGCCCTCGCCTTGGATGGAATAAAAGATCTCCGCTATCTTCACATCAGCGCCGGGTCCGGGAGATTGGCTTCTTCGAAGCCTTTGCGTCGCAGTAAGCAGGAGTCGCACTGACCGCACGGCCTTCCCTGGGCATCGGGATCATAGCAACTGTGGGTCATGCTCAAATCTACTCCGAGATTTGCCGCCGTGCGAATGATCTCTGCTTTCGTCATGGCGATCAACGGCGTGCGAATGACAATTCGCGACGCGCCCTCGACACCTGCTTTGGTTGCGAGATTAGCCATTTGCTCGAACGCTTTTATAAATTCTGGCCTGCAGTCGGGATACCCCGAATAGTCAAGTGCATTCACGCCGATGAAAATGTCCGATGCGCCTCTCACTTCCGCGAAGGCGAGGGCAAGTGAAAGAAAGATAGTATTTCGCGCGGGCACGTAGGTGACCGGAATGTCCTCGCTTAATTCAGCGGCGCTGCGGTGTTTGGGCACAGTCAGATCGCTGGTGAGTGCCGAACCGCCAAAGGCGCGCAAATCGATGTCTATCACTTTGTGCTCAGCGGAGCCTAATTGTT
>Ga0070741_10013316_pt1 | contig 14577 bp, 12 predicted proteins | sample Coa_R1_4_FD_66440 | JGI IMG/M metagenome (GOLD analysis project Ga0070741, IMG submission 66440) | Surface soil microbial communities from Centralia Pennsylvania, which are recovering from an underground coalmine fire - Coalmine... | ecosystem: Environmental > Terrestrial > Soil > Unclassified ...
GGTCGAAATTATTGCGGACACTTACCCCCCCAGATCGGGGGGGTAAGTGTCCGCAATAATCTGGCCCGCCTGCCGGCATGCCAGAAATGTGGCTTGTGCCCGGTTTCGGCGGGGGTGGGGCAGTGCGATGGCACGCCACCCAGTATCGGCGTACATCGCGGGGATGAGGGTCAGCCGATTGCGGTAACCGAATTCATTCCTGCGACCGACGCGCGGGCCGAACGGGCTGGCTTACTGTCCTGACACCGAGCGGGGCCGACGTTACGAGGGGATTTCAATGACCAGACCGTTCTCGCACCGATTGAGGATGTCCTTGTTCCAGGACGGCGTACGGCGGCTGCCGCTGCTGGCCGCGGCCACGGGCGCGTGCCTGATCGCGGGGGCATGCGCGCTGCCGGGCGCGGCTCCCGCCGCGCAGGCGTCCGGGACGCGGGCGGCGGCCGGCTCGGCCACGCACGCGACCAGTACGGCATATTTCGCCGAAATCCGGCGTACGGAGTACGGCATACCGCACATCCTGGCCCACGACTTCGTCGGCCTCGGGTACGGCTACGGATACGCGTTCGCGCAGGACAACCTGTGCGTTATGGCCAACCGGGTGGTGACACTGCGGGGGGAGCGGTCGGCGTACTTCGGCCCGACGGCCGACTCCGGCGACACGCTGGGGGCGTCGGCCGGCAACCTGGATAGCGACACCTACTACCGGGGGCTGCTGAAGTCCGGCGTCGTGCGACGGCTGCTGTCCCGTCCCGCTCCGCTCGGCCCCACGCGGCAGGCCCGTGACCTGGTAAACGGGTACGTCGCGGGCTACAACCGCTACCTGGCCGACACGGGGGTGGCACACCTGCCCGACCCGGCGTGCCGCGGCCAGGCCTGGGTCACCCCGATCACCGCGCTCGACGTGTGGACGCTCATGTATGACTTCGACACGCTCACCGGACAGTCCGCGGAAAAGCAGAACATCGCCACGGCGACCCCGCCCACTCCCGGAGCGCCGCCCCCGGCGCCGCTAGCGCTACCGGGCGTGCCGGCGGCCAAGGCGTCGAGCAACGGCTGGGCGCTCGGTCGGGACGCAACCGTGGACCACGACGGGATGGTGCTGGCCAACCCGCACGTGCCCTGGACGGGTAACGCTCGTATCTATCAGGTGCAGTTCACCATCCCGGGCGTGCTGAACGTGTCCGGCGGCAGCCTGTACGGCTCACCGGTGATCGAATTCGGCCACACTACGGGGGCGGCCTGGACCCTGACCGCCTCGCACGCGTCGCGTTTCACCCTCTACCGGCTGAACCTGGTCCCCGGCGACCCGACCAGCTACCTGGTCGACGGACACGCGGTGGCTATGAGCAAGCAGGACGTGCCGGTCACGGTTCGCGACGCTGCCGGGAATCTCTCCACGGTGACCCGCACGCTGTACAGCTCGGTCTACGGGCCGGTGCTGGCGAACGGCTGGACGACGTCGAACGCGATCGTCATCCGCGACGCCGGGGCCGGCAACGTCCGCTCGGTGGACGAATTCCTCGGCATGGGACGATCGGAAAACCTCGCCCAGCTTCGTGCCGCTCAGGACACCTACCAGGGCCTGCCCTGGACCTACACCCTGGCGACGGACACCAGCGGCACCGTGTACTTCGCCGACGCCTCGGTGGCCCCGCACGTCACGGCCGCGCTGGAACAACGATGCCAGGTCGGAAAGATGAGCGGCGGGGACAGCGCCGTCCCCATCCTGGACGGCTCCACGTCCGCCTGCGGCTGGGGCAGCGACCCGGACGCGATCGAGCCCGGCATCTTCGGGCCTGGCAGCTACCCGCGGCTGACCCGCACCGACTACGTGGCCAACTCGAACAACAGCCCCAGGTATGTCAACTCGCAGGCGCCGCTCACCGGCTATGCGCCTGTCTACGACGCCCGCGTCGCGCTCGAGCTGCGGCCCCGGCTCAGCCTCGAGATGATCGGCCAGCGGGTGACCGGCACCGATGGTTTCGGCCCGCCCGGCTTCACGCTCAACAACCTCCAGGAAACCATGTTCGGCCAGCGCAACTACAGCGCCGACCTGGCCCGTACCGCGGTGGTCGCGATGTGCCGTGCCCAACCGGTGCTGACCGCCAGCGACGGCAAGCAGGTGAACGTCAGCGCCGCGTGCTCGGTGCTGAGCGCCTGGAATGGGCGCGCCGACCTCGGCAGCCGCGGCGAGGTGCTGTGGCAGCAGGCCTACGGCTCGATCAACTACACGCCCGGCTGGTGGAGCGTACCCTTCGACCCGTCCCAGCCGCTCACCACGCCACGCGACCTCAACACCAGCGACCCGGACGTGCAGGCGGCGCTGGCCGACGCCGTGGAGTACTTCCAGGCCCACGGCGTTCCGCTGAACATCACGCTGGGCGCCGTCCAGCACTACGCCGGGATCTCGCTGCCCGGCTGCACAGAAGGCGAAGGCTGCTTCGACCGCATCGAGGGGAACACCCCGGCCGGCAGCGCCGTAGGCACCGATGCCAGCAACGGATCGACCTTCATCATGGCCACCGAGCTCACCCCGCAGGGGCCGCGCACCAGGACGATCACCACCTACTCCGAGTCCGCCAACCCCGGCTCCCCGCACTACGCCGACCAGACCGCACTGTTCGGCCGCGGCCAGATGATCACCGAGCGCTTCACCGAAGCCGAGATCAACGCCGACCCGGGGCTACGGACGACGACCCTGGCCGCCGGCTAACGGACCAGAAGCGCGTCAGCGGAGGAAGAACCACCGTCCGTTAGGATCATAACGGCCGGTGGTTCAACCCCGGATCGTCGTGCTGCCCGGCGAGCACCCGCAGCAGATGGCTGAACCCAGCCGGCGCGCGGGCACAGCGGCGAGCCGACGTCCGGACTGTGATATCGCTGGCTTGCCGCACCTGGCATCCGGCTTTCGTCGCGGCCGTTACGAGGGCATGGTCTTCCGCGGTAAGCAGCGAGCTGAAGCCACCGGCCGCGACGTATGCCGACGCCCGGATGCCGAGGTTCGCGCCATGTACGTGCGGGTGCGGTCCATCCCCGTACTCGTACTGCGCCGCGAACGCGGCCGGCACGTGTGCTGGATGACCGTTCCAGTCGGCGATGTTGACGGTGCCCAGCACAAGATCCCAGCCCTGGTTGGCGTATCTGAGCTGCCGCTCCAGCCAGCCAGGCGGCACTACGGTGTCGGCGTCGGTGGTCGCCAGCCAGACCGTCGTAGGGTCACTGCCCGCCGTCAGCCGCAGCACTTCGGCCATCCCGGCCGCGCGCGCCGCGCCCACGTTGCGGGCGCGGATGCTGATCACCTGGGTGCCGCCCGCGCGCGCGGCCGCGATGGTACCGTCCGTGCAGCTGTCCGCCACCACCAGCAGGTGCACCGGGATGCTGGCGCGCGCGGTGCGTCGGAGCGCCCGCAGGCAGTCGGGCAGCAGCAGTTCTTCGTTGTGAGCCGGCACCACCACGGCCGCGGTGTCGATCATGTCAGGCCCGTCGCTTGCGCCACAGATACCGGCACACCGTCGGTGCGGATGTAGGCCTCGGCTAGGAAGTCTGGCTCGGTGTGCCGGACGAGCCGGGCTAGACCGGGCTGGGCGGCGAGGGCGCGGTGGACGTCGTCCCCGGAACGGGGGTAGTCCACGACCGGGTGCCGCCAGTGCACGGCGAGCAGCGTACCGTCCGGCTCCAGGGCGGTCGCCGCGTTATCCAAGACCTGGTCGAGGTCAAGGTCGCCAAAATAGTACAGGAACTCGGATAGCACGATGAGGTCGAAGCTGCCCGACGGCCAATCGCGGGGGATTTCCCGTTGCTCGACCCGGACCTGCGGCAGGTCCCGGGTGCGCTGGGCGGCGGCGCGGACCGCGCGCGCGGCGAGGTCGCAGGACAGCAGCGAGTCGCAGCGCTGAGCAAGCATGTGCGAGAACACGCCAATGGAGCAGCCCGGCTCGAAGGCGCGGCTGTATCGCCGGGCCGGCAGCAGAGCAAGGCTGATGGCGTACTTGCGCTGCTCGTACCAGCGTTCCTCAAACCCCCACGGATCCGGGGCGGCCTCATACATGGCGTCGAAATAGCTTTTTCCGAGCGTCACGAGCTCCGTCATCGCAGCAGCACCTCATGTCTGCGGGTGAAATGCGCCACTATCGCGGCCGGCAATACCGGTCCTGCGCCGGCCCGGTCGGTGAGCTGGGTGGCGAAAGCCTCGATGGCGGCCGTCTTACGGGTCGCCTCCGCTGCCGTGAGCGGTATCTGGCAGGCCCGGTGCCATGGAACCCGCGGGTCGTCCGGTTTCGCCCAGTGCCACATCCAGATCGGATAGCTCAGCACGTTGCACGCGGCCCGGCGCGCTGCCCGGCCCGCCGTCTCATGATCGGCATGGGCATCTTCCTCCCAGGGCGCCAGGCACACGTCGAATCCTGCGCATTGCTCGCGCAGGATAGCGATCAGTTCGCCTTCGTGCGCGGCGAGTCCGGCGTCGGGCAGACGGAGCCGGTTCACCTCGGCGTTCCTGATACCCAGTATGTCGAGGGCGGCGACCGACTCAGCCGTCCGCGTTCGCCCGACCCAGGCGGGATCGCGGTCGGGGTGAGAGGCCTCGCCGTCGGTGACCGCGATCAGCCGCAGCCGCACACCAGCGGCGGCCAGCCGGCCCATCGTCGCGCCGACGCCAAGGATCTCATCGTCTGGGTGGGCCGCTACGACCACGACGCTGCGCCAGGCGCGCGGGTCGGCGACGGGAAGGCGTCGTAGCGCGGGCCATGATGCCCAGGTTTCTTCCGCGGTGCCAGGCCGGTCGATGCGGTTGGGGCCGAGCCCGGAGTCGGTCTGCTGACTCACCATGTCGTACCGCCGCCAGCCACCAGTTCGCCGAGCCGGGCCAGGTCGCGCTCGGCATGGTGCTGGCGGAGATATACCGTCAGATCCGCGACCCGCCGTGCATGCGCTTCGTCATGACAGAGCGGCTCAGCGCCGAGCGCCCTGCCCACTCGCCGGATCACTTCCGTGGCGGTCTCCTCGATGAGCGACTTCAGCCGCAGGGAGCGGCGGCGGCCGCCGCCATTGCGGTCGTAGGGATCCGCGTCGATCTCGTCGGCCGCCGTGTGGAGCATGGTGCGCGCGGTGTGGAGGGCGATGTCGACAGCGCCGAGATGAGCGAGCCCGTGCGGGCCGATATCGCGTTCGGCCGCGGCGGCGAGAAGCGTCTTGGCTATGCCGCGCGCCCCGCCATACCAGCACGCGGCAACGCCCGCCCCGCCATGGGCGAATCCCGGCCTGGTGAGGTAGCTATCCGGCTCACCGACCGGAGCGGCCACGATGTCGATAAAGCGGACATCAAAGGTGTCACTGGCCGCCATGCCGATTGCCGGCCAGCTGCCGGGGACCGGCGCAAGCCCGCGGGTGCTGACCGCGAACAGCCGATTGCCGTCCGGCGCTGCCGCGGTCACCAGCGCATCAGTACACGAATGGGCGCCAGAGCAGTAGCGCTTGATGCCATGCAGCCGCCATTCGCTGCCGGTCTTTGTGGCTTCCAGGCCTGGGCCGGGAGGCTGGGCTGCCCAGACTCCCCAGCGGCTACCCGATGGAGGAGAACTGGCGCCCAGTTCGGCGAGGATAGCAAGCGCGTCGGTGTGCCCCTCGGCAAGCCGGGCAAGGGAAAGGTCCTGTTCGGCTACCGCGGCAAGAGCCGCCCAGCGCTCGCGGGTCCGGCCACCGCCGGGTAGCGGCAAGTTCAGCTCTCCTGACCCCACCGCGGCAGCGAATGCCGCCGCGGTCGCGGCTACTGCCCTGTCGCCGACGTGTTCATCGGCATCCGGCGGGTGCGCCGCAGTCCGCGGGTGCGCGGCTTCGATCATTTCCTTCCCCTCAAGCTCTCAGCACTGCTGCCCGCCGCCAGGCGAGGCAAACCGGCCCGCAGGTGTTTAGGCCACGGGAGCGGGGGAGGCGATGTAGATGCGACTGATCTCCAAGCTCGAGCAGGACTCTCGGCTGGACGGCGTGGTTTCCGCAGGCCAGCGCGTGGCCCGGCTCATCCCGCGCGGCAAGCTGCGCGACATATTGCACGGATGCTGGCTCGGCCATCCGCTGCACCCGGTGCTGATCCAGGCCCCCGTCGGGGCGTGGCTGGGCGCGAGCATCCTCGACCTCACCGGCGCGGACGAGCGAGCAGCCCGCCGCCTGGTTGCCGCTGGGCTGGTTGCCGCCGCCCCCGCCGCGCTGGCGGGCACCGCGGACTGGCCCGAGCAGCATGAGCAGCAGATGCGTGTCGGCGTGGTGCACGTGGCCGCCAACATCGTCGCGGTCAGCCTGTACGGCGCCTCGCTGCTATCGCGCAACACCGGCGCTGCTCGCGTGCTTCGGACGGCCGGACTGGCTGCGACCACAGCCAGCGGGCTGCTCGGCGGTCACATTTCCTTCCGCCTGGCTGGCGGCGTCAATCATGCGGAGGAGGTCCCGCATCTTACGAAATCCGGTTGGCAGCATCTGATGCCGGCGGCGGATCTGCCCGAGGGCCCGCTGGTGCGCCGCATGCTCGGCGAGGTACCGGTCGTGGCCGTCCGGACGAACGGCGTGGTGCACGTACTCGCCGGCCGGTGCAGCCACATGTCCGGTCCCCTGGCCGATGGAGAGCTATCGGACGGCTGCCTGACCTGTCCGTGGCACGGCAGTGTGTTCCGGGTATCGGACGGCTCGGTGGTGCACGGCCCGGCCACCGCACCGCAGCCCGCGTTCGAGACACGTGAGGAGGCGGGCGAGATACTCGTCTGCCTACCTGGCGCAGGCTGATCAGCCGCTGCCCGGTCCTACCGCCAGTCCGCGGTGCGATCCCATTCGGCGAATATCAAAATCACCTAGCAAAGACCTCAGCAGTACTGGCAAGCCGCCGTGGCCAGGGCAAACGAGAAAAAAAGTTACTGGTCATCGCGGCGAGGTTCTCACGTACCGCGCCCGGCTCCAGGCCACCGCCTCGGGCACCACGGGCCCGGACACCAGCTACGCGCAGCGGCTCGCCCGGATGCCGGTCGGGCCCGCCGAGGCACTCGACGCATGCCGCGCCCTGCTCGGCGACCACGGAAGACCCGCGGACACGCTCCAGGCCCAGGCTGAACCGGAGTCAGTCAGCGACGGCCGCCGCCTTGTCCTGGCTGACCCGGTATCAGGACGCCTGGTGGGTCGTCTACGAAGAGGGGTGGCTGCGCGTCACCGAGGAACTGACCGCGGCCGGCATCGACGCCTGCACCGCACGCCTCACCACCGGAACGAAGGAGGAATCATGCCCGCCACCGCATTGATGATCACCCACCGGGAGATGGGCAACGCCCGCGATGCCGGCCGGGCCCGGCAGCTCAGCCTCGCCAGCCGGCTCGAGATCGTCCGCGCTCGCCTGGACGCCGCAGACGAACAGGCCGCCTGCCGCCGGTCGCAGTCCGCTCCCGGGGATGGGGAACCGCCATGTGACAGCCGCGCAGCGTGTGCCGGCCGTCCCGGTGCCGCGGTGCGCGCATCAGCCGGCCTGCCCGGCAGCTACCGAGACGGACCGCCTCGCGGCGATCGTGATAGCCGCGCATCCGGAGCAGGGCTGGTCATTGCTGTGCAACGGCGTGATCGTCTTCGAGGACACCGGGGCCATCGCCGGCGGGCAGATCATCTCGCCCCGGCGCGCCGCTGCGCGTCCGCTTGCGCCCAGGACCGGTGTCTGGCAGCCGGCTCGCCTTGTTACTCTCTGCGATCGAATCACGCGCACTTCCCCTGTCTCGGGCGGCTTCCCGCCCCGTTAGTTACCCTGAGTTATCCCCTCTACGCACCTGGTTTGATACCCGGCGCATCGCGGTTCGCGAGGTCGCGGCGGCGAGCTGGTGTTTCGGCGGAGCTTCGGCGGGCAGTGTTGTTGGCCATGTACAGCAGAAATACTGGTGGCGGGCTGCTGGGGCTCGCCGTTGTGCTCATAGTCATCGGTGCCATCTTGCGGTTCGCGGTAACCGTTACGACCAGCGGGTTCAACATTCACAAAGTCGGCGACATCATGCTTGTGGTGGGGATCGTTCTCGCCGTCTTGAGCGTCGTCCTGATCGTCATGAGCTCGCGGCGGCGTACCACCACGCGCACGGACATCCGGGGCACGCCTGCTGGCGAGCAGCGAGTGCAAGAGCGGCAGGACTGGGGCGGCGACGTTTAGCTGACTCACCGCGCGGAGATGACCGGTCCCGGGACTGCCATGACCGGTCGGCTGGCAGGCACCCGGGCGCACGCGGCGAGCGGGCAACGCAGCTGGCTGCGTAGTAGGCTACGCAGCGGTCGGCCGGTGGCCTGGCGCTGGGCGCTCTTGGTGGCGCTGACCATCGTCAAGACGAGCGACCGAGCACCGAGATGCTTGACAGGAATCCACGCTGGCACGGCGGCGCCCGGTGGGCTAACCTACCCGGAACCGGTACGCTAGCTGGGGTTCCGGCCGCGACGCGCGGGCCGGGACGCCAGGGCGCATAGCTCAGCGGTAGAGCACCCGCCTTACAAGCGCGAAGTCCTGTGGGAGATGCTAACACACGAGATCCTTGATTCCAGCGGGACACGCGTTTACCGAGATGCTCGCCAGCGAGCGACTTAGGGCGTGTTTCATAAGTGGGTAAGAGCCATTCGTTGATCGCGGCGATGCAGACGGTTGCCTCGTAGCGGACGGCGAGCTTGTCGTAGCGGGTGGCGACGGCGCGGTTGCGTTTGAGTCGGCTGATGCCGCATTCCACGGCGTGGCGCCGTTTGTACAGTTCCGGGTCGAAGGCCGGCGGCCGGCCGCCGGCGCGGCCCCTGGCCTTGCGGTGGCGGACCTGGTCGGCCTTCTCCGGGATGGTGCACCGGATCCCGCGCTTGCGCAGGCATGCGCGGTTGGCGCGGGAGCTGTAGGCCTTATCGGCCAGTACCCGGTCCGGCCGGGTCCGCGGCCGCCCGCCGCCGGGCCGCGGGACGCGGATCTGCCCGAGCACGACCTGGAACTGCGGGCTGTCGCCCCGCTGCCCCGCGGTGATCACGATCGACAAGGGTTTCTGGCCCTGCTCGCAAGCCAGGTGGACCTTGGTGGTCAGCCCGCCGCGGGAGCGGCCCAGGCCGTGATCATCCGGCTCTGCCTGGACGCCGCCGGGCGGTTCGGCCTGCAGATCGCCCCGCCTGCGCGCGCCGGCCGCGTGCTGGTGCGCCCGCGCCACCGTGGAGTCCACCGAGACGTCCCAGGTGATCAGCCCGGCCACATCGGCGCGGCCTTGCAGGGCGGTCAGGATCTTGCGCCAGGTCCCGTCGCGCTGCCAGCGGCGGAACAGGCCATAAACCGTCTGCCTATCAGTTACTTGGAATCAGAGTTTCCGGACGATCTTGTCCGGTACGGTCTCGCCGGTAGCTGAGGAGCGTCGTTGTCGGTCGTACTTGAGGAGAAATGGCCCGTCCTTGGGCGGCATGAGCTGGCGGCCGGGTGGCTGCGCATCTGGGTCGATCTGGGGCGGGCACCGCGGACGATTGATGCCTATGCCCGGGGCCTGGCCGAGTATCTGCAGGTGTGTGAGCGAGAAGGCGTGGACCCGGTCACCGCGAACCGGGCGCATGTGGCGGTGTTCGTCCGCGAGCTCACGAGCAGGCCGGGCCATCGCGGGGCCAATGTCGTCTCGATCGACTCCGGCGCAGGGTTGTCCAGCGCCACCATCCAGCAGCGGCTCGTCCCTGTCCGGCTGTTCTATGATCACCTGATCGAGGAGGGTCTGCGGGAACTCAACCCGGTCGGGCGCGGGAAGTACACGCCTGGCCGCCGGTTCGGCGGTCAGGAACGAGGCCTGGTCCCGCGGCTGATCAAGCTCCCGTGGATCCCTGATGAGCGGCAGTGGCTGGAGGTGCTGGCCGTGGCCGCCAGGGAGCCGGTCCGCAACCGGGTCATGCTGGCACTGGCCTATGACGCGGCGCTTCGCCGTGAGGAACTGTGCACGCTGCAGACCGAGGACCTGGATCCGGGGCACCGCACGCTGCGGGTGCAGGCGCACCGCACCAAGAACCGGCTAGAACGCGTAGTGCCGTACTCGGCGGCAACTGGCGTGCTGCTGACCAGCTATCTCAGCCATCGGGCGGCGATCAGCCGGGCCCGTGGCCCGCTGTTCCTGTCGGAGTCGCACCGCAACCACGGGCGGCCGTTGAGCCTGTGGACGTGGTCGAAGGTCGTGCGGCGGATCGCCGATGAGGCCGGGGTGCCTCGCTTCTCCACGCATACGACCCGGCATCTGTGCCTGACCGACCTGGCCCGGATGGGCTGGGAACTGCACGCGATCGCTACCTTCGCCGGTCATCGGTCGCCTGAATCCACGCTTCGCTACATCCACCTGTCCGGCCGGGACCTGTCCGACAAGCTCAACAAGTCGATGGATCACGTCCACGCCTGGCGAGTGGAGATGCTGACCCGCCCCGGCGGACCGGCGGCGGGAGCGACGACGCCGTGACCGCTTTTTCGTCGGCGGCCGTCCCCCGGGCGCCCGCGGCCCGCTGCTGGGCATGGCCCATCGACGAGACCCGCTATGACCAGAGGATCGCGCTGTCTGAGCCGGAAGCGGAGACTCTGCGGAGGCTGGGCGGTGATCTGCTGGTCCAGGCGAGAGGCGCGGACCTCGACGTGGACGCCGCCACCCCGTGGAGCCCCATCAGGCGGCTTGTCCGGCCTCTGCGTGATGCCCAGTTTGCATTGCACTGGGACCACGACGCCGCCCGGGGAAGCAGATACGCGCGGGATGCGGCTGGGCTGGTGCTGATTCGCTGCGGTGATCTGCAGCGATCGTTCTGGGGCTGGCAAGAGCAGGACTGGATCGACCTCATCGACCCTAGCGGTGAGAACTTCCGGCGGACATGGCCTGGCCAGATCGGCCCCAACGCCCGCCCCTACGTCCTGGCTTACGCTTACCTGCTCACCGGGTTCACCGCGTTTGACCGCATCGGCCGCTTCCAGCGACCGAGCCTGGCCCGGCGAGTCTTCGGCCGCCTGCCGGCGGACGACGCTGTCCGGCAGGTCCGTGAGGTGCTGGCAGGCTGGGGCTACAGCGCCCGCGAACCGCACCTGACCGCGATGGTCTGCCAGATGTTCCTGCTCAACCGCAGCCCGCTGCTGGAGGACCTGACCAGCGACGTGCTGCTGCGGATGCGCAGCGACCCGGCGATGGGTGAGCACAGGGCATCGACCCTTTACGGCGTCCACCGGGCCGTGGCTACGCTCGGTCACGCAGACCCGCCACCGCCGCTGGAGCACGGCCCCGGGCTGGTGGCAATCGAGGGGACGGCACCCGGCTGGGCGGAGTGGGTCGAACGCTGGCATGCAACGTCCGCACTGACGCCGAAGGTCCGCGCCTGCTACCGCAGCGTGCTGTCCAAGGCTGGCCGATGGCTGACCGCTGAGCACCCCGGCATCACCGAACCCGGCCAGTGGACCCGGCAGACCTGCGCGTCCTGGGTCGCAGCGGTGGACCGCATGACCGTCGGCGATCATGTCCAATGGATCGACGGGATGCGCAAACGCGCAGGCGAACCGCTGAGCGCCGAGACCAAGTCGGGCTACCTGGGCATGACCCGCATCTTCTTCCGCGATCTACAGGAATGGGAGTGGATCCCGCGCCGGTTCGACGTCGCCACCGCCCTGCGCACCCCGCGCAGCATCAGCGCGCTGCTCGGCCCGGATCCCCGCGTGATCGCTGACGGCATCTGGGCCAAGCTGATGTGGGCCGGGCTCAACCTCACCCCCGGCGACCGGCCCACCGGCGACACCCGCTCCCACCCCATGGAACTGCTGCGCGCGATCACGCTCACCTGGCTGTTTGCCGGGCAGCGCAGCGACGAGATCGCCCGGCTCCGAGTCGGCTGCGTCCGCTGGCAACACGACGGCATGCCGATCCCTGGCGACTCCGCTGAAGTCCTCGCCCGGGACGCCGTCTGCCTGCTGGACGTCCCCACTCACAAGACCGGCACTGCATTCACCAAACCCGTTGACCCGCTGGTCGGCCAGGCGATCGAGGCATGGCAGGCAGTCCGCCCCGAGCAGCCCAAGATGCTGGACCGCAAGACCGGCGACCATGTCGATTTCCTGTTCGCCTTCCGGGCCCGTCATGTCGCCAAGCACTACATCAACAACGCCATCATCCCGATGCTCTGCCGCAAGGCCGACGTCCCGGACGCCGACGTCCGCGGCAGCATCACCAGCCACCGGGCCCGCTCCACCATCGCCAGCCAGCTCTACAACGCCAAGGAACCGATGACGCTGTTCGAGCTGCAGGCCTGGCTCGGTCACCGCGAGCTCAGCTCCACCCAGCACTACGCCAAGATCACCCCGAACACGCTGACCAGGGCCTACAAAGACGCCGGATACTTCGAACGCAACATCCGCACTATCGAAGTCCTCATCGACCGCGACGCCGTCGCCGCCGGAACCGCCGCCGGCCAACCCTGGCAGTACTACGACCTCGGGCACGGATATTGCAGCTACACCTTCTTCGAGCAGTGCCCGCACCGGATGGCCTGCGCCAAATGCGACTTCTACACCCCCAAGGACTCCTCCAAGGCGCTCCTGCTAGAGGCTAAGGACAACCTCCAGCGCATGCTCGCTGCCGTCCCCCTCACCGACGACGAACGAGCTGCCGTCGACGACGGCCACGCCGCCCTCGACCAGCTCCTCCAGCGCCTGGCTGACGTCGCCACCCCGGCAGGCCCCACTCCCCGCGAGATCAGGGCCCCGGCCACCGCGACAGCCCTGCCGATCGTCGACGTCCGACAAGGCCCACCTCATCCCGCCACCGCGTGAGCCGCCCTACCATCAGGACCCGGAACTGCCCACAAGGAAGGCTTGACAACCAGTCTTTGATTCCACATAAACGGCCCGTAGGCCGGCGGTACGTCCCGCCACGGCGCGCCGGTCCGGACCCGCCACCGGATCCCGTCAATGAGCTGCCGTTTGGTCCATTCCGGCGGGCGGCCTGGCTTCTTGCCGCGCGGCAGCAGCGGTTCCAGCGCCGCCCACTGCGCGTGCGTCAGGTCCGCCCGCCCCGTCACCGCTAAGGTGGCCACGAGGTCTCCGTGCAGATGGTCTTCTTCGTCGTTGACTCATCTACCGGAGACCTCACTCAATCCCGGTCACCGACACGCAGGCATTTCAGACCATCCAGGCCACACACCTAACTTTTGAAACACGCCCTAGTATGCCGAAAGCGAGTGGTCTAACGTTGCGGCCTCTTCCTGGGCTTGGCCTCTTGATGGTCACGGCCCGGGATGGACGTAGTGATCGAGAATTTTGTGGCTGGGCAAGAGGATCCCGTTGGGTGCCCACGGTGCCCTGAACGGAACATCCCACCCGGAGGGCATATCAGGAGTCAAGTTCCCCTTGATCTTCCCACCGCTGCGCAGGAGATAGTACTTTTTCACGAGCTCGCCGACAGCGTTGAGGGCTTGGTCGAGTTCAGCCCAGTTCAAGCTGATCGTGAACGTGTGCTCTCGATGCGCAAGGACCTTGTTGGTGTAGGCGCGCACCGAAGCTGCCATCGCCGTCAGGTGTCCGAGGTCGGTTTCGACTGCGGCGACATCCAGCCCTGCCGCACCCGGCAGTGCCAACTTGCTGTATTGATCTTTGGTTACCCGCTTGTACCGGGATTCGGTCGTGGGGTCCGCGTCGACGATGGCTTCGAACCTCGTTCGATCGACCATGTTGGGGAACTTCGTCAGCTCGCTGAGACACCATCTCACACTCGAGGTGCCATTTCCGTAGTCGCATTCCCGGCGGATGCCCACGCACTGGGTGGTGACGTACTGGCGGACAAAGTGATTCTGGATGATATTGTTGAGCTTGATGTCCGTCGCGTTATCTGTCCACATGTGGGTCGTAGCCCACCACATTTGTCGGGTGTGAAAGAGCACACTGACTTCGCGGTCAGCCGCGTCGAACCGGTCACACCAGCGGTTCCACCGCACGTTCAGATCCATGGCCGAAGGTTAGCGGAGGCCCATCTGGACACCACCACAGCGTGCCCTACAACTCCCATGCTCCCAGTGGGGGCGTTGAAGGAAAGGGCCGTCTCCGAACGCAGCGGGGCCGCGAACGAAGGCATCGGCCATAGCATTGGTGGGGGCTCTATCTCGCCATCAGGCCTCGGGAGCTGTGCCGAGCCCATCCTGTAATGCTTCGAGGCGGCGGTTTGGCGAGGTGGCGAACCATCCGGACGTGTGGCGGGCGGCGGATGGGTGCGGGCATTCTGACGTTCGGGCCAGGGGTCGAACAGGTGGCGCGCTCCGCCTGATTCAGTTAGAGCACGCGGCCGGGCGCGTCCAGCACCTCGTCGGCAACTCTCTGCCTCGCCGGCTGCGTTCGAGCTGGTAATGGTCGATGCTGACCCGGTCCGGCCGCTTCGGTCTCCCAATGCTGGGCGGATCTGCGGCCCCGGCGTGTGCGGGGACGACCTCGCTGAGGCCGGATACCGGGGGCCGATCATCGGACCACCCCCGCGTGTGCGGGGACGACACTTCGCGAGCTACGCCGCGTCTTGCGGGTGCTGATATTCCAGCGGAATCCGCGCGTCCCTGCCGGGGTGCTGAGGTACCTGG
>Ga0070741_10013317_pt1 | contig 14575 bp, 13 predicted proteins | sample Coa_R1_4_FD_66440 | JGI IMG/M metagenome (GOLD analysis project Ga0070741, IMG submission 66440) | Surface soil microbial communities from Centralia Pennsylvania, which are recovering from an underground coalmine fire - Coalmine... | ecosystem: Environmental > Terrestrial > Soil > Unclassified ...
CGGTAGCCTCGGCTCCGAAACCTCCGGCAGAGTCCGGTTCCGTGGACGAAGCCAAGGTGTGCCGCAGTCCAGTAGCTGGAGTTGTCTTGCGAGTAAACAGCCAGCCGGGGCAGCAGCTTCAGCCCAATGACCTAATGCTGGTGCTGGAGGCGATGAAGATGGAGACCAATGTGACTTCGCCGGTTTCGGGCAAGGTCAAATCGGTCACCGTCAAACCCGGGGATGCGGTCAAAGTGAACCAGATCCTGGTTCATTTTGAGTGATATTTTTCAGCGACTTCCACACGTATTCTTCCTCCCCGAAGCGGAACTACGACACAGCTCCGCCGTTCCTTCGACACATGAGCATGTTTCCGTAGTCACAGCGCTCGGGTGTGGTCTCGGACTACAAAAGAGTCAGCTACCAGGAGGAGACTTATGATTCGCAGTGCGGTCGCGGTATGGAAGGGCAGCCCCGCCATCGGGGAAGGAACCGTTTCCACGTATAGCGGCGTGCTGAGTAAGGCGCTTTACTCGTTTGGCTCCAGCAGCGGCATCGAGCCGTGCACCAGCCCCTCGGAAATGCTGGCCGCTTCGGTCGCGTCGTGCATTTCTTTGATTGTCGCCCAGGAACTGGCGAAAGCGGAAGTACACCATGAGGCGATCAGGACGGAATCGAGCCTGACCTTGCAGGAAAAACAGGGACATTGGGAGATTCTCGAGATCGATGTGGAAGTCACCTCGGCATTGAGTTCTTCCGATGAAGAGACATTTCACAAGGCAGTGAGAAATGCCAAGCAGCGCTGCGGAATCACGCGCGCCCTTAAAGTCCCGCTAAAACTTACCAGCAAAGTTGAGGCAGCCGAACCGGTCATCGCATAAATGGGGCGGCGAGAAAGCAGACTGAGGAGTCCATGAAAAAAGAAGAAAAGGCCCAGAAATGTACGATTTGCGGGAAGCCTTCCACCCGGTTAGTGGACGGCGAACCGAGCTGTGAAGAACACGCAGAACTGGTCTACGAAAATCAGGTGGAGGATTACACCAAGCAACATATCGACAAAAACGATTGGCTCGAGAATTGAGCGATTTTCGACTCGAGCGATATCCATCTGCGTAGCCGCTAGAAGAAGTCTTTTCGCGCAGGTAGGTCTATTTTTTCATGGAGAGGCCTGCCTTATTCGCCCTGCGCTTAGTGTCCCGGCAAACCCTCAGACGCGCCACCTGCAATTCACTGGATATTTACTCTCTTTTCATCAGTTATTAACAAAAGCTACCTAGCATCATTGGCTCACACAAACTTAGACCCGAGAAGTTGATCTAAGGGAGCTTCGTGTTAGCTGTGTATTTCCAGGAGGAACGATGAAGCAGGTGATAGCTTTGGCTCTCACGCTAGTGATGGTGTCTGGCGCTTTTGCCGCACCGGCCCCACAAGCGAGCGCCGCAAGCACGAGCAAGAAAAAAACCACAAAAAAGGCTGCATCCACTCCGAGCGTAACCACCCAGCTCAGCGAGATGAAGCAGGCCATCGACGCGCAACAGCAGCAGATCCAGCAACTGATGCAGCAGGTGCAGAGCCGCGATCAGGCGATTCAGCAGCTTCAGCAACGTCTGGACCAGGGACAAACTGCGACAAGCGAAGCTCAGGCGAAAGCGGAAGCAGCCCAATCGCAGGCGAGCCAACAGCAGCAGGCGGTCGCAGACCTCAAAACCGATTTGAACGACGTCAAGCAGAACTCTACCAACACCGCCCTGACCCTCCAGGAGACGCAGAAGACCATCAACTCACTGGAGAGCCCGCTGGCGCTTCATTACAAAGGGATCACGATCACCCCAGGCGGCTTCCTGGCGGCAGAAACAGTGTGGCGTCAACACGGTTTAGCATCGGACATCAACACTCCGTTTAACTCTGTTCCCTACCCTGGGGCGGCCCAGGATCGCCTCTCGGAATTCTTCGGTTCTGGCCGGCAGTCGCGGGTTTCGATGCTCGCGGAAGGCAAACTGAAGGACGCAAAACTCACCGGCTACGTGGAAGCCGACTTTCTCTCTGCCGGCGTAACTTCCAACAACAACCAGAGCAACAGCTACACTTTCCGCCAACGGCAAGCCTGGGGACAAGCTGCGATCCATGGCTGGAGCTTTACCGGCGGCCAGATGTGGAGCCTGGTCACGGAAACGAAGAAAGGGCTTGATAACCGCTCGGAAGCCCTGCCCGGGACTATCGACCCGCAATACACCGTTGGCTTCAGCTGGGCGCGACAGTACGGATTCCGTGTTGTCAAAGATTTCCACGACAAAATGTGGCTTGGATTCTCAGTGGAGAACCCCCAAGCAACGCTTACCGCACACGGCACCAGCAATAATTTCGTTCTGGGAGCGGCGGGAACTGGCGGCGGTCTTTACAACCCGTCCGCGACGTACTCGTTCAATCCCTCTCCGGACTTCATCGCCAAGGCGGCCTTTGAACCCGGATTCGGACACTACGAAATTTTCGGAGTAGTGAGCCAATTCCGTGATCGCGTTTATCCTTGTGCGACGACGGCAACCGGGACCTTCTGCGGCGGCGTAAGCGGTCCATCGGCAGCCCTCGCGGATAACGTCTCCACCACCGGCGGCGGAATCGGCGCCAATGCTCGGGTCTCGCTGTTCAAGAAACGAGTCGATTTCGGAATGCATTTCCTGGGCGGTAACGGAGTCGGCCGATACGGTACCAGCGGACTTTCCGACGTCACCGTGCGTCCGGATGGAACGCTGGCCTTACTGCGCAGCTATCAATCGCTGGGAACGCTGGAATGGCATTCTCCGAAGATTGATATCTACATGAACGGTGGCGGTGAGTATTTAGGCCGCAACTGGACGCTCAACTCCTCTGGCAAAGCGGTCGGATACGGAGCACCAAGCTTCTCGAACTCTGGCTGCAATGACGAGACGGTACCGGGCACTCCGGTAAGCGGATCGTTCCCGACCTCCTCGGGAGGCTTCCTGCCGGGATCCCTCTCCAGTTGCACCGGCGACACGCGGGTGCTGGTTGAGGGCACGTTTGGCTTCTGGTACAAGCTGTATAACGGTCCCAAAGGCCGTATCCAGTTTGGGCCGCAGTACTCCTACATAACCCGTAACGCCTGGAGCGGTACCCCGGGCGAACCGCACGGCATCGAAAATATGTTCCTGACGTCATTCCGTTATTACCTGCCGTAACCCTCACTCCGGCGGGGGCTTTGTCTCCCGCCGGAGACCCTTATCTCCCTCACGATCGTCCCCTGACTTTTCCCGAACACCTCGATACACTATAGAGATGAAGATGTTCAGGCCACTGAGGCACGTCGCAGTCCTGCTGATCGCAATCTTGCCAGGCCTGGTTTCGACGGCCCAGGACGCACCCCAAAGCGCGGCGAAGCCGGATGCGCCGACTACAGCCACGCCCGCAAATCAGACTCCCGACCAGCAGGTATCGAGGCCTCTCCGTTATCGCGTGGTTAAGGGCGACGTGCTGAACCTGCAGTTCCCGTTTGCACCGGAATACAACGCCACTGTCACCGTTCAGCCGGACGGGTTTATCAGCCCGCGAGGCATCAAGAATCTGCGGGTCGAGGGCATGACCACTCCGGAAGTCCGGGACAGCCTGATAAAGGCTTATTCGACGCTGCTGCACGATCCGACGATTTCGGTGAGCCTGCAGAATTTCGTGCAACCGTACTTTATCGCCTACGGAGAAGTCACCAAGCCCGGCAAATACACTCTTTACGGCACCGTGACGGTAAGCCAGGCCCTCGGCGTTGCCGGCGGGTTCCTCACCACCGCGAAGCATTCGGAGGTCTGGCTGTTCCGGCGTGTATCCCCGGACTGGGTTTCATCACAAAAGCTGGACATGAAACGCATGCTCGCATCGGGAAATCTCGCCGACGATCCACAGGTGCAACCCGGCGATATGATCTGGGTACCCAAGAGCGGCATGGCGAAGTTTATCTCGGTGCAGTCGCTCATGCCGTGGCAACGTTTCCAGACCAATATCGGCCCTCCTTTTTAACCCGTCTTTCGGTGACAACAGAGCTTGACTGCGGTAACGTCATAGCCTTCCGTTTCTCAATGGTGCATGAAGAATCAGCTCAGGATCTGCGCCGCATTTCTTTGTTGCATCTTGGGATCAGCGCCAAGCTGGTCGCAAACTCAAACCATTGACGGCATCGTTCGCGATAGCAGCGGGGCAGTCGTTTCCGGCGCAACCGTCACCATCCACACGAAACCCTTCCAAGCAGAGACACGAACCTCCGAACGTGGTGAGTTCGAATTTCGCAACGTCACGACTTCTCCCGGAACGCTGGAAGTCATAGCTCCCGGTTTCTCGAAGGCGCAAATTGCGATCAATACTCCAGATTCGGTCGCGGGGTTGATCGAGATCGTTCTCCTTCCCAGTTCAACCACCGAGGAAGTAACCGTCTCGGCCGCACGCACGGAACTTCGGATTTCTGAAACTCCCGGCAGCACGATCCTGCTCTCACAAATGGATATCGAGTCCACTCCGGCCCTCGCCATCGATGACGTTTTGCGGCAAGTGCCCGGATTTTCGCTATTCCGGCGGTCTGGAAGTCGCACCGCCAATCCAACCACGCAGGGTGTTTCATTGCGCGGCTTGGGGGCGAGTGGCGCGAGCCGGGCTTTATTCCTGGTGGATGGAGTTCCCTTTCTCGATCCGTTTGGCAGCTGGATCTATTGGGATCGCATTCCGCGAGTAGCGGTCGCCAATACTGAAGTGCTGCGCGGAGGCGCGTCCGGTCTATATGGCAGCAACGCCATGGGCGGGGTGGTGCAGGTTTTCACCCGGCAGCCCGCCACTCCCGCGATTTCTCTCGAGACTTCGTATGGCAATGAGGACACTCCAAATCTATCGCTGTGGACCGGCGCAAAGCTGGGTTCCTGGGACTTTGGCCTAGCCAGCGACCTGTTCCGCTCGGACGGTTACATCCTGGTGCCGGTGGCAGATCGGGGCAGTGTGGACACTCCGGTAAATTCCGAGCACGGCACACTGGACTTCACTATCGGGCATTCTCTGGGCGATCAGGGCCGGCTCTGGGGAAGAGGGAATCTGTTCGAAGAATCGCGGCATAACGGCACGCCTCTCCAGGTGAACGACACCAGCATTGCCTTTGGCGTGATTGGGATTGATCAGCGACTCGGGAGTAATGATTCCATCTCGGCACGAGTGTTTGGGGATGCCCAGAGTTACAACCAGAGCTTTTCTTCGATTGCCGCCGATCGTAACAGCGAAGTGCTCGTCAACCTGCAACATGTTCCCGCACAGCAAGGGGGCGCACAGGCGGTTTGGCATCACGAACTCAAATCTCAGACGTGGATCGCCGGTGGAGACGCGCTGGAAGTGATCGGGGCAAGCGAGGAACAATTGTTTTCTTCGACCAGCGGCGCGCATTTCGCCAATAACAGCGCTGGGGGACGGCAGAGAACGGTAGGAATTTTCGGAGAGGACCTGGTTCGGCTCGGACCATGGACGTTGATCGGCGCGGCGCGAGTCGATAACTGGCAGAACTTCCGGGGCAACACAGAGCGAACCACGCTCTCATCCGGATCGGTCACTGCGACTGGGTTTGCGGACCGCGGAGAGACCGCGTTCAGTCCGAGGCTCTCCATCCTGCGGGCTCTTTCACACAACGTCTCCGTGACGGGATCGGTCTATCGTGCGTTTCGCGCACCTACCTTGAATGAACTGTACCGCAGCTTCCGCCTAGGCAGCACGGTGACTGACAGCAACGCGACGCTTCGCGCAGAGCGCTTGACGGGCGCTGAGGCGGGCGCAAATGTTTCAGGGCTGTCAGGGAAGCTTGATTTCCGCAGCACGTTTTTTTGGAGCGATATCGTCAACCCGATCGCAAACGTGACTCTCAGCAGCACGCCGTCGCTGATCACCCGGCAACGACAGAATCTTGGCCGCACCCGCTCGCGAGGCTTGGAACTGGATGGTGTAGCGCACTTGAGTTCTCACGTGCAGGTCAGCGGTGGCTACGCGTTTACCGATGCCACGGTTTTGCAGTTTCCCGCGAATACGGCCCTGCAAGGACTGACCATTCCCCAGGTGCCGCGTCATCAGTTCACGGTAGAGGCGCGTTACTGGAATCCAGAGAAGATCATGCTGAGCACGCAAGGACGATTCGTCGGAAACCAGTTCGACGACGACCAGAACATGTTTCCCCTGGGGCACTACTTCGCAATGGATCTTCTGGCCGCCTATCCACTTCCCCACGGGCTGAGCATGTTTGCAGCAATCGAGAACCTTTTCGACGAGCGCTACCTGGTTGCACGCACTCCGACTCCCAACCTTGGACCACCTACTTTGTTCAGAATCGGCCTGAGATGGAACTATCCCGCGAAGTGACGATGGCTATAGAGTGCAATTTGAAGGGAAAGCCCGGAGCGGCGGGCGGGCCTCAAAGTTGGTTACGTGGAGTCAGGCCTGATCATGTATGTCTTTGGTCCGAAGGAAAGCTGGTGGGGTCGCGATGAGAGCTGAATGCGAATGGTATCTACCAGTTCATCGAGCGTGGACCCACGTCCCACATGAACATCGACCCAGATCGAGTCTTCGGGAGGAAGAAAAGCGAGTCCGGAGATCAGCACGACGGGCAGATCTGGGCTCATGCTCTTCAACATCTCAGCTAATCGTGCGCCGCTCAGTTGCGGCATTTGATAGTCCAGTAGCGCGAGATGGAAGGAACCGTTCCCCATCATTTCCATGGCTTCAAAAGGATCTTCGGTATCGCTCACTTCAAAACCCGAGTCCTCGAGAAAACCGCGGAGCAACTTCCGCGTTTTCACATTGTCGTCAACATACAAGATTTTCTGACTGCCCATCATTTCCAGTACCTCCGGTTGTCTGAGTTCTGCTATGAGAACGCGCAGCCGGCTGGCACTTGCGTTAAGTAGCTGTAAAGAATTTTGGAAATTTGTAAATGTGCGTCTACCCCAATCAGCAGCACTGGCTTTCTTGAAGCTGAGCAGAATGAATGCGGAGGATCACGACACCGGTAGCCACTGCGCATACCAGCATCAATACGCGCACCAACAATCCAAGGTGGGGAGCAGGATCGCCTAGTATATTTCTGAGCGCGCCCACCGTGGCGCTACTTGCGCAGAACAAGAAATACATGCGTTCACGCGCGGTGCCGGAAATGCGGGCAAGCTGTATCAGGATAGAAGCAACGACGACATAAATGAGCAGAATGGCCAGGGAGGCACGCATGTCGGATTGATGCAACCAGATGGGCGTAAGAGACGTTCCCGCGGCCAGGCTGCGCAGCGCAATCAAGAGAAAAATGATGGAATGGATCAGCGCCACCAGGGCGCGTTTCCGATTGGTGAGAATGCTGTAAGGTTCAGAATCTTTCATGGGCGCAAACGGCCATCCGCTTGTTCAACTTTGCCCGGCCGCTTCCGGGACGCGCTGTGATCCGGATCACAAACTTGTGTGATCTCGCCGACCGCTCCTACAGTTTCCGGTTCTTATACTGGGGCTGAATCGAGGGGATGATGATTACAACCAAGGCGGCGGGAGATTCGGTAACGTTCCGTATTGAGGGAGCACTCGAAGGGGAATGGGTGGATGAACTGGAACGACGCTGGCGTCGCCTGCGCGACAGCCGCCCCTTCATCCAACTCGACCTTTGCGGCGCGGAAAGCATCGACAATTCCGGCAAGAACCTGATTGCCGCGATGTTCGCGGACGGCGTGGAGGTGGTGGTTCCGGCGAAGCACTCCTCACGGGTGCAGTAGGTAGCTCGGCTCTTGGCGGAACCTAACTGAATCGCACTTGCACTACAGCAACATGCCCGCGATGGAAGCCGACATCAGGTTGGCCATGGTTCCCGCGAGCATGGCCCGCATACCCAGGCGCGCCAACTCGCTTTTCTTGTTCGGAGCCAGCGCTCCGATGCCTCCGATCTGTATACCGATCGAACTCAGATTCGCAAACCCGCACAACGCAAAGGTGGCAATGGTGAATGAGCGCGGATCGAGCAATGCCCGCTGAGGCCCGAGCAGCGAGAATGCAACCAGTTCGTTGAGAACCATTCGCGTGCCCAGCAAGTTTCCGATGGCCAGGCAGTCATGCCACGGCACCCCGATGATCCACGCGATCGGGGCGAACAAAAATCCGAAGATCTGTTCCAGGCTGGAAGGAATCCATGTCACTCCAAAACGCGCGAGCTCGTTGTGAATTCCTCCTAGAATGCCGTTCGCTAAAGCGATCAGCGCCAGAAATGAAATCAACATGGCCGCGATATTGAGAGCCAGGCTCAGGCCATCCGTGGTGCCGCGAGCAATGGCGCCAAGAAGGTTTTCGGTTTTCTCCGCGGCGACTTCTGCTTCGCTCATCACGACCCGTCCCGCGGTTTTTGGCTGTTCGGTCTCGGGCACCAGCATCTTCGACATCAAAATAGTTCCCGGCGCCGTCATAATCACAGCACTTAACAGGTGCTTGGGTTCAATCCCAAATGCGATGTACGCAGCCATGATTCCACCGGAGACATGGGCCATGCCGCTGGTCATTACGGTCATCAATTCAGAGCGCGTCAGATCGGGCAGGAACGGACGAATCGTAAGCGGCGCTTCCGTCTGCCCCATGAAAATGCTTGCAGCCACGTTGAGCGATTCCGCGCCGCTTGCGCCCATGAAGCGAGTCATAACTCGCGCCGCTTGCCGGATGATGAACTGCATAATGCCGTAGTGATAGAGCACGGCAAAAAAGGCGGCGATGAAAATCACAGTCGGCAACACCTGGAAAGCGAAATAGAAACCCAGATGAGAGCCGGGCTTACCAAGATCGCCGAAAACGAATTGGGATCCCACGAAGGAATAACTGAGAAGGCGGTTTACCAGATCGCCTGCCGCCTGAAAAAGGCGGCGGCCAATTTCGGCGCGCAGCACGAAGATGGCGAAAGCTACCTGCAAGCCCAGGCCCCAGGCAACCGTTTTCACGCGGATGGCTCGCCGATTGGTAGAGAAAATATAGGCCAGCGCTAACATCGTAAGCAGCCCGAGAATTCCAGTGAATCTTCCCATTCAATGATTCCTCTCGCCAATCACGCGGTGAATTAGAGGCCGACGCTCGGCTGGCGGGGCATCCTCTATGCGGTAGCCTGCTTGCAGCAGTTTCTCGGCTGGCTTCGCATGGCTATCGGAATGGCAGTAGATCGTGCACAAGACAGCTCCTGCCGAGACCCGGTCTCCGACCTTGCAGTGCAGAACAATTCCTACGGAGTGGTCGATGGAGTCTTCCTTTTTCTCGCGTCCGCCTCCGAGGATGACGCAGGCGGTGCCCACGTCTTCGCACTGAATCGAATTCACGTAGCCCGAGCGGGGACTCAGCACCTGGAGCTGATGCTTGGCGCGAGGCATCTTGTCGGGATGGTCGACTACGCTGGAATCTCCCCCGTGCAACTGGATCATCTGACGGAACTTTTCCAGAGCATGGCCGGAATTGATGAGCTTTGCGGCGAGTTCCTTGCCCTTTTCCACCGAAGAACAGACTTCGCCGAGGAAGAACATCCATCCGGCAAGTTCCAGGCATAGGTCTCGTAAATCCACGGGTCCCTGGCCGCGCAGAATCTGGATGGATTCGTCGACTTCCAGGGTATTGCCCACCATGCGACCGAGCGGCTGGTCCATATCGGTGATGAGCGCAGCCATTCGCTTCCCCATGAGTTCCCCGGTTTCAACCATCAACTCCGCCAGGAACACGGCGTCTTCTTCTTTCTTCATGAAAGCGCCCGAGCCGGTCTTCACGTCGAGAACCAGAGCGTCGGCCCCTTCCGCCAGCTTCTTGCTCATGATGGAGGCGCAAATCAGATAAGGACTCTCCACGGTACCGGTGACATCACGCAGTGCATAGAGTTTTCGATCCGCAGGGGCGATCTCGTCGGTCTGTCCGATCATGGAGCACCCGCAAACATCGAGAATGCGGCGAAACTCAGGCAACGGGAGTTTCACGTTGAAACCGGGGATGGACTCCAGCTTGTCGAGCGTACCGCCAGTGTGTCCGAGACCACGGCCGCTGATCATGGGCACGATCCCGCCCCCTGCGGCGACCAGGGGCGCGAGTATCAGCGACGTCTTGTCGCCGACCCCTCCGGTGGAATGCTTGTCCACTTTCTTGCCACGAAGAGCAGAAAGGTCCAGCACCTCCCCGGAATGGAGCATGGCATTGGTGAGCGCCGCCGTCTCCTCGCGCGTGAGGCGGCGCAAAAGCGCGGCCATCAGCCAAGCCGAGACCTGGTAGTCAGGAATCGTTCCCTTCGTACATCCGTCAACGAAGAATTCAATTTCCGCGCGCGAGAGCTCACCACCGTCGCGCTTCTTGCGGATGAGATCGACCGCGCGAAAGGGCTGGTTGCTCACTTGAGGCGAAATCCTTCCGGCAGCAGTTCCCGGATGTGGCTCTGCTTCCATCCCTCGGCGGCCTGAAACCAAACGCTGGCTTCGGGTCCGAATTCGTAGATCACCTGCCGGCAAGCGCCACACGGGGAGCATGGCACCCCATGATCATTGGTCACCGCAACCGCAACCACTTCGATCTCGGGACCCAGGTCCGCCACCGCAGCAAAAATCGCGGTGCGTTCCGCGCAGTTGGTCATGCCATAAGACGCATTCTCGACGTTGCAGCCGAGATAGATTTGGCCCTTCGAGGTGAGAATCGCCGCCCCCACTCTGAAGTTGGAATACGGAGCGTAGGCATGCTTCATCGCTTTGCGAGCCGATCGCAGCAACCGCTCGCGCACACTTGCGGTCAGAGGCTTGTTCGCCATAGAAACAGAACCAAAACCTTCCTGAATGGAGCGCCATTGTAGCAAGGGAGCCGTCCTCGGGCGAAACAGAATCGGACAGGGTTCCAGAGGTTGAACTGGTTTGTGTCAGGACACACCGACAACAATGCCCGGGTTCGGGGAGGCACTGTCACCTGCTCACTTGTAAGCTTTGTAACTCCCTCATTCCTCACTGAGCAATCTTGCACCCAGGTGATACCATACCGCGCGAAGGAACGTTATGCGTCATTTGCGTTGGGTCGCCGGGATACTGCTGGTGCTGGGGAACTTCGCGCTTGCTGGAGATGCGCCGTGGATACGAATCAAATCAGAACATTTTTCCGTGGTCACCGATGCCGGCGAGAGACGGGGACGTGAAGTCGCCCTGCACTTCGAACAGATGCGAGGCGTATTCGGCACTTTGATGGTGAAAGCAAAGGTCAATTCTCCAGTGCCGCTTCTGATTGTCGCGTTCCGCAACACGAAAGAGATGCGGCAATGCGCGCCGCTATGGCATGGGAAGCCCACGCAAGTGGGAGGCCTGTTTGTCTGGGGCGAAGATCAGACCTTCATCATGCTCGACCTGTCGTTGGACAATCCATGGCAGGTCGTATTCCACGAGTATGCCCATCAATTGATGAACGGCAATCTCCCGACTGCCGCCGCTCCCTGGTTCGAAGAAGGCTTCGCCGAATACTTTTCGAGTATCGAACTGGATAGCAGGCAAGCCAAAGTGGGCAAGATTCCCGACGAGGAATACCAGGTTCTCGATCACGCAGGATGGTTCAAAGTTTCAGACCTGTTTCGAGTCCAGCAAAATAGCAGCACCTATAACGAGAATGGAGATCATCGCGACAGCTTTTACGCGGAATCGGGAATGGTGGTGCACTATCTTTACGACAACCAGCTGTTTCCCAAGCTGAGCACATATTTCGACCTGGTGAATAACCAAAAACTGACCGTGGACGATGCGATCCAACGAGCCTTCGGAGTAACCGCCGTTCAGTTCGACAAGCAGATTCGAGCCTACGAATCGAGTGGCAGATTCAAGTATTATCCGATTCCGACGCCGTTAAACCTCGACAGCAAGAACTTCACTGCAACGCCTCTGACGGCGCTGGATGCGCAGGCGATTGTGGCCGACATTCACTTTCACATTCTCGATTATCGTGACAAGGCCGCCGATGAATTCCAGGCCGTGCTGAAGGTCGATCCCGATAATCTCACCGCCCTGCGTGGAATGGGGTACTCCTATCTGGTGAAGCAGGACTACCACAATGCGGGCGACTTCTTTTCGCGCGCGGCGGAAAAAAGCCCCAACGACCCTCGAGTGCTGTATTACTCGGCGTTGCTGGCGCAGCGTGAAGGCGGACTGGATCCGGCCGACCCACGTACGGCACACGTCCAGGAGCAACTGGAAAAGGCGGTACAACTCGATCCCGAATATGCCGACGCCTTCAGCATGCTGGCGTTCGTTTATTCGGCACAAGACAAGCGGGAATTGGCGCTTAAAACGATGATGAAGGCTGTGGAATTGAATCCTCGCAATCCCGATTACCTGTTCCATCTCTCCCAGTTATGCCTGATGAACCGGGACTTCAAGGATGCGTTATCGATTCTGCACCAAATGGAAAAGAATGAAGATCCGGCGGTTGCATTGCGGGCTCAGCAACAGATTCCCGAGGTAGAGAACGCCATGACAGTAGAGGCGAACGGAGGCAAGGTCGAAGTGCATTCCTCCGAAGGCGCTCTTCATCGCCGCAGCGCCCCCGAACCGCCAGCAGAACCTGCCCCGGTGCAGGTCGCAGCACCAGCTCCAACCAACTTCATCAAAGGGAAACTGACCGCCATCGATTGTCAGGATTCGCCTGGTGCAACCATGACCGTAGTGTCCGGAAAAGCAACGTGGAGCATGCACACCGCGAATCGCGACGAAATGATTCTGATCGGCGCTGATAAATTCTCATGCGACTGGAAGAATCAGAGCGTTGCGGTGAACTATAGGGTGTCGGGAAGCGGATCCGGCGAAGTGATCTCGCTGGAGCTCCAATAGGGTTAGGCAGGCCGGACAAAGACCCAGATGCTGTCGGTTATATCGCTGTAAAACAAGGTTACGGTGACGTCACGAGGGTTCTGCTTAAACGCAAAGTGATAACGAAATTTTTCGTGAAGCTTCTTGTTCTTCACGCCTTCCTGAAAGCGTCCATAGAATTCTTTCACGTTGGTACAGGGAGCGATATCGGTAAAGAACTGCTTGCCAATGGCGCGACTTTGCGCGATGCCGGAGAGTTTAGACTCGTAGTTGTTGAACTGCAAGATAACTCCGTTGCGATCTAATTGAATGGCTCCGAAGGGCAGCTCATCAAGGTCGGCGCGGGCGATGTCTCCAACCGAAACTCGATCCACGACGGCGGCAAAATCGGATTTGAGTGCTTCCTTGGTCATCATGTCGGCTCGCGCAACCTGCTCACTGAAACTCATTCCAACAACTTAATCACGATTCCGGGAGGAAACAAGATTACAGGCGTAATAAGGAAATGCAGTACCGTTTCTAGCTGGGAACTTGCAGTTCGTTCAACGAATTTTCCTCAAGTAAAACAAGGCCCATCACTTCCAATGTGCGAAAATCACCTAACTTCCAGAGCCGAGGCGGTAGAGTCTTCTAGTGCACCCTTCCAGCCATTTGCGACAGGTCCTGAAGCAATATTGGGGATACGACGACTTTCTTCCACTTCAGGAAAACATCATCCAGAGCTTGCTCGACCAGAGGGACACCTGCGCCATCATGCCGACCGGAGGAGGCAAGTCGCTCTGCTACCAGTTGCCGTCGGTTGTGCTGGGCAAAACGACGGTCGTGATTTCTCCCCTCATTGCGCTCATGCAGGACCAGGCAGCGCAGCTGAAGCAAATGGGAATTCCCTCGGCGGTGCTGAACAGCTTCATGCCCGCTTCCGAACAAAATGCTGTAATGCGCCAGGCAAGCGCGGGAGAGTACCGGCTCTTGTACTTGTCCCCGGAGAGATTAGCCCGGGAAGATACCATGGCGTGGCTCGGATCGGTCCCGGTTGGATTTTTTGCCATTGATGAAGCGCATTGCATTTCGGAATGGGGACACGAGTTTCGTCCAGAATACCGGCAGCTGAAAAATCTCCGCGAGCGTTTTTCTGATCGTCCCATCGCAGCCTTCACCGCCAGCGCGACGCGACAGGTGCGCCACGACATATTGCAGCAATTGAAGCTGCGGGATCCGCACAAATACATCGCCAGCTTTCACCGGAAAAATTTGCGCTACCTGGTCCATCAATGCGGATATGGAGAGCAGGCTCGTCTTTTGATGGACGCAGTGAAGACCTATAACGAAGGCAGCGTCATCATCTATGCGCCCACCATCGCGCGCGTCGATCAAACTCTCGACTTGCTAGGTGAGCATGGGATCGCCGCCATCGGATATCACGGGCAGATGGAACGCGAGGAGCGCCAGCGCAACCAGGAACTCTGGACCTCCGACGAGATCCGCGTGCTGGTCGGCACGCTCGCATTCGGACTGGGCATCAATAAAGCCGCCGTGCGCGCGGTCATCCATTTGTCATTGACCAAGTCGATTGAGCAGTACTACCAGGAATCCGGACGAGCAGGTCGGGACGGACTACCCGCCGACTGCGTGCTGCTTTGGCAAAAGAAGGACGAGGGTTTACTAGCGCACTTCGCCGATCAGATCTCCGATCCGGCAGAACGAGAGAGGGCATGGACTCGCTTCCATGTGATGAAGCGTTTTGTCGAATCAAAACAGTGCCG
>Ga0070741_10013318_pt1 | contig 14575 bp, 18 predicted proteins | sample Coa_R1_4_FD_66440 | JGI IMG/M metagenome (GOLD analysis project Ga0070741, IMG submission 66440) | Surface soil microbial communities from Centralia Pennsylvania, which are recovering from an underground coalmine fire - Coalmine... | ecosystem: Environmental > Terrestrial > Soil > Unclassified ...
CTAGCGCTCCACCAGGAGCACCAGGGTCTCTGCCATGACTCCGTCATACGCCATCGCTTCCGCCGCCTCTTCAGTCCCCATTGCCGCCATGACCGCGTCCATGTCCGCAACATCCATCAGGACGCCGACCCGCGTCGGCTTCTCCGGATCGACAAAGGTGCGAATGTTCGTGACCCCGAGAGGACCGAAGAACTCCTCCCGCTTCGGCGACGCGAGCCAGTGATCTGTGTCCTCGACATCGTGGTAAGCGAACACCGTCGGCATCGCAACTCCTCTCGGTAATGAAGCGTGACCCGCCGTTGCAACTATCTCAGGCCTCAGCAACGAATCAAGCCCACTCGGCACAGCCGAATCCACTCGCGGCGAGACGACCGCAGCGTGCGCCAGTGCCGGAATGTTCCCTGCAGGGAGGGTGTGCAGTTGGGAGTTGGATTGGCTAGTCGATCAGGTAGCCGCCCCAGCGCTCCTCGATGCGGCGTGTCTTCCAGATGAGCAGGGAGACAGCCCAGGTGAACACGAAGAGAGCGACGATGCCGTAGCCGATGGTGCCGAAGTCGAGGTTAGTCAGGAAGGCGCGGAAGCCCGAGTCAGGCCCGACCTTGGTGGCTGCCACCTGCAGTAGCTCGATCGTGCCGATGATGAGCGCGACCGCGACCGACAGGGTGGTGACGGTGATGTTGTAGTAGACCTTGCGGATCGGATTGGAGAAAACCCACCCGTAGGCGTGGCTCATGAAGGCGCCGTCGGCGGTGTCCATCAGGCTCATTCCAGCGGCGAATAAGAGCGGCAAGGAGATGACCGCGAGGAAGGGGACGTGGTGGGTGGCGATCCCGGCAGCGAGCGCGAGCAATCCGATCTCGGTGGCGGTGTCGAAGCCGAGGCCAAACAGGACGCCGAGGGGATACATCTGCCAGCTCGATCGGATCCGGCCGGCGAGCCGGCCGAGAAAGAAGCGATTCATGAATCCGCGGGCGAGCAGGCGCTCCTCAAGGAGTTGTTGGTCATAGGCACCACGCCGCATGGCGCGGAAGATGCGCACGATGTCGATCAGCACGACCAGATTGAGGATCCCGATGATCCACAGAAACGTCGCCGACACGCTCGCTCCCACGTAGCCTCCGTACCCCTGCAGGGTCGGGATCGTGGAGTTGACTGCCCCCGCCGCTACCGCGAGCCCAGTCGCCAACGAGAACACGATGGTGGAATGGCCGAGCGAGAAGAAGAAGCCAACCCCGAGCGAGCGCCTTCCTTCCTGCAAGAACTTACGCGTCGTGTTATCGATCGCAGCAATGTGATCAGCGTCGAACGCGTGGCGCAGGCCGAAGGTGTAGGCCAGCGTGCCCAGCCCAGCAAGCGCTGGGGTCGTGCGTGAGTAGTAGATAAACAGACCCCAGCCCAACAGGTGCAGCAGCCCGACCACGCCCCCGAAGCCGGCCAACCGCAGCCACTCCCGGCCGGTCAGCACCCTCGTCCACCTCATTGCCTCCATCACCAACTCCTTGATCAACCCAACCCAATCGTCGCCGATTCGCCACACGCCCCGGATCGGTTCGGACTACTGAAATGCCCCACGCAGTAGACCGTCGCCTGCGCCAGCGTTTCGGGAATGACGCCTGAGTGTGTCGGCGCCGGGCCGAGCGTCGGGGTTCTGGCTTCGTCCGTGATACTCGCCGCGTGGTTGTCTCGCCGAGCTCGCACCGCAGGATCATCGGCTTCGCGCTTTCCTGGAGTGGCGGCAAGGATTCCGCCTTGAGCCTGTGGGAGTTGCGGCACGAGCAACGCGAACCGGCGGTACTGATGACGACGGTCACTGAGAGCTACGACCGGATCAGCATGCACGGGGTCCGCCGCGAGCTTCTCGCTCGGCAGGCCGAAGAGCTCGGGATCCCGCTCGTTGAAGTCATGATTCCGGCTGCGTGCAGCAACGACGTCTACGAGCAGTGCATCGCGCGAGCGTTCGCCACGCCGCCTCTCGTCGACATCGACGCCGTGGCCTACGGTGATCTCTTTCTCGAAGACGTCCGCGCCTACCGCGAAGAGCGACTCGCACGTGCCGGCAGACACGGGATCTTCCCGATCTGGGGTCTGGACACGACGGAGCTTGCCCATCAGTTCATCGGCCAGGGATTCGAGGCAACTCTGGTCTGCGTCGACCCGCGCGTTCTCGACCCGTCTTTCGCAGGCCGCTCGTACGACGAGGAACTGCTCGCCGACCTTCCGGCGAGCGTCGATCCCTGCGGCGAGAACGGCGAGTTCCACACATTTGTTCACGCCGGCCCGATCTTCAAGCGGCCGATCGCCTGCAAACGCGGCGACACGATCGAACGAGACAACTTCGTCTTCTGCGACCTGACGTTCGACTATACCCAGGCCCACCTATGAGGCGCGCTCAGGCCGGGCTGCGCCAGTGATGCTTCTATGAAAGTCAAGTCATCATGGGCGCGTGCTCGAGGTGTCGGTAGAGATAGCGCTCGAGGCAGCGGTTTGCTTCGCGGTGTGTCTTGCCTTCCCGGATGCGCTGGTTGATATAGGCGATTGTTGGCACCGAGGACGTCTTGCAGCAGGGGCGCGTTCGTTAGTTTGCGGCCGCGGAGGCCACGTCGGTTGCAAGCTGTTGCTGTAACGCCGGCCAGTCGAGATAGGTGTCCTTCCGCTTCACGAAGCCGTCTTCGATCGCGAATACGTCGGCGCCGTCGCAGAGGATCCGCCGCCCGTCGGGTGTGGTCGCGCTTATCCGGTACTGGGTGATGAAGTGATCCGCTCCGGTGTAGACGGCGCTTCGCTCGAAGCGGATGTCCGGCCACTGCGCCATGCCGGCAGCGAACGCCTCCCGAACCGCTGCCTGACCAATTGCCGGCTCGCCGCTCCCGTGCAGATGGAACACCGTATCGTCGGTGTGCATCGCCATGATCTTGTCCAGATCGTGCTCCGCCCAAGCCGCGCCGTAGCGAACAGCAAGCTCTTGAACCTTTGCGGTCATCGATCCTCCCTCGCTAGAGGCATCAGAGCCTAACGAGCCTTCTGGCGCCCCGCCTTCGACTCGGCCCTCCCGTGCACGAGCGTTCGCTCCTGACGTCGCCCAGCGCCTCGAGGCAGGCGACAACGTCGGGTTGACATGACAACCATGGTTGTCATAATTTGGAGATGAGCAAATCCACCAGATCTTCAAACCGCGTCGAGATCTTCAGCCGTATCAAGGAGGTCCGAGCGCAGGCCATCGAGCACACGATCCTGGCAAGACGGCTTAGCGCCGAGCGTCGCAAGCTCATGGAAGAGTTGATCCGTCAGGGCGTCTCCCAGGCGGACATAGCTCGCGAGCTCGGAGTCTCCCGGCAAGCGATTCAAAAGATGCTCTCTTACTAAGCCCCGTTACGAGGCGAAGAAGCACTGCGGGCAAGAGGTTCGCGCGCTGGGGGAGCGTCCTCTCGCTCGGCTGAGGCCTCGCGTCAGCTCCCCGGCAGCCTGATGCCCGTCGCGCGCAGCGCGGGCACGGGGTCGGATTCGGGTCGCGCGACGAGCAGCACCGCGCCGTAGCCGTCCTCCCGGTGCAGCGAGTCCACCACGAGCTGCAGCCCGAGCGCGAGCGCGAACGCCTTGTGCCACTGCTCGCCGCCGAACGGGACGAGCTGCTCGGGGGTCGCGAGCCCGGCGATGACCTCGCCGTGCGTCACCGCCCCCATGGAGACGTCGACGACGACGGGCGCGCCGTCCGAGCTCGGGATCGCGAGTGCGAGCGGGTTCGTCCCCGCCACCTTCGGGCCGCCGGGCGGCCCGAGCCGCGGCGGCGAGGTCGCCGTGAGCACAGCGACGAGACCTCCTTCCGCGAGGCGGCGCACCCAGCAGCCGAGCATCCCGGTCGGGAACGTCCGCTCGCACACGACGACGCGCGACCGTTCGGGCGGATCTGCAAGCTGCGTTCGCACGACCGCGTCGAGGACGAGATAGCCGAGCGCGCCGCGCCCGTGCCAGCGCTCGAACGAGCCCTCGGCCTCGATCGTCTCGGGCTGCGCCGACGGATCGACTTCGAGCGACTCCAGCCACGCGATCCGCGAGAAGCCGTGACCGAGCTTGCCGCGCGCCTCCGCCTCGGCGAAGTGCGCGACGAGGCGCTGCGCATCCTCCTCCGAGAAGCCACGCGCCCGGAGGCGCCCAAGCGCCTCGTCACGCTGCACGCCGCTCCTTGAACTCGAGCGTCGGCCATCCGCGCGTCAAGGCGATCCGCCGGAGCTTCCGGTCGGGATTCACCGCGACGGGATGTCCGACCGCTTCGAGCAACGGCAGGTCGGTGTGGCTGTCGGAGTACGCGGTGGACTCGTTCAGGTCGAAGCCGAGCTCCCGGATACAGCGGGCCTTGTTCTCCGCGTGGAGCGGACGGAGCGCTTTGCCGGTGTAGACGCCGTCGACGACCTCGCAGATGGTCCCGAGGGCGCCGTCGAAGCCGAGGTCGTCTGCGATCGCCTCGACGATCTCCTGCAGAGTCGCCGACACGATGAACACCGGCTCGCCGCGCCCGCGATGCTGTTCGACGAGATGAAGCGGCTCGGCATAGACGAGCGGCCTGAGCACGGGCTCCATCGCCTCGGCGACGAGCTCGCGCATCTCGCCGGGAGTGAAGCCGCGCAGGACGACGAGACCGTCCTCGGCCGCGCGCCGTACCGCTTCGTGGCTCGCGCCGCGGAGGACGAAGAGGAGCTGCCATCCGGCCGCCTTCGCAAGCTGCCGCCGCGAGATCAGGCCGCGCTCGCGAAACGATCCGGCAAGCGCGAGCGCAGACGAGCGGCGAAGGAGCGTGCGGTCGAGGTCGAAGAACGCAGCGCCGGCCACGTCAGGTCTTGAGCCCCGCCGCGGCGAACGCGTCGGCGCGCGACGGATAGTCGTGCATGCTGACGACCTTGCCTCCGCGCAGAACCGCGATCTGGAAGAGACGCGGGAAGAAGATGCCCTTCGCGCCGAGTCGGCCAAGTGCGCGACCGTGCAGCTGGTAGACGACGCGGTCGCCGAGATCGATGAAATCGTCAGGCCTCATCTTGTTCATCCCCGCGCGCCAGAGCAGCGTCTTCACCACCTCGTCCGCGTTCGCGCACCGCTTCCATCCGCCCTCACGGGCGGGATCCCACGTGACGTCGTCGGCGAGGAACCGGCGCAGCTCGTCGTGACGCGCGCGACGCGCGAGCGCGTACACCTCGCGAACCGTCTCGACGTTCCGAGACGCCGTCTGCACTAACCGACGAGCGGCAGCGACTTGACGATGCCGCCCGGCTCGCGAACGGCGTCGATCGCCTCTGCGATCGCCACGATCGCGCGCGCAGAGTCCGAGTCCGGCTCGGCCGTGACGACCGGCACGCCGGCGTCGCCCTGCTCACGGAGGGCGGGATCGAGCGGAACGATGCCGAGCAGTGGAACTCCCAGCTCGGCGGCCAGCTCCACACCGCCCCCGGAGCCGAACACGTCGCCGCTCATGTTCTCGATCACGCCGAGCAGGCGCATGTTCGTCTTGCGCGCCATCGCGGCCGCGCGCGACGCGACGTCCTGCGCGAGCTTCTGCGGCGTCGTCACCACGACGACCTCTGCACGCGGCAGGAGCTGGCCGAGCGAGATCGACACGTCGCCCGTGCCGGGCGGCATGTCGACGACGAGCACGTCGAGGTCGCCCCAGTGCACGTCGGTGAGGAACTGCTCGAGCGCGCGGTGCAGCATCGGGCCGCGCCACATCACCGGCTCGTTCCCGTCGAGGAAGAAGCCGATCGACATGAGCTTCAGACCGTCCTTCACCGGCGGGACGATCATCTCGTCGACCGCGACCGGCTTCTGGTGGATGCCGAGGATGTGCGGAATCGAGTGCCCGTAGATGTCGGCGTCGAGAATCCCGGTGCGGCGGCCGAGCTGCGAGAGCGCGACTGCGAGATTGGCCGAGAGCGAGGACTTCCCGACGCCCCCCTTGCCGCTCGCGACCGCGATCACACGCGTCTCGCGCGACAGCTTGATGACGGTGTCCCGCTCGGCGCCGCCGCGAAGCTTCGTCGTCAGCTTCTGCCGCTCCTCGGGCGTCATCACGCCGAACGAGAGCGCGACGCCGCGCACGCCGGGCACGCCTGAGAGCGCCTGGTCCACCTGCTGCTCGAACGACTGCCGCAGGGGGCATCCCGCAACCGTGAGCACGATCGTGAGCGAGACGACGCCGTCGACGATCTCGACGTCCCGCACCATGTCCAGCTCGGTGACCGGGCGCTGCAGCTCGGGGTCGATGACCTGGCCCAGGGCTTCGAGGACAGCGTGGCGGTCTACCTGCATCGGTCCTGCACCGTAGCGAAGATAGGGAGCGTGACTTGGTTCGGTCTCGTCCGGAAGAACCTCCTGCGGCGTCCGGTCCGGACGCTCCTCACGTCGGCCGGCGTCGCCCTCGGCGTCGGCCTGATCGTCGCCTTGCTCTCGATCGCAGCAGGAACGGAGAAAACGGCCGGCGACCTCATCCACGTCGGCCGGGCAGACTTCGGGATCTTCCAGAGCGGCGTCCAGGACGCGACGAAGTCGCTCCTGCCCGTCGCGCTCGAGGCGCGGATCCGCCGGGACCCAGGCGTCGCCCAGACGGCGCTCGTCTTCCTCGACGTGACGACCGTGAACGGGACGGCGTCGTCACTCGTCATCGGACTCGCCCCGGACGAGTTCGCCGCAAAGCGCCTGACGCTCGTGCAGGGAGACAGGCGCGGCGCGCTCGCAGGCGACCACTTCGGCGCCCACGTCGGGGAGACGCTCCACGTCGCAGGACGGACGTTCCCGGTCACGGGCATCTTCCACAGCGGCGACCGCTTCGAGGACACCGCAGTCGTGCTTCCCCTCGCAACCGTCCAGGCACTCGCGCGACATCCCGGCGAGACGACGAGCATCGGCGTCATCGTCCAGCCGCGGCAGAAGCCGCAGACGGTGGCGAAGCGGCTCGAGAAGCAGTACGGCGTCACCGCCGTCGTCGAGCCTGGACAGGCGGTGAACGTCGACACCTCGTCGCGGCTGATCATCGACGTCGGCTGGGTCATCTCCGCGCTGGCGCTCATCGTCGGCGGGATCGGCGTGACCAACACGATGGCGATGTCGGTGTTCGAGCGCGTCCGCGAGATCGGCATCCTCCGCGCGGTCGGCTGGCCCGGACGGCGAATCGCCGCGCTCATCGTGAGCGAGGCGATCGGAATCTCGCTCGTCGCGCTCGCGCTCGGCCTCGGCCTCGGCGTGCTCGCGGCACATCTGTTCACCGCGCAGACGGGACTGTCGACGCTCGTCGCGCCGACGTTCACGACCGGAGTTTTCGCCTGGGGGCTCGCGTTCGCGCTCGGCGTGGGCGTGCTCGGCGCGGTCTACCCTGCCTGGCGCGCCTTGCGACTGAGCCCGATCGAGGCGCTCAGGAGGGAATAGCCCTGCCGCGGAGAAGGGCATCCGGATGTCCTGGCCGCTCGCAGAGCAGTCCCGGCGGCACGCCGCCGTCCCGCAGCGGCGCCACCGGACGCCGCGCGTCATGTGGGCCGTCGTCGCCGCCGCGTTCGTCTGCGGCGCCGCCCTGAGCGCGGCCGCATTCTCGATCGGCTGGAAGCACCAGGCGCAGAAAGGGGCGTCGGCGGAATCGCAGCTCGTCACCGCCACCGCCACGGTGCACACGCTGCGGACGCAGCTCTCCACCACCCGCTCCGCTCTCGCAGCCGCGCATGCCCGCGGCGCGCAGCTGGATGCATCCCGCCGGGCCCTGCAGGCCTCGCTCGCGAAGCTGCACGCGCAGCTCGCTTCCGCGCGGCGGGCCGTCGCTGCCACCTCGGCGGCGGCAGCCCCGCTCTCCGGCGACCTCGACCGGCTGCAGAACGAGCTGCGGGCGCTGACGTCGTACGTCACGCAGACGCCCTCGAGTCAGCTCGACGCCGGCTATCTGCAGGCGCAGCTCGCCTACCTCGGCAAGACCGCGAACGGTCTCGGCTCTACGCTTGCAGCGCTGGCCGCTCCGCAGAACTGAGCCGTCCGTCCCGGATCTGCAGCACGCGGTCCGCCTGAGCGGCGACGCTCTCGTCGTTCGTCACCATCAAGATCGTCGTCCCGTGCTCGTCGCGGACTCGCCGGAGGAGGTCGAGGATCTGCGCGCCCGTGTCCGAGTCGAGCGCACCCGTCGGCTCGTCGGCGAGCAGCAGGCGCGGGTCGTTCGCGAGCGCACGCGCAATCGCGACGCGCTGGCGCTCACCCCCTGAGAGCGTCGGCGGATAGCTGCGGACGCGTTCGCCGAGACCGACCTCGTCGAGCAGCTGCCGTGCACGCCGCTCCCGCTCGACGCGCGGGCGGGTGCCGAGCATCGGGATCTGCACGTTCTCGATCGCGTTCAGCGTCGTGATGAGGTTGTGGAACTGGAACACGAATGCGACCGTCTCGGCCCGGTAGTGCGCGGCGTCGTCGAGGTGCGCGACGTCGAGCCCGGCGACGACGATCTCGCCGGCGTCAGGCCGGTCGAGCGCCCCGATGAGGTTGAGGAGCGTGCTCTTGCCGCCGCCGGACGGACCGGTGAGCGCGACGAGCTCGCCCTCGTCGAGGTGGAGCGAGGCGTCCTCGAGGGCGCGGATGCGTCCGCCTTCGAACGTCTTCCGCACGTGGCGGACCTCGACTTGCGCCCCGCTCACTTCTTGACGACGGAGACGGGGTAGACGCCGATTCCCTTGACGTAGCCTGCCGCCGTCGCGACCGCGTGCCACGTGACATGCTGCCCGACGGCCGCCGGCGGAAATGCGTCCTTGCCCTTCGCCGGGATCGTCTCTTTCCAGATTCCGTTCTTCACGACGTGCGTGCCCACCTCTCCGACGGGGAAGCCGTTGAAGAAGACCTGGATGTGGATCTTGCATGCGACCGGCTTGCCGTCCGCGGTCACCTTCACCTCGTACTGCCACGTATGGCCGAGCACCGGATGGTGGCTCTGCGCCGTCACCACGACCTTCAGCTTGGCCGCGGCCGCCGTCGACGTGCCGGCGCGCGGAGAGCCGCCGCTGCACGCGGCCAGCAGGACGACGGAGCCGAGAACGAATACGCGCCGCACGACCTCAAGCCTAGGCCACCAGGCGGGCGAGACGGCGGGACGCCGCACCGAGCGGACGCCCGTCCTCGAGCACTGACGCGAAAAGGTCGCCGTCTCGCTGGATGCGTTCGAGGACGATCTCCATCGTGAAGTCGAGGGGCCGGACCGTCTCCGTGAGCTCTTCCCACCGCAACGGCGTCGAGACCGGCGCGCCCGGCTTCGGCCGCACCGAGTAGACCGACGCGATGGTCTTCCCCCAGCCGTTCTGGCGATGATCGACGAGGACGCCGTCCCGCTTCTTCTTCAGCCACTCGGTGGTGACGAGCCCGGGATGCCGCTGCTCGAGGATCCGCGATGCCGTCTCCGCGAACGCGTATGTGTCGTCGAAGCCGGCGCGGCGTTGGATCGGAGCGAGCACGTGGATCCCGTCCGCCCCGCTCGTCTTCACGTAGCCCGGCAGCCCGACCTCGTCGAGCAGCTCGCGGATGAGGTGCGCGACGCGGATCGCGAGCTCGAATCCGTCCGGCTCGTCGGGAGGGTCTAGGTCGAAGACGACGTAGTCGGGCCGGTCGGGCTTGTCGACGCGCGAGTACCAGGCGTTCATGTCGACGCAGTTCATCTGGACCATCCAGAGGACGGCGTCGGGCGAGTTGGCGAGCGCGAAGTCGACCTGACGCGAGCCGCCCCCGCGCGGATGCGTCGTGAACTCCCGCGTCGGGATCCAGTCCGGCGCGCCACGGGGCACCTGCTTCTGGAAGTAGACCTCACCCGTGATCCCGTGCGGATAGCGCTTCAGCGTGAACGGCCGGTCCCGAAGGTGCGGCACGAGCGTCGGGGCGACCCGCTCGTAGTAGCGGAAGAGGTCGCCCTTCGTGATCCCGTCGTCCGGAAAGAGGACACGGTCCCCGTGACTGAGCTTTACACGGCTCATAGAGAGGACTTGTAACAATCCCTGCAGTGCACGAGGTGGGATTCGTGCACGTCGTCAGGCAGGCAGCCTGGACGGCGTCGGCGTACGGCTCGACCGCCGTACGCGTAGCCGTGCGCGGAACGAGGACTCGGCTCCGGCGGCCGCACGAGGAGCGACTCGTCTTCGTCGTCGGCTCACCCCGCTCGGGGACGAGCTTCACCGCCGGGGCAATCGGCGACCTGTCCGCGTTCGTCGACCTCGGCGAGGTGCCGCTCCTGAAAGCGGCGATCCCCTCGCTCGTCGAGAAGCCGGAGCAGGAGCAGGCGACCGAGATCCGCCAGGTGCTCCAGCGTGTGCGCAGCCTCGCTCTCGTTCGACGGCTGCGCGGCGTCGAGCAGACGCCCGAGACGGGGTTCGTGCTCCCGGCGGCGCTGGAGGCGTTCCCGGCGGCGATCGCCGTCCACGTGCTCCGCGACGGCCGCGACGTCGTCTGCTCGCTGCTCGAGCGCGGATGGCTCAGCGCGCGCCGCGGCACCGAGAGCGACGACGCGAAGCAGTCGTACGGCGTCCACCCGCGGTTCTGGGTCGAGCCCGAGCGCCGCGAGGAGTTCGCGGAGGTCAGCGACGCCCGGCGCGCGGCGTGGGCGTGGCGGCGGTACGTGGCCGCCGCCCGGTCGGCTCCAGACCGCACGGTCGAGCTGCGCTACGAGGCGCTCACCGAAGATCCCCAGCTGGCCACCGCGCCGCTCGCACACACGCTCGGCGTCGACCCGGACGAGCTCACGCAGGCGTTCGCCTCCGCAAACGCGAACTCGGTCGGCCGCTGGCGGCGCGACCTCGCGCCGGAGCAGCTCGCCGACGTCGAAGTCGAGGCCGGGCCGTTGCTCGCCGAGCTCGGCTACATCTAGCTGTCACTTCAGGGCGCGGAGGTGTCGCCATACGGCCCGTGCGAAGGGCGCGATCAGCATGGCCCAGAGCAGGAAGCCACCGAAGATCGCGATCGCCTCGATACTCTCGCGCCCCTGCTTTTGCCAATACACGTCTCGCAGGTTCAGCCAGAGTGCGAACTCGTCGAGGATCAGCGCGGTGCAGATCCCGTACACGACGCCGGTGATGCGGAACCAGCGGCGCCTCGGGACCGGCTCGAAGCCGTAGAGGAGCAGCCAGGCGTACCCGAGCAGGACGAGGCCGATGATCCCGAACGCCTCGTGGTGGACGTGGACGCCGTCCACGATGATGCCGCCGTTCGCACCCGCCCCGTGATAGTGCAGCCACGTCGTGATCCCACGCGTGATCGCGAGCGCGACGAAGAACCCGAGGCTGGCGAACATCGCCCGCTCCCGACGCGGACTGAGGTGATGGTGAAGGTGAAGCCCCTTCTCGGCGCCCTCGACCACGAGCTTTTCGACGCCCTCGCCCCCTTCGGCCATGGAGGGACGGTAGCGCCGGCCGAAGACGGCTCACCCAGCGGGGCTACGAGGAGAGCAGCTCCCTCAGGCGCAGCGCGTTCCGCGGCGCGAACGCTTCCCAGTCGTTGTTGAAGTAGGCGTAGACGTCCACGTCCCATGCGCGGATGCGGGCGGCCCACTCGCCCAGCTCCGACTCGCTGTAGTTGCCGCGCCGGCCGCGCAGGCCGCGGTGGAAGCGCAGGTACGTCCACGGCGCAGTGAAGATCTCACGCTCGCCGGTGAGCACGAGCGCGGCGCCGTGGTCATGGAGCAAGTCGTACACGTCGTCGGCGAACCAGCTCTCGTGCCGGAACTCGAAGGCGTGCAGCTCGGCCATCGGAAGCGCCGCGAGGGCGGCGCCGAGGCGCTCGTCGTCGCGCGGGAAGTTCGGCGGCAGCTGCCAGAGGAACGGCCCGCGCTTGTGCAGCGGCTCGATGCAGGCACGGAAGCGCGCGACCGGCTCGCCGAGGTCGCGCAGCCGCTTCACGTGCGTGATGTAGCGGGACAGCTTCACCGCGAAGAGGAAGCCCTCGGGCGCCGCACGCTCCCACGCCGCGACGCTCTCGCGCTTCGGGAGCCGGTAGAACGTGTTGTTGATCTCGACGGTGTCGAAGCTGCGCACGTACAGCTCGAGCCACTCGCGCGCCGGGCGCCCCGCGTAGAAGGGCACCTTCCAGCTCGCGTAGTTCCAGCCGGAGCAGCCTACGCGGACAACGCGTTCGCGATCTGGCGGCACAGCTCCGTCGTTCCCGCCGCGGCGATGCGGGAACGCCTTTCGAGATCCAGCTCAGCCTCGCCGAATCCGCGTGGATCGTCGAAGAGCGCGAGCGAGAGGCCGACCTCTCGGCACAGGAGCTGCGCGGCGGCGATGTCGACGGAGCGCGCCTCCTTCAGCGAGCAGACGGCGTCGACGCGGCCGGCCGCGAGATGACAGAGCGAGAGCGCCAGCGATCCCATGACTCGCAGGCGGTACGCGATGCCGGTGAACGCGCCGGCGCTCTCGGCGACGAGCGACGTCAACGTCGCCTCGAGGCTCAGGACCTCGATGCGCTCCTTCGGGCGCACTGCTCCGAGCGGCTCGCCGTCGAGGCACGCACCCTCACCGCTGCGCGCCGTCCACTCCTCGCGGGACCCGAAGTCGTAGATGTACGCGAAATGGACGTCGTCCATGCGGTCGCCCTCGGCGACCGCGATCGAGAGGCTGAAGAACGGTATCCCCCGCTTTGCGTTCAGCGATCCATCGATCGGATCGACGACGACGAGTGTCCCGTTCCCCTCGATGCGGCCGACCTCTTCCGACACGATCGAGACGCCCAACGGCCGGAGCCGGTCGATCACGACCTCCTCGACGGCGGCGTCGATCGCCGTCGTGTCGTCGCCGCCTTCGCCTCGACGCAGCACCGGCTCGCGCTCGACGCGGGTCGGCATCGCGGCGAGCAGCCCGTTCACGTCCTCGACCGCCCCGCGGCAGACGGCGAGCCAATCAATCAACAGGATGCAAGAGCAGGCCGGAGGTGAGCTTCGGGTAGAAGAACGTGCTCTTCTGCGGCATGACGTCACCGCGACGGGCGACCTCCCACACGTCCTCGATGCGCGTCGGGCGGAGCAGGAATGCGCCCTCGGCCTCGCCGCGGTCGACGGCGGCCTCGGCCTCGGCGCGCTGAGGGGTGTAGGTGACGCCCTCGGGCTTCAGCGCGTCGACGACCTCCGGGTCGAGGCCGGTCGCCTCGAGCAGCTCGTAGCGTCCGTCTCCGCGGTAGAGGACTGGGCCGGGAAGGTCGTCACCCGGCCGGTCGATCGGCCGCCCCGAGGCGCCGTTCACCGCGCGTGCGACGCGGTGCGTGGGGAAGATCGTCAACCCCTCCTGGTCGGTCGGGACGATGACGGCGAGAAGCCAGGGCTCGCCGAACGCGAGCGTCGTCTCGTACCGGTGGTGGCCGTCGGCGATGAGCAACTGGGCGTCCTGCAGCTCCTCCGTGAGCGCGTCGCCGAAGCCCGCGTCCAGGCGCCAGAGGGAGTCGCCTCCGCTGCGGAGGTCGGGCTCGCCGAGCCCGTCGACGTCGATCGTCGCGTCCCAGAGGAAGAACAGCGGCTCGAGCTGCGTGCGCGTCGCCTGCAGCAGGCGGAGGCGGCCCTCCTTCGGGCCGGCGTGCGTCCGCTCGTGCGGGAGGATGACCCGGGTCTCGTACGGCTCGGCGTGGAGGGAGGCGACGAACCCCTGGCGGCGGCGCTGCACCCCGTCGGGTCCGACGTAGTCCTGCGACAGCCACCAGTACGACGGCTCCCGATCGCGAACGAGGACGCCGTCCTCCTGCCAGGATGCGAGGTCACGGGCGGCCTGCTGCTCCGAATCGGGGAGCGTCAGGTGGACGACGTTGTACGGGCTGCGACCGAGGTACTCGCGACGCTGCTCGTCTGAGATGACGTCGTACGGCGGCGCGACGACGGCCTCGAGGTCGGGGACGTCGTAGCGGAGAGCGCGAAACGGGCGGATGCGCGCCATCGATCTCGAAGCCTAGACTCAGCGGCAATGGCGACGATCGCTGAGCTGGAGGAGAACCGGACGGTCGAGGGCGTGTACGCGGTCGCGCGCAAGCAGCGGCTGAAGACGCGCAACGGCGCGCCCTACCTCGCGCTCGAGCTCGTCGATCCGAGCGGCCGCATCGACGCGCGCGTTTGGAACGACGTCGAGCTGCTCGACGGGCGCTTCGGCGAAGGCGACGCGGTACGCGTGCTCGGACGGGTGGAGCGCTTCCGCGACTCGCTCCAGCTGGACGTGCGGACGCTCGAGCCGGCGGCGGACGTGGATCCCACTGCGATGGCGCCGGCGCTCCGCCGTGACGCGGACGAACTCGAGGGGTTCCTCGAGTTCCTCGTCGCCGAGGTGCACGACGATCGGCTGCGCGCGGTCGTCGAGACGGTGATGGAGCGCGCGGTCCTACGAACGCATCCGGCGACGCCCGACGGCCACCATTCGTACGCGGGCGGCCTGTTGGAGCACACGGTCGGCGTCGCAACGGTCTGCCGCGAGCTGTGCCAGCTCCACCCGCGCCTGCGGGGCGACCTGCTGCTCGCCGCCGCGCTCGTCCACGACGTCGGGCGGACACTGGAGCTCGGCCCGCCGCCGATCTTCGCACCGACAGAGGAGGGGCGCCTCCTCGGTCACGTCCATCTCGGACTGCGGAT
>Ga0070741_10013319_pt1 | contig 14575 bp, 11 predicted proteins | sample Coa_R1_4_FD_66440 | JGI IMG/M metagenome (GOLD analysis project Ga0070741, IMG submission 66440) | Surface soil microbial communities from Centralia Pennsylvania, which are recovering from an underground coalmine fire - Coalmine... | ecosystem: Environmental > Terrestrial > Soil > Unclassified ...
TGTGGACATGGGAGAAAGCGCGTCCGGTCATTGGGTAAGCAGCGTTCGTGCCTCCCACAATTCGGGAAAGAATTTCTTGTCCAACGTAAGCTTCAGGTACGACGACCCTGCGCTTCCCCCCGTCCCCACGCGGATGCCGATGACGCGCTCAACGAGCTGGATGTGACGCAGGCGCCAGCTCACAATCAGTTCATCAAACTCAGTGAGGCGTTCGCAAACATCAATCCAATCCCGGTGCTTGTGCTCGTCCTGATACAAAGAGAGGACCGCGCGCGCCCGCGCCTCGAACTTTTCTTTCTCGGTGGCATTTGGAGCGTAGTCCAACTTCTCCATACGGCGCAGAGCGTCGAAGAAAACATCGTGCAGCGACGGTTCCCGCAACCGCCGCGCCAATTGCTCATAGGCTTCGGGTGTTGGACGGTGATAGCGCAACATCTTTTCATCTTTCAGGCCGCACAGGAATTCGAGCTCACGAAATTGCTCCGACTGGAATCCGCTGGCAGGCTCGAGCTTGCCGCGAAACGCGAGAAAGTGCGTCGGCAGCATCGTCTCGAGGATCGTGAACTGTTCAACCAGCACGCGAGTGATTTCCGTACAACGACGAAGCAAGCGAGCCGCCTCGTAGACATCGTCATGCAAGTCGGGATTCTCTCCTGCCGCGCGCAGACTTCCCACGACGCCGTCAAGATCGTGCAACAGCTCCTTGAACCATAACTCGTAGGTCTGATGCACAATGATGAACAGCAACTCGTCGTGATGCTGCGGCGATGACTGCGGATGCTGCAATCCGAGCAGTTCCGGAACCTGGAGATAGGAACTGTAGGTCAATTGATCGTGCTTGGGGACGATCGGTGCGTCCTGTTTCGGAGCCGCGGTTCTTTCTTCCGGGGGCAGTCCGAGGAAAGCTGCAGCATTGGCGCCCAGCAGTCGCTGCTTAGCGGTTGACGACAATCCGCTTTCTCGAATCAGCGAGCCAATGCCGTGCTCACCCAGCGGGAACGGATAATCGGATCCGAGCATCACGCGAGTATCTCCCATGGTTTCGACGAGAAATTGCAATGCGCGTGTATCGAAAACGGCGGAATCCACCGAGAAGCGATCGACGTATTGCTTCGGAGGCAATTCGCAAGCGCCATGCGCGACAGGATGGTGCTGCCACGCATTCTGCAAGCGTCCGAGCAGGAAGGCGAAACTGCCCCCGCCGTGCGCGAAGCAGATTCGCAAGGTGCGCGGGAGCCTGTCGAATGCGCCACTGAGAATCAAAGCGACAATGCCAAGCTGGGTTTCGGCGGGCATGCCAACCGTCCACGGCATCATGTACTTTGGCATGCGTGACTGCCCCAGCATGTCCCACGGATGCACCAGAACCGCTGCGCCCTGATCCGCGCAGTGATGCAAGAACGTTACGATGCCGGGATCGTCCAGGTTCTTCTCGCCGACATGATTTCCAATCTGAACTCCGAGGTGCCCGGACTGCATGGAGCGGCTCAATTCCTTGCACGATGCGTCGATATCCTGCAGGGGAACCTGGCACAAAGCCTTGAGTCTTCCGTTGCCTTTTGCACAGAGTTCGAGGGCAGCATCGTTGAACATCCTGGCGCATTCGAGGGCATGCTCTGCCGGGCGGTTATAGGCAAACAGCACCGGTGTCGCGGAGATGACCTGCAGATCGACGCCGTCGCGGTCCATCTCTTGCAGGCGCACGTCCGGATCCCAACACGCGGAATAAATGTGGCGAAAGAAGCGATCGCCCACCATGATCTCGGCTTTGCCGGGTTCGGTGTGCTTGATCCACGGCCATTCCGGAGTACCGAACCTCTCGGATAAATCGGGCCAGGAGCGCGGGAAGAAATGATTGTGAATATCGATGACAGGCATTTACGGTTTGCCGGGATGAATTGTGCCGCAGTGCTTACACCTGCGCAGGTTATCGTCGCTATAAAACTTTTCGAATAACGGTGGCAGATCACGAACAATGCTCTTCAGCTTTACCTCAGCCCGATACAACAGTTGGTGACAATTCGGGCAGTACCATTCGAAACCATCCATTGTTCCTTCTGGGCGAGGCATTTCGACAACCACGCCGATCGTGCCTGGCTGAAGCCGTTGCGGAGAATGCCGCATATGCTTCGGCAGGAGAAAAATCTCTCCTTCTTTGATCGGCACTTCAAGGGGCGGCTTCCCCGGTGTCTCGATCAAACGCAAAAAAATATCGCCCTTCAGCTGATAGAAAAATTCTTCGGTTGGGTCGTCGTGATAGTCGCGACGATTGTTGGGACCTCCCACAACGGTCACCATTATTTCGCCGTCTTCCCACACCTGCGCATTGCCGACTGGAGGCTTCAGCTTCTCCTTATGGTCTTCGATCCATTTCTGAAAGTTAAAAGCCTTCAATTCCTTGATAGACGGCATAATGTCTCCTACTTCTCCGGCTTGTATGCGACGGCGCGAATCTCGATGAGCAGATGCGGATGGGGCAACTGATGCACGGCGACCGTCGTTCGCGCCGGCCCATCCTCGTTGAAGTACTCGCCATAGATTTCGTTGTATCCCGCGAAGTCGTTCATGTTTACAAGGTAAGAAGTGATCTCGACGACATCGTTCAACCCAGCGTTCATGGAGCCCAGGATCTCGCGAATGTTCTCGACGACGGCGCGCGTCTGCTTTCGGATATCCAGAGAAGCCATTCCACGAGCATCCACTTCCGCTCCCGCAATGGAATTGTCGGCGCGTCGCGCACTCGTCCCGGAAACGATGAGGAAGTCCCCAGCCCGCTTGATGTGAGGATAGTTGCCGCGAGGCTTTGCACGTCCCTCGATAACTTTGCTTTCGACCTTCCCCATCCCGTTTTTTCCGCGCAAGCGACCACGTCACAGCTTGCCTGAGATTCACAGCTTGATACAAATATTGTTCAACTCTGAATAGAAATTCAGCGAATGCATTCCGCCTTCGCGTCCGATACCTGAGAGGCCCACACCTCCGAACGGCGTTCGAAGGTCCCGCAGGAACCAGCAATTGACCCAAGTGATGCCCACATTCATTTGCTGCGCGACGCGATGCCCACGCTTCAAGTTAGCGGTCCAGATCGACGCGGCCAGGCCATAGTGCGTGTCATTCGCCATCGCAACCGCTTCTTCTTGGGAATCGAACTGCGCGATGTGACACACCGGCCCGAAAATTTCTTCCTTCACGCAGCGGGCGCTTTCCTTAAGGCCAGTATAGACCGTTGGCTGAACGTAGAATCCTCGGTCGAGGGAGTCCCCGAAATGTGGAACGCCGCCGCCCGTGACCACCGTCGCTCCTTCTTCACGGGCCAGGCGGTAATACGAGAGAACTTTTTCCCTGTGCTGCGCCGAGATCAACGGCCCGGTTTGCGTATTTGGATCCAGGGGAGATCCGATCCGCAGGTTCTCAGCTTTCTGCTTCAAAGCTTTTACAAACCGTTCAAAAATTGACCGCTCGACATACACGCGTTCGGCGCAAAGACAGACCTGCCCAGTGTTCAGAAAAACTGCATCGCTGATGCCATTCACCGTGTCTTCGAAATCGCAGTCCGCAAAAACGATCGCCGCATTCTTTCCGCCCAGTTCAAACGAAACCGGCTTAACTCCGGAAGCAGCGGCTTTCATAATGGCGGCTCCCGTCTGCGACTCTCCGGTAAACGTCAGAGCATTTATATCGGGATGCTTGGTCAGGAACTCTCCGGCCGAGTTTCGTCCGAAGCCGTGGACGACGTTATAAACGCCATTAGGAATACCAGCATCCTGCATCGCTTCGGCAAGCAGCGTCGCCGTCGCAGGAGTTTCTTCCGACGGCTTGACGACAACAGCGTTGCCGCACGCCAGCGCCGGCGCGACTTTCCACGTCAGCAGCAAGAGAGGAAGATTCCACGGAGTGATGATTCCGACGACTCCCAGCGGTTTCCGAACCGCATAGTTCAGCGCATTCTTTCCATCGGGAGTTTCCGTTTGGAAGGATTCGATTCCGCTGGTTTTAATAAGGTCCGCAAAAGTTCTGAAGTTGGCGGCGGCCCGAGGCACATCGAGCCTGCTTGCCAACGAGACCGGCTTGCCCGTATCCGCTACTTCGGCGGCGACAAAACAATCGAACCGCGACTCGATGGCATCGGCTACCCTGTGGAGTCGTGCAGCCCTCTCTCGAACTGGCAGTTTGCCCCACTCGCAGGTCAAAGCCTTTCGCGCCGCCTGCACCGCAGCATCGACTAAGCCCTCGTCTGCCTCATGGACACGCGCAACGAGGGTGCCATCAGCTGGGTTCAGATCGTCGAACTGGCGCTCGCTGCCGACGAACTTTCCATCAATGTAGTTTTGGATCGACTTCACCAGGTGAGAACCCCGCCGAATCGTAACAGTCCCGCGTCAGACGAAGCAAACGCCCAACTGGAAGCTTTCAGCCGTTTCGCTCTTGCAGATATCGCTGCAAAGCGTCCTGCCACATTGGCATTTCGATGCCATAGCGATGCAGGCTTGCAGCCGACAGAACGGAGTAAGCCGGACGAGGAGCCGGACGCTTCATCTTTTCAGTCGTCGTCGGCCTGACTTCAGTAGGGGATCCCGAGATTCTCAGGATCTCTCGCGCAAACTGGAACCACGTGCATTCCCCGGAATTCGTGACGTGCGCAATTCCAGATGCATTTTTGCGGCACAGTGCGATCATCGCTCTCGCAAGATCAACGGAGAATGTCGGGCAGCCCTTCTGGTCGTCAACCACGTCGAGCACGGGCCGCGTCGCCGCCAGTTTCAAGATCGTATCGGGGAAACACTTCCCACCCGTGCCGAATAGCCAGGAAGTGCGAGCGATACAGCACTCCGGCAGTGTCTTCAGGAGACCGATTTCCGCCTCTGCCTTCGATCGCCCATACACACTTTGCGGATTGCGCGCATCGTCCGCTTCGTATGGCGAGCGCTTCTTTCCGTCGAACACGTAATCCGAACTGACGAACAGCAACCTGGCCGATGTCTTCTTCGCGGCGAGTGCCACATTCAGTGCGCCGTCGCGATTCACCGCCAGGGCTAACTCCTGATTGCTTTCGCAACCGTCCACATCCGTATATGCGGCCGCCAGCACAATCCAGTCGGGACGAACCTCCTGAATCTTTTCCGAGACCTGGGCCGCATCCCGGATGTCGAGGTCTCTGGAACCGAGTCCAGTTATGGCGTCACCTTGCCACTCGCGCATCAAGTCCTTACCGAGCAGGCCGGTCGCCCCCAAGATCAAAACCTTCATGTACGTGATTCCCTCTGAGATATGACGCCAGACCGTTAAAAGACCTTTTCTCGCAAGAGTTGCAGCAGGTAGTCGCCGTATCCGCTATTGCGCATTGACATCGCGATTTTTTCGACTTGCTCGGCGGTAACATAGCCCGACCGGTACGCAATTTCCTCCGGACAAGCAACCATCAGGCCCTGGCGTTTTTCGATTGCCTGGATGTAGAGCGCAGCATCCATCAACGATTCGTGCGTACCGGTATCGAGCCACGCCATGCCGCGTCCCATCACGATGATCTCAAGCAGTCCTCTGTTCAAATAGGCCTGATTGACGTCAGTAATCTCGAGTTCGCCTCGCGCACTCGGCTTCAGCGCTTTCGTGATTTCGACCACCTGGCTGTCATAAAAATAAAGTCCGGTGACCGCATACCGCGACTTCGGATTTTTCGGCTTCTCTTCGATGCTCAGCGCGCGTCCTGTGGCATCGAACTCCACTACCCCATACCTTTCGGGATCGTGCACCGGATACGCAAACACCCTCGCACCTTTGCCGTGCCCGGTGGCACTGCGCAAATCTTTCGCGAGATCGTGGCCGTAAAAGATATTGTCGCCGAGCACCAGGGCACAAGGATCGCCATCGATGAACTTCTCTCCCAGCAGAAACGCCTGAGCAATGCCCTCCGGCTTGGGCTGCACCAGGTATTGCAATTCGATTCCGAACTGGCTCCCGTCGCGCAGCAGTGCCTGCAATTTGGGAGTATCTTCAGGCGTAGAAATAACCAGTATGTGCCGAATCCCCGCCAGCATGAGCGTGCTCAGCGGGTAATAAACCATGGGCTTGTTGTAGACCGGGAGCAGGCTCTTTCCCATTGCCTGGGTGACCGGATAGAGGCGGGTCCCCGATCCTCCAGCGAGAATGATGCCTTTGTACCGCAGGTTATCGTTCATGATTAGGCGTTGATTTAGACAGAATAGTGGGTTTCAATCCATTGCCGATAGGTGCCACTGGTCACATCTTTAATCCAATCCTCATGCTCCAGATACCAGCGAACGGTTTTCTGAATTCCCGTCTCAAACGTTTCCTTCGGCTTCCATCCCAGTTCATGCTCAATCTTCGTCGCATTCATTGCATAGCGACGGTCATGCCCCGGGCGATCCTTCACATAGGTGATCAAATCTCGTCTCGGCTTCTGCAGAGGAGCAGCGCTCTCATCGACCAGATCGCAAATTGTATTCACAATTTCGATGTTCTGCTTCTCGTTCCAGCCGCCGATGTTGTACGTCTCGCCGGTTCGCCCTCGACTTAATACGACGGAAATAGCGTCACAATGATCTTCCACAAAGAGCCAGTCCCGAACATTCTTTCCATCTCCGTAGACCGGCAGTGGCTTGCCATTGCGCGCATTGAGGATCATCAGCGGAATCAGCTTCTCAGGAAACTGAAACGGTCCGTAGTTGTTCGAACAATTCGTTGTGAGGGTCGGCAGCCCATAGGTGTGTTGGTACGCGCGCACGATGTGGTCGGAGGCCGCCTTTGAAGCTGCGTAGGGACTGTTCGGCGCATACTGCGTCGTCTCGCTGAAGGGCGGATCATCCGGCCCGAGTGATCCAAAGACTTCATCGGTAGAAACGTGGAGAAATCGAAAGGCCTGACGATCGGCCTGCGGCAACTCGCTCCAATAGGCGCGTGTCTCCTCCAACAGGGCAAACGTTCCGTTCACGTTAGTTTGAATAAAATCTTCAGGCCCGCGGATGGAACGATCTACATGGCTCTCGGCGGCGAAATGAACGATCGCTGCCGGCCTGTGCTCGATGAGCGTTCGCCGAACAAGCTCACGATCTGCAATGTCTCCGCGAACAAACTGGTATCTCGGATGCTCCGAGACCGATTCCAAGTTATGCAGATTCCCCGCGTAGGTGAGCTTGTCAAGATTGACGACTGAGAACGATTTATCCTGAAGTTGCTTCAGGATAAAATTCGATCCGATGAATCCGGCCCCGCCAGTGACAATGAGCTTTTTGGGCATAGGAGGTGATCGCACAGCAGTAAGCCCTGGCATCGCGATCAAGTCATCGATTGTAATAAAAAAGGACGGGTTTGACCCGTCCTCAAGGATGGGAACTGGACATCAGGATTTCAACTTGCCCGCCGCGCCGTGGACTTGGCGGCAGCTGCAGCCCTCGCCATAGGCTTGATGGGAATACTGGCGGGCAAACTTCGCCCCAATATTTGACCGTAAGTTTTGTCAATCTCTGTCGCGATTTTTGGCCACTGATAGTCTTCCTCGATTCGACGTCGAGCCGTTGCTCCGGCTGCTTTACGAATTGCCGGGTTCGCGATGAGAAATCGCAGACGCTCCGCTAAGTCGTCCACGTCGCCCGGCTTGAATAAGTAGCCTGCCCCTTCCACGGCTTCGCGATTTTCTGGTATGTCGCTGGCCAGCACGCATAAACCCGCGCCCATTGCGTCGAGCAACGCAAGAGACAGGCCCTCCATGTCCGAGGGTAAAACGAAGATCATGGCGTTCGTGAGCAACTCGTCCAAGGTATCGCCTGAAACCCAGTCGAGCATTCGAATTCGATCCGTCGCGTGCGTACGCAATTCCCTGCTGTATTCATCGCAGTAACTGGCCGCACCCGCCATCACCAATTTGACGTTGCCCTCCATCTGCTCAAACGCTTTCACCAGCAGATGACATCCTTTCTCGGGTGAGAAGCGGCCTAAAAACAATACGTACTTGTCCGGCTCGAGTCCCCATTCAAGAATTTGCTTGGGAGGACGCCGCTCGCGTAGGACCCCGCCATTTGGAACATAGAACGCTTCGACCCCGTGAACCTCACGATAACGGCGCTGCAGCTCTTTGGAAACGACCATGGTCCCATTAGGAAGTAGAGCGGACGCCCGTTCGCCGCCATGCAGCACCGCGGAGGCAACCCGTCCCCATTTCTTTCGTTGCCAGTCGAGTCCTTGGACCGTTACGGCCGTCTTTGTTCCAAACAACCGAGGTATCCATGAAAACAAGGCCGGCCCGAGAGCGTGATAATGCACGACGTCATAACGTTGGGCGATGGCGTGAACCGTGCTCCATAAGGTATGAATCACCGTTTCCAAATGCTTCGATCGGATGGTAGGCAGACGTACCAGCCGCATGCCATTGTGTTCTGCGAGCGGAGGCGTGAAATACTTGCGGCAGTAAATTGTGACGTCCCAGCCCAACTGCGCGAGGTGTTTTCCTACCTCTTCGTAATAGGATTCGATTCCGCTGTACTTCGAAATCACTCCCCGGCCGCCGATGAACGCGACTCGCGGCCGGGCACGATGAGGTGACTTGGATTTCGGATCGGGCCTCAGGCAGCGGGAGGTCTCAGCCTTAGCTTCGATCAACCGCTGATAGATCTCCACAATTTTCGTGTAATACTCCTCGGGCGAGTGGTACCGCCGCACCCATTCCCACCCGTAGCGCCCCATCTTTTCGGTCATTTCAAGATTTCCTGCCATGCATCGAATTGCTCCCGCAAGTTCATCGACATCTCCGCATTTATAGAGCAGACCACTCTCCCCGGCCTTTAAGAACTCTCTTCTCGATCCTGAGTCCGAAGCTACAACGGCGCGTCCCAAAGCATAGGATTCAAGCATGGTCTTCCCCAACGTCTCGTATGCGTGAGAAGGCAGGACGGTGAACTGCGACTCAGCGATCAGACGGTTGCGTGTTTCGGCTGAAACCTGGCCAACGAACTCTACATTCTTAACGTCCAGCCACCGCGCCAGATTCTCGAGCGCATTACGTTCCGGCCCATCGCCGGCGATCTTCAGGTGGAGATGCGGGACTTTCTGCATCGCGCGAACGAGGTCGGCAACTCCCTTTTCCGCCGACAACCGGCCGACATAGAGTAGCGGGGCATTTGCCGGAATCGGCATGGGTTGATAAGCCATCTGGAAATGTGGCAGCACCTCGAACCGATCGCGATCCCAGCCATGCTCTACGAACTTTTCTCTTACAAATTGACTCGGAGCCAAGAAAAGATCGACGCACCTGCGGTATGTGCCGAGCATGCGGTGAACATAAGCCTCCGCCGCCAGTGTGACCCTCGCCGCGAATCCTGGATAACACTTCGACGGAACCACGTGCCAGAAGGCGCTGGCCTTGCACAACTCGCAAGCCTCTCCGCCGGAAACAAAGTTGTACGCCGGGCAAAGCAGCTTGAAGTCGTTCAAGTGATAAAGAACCGGAACACCTTGGGCTTTCAATTCCCACAGAATCGAGGGCGAGAGGTGGTGGTAGATGTTGCGGATATGCGCGACATCAGGCTGAAAATCATCGATCATCGCCCTCAGCCGCCGGCGCGCGCGGGTTGAGTACATCGCGTGCGCGGCATTTTGCACCTTTTGTGCGAAACCTGCCTTGCTCTTGAAGTCGATATGCGGAACGAAGTAACCGTCGTATGGAGTGCGCTCCCCGCGCGAATCCTCCATCGAGAACAGTGCCACCTCGTGTCCTTGAGAACGCAGCAATTGCATGAGCTCAAAGAGATAAACTTCGGTCCCACTGAATGGGTAGTTATATTTGTTGCAGAATAAGATTCTCATCGGGAGCGTTCTCGTTTCGGGGTGAAAGGCGGGTTAGGAAGAGATTGGCAAACTGGTGGAGATTTTTCGCACGGTTGAAGTTCGCCACCACGTGTTGGTGAGCAGCCTGCCGGATTGTCGCCAGAGGATCCGCAAGGAATGGCTCTGTCGTGCCGACGGCGGAATCAGAGGCAATCAAGGTTCGAATCGCCAGAACTTGCCCTAAGAAGTCATCCATATTTCCTGCTTCGTAAAGGAATCCGGTCGCACACGGAATTACAAGTTCTGGAATCCCGGTGATGCGCGGGGCAAGCACGACTCGACTCCGAGCCATCGCCTCCATCAGCACCAGGGGAATTCCCTCGCTCTTGCTGGTGAGAACCACTACGTCCGCGGAATCGTAAAGAGCGCCAAGATCTTCATGTGCCACATGCCCGAGCAGATGCACGCACCTGGCCAGATGCGACTCCTGAATCAGAAGCTCCAGCGCGCTGCGCTCCGGACCGTCGCCGGCTATTGAACAGTCGAAAGGGATACCGAGCTCGGCCAAACGTGCGCAAGCACGCACCAGGAAGGCATGGTCTTTCACCGGCTGAAGCCGTCCCACCGCAAGAATCCGGAGGCCTTCTCGATTTTTCGCCGATTCGATTGGGGGGCTGGCGACTGGTGGTGCATCGACGCCCAAGGGGCTCAAAAGAACCTTGTCCTGTGCCTGCGGAAATTCACCGGCAATGAAACGCCGGTTGTATTCGGAAACGGTGCAACAGAAGTCGCAGGCAGCCAATTTTGTGTCGAGGTACGAGCGGTGAAGCAGTAGGTCGGAACCATGCAAGGTGAAGCTGAATCCCGCTCCCATGAGACGGGCAGCAGTCATCCCAACCCAGGATCCGAAATAGCCATGGTGTACGTGAATGTGCTGCACCCCTCGGGCTCTCAAGCGAACTGCCAGGCAGGCGCCTAAAAACGTGTGCGCTAACGCCTTGCACCGCTGTCCAGAATCTTCGTTGCCGAGAAGGATGATCCTCTTAAACAGCGGGCCAAGCTGCACCACTCGGCGCACGCATAGCCACAAAGCTCTGAAGATGGTTGGGATTGAAAGGGGAAACAGGACGACATCGGCCGATCTTGCCACCTGGGATAACGCGCTCCTTCGTACCGAAGCCGCGACTACCTGTACGCCTCGCGTTTCGAGCTCCAGAATTTCGTCGACAACGTAGGGCTCGACCGCAACCGGAAACTGGTTCGCCAGATAAACAACGGTCAGCATGGCATCTCCAGTTCCGCTCTCCGTCGCTGGCCTGCGAGCATTCCAGCCAACGTGAATAACAGTCCATTGACGAACTGATAGCTCATGACGACTAGCGCGGCATTCACCCAATAAACGATCAGGATGATGGGCCAGAGACGATGAAAATTCTGGTCCAGGAAACTGCGCTCTTCACCCTTCGGAATCTTTCCCAACCTCAGACGCCAGAGCTCCCACATCAGCCAGCCATAAAGCGCAAATCCAAGCAAACCGTGCTCGACCAGCAGTTCCAGGTACGTGTTATGGGGGAACAGAATCTTCTGGTCGTATCCGCTGACGTACCGGGGCAACTCGGATGGCATGCGATGAAAGCCCCATCCCGCGAGCGGATGTTCCCAAAACATTTCCCAGCCGCCCGCATAGACAGCCTTCCGGAAATCGACTGGCCCCTGCTCTTCCCAGCGGTCGCTCACGGTCGAGGAGAGCTCATGCGAAGTGGCGAGTACGGCGATTCCAAGAAGCGTCGCGCCTGCGGCAGCGATCAATGCCAAAACGCGGAGCCGCCGATTCCGCGACATGATCAACAAGGCGACGACCGCCCCGCCGAATGTCAGCCAGACCGTTCGCGTCATGGTTGCCAGAATCGCGATCGGCAGTGAAAAAAGCAGAGCACCATTCCAGAAGTTGCGAACACTCCGTCGCCGGTATGCGTGCAGCGAGAGCAATCCCAGAATCGTCAGGGAAACGCCGTTCGCAACCGCCTGCAACAAAGGACCGCGGGCGCGATCGGCATGGAAGCCCAAGCTCTCATCGAGGATGAACCGCGGGAATATCAGAGAGTGTGCGCCGGCAAGGAACGCTATCGCGGTAAAGCTCAGATACCCCGCGACCAGCACAGCGAATATCTCGAAACGCCTGTGCTCCCTGTCCGTAGTGAAAATAAGCGCGGCCATATGAAACATGGCATATGGGACCAAGAACTTTGAGGCCAGAAGACTCCACATTTCATGATCAAAGGGTTGAGCAACGGCGCTGCCTGTAACCAGCAGGCTAACGGCCAACATCGGCCAACTCGCCCGATCCCAGAAGGGCTTTCGATGTAGCAGTAGTAAACGCGCGACAACGCCTATCAGCAGCAACGAGAACGCGACGCGGTCGATTTCGTAGAACTGCACATCAGGATGGCGCAGCAGCATTGCAGCGAGCGCTCCAAGAAAAAGAAGTGTGGGGACCCGGATCAGGAGATGCAGGGGCTTCAAAAGCAGCTCCAGGACGGGCAACTCGATCCTGTTCTTTAGCCGGAGAGTGAGCGGCGTCCGGCACACCAATTCACTCATTCACCGCTCCCCTGCAGAACGGCTGTCACGGTTTTCAACAGAATCCGCAGATCGAGCGCCAAACTCCATGTCCGGATGTATTCCCGGTCCAGCTCCATGCCGCGCTGAAAGGAGGGATCGCGACGAGCGGTGACCTGCCACAATCCCGTAAGCCCCGGCGTGACATCGAGCCTGGCAAGATGTTCCAGTTCATAGCCAGCCACATCGTCAAGCGGGTGGGGACGCGGTCCCACCAGGCTCATCTCACCTTTCAGGACATTGAGCAACTGCGGAAGCTCATCGAGGCTGTAACGGCGAAGAATGTGACCGACTCGCGTGATGCGGGGATCGCCGGTAATTTTGAAAAACGGCCCAGACCGCTCGTTGTTCTGCCGTAACGAACGCTTCAGCTGATCAGCGTTGGTGACCATAGTCCGAAACTTGTGACACCGGAATATTCGGCCTTTGCGCCCGGCTCGGTGGGCACTGTAGAGGACGGGCCCCTCGGAATCCAGCTTGATCGCCAACGCAATGACAGCCAGGAGAGGCGAGATCAGGAGGCAGGCAATGCCTGCTCCCACGAAATCGGCCACTCTCTTGAGCACCAAACTCGCCGCAGGCAATCGTTCAGCGTGCAAGCAGATCACCGGCAAGCCGTCGAGGTGCTCGACCTCGGACATCGCGGGATCGCAACCGAAAAGTTCCGGAACGACCTCTAGATCGAGGCGGAGGCGGCGTGCCTCTTGGAAAACCCAGCGCGTCAGCTCCCGGTCTTGCGGGCCCGCCAAGATAATTTCCTCGACAAACCCCCTACGCGCGATTTGCGCCAACTCTCCGACGCGTCCGACGATGCCATCTCCAAGGGGGCGCTCATCATCCAAAATGCCGCATAGAGATCGTCCTTCTGCGGGATGCTGTTCCAGGTAAGCAGCAACGCGCCTGCCGACTGTTCCGCCCCCGATGATCAGCACGGCCCGTTCGGTCGCGGTCTGCCGAGCCGCTGTCTGGTGATGCCCCTGTCGCCAAAACGCCAGAGCGCCAAAGTGCAACGTTCCAGCAAGACCAAAAAGTGTGGCGATCGACCAGGTAGCGCCCTGCAATTGATGCCCACAGCCAAGCACAATGGTACCCAACGCGACCGACTTTGCGACGATCTTCCGTCGTTCCCCAGGATCGCAATCACTCGAGTACAGCCCCTCCGTATAGCCGATCAATGTGATTAATGCCGCATGCAGAACTGCAATACCCAATAGAGAAAGTGGGGTTCCGTGGGCGAACTCAAATACGCGCCGATGAGGGAACAAGCCGCGCATCGGCACCAGCAACGCTCCCACCAGCAGCCAATCAAGCACGATCAAGGCACAATCCACCGTCAAAGAATGCAGGCACCGTTTCGCCATCCGGCTCTGGAATGGCCGCGGCAACAGAACGGAAAGCGTTGAATCTCGATTCCAGCCGTCGTGCCGGACGGGTATCTCGTGCAGGCCATGCCGCACGGACTGTGGAGGCTTCTTTCGTTTTCCCTGGAATCCGGGGTATTCTCCTGGAATCAAACGGGCCCACATCTCGTCTGTCTTCGCATGCCGCCCGTGCACTGAAACCGTAGACACTTACGCTCCTTACCTCCGGCACCAAGTCCGGATCGCAGTCCTTTACAAACGGCGGTAGATTTTTTCGGGGACCGGAAATTCCCGGTCTTGCAGCACAGTTCCGAGCAGACGCGCACCACGCAGATCATCAAGCATTTTTCGCGCCGCAGCCCGTCTTGTACGCAGCGCCGAGATCACCAGCACCAGGCCATCAGCGAACTCTGCCATGCGCGAGCATTCAAGCCCAGTTCCGACCGAGCCCGCGAAGATTGAAAATCCGAACTCTCGCCGGACGTTTTGCATCAGCAGCCCTAGCGTCTCGCGGCTTTGATCACTTGTCGCGCTGCGGGGAACCACAAGACGCCAAAGGTTCCCCCCGACATGCACTGCGTCGCGGCGTCCGTAGGGCATTCGGATAGGACCGCCATGCACGGTCTGGTTCTCGCTCGTGACAACAACCACTTCTTTTCCGGTTTCGGACGCAAGGGCTTGCCCCAGTCGCTGGCAGATATCGCTGACATCGGTGTCGCGATCTACCGCGCTGAATACCACTTGTCGAATCTCCGGAATCGTGTCCGCTTGAAACACTTGCCGTACCAGGGTGCGGATCTGCTGGGTTGCGAATGAAT
>Ga0070741_10013320_pt1 | contig 14574 bp, 5 predicted proteins | sample Coa_R1_4_FD_66440 | JGI IMG/M metagenome (GOLD analysis project Ga0070741, IMG submission 66440) | Surface soil microbial communities from Centralia Pennsylvania, which are recovering from an underground coalmine fire - Coalmine... | ecosystem: Environmental > Terrestrial > Soil > Unclassified ...
GTTGGTGGGGGCATTTCCGGAGAGGATAAAACCCTGCCCTGGCAGTCCTGGGGCTGTAAGTAACAGACTACTGCTATATGTCGGCCTCCTCGCCTTGATTCCTTCCTTTCCTGCAGCTCCGCCAGCCTCCGCTCAAACCGCGAAAGTAGAATCACACCGCCCCGAAACATCGGGCACGGCACAAGCCGACGCGGCTTATCAGAAGGGCATGCAACTCCTCCGCGAAAAGCGATACGCCGAGGCCCTGGAGCAGTTCCGCCTGGTCGAGCAGCAGGCTCCCCAAAACCCTCAAGGCCTGACCGGACAAGGCATCGCCCTGGCCCTGATGGGCAAACCTCAGGAATCGATCCAGGCGCTCAAGAAAGCTCTGACCGTGGACCCCAGCTACTGGGTGGCGCACCGGCAATTGGGAATCGTCTACTGGAGTCAGGGCGCCAAGGATCTTGCGGCGCAGGAACTCGAACCGGTGATTCGCTTGCATCCTGATGACGGCCCCGTGAATGTCATTCTCGGACGGTACGAGTTCGAACGCAAAAATTACTCCCAAGCCCTTTCATACTTGTCTCGAGTCCCGGGCCAAGTTACCGCGGAACCACGGTTGTCACTGATCCAGGCTGAATCACAGTTGAAATCGGGCCAGACTGCTCAGGGGATTGCAACTCTGAAGGGCTTGGTGGGGCGAAAAGGACTCTCCGCTGATGAAAATTTCCAGTTGGCCTGGCTGCTGGGGCAGGCGAACCAATTCAAAGAGGCGATCGAGGTATTCCACCAGTTGCCGTCTGACTTCAAGGACGATTTCGGCCGCAACTATGGCCTTGCGCTGGCTTACTTCGGCGACGGCCAATACGAGAATTGCGTCGCTACGTTAAAGGGTCTCCGGGCCCGTGGCGTCACGCGCCCTGAACTCTACAGCCTGCTCGGCGTTGCCGAAGAAAAGAGCGGGCACACAAAGGAAGCCTATGATGCGTTTCGGGAAGGGATTCTCAAGAATCCCCGGGATGCCCGCAATTATCTGAATATCGCCACCCTCGCCTGCGAGCACCTGAACTACGACCTGGCCGCGCAGATCCTCACCTCGGGGATCAATCTGATTCCGGACTCACACGAACTCGTGTTGAGCCGTGGAATCGCCTACACGCTCAAGGCCCAGTTCTCTCAGGCACAGCAGGATTACGAGCGGGCCATCCAGATGGCCCCGGGTGATCCCGGTGCTTACGTTGCCATGGGACTCTCCCAGCTCGAGGAGGGCAAACTCGACAACGCCATCAAAACCTTTGAAGAGGCATTGCAGCGAGGCCCGAACGTTCCCCGGGCTCATTTCTTCCTTACGGAAGCCTTGCTGCAAAGGGGTGTGACGCCAGGAACCGCAGCCTTCGAGCGGGCGCGGCAGGCCATCGACAAGGCGATAGCCCTCGATCCGGATTTCGCAGATGCCTATCTCGATCGCGCCAAGCTGGAGCTGAAAATCCAGGAGACCGATAAAGCCATTGCTGATCTTGAGCGGGCGCGGGCCGCCGATCCAAAATCCGGCTCGATCCTCTACCTGCTGGCTCAGACCTACCAGCGCGCCGGCGAGAAGAAGAAGGCGGAGGACTTGTTTGCACAAGTCCGGGAGACAAGCGAGCGCGACGCGCGCGAATTCCGCCGGGCCTCGCTGACCCAGGCGCTGGTGGTGATATCGAACGGCGAGCATGAGCAGCCTGCTGAAACTCATTGAGACTTTCATGCTGAACGCCTGCGTTGTCGTTCTGAGGCCCTTCGCTGTCACGTTGAGCGCAGCGAAGCATCTTTTTCATTCCGCTCAGGCTGAACTCCGTCGAAGGACCATTTACATTTCGCTCAGAGCAAGCCTCACAGGCCCCCCTTCATTGGCTGAATTGGGCGGGCACCCGGATCCTTCGCTGCCTTTGGCTCTTCAGGATGCCGTGTGATGAAGTCCATCGTGCCCATCGCAGTAGCAGTCTCGTTTCTCGCCATTCTTGCGCCGGGCATCTCGAAGGCATCTGACTCCCAAGCTGCCGGATGCGTTCGCTCTCTTGAACAGGGGAAGGACCTGCTCGACCAAAGGAGGCTTCGCGAGGCGCAGGAGGTGCTGCGTGCGGCCACGAGGACTTGCCCGAATATGGCCGAAGTCTTCAGCACCTTAGGCCTGGCCTACGATTTCGACAGCCAGTTTGCAGAAGCCCAGAAAGCTTATCGAAAGGCTCTGGCCCTGGATCCTCACAATGTAGCCTATCGTAATAATCTCGCGGCCAGCTACCTTCGGTCCGGCCAGCCCTCCCTGAGCGTCGCCGAGTTCAGGAAGGTGTTGGAGGCCGACCCCGGGAACAAAACTGCCAACTTCAACCTCGGAAGTCTCTATCTGGCCGAGAAGCAGTTCCGGCAGGCCGTTCGCTGCTTCCGGGCGGCCGAGATCGAACGATCCCAAGACGCCTTCTCCCTCCTGCAACTGACTGAGGCCTACTATGGGGCCGGCGAAGCGCCGGCGGCCCGGCAGACGGCAGCGCGCCTTGCCCAGCTTCCAAATCTGGATCCAAGAATCCGCTTTAGTTTGGCCCTCCAACTGGCTCAACTCGGCGAATACAGGAAGGCGGCGGAGCAATTCGAGGCCATTCCTCCCTCTGATCGTGACGCGGCTGCTTTTCTCAACCTGGGCATGGTCTATTCGCGACTCCGGCAGCCGGAAAAGGCGCGCCAGGCTTATCAGGAAGCCATTCGCCTGGACCCTGCCAACCCCGAACCTTACTTGCGCATGGGGCTTGAGGCTTCGGCGGCTAACGGGCATGATGCTGCCGTCGACTGGATCAACCAGGCCTACACCAAGGCCCCGGAAAGGCCCGACATCGTCTCTGCACTTATCCGGGAGTTGATTTCCATCAGGAATTACGAACGGGCCAGAGACATCCTCGCGGCTGCGCTCAGTCGAGCACCGAGTGAGCCGTCGCTGCTTGAAGCCTCGGGAGACCTTTTCTCCGCCCAACGTCGTGAGCAGGACGCGCTCGAGGCCTATCGGAAATGTTTAAGCGTGAGTCCCGACCGTGCGAGCGCCCGCCTCTCCCTGGCCGCTGTCTATCTGTCGTTGCGCCAGACCGATGCGGCAAAAGCTGAGCTGGAGAAGGTCCTCCAGATGGATCCTCGGAATGCGGTCGCCAAGGCCAAACTCGGCCGTATGGCGCTGGAGGCCGGCCAGCTCGATGCCGCGTTAAACTGGGTAGAGCAGGCCCTCGCGGCGGAGCCTGACAATGTCTCGGCCAACGAAGACATGGCCAGAATCAAGCTTCGTCAGGGGAATGCAGCCGACGCTTTGCCGGCGCTTGAGAGGCTGCTAAAATTGCAGCCTCGGAACCCTCAGTATCACTACCTGATGGGTCAGGTACTCGTCAAATTGCAGCGCAGGCAGGATGCTCAAAAGGAATTCCAGTTGTCAAAGCAATTGGGAGAAGGCGGGGATCAAGCGCCCGCCTCCTCTGCCGGCGGGGAGCCTCGCTAGTTCCCTTCCTTGCCTTGGACGCCTTGAGTAACCGCCAAAGCGACGAACCTTCACGATGGGGAGGTATTCTTCATGCAAAAGCTGGTCGCAGGCATTTTCCGCGCCGTGTTGGGACTTGTAGTTTTCCTGGCGGCATCTCCGTTGTTTGGACAAGAGAAGATTCTCTGGCAGATCGGCCAGTTCGACCAATCGTCAGAGGAATTCGGGACGAGCTTCGGCTTTGGGCCGGGCAGCACCGTTCAAGCGGACCCAGTCTACCGAGTTGGCCAAAGCAATTGGAAAAAAGACTGGGCGGGTTTCCAGGCGGGATCGGCAAACGGTCTGGCAGGAAGCCGGGAGCATCCCTTCACTATTATCTTCTCGCTGGACACGCCACCGCGGGGCCTGTTCACACTGCGCCTTGCGACGCTCCCCTACATGCCGCGCCGCCCGAACTTGCGGGTGGAAGTGAACGGCAGGCGCGGGCTCTTCTACCTACGCCCGCACATCAGCTACGACATGGGAAACTTCCCGGTCGCCTTCATTCCGCAGTATTCCTTCCAGCAACTCGACATCGAAATACCGACGGCTTATTTCAAGCAGGGTGAAAACCGGCTGGCCATTACCTGCATTGACGATCCCTCAACACCTGAGAATTCATATGGAACCGTTGGCACGGGGATCTCAGGCATATTCTGGGATGCTCTGCGGCTTGCCCAGGACCCCGCCAGGAAACTGGCCGCCAATGAAATCCGCGCTTCCGTCACGCCGACAGTTTTCTACCGGCAAAAGCAGAACGGCTTGATTGAGGTCGTTGAAGCCCTGATAAGGCTGAATCGCAAGATCTCCAAGGGGAAACTGCGCCTCGAAGTGGGAGGGCACGAATACACGGCCGAGCTTTCGCCGAACCCAGATTTCGGCGAGCAAGCGGCGGAATTCGAAATCCCGGAATGGAACGGACCGGCGAAAGGTCGCCTGCGCATTCAGGCCGGGGTCACTCGCACCTTCGACGTGACGCTGACCCCGGAGCGCAAATGGACAGTGTTCCTGGTGCCGCACACCCACCTGGACATTGGTTACACGGACTACCAAGGTAAGGTCTCAGAAACTCAGCCGCGCGTCCTGGACCAGGCCGCCGAACTCCTTCGGCAGAATCCAGAGTTTCGATTTTCGACTGACGCCTCCTGGAATCTTGAGCAGCTTGCCATGACCCGCTCGAGACAGAAACTGGATGAGATTCTGGGCCTGATTCGTGAGGGCAAATTTGCGGTACCCGTTCAGAACTGCAATCTGCTGACCGGCTATGCCTCGCTGGAAACCCTGTACCGCTCGCTTTACCCGTCCAAGGAGCTTTCCCGACGCTATAAGCTGCCCTTCGAATACGCGAACATCACCGACGTTCCGTCTTACACGGGTTCTTACCCATCCGTCCTGGCCAGCGCGGGCGTCAAGTATTTTGCCGCCGCCGGCAATAACTGGCGCGCACCCTTCCTGATCTACGGGAAGTGGAATGAGAAGTCCCCCTTCTGGTGGGAAGGTCCCGATGGCAAGAAGGTCCTGTTCTGGTACTCACGTCACTACATGCAGGTGCAGAGCCTGTTCGGCCTTCCCCCCGTGCTGCCGGCCATTCGGGACTCTCTTCCCGTGTTCCTTCAAGCCTATTCCAAACCCGACTACAAGCCAGACGCCGTGCTGATTTTCGGCACACAGGTAGAAAATACGGATCTGGTACCGGGAACGGCGACCTTCGCCACCGAGTGGAATCGGGAGTACGCCTACCCGAGGCTCCAATACTCCACTTTCATCGATTTCTTTAAATACATCGACGAGCATTACGGAAAGGAGTTGCCAACCTACAAAGGCGACGGTGGCCCTTACTGGGAAGACGGAGTGGGCAGCGACGCTTATTACGTCAAGGAGGATCGGGAGAATCAGAACCGCGCGCTATCCGCCGAGATTCTCGCCTCGATAACTCACACCCTCGACCCTTCGCTCAACCCGCCGCGCGAGCTGGTGAAGGACATCTGGGAAAACATTGTCTTGTTTGCGGAACACACCTGGGCATCCTGGATTTCCATCACCATGCCGGATCACGAGGAAACCGTCAAGCAACTGGAGGTCAAGGACAGCCGAGCCACCGCGGCGCGGCTTGAAATCGACGACCTGGTGAACCGTTCCCTGAGCCAGCTTGCCGACCAGATTCACGTGCCAGCCGACACGCTGGTCGTCTTTAACTCACTCAACTGGCGGCGCGATGCGCTGGTCGAAACGGACCTGTTCGAGCGGGCGATGATCAAGGATCTCACCACAGGAGAGAATGTGCCTTTCCAGGTCGTTTGGAGAAAACCAGGATTCCTGCACGTGCGTTTTCTGGCTCGAGACATTCCATCCGTCGGCTATAAATGCTACGCACTCAGCTTCCCTGAGAACGGACCCGTGGCGCCTCCTTCGCCAGCCGAGGGACATGACACGGCGGTTGAGAACCGCTTTTACCGCGTCACCCTCGACCCCACCACCGGCGCAGTGGCGAGTATTTTCGACAAGGAACTTAGCCGGGAAATCGTGGACCAGCAAAGCCCGTACAAATTCGACCAGTATCTTTACGTCACCGGGGGTGACGGGGACACGCAGCTTATACGGCCCGTCAAAACCTGGCCGCTGGCTCAACTGTCGATTCACCCTGCGACTGGAGGGCAGCTCGCGAGCGTGACCAAGACGCCATTCGGCCATTCCGTTCAACTCCGAAGCAAGGCGTTAAACACCCCCGCCATCGACACGGAGATCCTGCTCTTTGACAGGGAGAAAAAGCTTGAGTTCATCAACCACGTCCACAAGGATCCCGTGACTGCAAAGGAAGCGGTCTATTTCGCGTTCCCGGTGGCAAGCCAGAGTCCGCAATTTGCGTTCGCGACGCAGAGCGATGTCGTCGATCCCGCGCGCAATCTGATGAAGGGTGCAAGCCTCGAATGGTTCAACATTCAGCATTGGATGGCGGCCCGCGATGGGGAATTCACCGTCGGCATCGTCCCTCTTGACGCCCCGCTGGCAAGCTTCGGAGACATCAATCGCGGCGTCTGGCCCTCGGAATTCCACCCCAAAAGCTCCACGATTTTCTCCTATGTCATGAACAACTACTGGGACACCAACTATCGCGCGGCCCAGGGGGGTGAATTTACTTTTCGTTATGCCGTTACCAGCAGCCGCAGCTTTGAGCCTCAAGCCCTCGGCCGCCTCGGCTGGGGTGAGATGCGACCCGTAGAAGTTGATCACGTGGTGGGCCAGGACAAGGTTGGCAATCCGGAACGTCCGCTTCCTGCCGAAGGAGCGAGCTTTCTCGAAATCGATCAATCGGGCGTCGTGCTGGTGAATTGGAAAGTGGCTGAGGATGGCCATGGAACCATTCTGCGGCTGGCCGAGACCAGCGGACATGAAACGACGGCTACCCTGCATTTCCCGCGCCTATCGATCCATTCAGTGAACCTGTGCAATGGCGTGGAAGACAACCTCCACCAGCTTCCGAGCGAAGGCAACGTCTTGCGGCTCTCCTTCCGCCCGCACGAGGTCTTGACCGTTCGGGTCGAATAGAGATTGGGTTTTTGAGGCGAAAGGTTCCGCAGCGTGGGCTTTACGGCGGGGCGAATGGCAGCACCCAGGTTTCTGCAATCCTTGAGCGCGACGAGTCCGTGTATGCTAATCTCTCCTGAGCAAGGGGGTGTCCTTTGGCAACGGCAGTGCAACCTTCGCCGCTCGTAAGCGCACCTGCGAAACTCAGCCAACCCATGCCGCGCAACGTCGCCGTGGATGCTTACCGCGGACTCGTGATGCTGCTCATGATGGCCGAGGTGCTTCAGTTTTCCCGCGTTTCACAGGCCTTTCCGGGAAGCTGGTTCTGGAAGGTCCTGGCTTATAACCAGACTCATGTGGAGTGGGCGGGTTGTTCCCTGCACGACCTGATTCAACCTTCCTTCTCATTCTTGGTTGGTGTTGCGTTGCCCTATTCAATCGCCAGCCGGCTCGCGAAGGGAGCAACTTTCGGCCGCATGATGGCGCACGCCCTGTGGAGGTCTCTGGTCCTCATCGTGCTGGGGATCTTCCTGCGCTCGATGCACAGTACCCAGACCTATTTCACATTCGAAGATACACTGACGCAGATCGGGCTCGGCTATCCGTTTCTTTTCATGCTCGGCTTCCGTCCCCCGCGCTGGCAATGGGCTGCGCTGGCCGTGATCCTGACGGGCTACTGGCTCGCCTGGGCGCTTTACCCACTTCCCGGAACGGGCTTCGATTATCAGGCTGTCGGGGTCTCACTCGACTGGCATCGGCACTACGATTTTACCGGTTTTGCCGCGCACTGGAATAAGAACGTCAATCTGGGGAACGCTTTCGACCAATGGTTCCTGAATCTTTTCCCGCGTGAGAAGCCGTTCGTCGCGAACGAAGGAGGATACCTGACACTCAGTTTCATTCCAACCCTGGGCACCATGATACTGGGCCTTGTGGCTGGCCGCTGGCTGCGGGCCGAGGCGCCTCGCATGCCGATGAAGAAAATGCTGGTTACCGCGGCGGCTGGTATTGCAGCCGGGCTTTTACTGCATGTGTTGGGCATCTGCCCCGTGGTGAAACGGATCTGGACTCCGAGCTGGACGCTCTTCAGCGGCGGCGCCTGCTTCCTCCTGCTGGCGGGGTTCAGTTGGGTAATTGAAATTAAGGCCTACAAGAAGTGGGCATTCCCGCTTGTGGTCATCGGGATGAACTCGATCGCATCCTACATGATCGCCCATCTATTTGGGGATTTCATCGCGGAGTCGTTCCGGATCCACCTGGGCCCGCATGCCTTCCAGATTCTGGGGACTGGACTCGAACCCTTGCTCCAAGGCTCGGCCGTCTTGCTTACTTTCTGGCTCATCCTCTTCTGGATGTATCGCAGAAAGCTATTCCTGAAGATTTGAGGGCGTTCGTTTCACCCGATGCTGTAAATGCTCCGGAATCGTGTTATTCCGAGCCTGGTCAGAACGAAGGGGGAATCGCGCTCTGCGATTGAGAAGAAGTCGGGATTCCCCACCACCCACGGCTCCTCCTTCTGAAGTCCTCCGTAGCTTGAACGGCTCTTCCTTTTCCCCAGCACTGCGCGCGACAAACGTCCGGGTTAATCCAACCGAGTAAGCCGAAGGGTTTTGATTTCCCACGGCTTTATGAGGAAGTGAATCGTTGTCCCCTCTCCAACGCTTCCGGTAGTTTCCTCCAGCAAGTTGGTCTCAGCAGCTCGCACACGATTGGGGAGCTGCAAGAACACCTCGCCGCTGCGTCCCTCGTATTCAAAGAAGCGCAGGATTGCGTCCCGGTCGTAGAAGCCTTCCATCTGCTTCATCGCGTACAGCATCACGTGGTCACTTTCCGTTTTGACAAATGAGTATGCGGGCGGCAAAGTCGCCACGTCATTCGGACCCCCGGTGATCGGCTTGACGAGCCCCGGGTGCACAGGCTCCTGGATTGCTATCAATGATGTGTTGAATCCCTGAGCCATGAGCGGGACCTTCCCTTCACGCCAGCCTCCGGCGTGAGGATAAATTGAATAGCGAAACGTATGGACGCCTTCATCCGCCCGCGGATCCGGCCCAATGGGACCACGAATGGCAGATATGCGGACAACGTTCTCCTTGGAATGGAAACCGTGCCGACCGTTATTGAGGATTGCGACGCCGAAGGTCCCCTCCGAAATATCAACCCACTTCCCCATATCCATTTCCCGTCCCGTCTGGCTCCGCTCGATCACGCCGTAGGGGATGTCGATCGCGATCTTTTCATGGGCGGCATTGAGCGGAAATCCGACTTTGAGTAAGGCGTTCCGCTCATGCCAGTCAACTGTCATCTCGACGTCAAGCCGGGATGAACCTTGCGCCAGGCTTAATTCCTGTATGAATACTGAATCCCCGCGGTGGCGCGTCACACGAATCGTCGCGCGGATGGGTCCTTGCTCGGCGACTTCAACCTGGTCCGCCTTGTCAACCATCCATTTCTTGCCAGTCAGGCCGAGGTCCCACGCGGAACCAGGGAAAGTGACCACTCCTTGGGGTATCGGGTAGACGTCTCGGTCTTCAAGCAACTCCAGGAAATTGGCTGCGCCTTTGAAGACCTCGCGCTTATTTCGCTTGTCATAGAAACGGGCGATGTCACCCGTGGCAGAATCAACCTCAACTCGCAAAAAATCATTCTCTATAAATGCCCGCGGCTTCAGCCCCACTCTGAGAGTTTTGGCGGAAGCGACCGGAGTAGTCGCCGGGACAATGCGGTAGAGTTTGAGCCCGATTTGAGGGACATGATTCGCCGTGAAAGCAACGGTGGCACTTTCACCAAATGGTTGCACCGGACTTCTCTTGATAACCTGTACTGGAACAGCCTCCTCGCCATGGGTCGCCGACATGCTTTCCGGCAGTTGCCGCCCTGAAATCTCCACGATGACGACGTCAGACCGGTCCCAGGAGTGAGGATTGTAGACCACCACCGGGATTCCCTCGCCAGTGGTGTCAAGATGCCGGCCGATCGTCTCGAGAGAAAATTTCAGGGCGCGGTCCCCTCGTTCGAACACTTCTTCGTACTGTTTCATCGAGTCTCGATAAATCGGGCCGATTCCAGAGCCCGCCATGATGTCGTGGAACTGGTTCAGGAGCGTCAGCTTCCACGCCTCCGTGAGGTCTCGAACGGGGTAGTAGTCGCGCAGCCTGAAGAAGGCAGCCACCTCTGACATCTTCTCGGCTGCCAGCAAGAGCTGCTCGGACTTGCGGTTGTTGCGCTTCACTTCCACCTGGGTGGTGTAGCAACCTTCAACGACTGGGTTGTGTTCACCATCCCAAAGCTGGAAGTCTTTTTTGCCAGCCAACAGAAGGTCAATGTAACCGTTCACGTCCGTCGTCTTGATCTTCACGGCTTCGGAACTGTTGTCCAGTTTGGAGATATTTGCCACATCGGTCGCATTAGGCCCGCCTCCGTGATCACCTTCACCGAACAGCACAAGAACGTCGTTGATCCCCATTCGTTTCGCCGTCTTGATTGTCGTCTCGGTAATGTGCTCGTTCATTGGCTGGGTGTACCAACCTGCCATGTTGTAGCCCAGCACGCGACTGCCATCCAAACCTTGCCACCAGAAGATCGGTTTTCGATTGGCGTTCTCCGGGCGGCCGAAGACGTAGAATTCAATCCCCGACTTACTGGCAATCTGGGGCATGGAATAGGGATGGCCGAAGACGTCCGGCTGCCAGGCCACTCGAACGTAGTGACCAAACCTTTCCTTACTGAACTTCTGCCCGTAGAGAAATTGCCGCACCAGCGACTCCCCGTCGGGCATGTTCTCGTCCATCTGCACCCAGGTGGAACTTACCGGAATCCAGTTATGGGTCTTAACCTTCTGAAGAATCTGCTTGTAGATTTCGGGGTAATAACGTTCCATCATCTCGAAGACGACGGCCTGGTCCTGGGCAAAGGTAAAATCCGGATACTTCTGCATCAAGTTGAGCTGATTAACAAAGGTGTTGTACATGATGTCATGCACCGACTCTTCCCATCGCCACAGCCACGCGAGGTCGATGTGGGCATAACCCACGACGTGGGCGGTATATTTCTTCGGTTGCGCGGTCGTTTGCGCGAGCAAGATGAACGGAACGAAAAAGAGCGTAAAACAATACAGCATTGCACTTCGCACGAGGTCCCTCCTGGTCCTTCGTCAGGTCTGCAAGCTTCCCGTTGTTGGGGCCGCAGGTTGATCAGACTGCAAATCTCCGCGAGTATTCCTGATCTTCGCTGCGACGCGATCTGGGCCCAACGCCAATTCGCAAAGTTCTTATATCACAAAGATGGTTGCCGAGAGGGCTCTTCATGGTGCACACTCTGTGCCGGTGCAGGCCTATGAAGCGGAGCATTCCACGGGATCAGCAAACTCGTCGACGGATTTCACACCCGAGGCAGAACATCGCTCACTCTCAAAGTGTCCCATGCTTAATTTGCCTGCCTTTATTCCAGCCTGCTGGGAGATATCTCGGTGAACATCGTCTGCATCGGTGAGGTCCTGTGGGATGTTTTTGATCAGGCTGAGCACCTGGGCGGAGCCGCCCTGAACTTTGCCGCCCATGCTCACGTCCTCGGCCACAACGTCTCATTCATCAGCGCGATTGGCGAGGACAAACGCGGTGAGCGTGTGCTCACGAGGATGAAAGAGATGGGCCTCTCGACCCGGTACATTCACAAGGTCAAGGACTACGAGACCGGGATCGTCACCGTCAATCTCGATTCACAGGGTCAGCCGCACTTCGTGCTCCACCGGCCGGCGGCCTACGACTTCCCGGAGCTCCCGAGCGCCGATCTGGACGACCTCAAGTCGCAGAAGCCGGATTGCCTCTACTATGGAACCTTGTTCCAGATGAGCGAGCAAGCGAAGGCGCTCACCCTGAAACTGCTCGAGTCTTTTTCTGGAGCGCGGCGCTTCTACGATGTGAACCTCCGAGTGGGTAATTACACGCCATCGCTCGTCCGCGAATTGATGGAGCGCGCCACAGTCGTCAAGCTCAACGACCAGGAAGCCTCAGCCGTGGAACAGATGTTTGGACAGCCGCATCATTCCCTGGAAAAGTTCTGCCGAAGGGTTGCGGCGGACTTTGGCTTGGAGGCTGTCTGCGTCACGCGAGGGGCCGAAGGATGCGCTCTCCTGTCCGGCAACGATTATGTTGAAGCCCCGGGGTACCGGGTGGAGGTGGCGGACACCGTCGGCGCCGGAGACGCTTTTGCCGCAGCCTTCGTCCACGGCCTAAGCTGTCGGTGGAGTCCCGCCCAAACCGCCGACTTCGCGAATCGGGTCGGAGCGTTGGTCGCCAGCCGCAACGGCGGAACACCACCCTGGTCCCTCGACGAAGCCATGGCGCTCTCCTGACTATTTGGAAGGTCAGAGGGCAAGAAACGGGCGGCGGACAGTTTGTCACTGGCACCCCTCTGGTCTGGACTTGATCCTCGGTTCTATGAAATGATCATCAGCCCGGTTGGTGTATTCTTCCGCCAACCCGGTCTGATTCGATCCCTCGTGAATCTTCTACCGATCTCGGTGAGAAGGGTCTCTTCAGGAAGACCACCGTACCTGATGTTGGAAGTAACTTCCATGAGCAGCATGAATTGACATCATATTCTCATCTGGAGTGAGTGTTTATGAACCGGCGATCCTTTATGAAGCGAAGTGGCGCGGCGTCATTTTCCTGGGTGATGGCGAAAGGACTTGTACCCTGGGCGTTGTCGACGGGCGCAACCGCGACCGCAGCAAGTGGCAAGGAGCCCAATCCCAATTGGGCCGACCCGCGACTGGGCGCGACGGCCACAGCCTCGTCGCACAGCCAAGTTCCCACCTGGGGGTATCTGCCGAGCAATGTGTTCGGCGACCTGTTGCAGGGTAGCTGGGAGACCGACAACGAAACTGTGGGCGCATGGATCGAAGTAAAGTTTCCTGAAGCCCGCTCTATCCGTGAGTTGTGGTTCCTTTCAAAACCCGTCCCTTACGATATCGTCCTCGACCCCTACATGCGCACGAGTGAGATGATCGCGCCGCGCAAGATCGCATACACGTTCTCAGATGGCAAGAGCGGGACCGCCGAGTTGCGCCTCACAAGCTACTTCCAGATCTTTACTCTCCCGCAGGAGGTACAGACCAGATCCATCAAGATTACGATTCAGGATGTGTGGCCTGATTCGGGCAAGGGGCAGAGCGGGCTGGGAAAGGTCCGCGCCTTCCCGCACCCACATGCGAATGAGTTCGCTGTGACCGTGCATGCCATGTACGACGTGAAGCAGGGCCAGGCTGTGCAAACCGCCACCCTCGATATCATCAATGCCGGGGAAGAAACCAAGGACGCGAAACTCGAAGTCTCGCAAGGCGGCAAGGTACTGGCCTCCGTCCCTCTACAGCCCATCCCGGGCCGGTCCGCCACCAAGCAAGATGTGTGGATTCCAGCTCCTTTCGAGGATACGGACCTGGAATTCAAGCTCTTCAGCCGCGCGACCACTTTCGGGGCCTCGCGCCGCGTTCACGTTCCTGCCTATCACTCCTATTTTGACGGCGGCACGTTCAACTGGCTCTGCACCAACCACAACGATCTCGGCTGGCTCGACACGCAAGCCGTCACGGCAGATTACCGCTCGGCTGAGCTCATTCTTCCCGCGCTGAAGCTTATCGCGGAACACCCCGATTTCAGATACTCGATGGAATGCGTAGAGTATCTCAAGGAATTCCTGGTCCGGCATCCCGAAAAGAGGCAGGAGATGGCCGAAGTGATGACGGCGAAGAAATTCACCTGGGGTGCCAGCTACGTGGAGAATCTGGAAGTGCACGTCGGGCCGGAGAAGCTGGTTCGGCAGTTTTACCTGGGCCGCCGTTGGCTCAAGGAGAACTTCCCGGGCGCCGACACGCGGGTTTACTTCAAGACTGACCCGCCAGGAATGACCTACCAGATGCCGCAAATTCTCAGGCGGGCCGGCGTGAAGTACATTATCCAGGGCCGGTTCCCGTGGGGCTTCTACATTTGGGAAGGCTTGGACGGCACGCGCATCCCGATGTTCGCGTTCCGCTATGCCGACCCTCGGAAGCTCCCGAATCCAAAGAGCAACGAGGGATGGCTGAAGTTTGCTGCCGCCCGCGAGTATTATTACGAGCCGCGCCATCTGCCCAAGATGATGATCTACGACTTTAACGGCGACTATCTCCCCCCGCCGGCGCCGCTGCTTCCTTACGTCACCGAGCAGAATGCCGCCATGAAGCGCTTCGCGGCCGAGTGGAATGAGCACTTCGCAAGCACGCCGGAGCGCCACATTACTCCTCCCGTCATGCGCTTTGTCGAGCCCGAGACGGTTCTCGACGAGTTCTTCTCGCACCCGGATCTGGACATTGACACGGTGAAGGGTGACTGGCCCATGTCCTGGGCGTACTACGACGAACCTTCCAACCGCGAAGGATTGCTGGCCGGGCGGCTCGGTCACAACTTGTTGCTGGTGGCCGAACGGATGTATGCCGCGTTAAAGCGCAGTGGCGCTTCTTCAGATTACCCGCAATCCGCGTTCGAAGAGGCCTGGCTTGCCAA
>Ga0070741_10013321_pt1 | contig 14574 bp, 18 predicted proteins | sample Coa_R1_4_FD_66440 | JGI IMG/M metagenome (GOLD analysis project Ga0070741, IMG submission 66440) | Surface soil microbial communities from Centralia Pennsylvania, which are recovering from an underground coalmine fire - Coalmine... | ecosystem: Environmental > Terrestrial > Soil > Unclassified ...
CAGTCGTTTCCGGGACGGATCTCGAATTCGATGAACTGAACGATCGCACGCCATTCCCGGCAGATCCCAGGACAGCAGCTCGTATACCGACGGTTCGGGCTCCTCCTCAGCCTGGATGCAATCCACGATCGGCTGTTGTGTTCCGGCAGGCGCGGCATGGTGTAATCTCAAGGTACGGGGTGCAACATGACGACAAAGGAATTCCAGGCGCGGCGGCGGGCGAAGCGGACGGAGAACAAACTCAAGGAAGCGCAGAAGATGATGGCCGCGGTAGAGGCTCGTCAACCAGAGCTGGAGTTGGCTGCCCGCAAGCTGAATGCACGGATCGACGAACTGAACGAAAAGGCTAAAGGATCGCGCGCACTCTGACAGCCAGGTGTGAGATGAGCAACCATCAGCTGCTTGTGGCAATCATCGTCCCCATCGTGCTCAACACGGCCATGTTGGCGGCCGTCTGGCTGGATCTGAGCGGGGTAATAAACACCAGTTTTGATGGAACCGAGAAGCGCTTCGACCAATTGTTTGAGGTGTGGGATTCGGAGTTGACCCCTCTCAAACACCTGGGCGGCTCCTAAGCGGCAGGCTGCGGCTCCGGCACCAACAAACTGCTTCCGTCGGCGTGACAGAGTTGCGCCTATGGACCTGAAATGTCGGCTACAGCCTTGGCGATGCCTTGGGTGATCTGCTGAATCTGGATTTGCAGGGTTAGGATCTTGAGTTGCTGTGACCACAAAGATAAAAGGCACTCGATCACATCCTGCCAAATCACACTCACGCATGCATATTTGGATTGGGCGTCGGTCACGCCCTTATCTCGCGCCCGCTGCCAGCTACACGAGCTGTCACCGACATCAAACTGGTCTTCATCTGCGCCGGATTCGCTTCGTCGTGGACCTTGGCGCTCGCGGCGAAAGTATCCGGGCGTTGGACTACCCCCACTGGTAGCGTAACGGTGATGGCCTGTGGATAGTAGACGACCGACATGTTATCTTCAAGGCGGATGACGACAAAGGAACATCCGGCCAAGCACGATCGCGAGGTCGCCGAGATCCGCGCTCTGATTCGGCAGGGATGGCTCATGATTGCCGGAATACGGCGCCTCCAATGCAGCACACGGAAAGACCTGCAGTTACTGGTCGAAGCTCTACGTGCGGCACGGGCACAGTAGCACTACTGAGTCTGGCGGACGCGGAGAGTAAGATCCCAACGATTGGCCTTGGCGCTCATGGTGATCTTTGAGTCTTAATCGACAAACACGAAATTGTTTCAGGTCATAGCTCTAGTACGGTTGGATTCCGTGTGCCGCTAATCAAGCGATGTCACAGTGTGCCGTCGCATGCTTAGCTGATCGAGATGCCGAACGATCCCTCCTCCGCAATGCCGCCTGCCGTGGTGATCTGATTACTACGACGTAGCGGCTTCCGGATTGGCCCGCAAGCAACCAAACCGTGGTCTTGGCCGCGGTCACGATGTCGTTCTCCAGATTAAGTCCGCAGGGCTCGATCGACCACTTGCTGGACACGATCGTGTCGTTTTCCAGGTAGCCAGTCCAATCGAGGCAGTACGCCTTCCCTTGCGTTGGCGGATTGGGTCTTCCTGTCGAGCATAAGAAATATCCGTTCGTGATTATAAACGTGTGTGCGGTTCTCGCGACCGACGCTGCAGCAGTGCTCTCCTCGTTCCCTAGCAAACGCACGGCATTCTCTGTCGACATCGAAGATCACACCTCGGATGTTCGAGTCCAAGACTTTCACGATTAAGGAACTGGTGGAGCTGATGCCCACGGCTCCAGAACTGAGCCAAGCGCTTCCAGATGAACTTGCGGATGAGGAACGGAAGGGCAGCCTCAAGCGGCGACTTGGTCGTGCTTTCAGCGAGCGGTTCGGTCGGCGGTATGGTGCGGCGGGATTGCACGTGGTGAAGGCGGGATCAAACTGGAACAAGGTGGCCTTGTGGCGTGTCGCCGGACTGAACCGTCCATGAGGTTGCAGATCTCCCGGGCGAGCCAGGTGGGAGGCCTTCATTGCGACCGTCCCGTCAGCGAATTGTTAGGCAACCAGAGAGGAGTAATTTCCTCGAACGCCGTTTTCGGCCCGGGAGTGTCGGGGCACTTCGGAGTATTGCCGACTACGCGCTCATGTGATTTCCCTGCCCGGTGTTTGGCGAGACGGTTCGGCGCGTGCCGCGATCGGGCGAAAACTAGCTGTATTTACGCACTGAGGTGATGGGTGGCGCACCCAAGATATCAACACGCGGGGATGTAGAATTGATGGTTGATGAAGCTTAGAATTAAATGTGATGTGCAGTCGGACGTCATCCTCCAGCGCCGCCTGGAAGTGAAAACTGAAGACAGAAACTTCGCGTTTGACATTGGATCGGACGGCACGTGGAACTGTCTTACCGTCTATGCCGACATCAAGAACCCGTCCAAAGTACGATGGGGCGCTGAGGACGTACAAGGACCGCGAGCGTCAGACCAGGCACCATTCAACATAGTAGGCACATTCGAGGACGGCATCGCCGACTGCGTCATTGAAGACATACAAACACTGGAATCGGCGCTTTCGATCTACGTGCCACTCCGGCAGATTAACTGGCGATATCCGGAGACGGAAGTCATCTTCGAAGAGGGCGACGAGAGGACGCTTGGGCATCTCGGCGCGGTCAGCGTAAGCCGGGCGAAGCCTGCTCCCTCAAACGTCACCGAAAAAGCGTTCGTTTCGATCGTCGGCATCGGCCTTAAAGCGCAATCGCTAACCGTTATGGCATCGTTCTGGCGCGAAGGGGAGAACGACTGGATTGCCGGTAAGTTCATAAACGCATTCTTCAACTACTATTTTGTGCTCGAAGGCTTGTATGCCAACAGGAAAACGAAAAATACGCAGGTTGAAGAAGAGATGCTGAAATCGTCTGAGTTGCTGACGCAAATCGAGCATTTCAACACAGGAAACCATCCGATTCAGCACTTGAACCAGCTCGCCAAAATGCTGAAAGTGACGGAGATCCCGACTTCGGAGCAGTTGGTAAATCTGCTGGTCTCAACCCGCGGAAGGTTGCACCATTTCCAGAATAACCCGAAGCGCGAGCAAGGCTCGCCGTTTGTTCACGACAGGTACGAGGGAATCGCGTATTTGGCCCGCCAACTGGCACACGGCTCGATATTGAAATCGCTGTCTAGAGTTCCCGCGGTTGCTTTCGGCCCAGGGCCGACTTGACAGATTCCGGGGTTGCTACGCCTGAGCCGTTGCTTTGTGGCGGCGACGAGGACGAGCGTCCTATGGCACACGAGCCGGGGACCGTTTCGTATGAACACATCATCCAGTTTCGGATTCCCCAACGTCTAGTGCGATCTGCGTACTCAGCCTAGAGACACGAGTAGCCAAGGAATTCAGTGATGCATTGTCGTTCGTAGTCTTGCACGGTGATCCATATAGGGGATATCTCCTTGTGTTAAAACACCGATACTGCGGACCCCCGAATTTCGGGGCCTACGATCATTTTTGGCTGGTCTCACCTACGGCTGAGGTGCTGGACGATTTGGGTCAAGACTTTGATTCAGCGGTTGTGAGCCTCTACGGAGTGGGCGGGCGAAAGTCAGCACTTCCCCACCTTGCCTGACAGTATCGGTACGAGAATTCAGGACGCGGATGCTACTATCGAAGCAGAGGAACGAAGCGATGGCGAGACAATCAGTCATTGGCGATCGAGAAATCCTGGAACTTGCGGTCAGCGGCTATCAATCACAGTTGAGCCGGATCGACGAGGCTATGGCTGGGATTCGCTCACAGTTGGGCATCCGTGGTCCGGTCAGCCCCGCAATAGCTGGCGACGGTGCTCAGATTTCGAAGAAACGTACACTGAGTGCTGCCGCCAGGAGGAGAATCGCTCTAGCGCAGAAGAAACGCTGGGCAGCGGCCAGAGCGAAGACGGCTGAACCGGAGAAACCTGCAGCGAAGCCGAAACGCAAGCTGTCGGCGGCGGGACGGGCTGCAATCATCGCGGCGACGAAGAAGCGGTGGGCAGCTCTTCGTGCAGCTAAGACAGTGGCGTCAAAGAGGGTGGCTCCGAAAGCTGCTGGGAAGAAGATGGCGGGTACCAAGAAAGCCGCCGCGAAGAAGACTACTAAGGCGGCGAAGTCCGCGGCGGCGCCCCCGACGGTACCGGCTCCGACGACTGCGTAGTACTCACGGCGACCGTGAGTTTCGGGAAGTTATTTGTACTTATACAGGGCGGCGCTGCGGGCGGTGCCGACGACCTTGCGAGCCCAGCCGCCATGTGGGTGTTGCCGGGGTGACCCCCACCAGCAGCAGCCTGCGGCAGGTCCTCGGTGCGCGCACCGGACCGACCGGCCAACCCCTGACGCGGGTGGCAGCAGAAGCGCCTTGGACGTGGGAGGGGGCGGGAACTGATCCTCCTTGGTGGCTTGGGATACAATGCGTGCATATCACACTGATAGTGACACCAGCCTCTTCAAGCATCAGCAAGAGCAGGTTGTCGAACGATTCACCAGCTCGGCGCTGCCAGAATTCGCACCTCTACTACCACTACATTCGCTATTTCGTACGTGACAAAGGTATGCGGAACAGTAATCTCAATGTCGTTTACCCGATGAGTCCAGCCTTTCAGCGGAATTGTAAGCACGCCATCCGCGCCAAGTGTCACTTCCGAATGCTGGAGTTTAGCGATCTCAACGCCTAAGCGCTTATTGACTAAGTGTTCATAGTTGCCAGTCAACAGAATTCTGAGCTGTTCACCGACGTTCAGCAGCTGCGATTCTTGGAATCCCACGCGAGCACTGAAAATGTCGTTCTTGAACCAGCGCGACTCAAATCCGGCGCGGCGAGAAGCGAGAGCAACCAAACGTCCAGTCGGCTGCATATGCCGGCGACCTGACCGCAGCATATCGGCCAAAATCGGGACTCCGATGCCGACAGTCTGTGGCCAGGACGGCAGCGCCGAGAGCTGTAGGTCGACGCCGTACACCAACTCCAGACGTTCAGTCACCGGGATCCTAATGGCATCCTGCTCATACGCGCCCCACGTGGTCAAATCGCGGCCAAGGCCATGTAACACTACTTGCACACTCTGACGGTCGCGGAGTCGGCCGGCCTGCGATTTCGCCTGGGTTTGAATGACTGGGATCCGCCAGGTCGCGCCCGCTTCGACATCCTGCGCCTGAGGTAACCGCAGGCTCGCGCTACCCTGGAGGGTAAATCTCGCCCAAGGCTCCGTCGCAGGCAATAACTCACTGGTCGGTAGGCCGACCGTAATCGCCGCACCCCGAGCGGGGACGGTTGTGAACGCTAACCGCAATCGCTCTACACCATCCAGGCGATCCACGATGGGAACGGTGATGACGCCTTTCTCGTACCAACCCCATATCTCTCGCTTCTGAGAGGCACCTCGTGCAGTTACCTTAACGCTTTGGCGATCCTGAATGTTTGCCCTTCTTGACAGAGGTGTTGCTGAGGTCACTGAGATTCGCCACAACGTGCCCTGTAGGGCGCTTTGCGGTGTATCGAATAGTAGTTCGACTGCGCCACGGCTGTCTAACCGGTGGATGCTTTCCGCTTTCGGGAGCCGGTCGGTTGCCTCCGGTTGCGCAACGCGCGTTGCCGGCACGAAACGGACACTGTCTATGTAGACCTCGCCGATTGAGCGCAATGCATCAAGTAGATAATCATGATCACCAGTCTTGATCCACAGGTCCGGCACAAGACGGATCCCGGTGGCATTCTGCATGCGGTTCGGAATCGCAATGACGATCTCCCGGTCACGATCAATGCGAGCTTTAAGAGACCAGTTCCAGGGTACGACTCCCTCAATAATCACCCGGATATCCCGATTGACTAAATCTTCAGTGGGACCGACAAGCCTTACAATAAGAGTGTCACCCGGGTCAAGAGTTTGGCTGGAATCAAACTCGACGGTCGCGCTGTAGAACATTCCCTCACCCAACACTGGCAATACGGCAGTGAACCGCACTCCTTTACCGGAGCTGAAGTACAAGCCGCGACCGGGGCCCTGCTCGTTCAACAGGCTCGCCTCCCGGGATCGTCGATCCATCTGGGCTTGCGCGACCAGCCTCCTGTGGACGGAGTCTGGTGACTCCGTCCGTGTCAGGTACCTGGGATGCCGTCGCGCATGCAATCCTCTAGCCCCAGGCACCGCGATCTGCACGGCTGCTGTCTCTGGCATCACGCGCGCAAGGGCTCCTTCAGCCGCGATCACGTCGACTGCCACGAGACCGACGAACAGCACGGCGATTCTCGTCAGCACTGCCTGGTATCCGACAGTGTCAGCCAAATTGGCAATCGACCTCATAGCCTATCTTAAACCGTCTAAAGAGTCGCGCGCTCCGAAGCCCCTGTTGCGCATGAACTCAAAGGCCAAGCCGTGGATCTCGATGCTACTTCTGCTCTTGACCAGTACTTTGACAGGCCGGCGGCTGCTCCGAGAAGGCGGAATCATCGGCTGCACCTCGGCCATACATTCGCCTGAGACGAGCACTCGATCTGCTGGTAACGGCACTCGCCTAACGGATCAATCCCAATATATTGCAAACATGAATTTCAGGTCGGGTGCGCTTTGCGCATTATGTCTTTCCTGTACCCCATCGCTGCCACCCGTGGTAGCGAGCTGGGCGACCCGTACGGGACAGAACCAACTGCCGCAGGCCATGGTGCGCTCCACCGTGGTAGCCGCTCCAACCCCCTGACTTGGGTGGCCGCACGAGCGCCTTGGACCTGCAAACGCCGCGGACGGACGTTCCTTGGTGGCTTCGGAGCACCCGCAGCAGCACTTGGTCGGGGCGCGGCGGCCGCCACGGCAATCGTGCGTGCTCCCGGCGCATTATCGGTCATGATCGAATCTGTCGATCACAAATCTGATTTCCCGTGCAGTCTTGATTCCGACATAGTACAGGCGCTTGAGCACAGGAGCCGGTATCCATCGAACATCGCCCAGACAGTGGTAGCCGGCGTCCAGGAGCGATTTGACTACGACCGGCCGGAGGCGGATGCCGTATTTAGCAAGCTGTGCTTCGTCGAGAGGAATATCCATCCAGGCCGGCCGCGTCGGCCGTCCCGGCTGGGTCATTTCGTCGAGCCGCTCTTGTTGACCTTTCAGAAATCCGGCCTCGTACGCCTCTCGCGCGGCAGCCAGGAAAGCGATCCGCAGGTCGTCTCTCGTACAGAAGATCTTATTTTCGTGTGAGAACCGGAGGCCATTCATCGCACTCGATACGATCCGTTCTGCTAAGTCCGGGTCAAGGTCGTTCGGCATAAGCTCTCGCTCTTCGTTAGAATACGCCTTCGAGGCCGTTTTCGGCCATTCGAATCGAGGGATTGCGCAGACATTGATGACTCGATGCCGGCCGGGCAGTCGCCGGCATCGGCGGTGCTGGCGCGTCTGGTGACGACTTGTTGACGTGCCAGTTCCGCCAGTTTTGCCGGTTTCGCCGGTGGGGTCTAAGCACGAAACCGAGACGGGTCAAGGCTGAGTGCAGCGTGGCGAACCCGAGGCCAAGCCGGCCCGCCGCGTTGTAATTCGTGGCGATGAGAAGAGTGGGAATGTCGAACGATACGCCGCAGTAGCCCGAGATGGCGATTCCTCGCTCATATAGATCGCTCCCAAGTAGGCGAGACGAACCACACGTTTTAGAGAGAAGCGGAATTCCCTTGCCTTCGGGTAGGTACTGATATCAGCGTCTCTCCGGGCGAAATCTCCAGATGGATAATCTATAGCCGTTTATTACCGTTACGACCCGGCCGTCGGGAGTCCACGCCACGAACTGACAATCGCCGGTACGATCGATGGGAAGCCAGAGAAGATATTACCCCTTTGTCAAAGCGGATCCGGCCAGTGATGCGGCCGTTAACCGTGGAGGCCAATCCGATCGAACGGCCGGACTCAGGCCCGATCAGGAACGCAATTTTCTTCCGGACCAGCCGTTGTCACGGGCGGCGCCACCGCCTCGTTCGTGTTCAGCAGCGATACCGGATCCTTCCCTGGTTCCACGGTCATCAACCGCGCGCGGTCCCCGGCAATTGAGAAAAACACAACTCGGCCACTCGGCAGCACTGTGAGGCGACCCGGCTGACTCGGCGGGAGGACCGCGATCCTTTCGCTATGGCCACCCAGCGTGTCCGGGCGGCGAATGCCATAATTAGTCCGTATTTCTCGTCCAGACAAATACTGTAGTACTTGTCAATCATGGGCTCAAGCTGATCTCGCGCGTGAGGGCTTTTCTCCTAGCGATCCCGCAGAAATCCTTTCGATCTCCAAAGATCGATTAGACCGGTAGTCCGTTACCCCGCGCGCGAGGACCTTCTCTTTGCGATTCGACAGCCCTGGTGTAGACCTGTTCCTAATCGATTCGTTTGTTTCGAGCCCGGGGGGGTACTACGACCAGGTCATACAAAAGTGTCCTTGCATCTCGGGTCACTTGATCAACCGTACCAACAGAAAGTAATATATGAAGACTTACCTAACGTTTAATTGGAAGATTTCTGCTCCGACTTATCTCACATGCCGGACGCGAGACATCCCGGCCTTCAACGCCCTTGGATGGGTACAGGAAATATCGGGAAGTCAACACTTGGCTAAGATTACCCATCCAGACAGGGACCTGGCCGAGTTGGTCTGGCTGGTCCGGAGCGGCGCCAGCTTCCTCGGAAACATCGAATCGACCACTGACTCGGGTCCAGCGTTGATCGCGGCGCATTCACAAGAACTCGTCATCGTGGCGTGCACTGACGCGGCGGAACCCATGATAACCCTCCTCAAAAGTGGCGTTATGTGGGGGACTGCCGCGACAGTAGCCTATTGGCGGGTGCTCTCCGCCGCCAAGTCGGTCCTGAACCTCGAGACGCCCCGCGTGCGAGATCGCCTCCGAATCGAACGAAACCAGTTCGATCTGTACACCCACTTCACCGATAAACGCTGACTGCAGAATCTCTGCGACGCTCTTCGTCCTTTGTCTCTCTATTCGGCTCTTTACTACTTTGACCTGACTGGCGACTGCGCGCTTCCGCACACTAGCGTTTAGGTTTTCCGACCCCGATTCTGCGTTCAGACCGCCACGTCTGACTGAGCCCGCTATCAAGCTATGTCAGGCAGTTCAGCACTGTTATCTCCTGGCCGAAGAACCGCTTCCTGGGGTGTCAGGTCTTGTTCCCTTCTGGGCAGAGAAGTTTTCCGGGGGGAGTTTTCCGGGTGGAAGTTTTTCTTGGGGAACAGGCCGGGCCACCTGAGCTATTCGATCTTCATAATCTTACATCGTTATTGTCCCGCGAGCACCCGGACGCTGAGGTCGCGATCAAGTGTCATCGCCGGCCAAACGATGCTCTATCCCGCGTCTAGCGTGTTACGCGATGAGGACTGCGCTCCGTCACGACTGGCTGGCGTGTGCTTCGACGTCCGTGGCTGGCCGCCGACGGCCACTTAGTACTTCCGTAGCCTTGGCCACGCTAAAGGGGGATGCTTTTACCGGGGAGAATTTCTTCTTGCATACGCGGCCGGCCGTGGGTCCCGGAAAGGACTGAATAACACCGCTGCGACCTCTTCTGGCTAAGCTGAGAGCGTACAAGCAAAGGCGTTCTGCTCACCACAATGGACCATTTTGTACGGCAACTCGATCGACGAGCCTATAGCTGACACTACCGGCATTACCCGCCGACAAAACCGGCCGAATAGCCGTCCAATCCGATACGTATCCGCTCCTCCGCAGATCTCTATTCCGTCAAATGGCCGCCTGTCTACAAGGGAGAATCCTCGCTTATCCAGGTGGTCATGGCTAATCCTTTAAGTTGTGGGGTTAAGTTAAGGCGTAGACATGTGCATTCATTCTTAGACGAGCGACCCGCTCGCCAGATCTCGAATGGGTGTGCCGGTACTTTAACCGTTCCAGCGTTCAAAACCGGCAAATGCGTTCAATACATCCCCACCGTGAGATGCCAGACCTGGACAGGGTTCGCGATCCCGCCTGCCGAGCCATTTCCTTTACGGCCAGGACACACTCTGCTGGCGTAGACCCGCCGGCCGTCGGTGGCGTTCACTCCAGAGAGCAAATAAACTTGAGAGATCGGGCGTATTGGAGAAAACCAATCAGGTAGCATTCCCGGAGCATACGGCCGACAGACCAAGATAGCCGACGCTCAGCCGACGGAGCACATCCCCGATTAAGGGTCGTCCTGGCTATCTTAATCTACGCGGACGCCGGCCCAAACTACGGTGAGCGCAATTGCGCTATCATCGCAGTCAGGTCGCCTGGCCGTCGTGGCCAACTCCGATGAGAATATGCCCCGAAACCCTTTCATTAACAGTGTTTTACCGGTCGCCAAGGACGGGAATTTGTCCTTCAGTTCATTACTATGATGCGTCAATTTGACGCAAAGCTCCCATCATGGAAAGTAGCGAAATAGCAACCCAACTCGATTCTCATCAAGAAGGTGCAGTTTTTCCGACGTCGTATGATCCCATGATAATGGGGCCGGTGAATACACCGAAATTGCTCGACCATTTAGGCGAATATGGCATCGGTCCGACTGGGGTAGCCGTACTTCGTCTCATATACAGATATGCCGGTTCCGATTGGGCATGCTGTTATCAGCCGGAGCTCGCAAAACAACTCGGGATTGATCGCCGGACGGCGCAGCGCGCAATCCGAGGACTCGTCGATGCAAACTTGATTCAAAAGAGGAAGTCTGATCGAAAGCCGAAGGACAGAGGATACCTTTGCGAGTACAAAATCGATTGGCCGAGCGTCTATTCGCGCTTGCATCTCGATCCTGTACCCGCCAAAAGTGAAGTGCCGAATCAGTTATTACAGTACGCGAATCATGTCAGTGTGCTTCCATTCAAGTTCTTTAATGGTGCCTGGTTTAAGGATGGGCGGCTGATCCTATTAACCAAGGACGATAAGCAATACTCTTTACCTGGGGATGACCGCGAGGTCTTGCGGTATATCTTCGGAAAGCATTACGGCCGAGCTATTCCTCCCGAGTCCTTGGACTATTACGTACGTGTTGCTGCTCGCGTAACGCCACGTCTAGTCTCCCTGCTGACCACAGGGTTAATGTTGACTAAAACCCAGGTTCGCTCCCCAAACTACTATACAAAACTCCTCGAAGATAAACTTGCTCAGGCCAAGAAGCCACCGCGGAAGTATGCGAAGAAGAAAGCCGCACCTTTCGCAACAATCAAGATCTCAGAGCAGGGAGGCCCATTTACTGTTGTATTTCGGCAAGGTACGGCCGTTAAGAAGTGATGGGCTCGTCGCCGTGTTAATCAGATCCGACGATCACTCTTTGAACAGATGATAATATTCTCGGCTGATCCTCTCGACGAGCGCCGGTGGGGAACGATCTACTCCGAAGCGACACAAGCTTTGTGGGGCTCGGCATTATTAGCACAGGTAAGGTCATCTTGGCAGTTTTTATGCGCTGAGCAGGACGGTGTTCAATACGCAGTTGTGGTCTATTCCGTCAACCCGGAGGGTGGCTTCTGGATCGAGATCATCTACACGCGGCCGGCGTATCGGCGAACTGGGCTTGCTACTGTATTGTGCGACAAGCTTATCCTGATTGCTCGAGCCACCGAGGCTCCATATATAGGTTGCCGGTTGCCAGATTGGGTGCAATAATCACGCCATGATTCGTGCGGCGAAGAAACTGGGCTTCAGGTTCGAGCGCGACGATGCCGAGAATCTTGTGGCCAGTCTGCGCCTTCCAAGGAGTATTCCTTAAAAGCGAAGCGAAATGTCGGTTCTACCCGGCCCGGCGACTGTGCAAAGATACGGTATCTGGGGATGCACTTCCTGGCTCTGCTTAGGCTGGTGAATGTCGTGGCCACCTTCTCCGGCAATATCGCTAAGGACAGCTGATTCTGGACCCATCCTGATTCTGCAACACGGTCCGCGAGCTTGTTGGTCGTCCCGTTCCGTGACGCGCCGAGGAAGTGTACGAATGCCTGAAGCCAGCGACGCTGACCAGCGCCAACTCGATGGGTGTGATTGGAGACGGGTTATTGCTTGTTCTGGAAGACGGAACCATGCAGCACACTCACACTGCACAGGACTACTGGCGTGTGTTTCTCGCGCCAAGAGCGTTCTCAACGGCGCCGGGGCGACAGTGCTCTCCGTTAGGCACCGCCTAACTCGAAACGGATTGAATTGATCGGCGTAATGAGATCCGCGCCGTGCCCAATACAGACAAACCTTCTTTCTCTTCCCTCGTCTCTCTTTGACGTCTTTGGTTATATCGACTTCGTCTTGTAGCCCCTTATTTTAGAACGGCCGTCGCCTAAAAGAATGCTCCCGATATTGACGGAGACTGCCCTGTCGAATTGCTCAGCATCACTGAAACGGAACCTATCGCCTTCAGGTCTCCGGAAAAGGGGAACGGTATTCTCAGAACGAAGGAACCGCCAGCCGACTGACCGGCGGTGCTCGAGAACCAGTCGGCAGCCACGGAACTTAGGGGTACGCTAAAAGTCGTCCCGGAGAGCTGAGCACCAGGCGCAGCGGTGAAAGTCACGACCGCATTTGCGAGATCTCGCGGCGTAGAAGCTGCGATGACCTCAACCGTGAATCCCGATCCCGTCGTGTTAATGATTCGGATCGAGCCGCTGGCTATGACCGGTGCTAAACGGGGCACTGTGATCGGTGCAAATGGTAAGGGATTGGGAAGCCCTAGCGTGGCCTCGGTTATTCCTACAATTCGGACTTCAGTCACTGTTACCGCAACGTCGCCCGCCACATCTCCGATTTGAATACTTGGGACAGGTGCAATGGTGCTATTCGGTGGTACTGCCACTGTGACTGTTTTGCCGCCTGTCGCAAACTGGAGAGTTGGACTGGCGTAGTCGCTAACCGGAACTCCTGCAGCATTCGGTGTGAATATAAGCGAGAGTTGTACCACCAAGGGCAACGGATAAGGCTGGTTCAGACGCAAGTTTAAGCTGGGTTGATCTGTAATCGTCGAGGGCTGCGTATTCACGACTAGGCTAAACATGGGAGCTGGAGGGTTGATGATCACGGAGTAAGACTTACTACCGATCTGTCTTAAGCTGTCGGTGACACTGATCGTGACCGCAAACGTTCCTGCCACTGTCGCAGTTCCATTGAGAGAACCCGCTGAGCTCAGATTCAGGCCCGCCGGCAGACCGGAAGCTGACCAAGCATACGGTCCCGTGCCTCCCTGTGCTTGCAATGCCGCACCAGGGTAGGGCTGACCGCTAATTCCGTTTGGGAGCGAGGTGGTGGTAATTGTTAGGCCCGTACCGATGGTCAGGGACAAGGTCTTCGAAGCTGTCTGGGGCGGTATGGAGCTATCTAGTGCGGTAACAATAACGCTGAATGTACCACTCGCTGTAGGTGTTCCACCAAGTACTCCTGCGGTGCTGAGATTTAGACCGGCAACAAGACCCGTACCCGACCAATTGTACGGTGCGGTGCCACCCTGAGCCTGCAGAGTAACACCGAAGTAGCTCTGATTGATCACTCCACTGGGAAGTGCCAACGTGGAAATGCTCAGACCGGAGGCAATGGTTAGCGAGAGTGATTTTGTGGTTGTCTGTGGCGGAGTTGAGCTGTCCGTCGCCATCAGGACGATATTGAACGTGCCAGAACTGGATGTTGTTCCGTTCAATACACCTGAAGAGCTAAGGACAAGGCCGGGCGGCAGACCGGCTGCGGACCAGGTGTAAGGCGAAGCACCACCTTGTGCCTGTAGGGTCGCACCTGGGTAGGTCTGATTGGCCGTTCCTGTGGGCAGCGCAGCGGTCGTAATCGTTAATCCGTTAGCGATAGTAAGCGAAAACGTCTTTGAGATCGTCTGGGAAATAGCCGCACCATCCTTGACCGTGATCGTTACGTTGAATGTACCGAAGGCTGTGGGCGTTCCGCCGAGCGTTCCCGCAGAACTAAGGTTTAGTCCCGCGGGCAGACCTGTCGCAGACCAACTGTAGGGGGCCGTACCGCCCTGCGCCTGCAAAGTGACGGCTGAGTAAACCTGATTCACCACTCCGTTAGGCAGCGCGGGTGTCGTTATCGCCAGACCTGCCGCGATGGTGAGTGGCAGCGTCTTAGAGGTTGTTTGGGGCGGTGTCGAACTGTCTGTGGCCGTGATCGTCAAGTTGAAGGTACCGGAACTAGAAGGGATTCCACTCAGGATTCCGGTTGTACTTACATTGAGCCCGGAAGGGACACCCGAGGCTGCCCAGGTGTACGGAGTTGCGCCACCCTGTGCCTGGAATGTTGTCACCGGGTAGCTCACATTCATCACTCCGTTCGGTAGCGATGCCGTACTGATCGTCAGCGCGGAGAAAATCGTTAACGTCAGCGTCTTCGAGGTCGTCTGCGGCGGTGACGAGCTATCCCTAACGATAACCGTTATAACAACGCCGCCAGAACTAGAAGGCGTTCCGCCCAATGTTCCGGTGGGACTCAGAGCTATTCCCGCGGGGAGACCTGTCGCCGACCATAGATACGGGAGCGTTCCTCCCTGCGCTTGCAGGGTTGCGCCGGGGTAGACCTGATCCGCCACTCCACTGGATAGCGAGGTTGTAGTAATA
>Ga0070741_10013323_pt1 | contig 14572 bp, 11 predicted proteins | sample Coa_R1_4_FD_66440 | JGI IMG/M metagenome (GOLD analysis project Ga0070741, IMG submission 66440) | Surface soil microbial communities from Centralia Pennsylvania, which are recovering from an underground coalmine fire - Coalmine... | ecosystem: Environmental > Terrestrial > Soil > Unclassified ...
TGCATCATCGCACCAGACACAGTAGGCGACACGGGCCACCTTGAGTTTAGCGAGATCGCGCGTCACGAGGCGATTCAGGTAGGCCAGCGCCCCAGGTCCCGTGATCCGGTACTTGATCATCGGTGTCAGGTCATAAACGCTCGCCGCATTGCGGATGGCAAAGTATTCCTCCTCGACCTGCGTGAACACATCGACGGTCGTATAGCCCGACCAGGGCACGAAGCTGTCGAGCTGGCTCTCGCGCCGCGCCCGATCGTGGAAAGGCGTCTTGAGAAGGGGCTCGCTGAAATGCATTCGCGAGGCCTCAGGCCACTCGCGCGAGCACTTGCTGCGCGGCATTGCGTCCCGCCGCACCCATCACCCCGCCTCCGGGGTGACAGCCGGCGCCGCACAGGTAAAGGCCTTCCAGGGGTGTGCGGTACTGGGCGGCACCGGGGACGGGACGCACCATGAAGGACTGATCGAGAGCAAGATCCGTGTGATGCCAGTGTCCGCCCGTAATGCGGAACTCGCGCTCCAGATCGGGGGGCGCGAGAAGTTGCGCCGCGCGGACCGAGCGCCGCAGCCCCGGAGCGCAGGAATCCAGCAGGTCGATGAGCCGCTCGGTAAACACCCGCCGCTCCCCCTCCCATCCCTTGTCGAGCGTATATGGAGCGTACTGCACGACGGCGGAGAGTACATGACAGCCTTGCGGAGCCAGGCCCGGATCATTCACCGTCGGCACGGTGATCTCGAGGGCTGGCGAGGCGGAGACCTCGCGATACTTCGAATGGTTGTAGGCCCTCTCCAGATAGTCCAGCGACGGGGCCAGCAGCACACGGCCAGAGAGCGCCTCGGGAGGCAAGCCGCGGAACTTCGGCAGCTCATCCAGCGCAAGATGCAGTTTGGCCGCGAGCCCCTGAGTGCGAAGGTGCGCAATGCGGCGCACGAATCCGGCATCGAGGTGCTCAATGCCCAGCAGCCGGAGGAACGTCGATTTCGGATCGACGTTGGAGATGATGGCTTCAGCCTCGATGTCTTCTCCTGAGCTGAGGGTGACCCCGACCGCCCGATCGTGTCTCACGAGGATGCGCTCGACGGGGGCGCTCTTGCGAACCTGTGCACCTGCCGCCTCCGCCGCGCCCGCGAGCGCTTGGCTCAGCCTGCCCAGTCCTCCAACAGGCTGACTCAGGACTCCGCCGTACTGATCCGCGCCCGCTCCTGCCACGGTGGCCAGCCGGTACAGGAGCGTGAAGACCGAGCCAGGCGAGCGCGGCCCCAGATTGGTTCCGAGCACCGCATCGAAGGCGAGCGCACCCTGCAACAGAGGCGAGGTGAAATTGTCCTTGAGCAGGTCGTAAACGCTCATGCCCCCGATCCGTAACAGCTCGCGCATGTCCGATCGTCCGAGCCTGCGAATCTGCCAGCCCAGGCGCAGCAGTGCCCGGCGGTCCTGCCAGGAATCAGTTCCGAGCCGGGGCGGCACGCTCTCGAGCACGGGGCTCAGCGCTCGGGCAAACCGCACGAGGCGCGCCGCATAGGCCGGATAAGCCGCCGCATCCGTGGCAGAACAGGCTGACTCGTGCAGCGCTCGGGCGGTGTCGCCGGTGAGAGTAAGTGCGGTACCCTCCTCCGAAAGCGCCGCGGTGGGCATCCGCGTCGCAGCCCATTGCAATCCATGCCGTTCCAGTTGCAGCTCCCGACAGACCTGAGCTGACATCGAATGCAGCAGATGCGCGCAAGCGGACACCGAGAAGCCGGGCGCGAACTCGCGCGTGACCGCCGCGCCACCGACTTCACCGGCTGCCTCCAGCACACAGACGGAACGGCCCTTGCGGGCCAGGTAGGCCGCGCACACCAGTCCGTTGTGCCCGCCACCGATGACCACGCAGTCATAGTGTGAGCGGCCGGCCGGGACGGCCGCATTCCTCGCTGTGGTTGTCGAGCTCACATTGTCCTGCCCGCGTCGCGCAGAATGGCCCCTGCCGCATTGAAGCCGGGCGCGCCCATGACGCCACCGCCTGGATGTGTACTCGAGCCACACATGTACATTCCCCGGACCGGTGCGCGGTACTGCGCATAGCCGGGCACGGGGCGATTGAAAAGCAGCTGATCAAAGGTGAGCTCGCCCTGGAAGATGTTGCCCTCGGTCAGGCCCACCTCGTTCTCCAGGTCCCAGGGCGTGCGGATCTCGGCATGCAGGATCAGATCCTTGAAGTTAGGGCTGTGCCGGGCAATGCTCTCGATCACCGTGTTGCCGAAGGCCTTGCGCGTGGAGTCATTCCACGGACCCTGCGCGAGCTCGTAGGGGCAGTACTGCACGAAGACGGACATGTAGTGCTTGCCATCGGGCGCCATCGTGGGGTCGATGCGCGAGGGAATCAGCATGTCCAGGTACGGCGCCCGGGACCAGTGGCCCTCCTTCCAGTCATCGTAAGCCCGCTCGAGCATGTCTATCGTGTCGGTCACGTGCATGTCGCCGCGCGTACAGGGAGCTCCCGCTGGGATCGCGGGGAAGTTCGGCAGGCCGTCGAGCGCGATATTGAGCTTGCCGGAGGATCCGCGGATCTTGAAATTGCGCACCAGCTTGAGGAAGTCCGCGGGCAGATCCGCCGCATCCATGGTCTTCAGGAAGGTCCGTCGTACATCCAGATTCGACACGACGATGCGAGCGGGAATCTCCTCGCCGCTGGCCAGGGCGACTCCAGTTGCGCGGCCGTTGCGCACCAGGATGCGCTCGACAGGCGCTTCGCTACGGATGCTGCCGCCGCTCGCCTGGAGGGAGGCGGCAAGCGCTGCGGTAATCGCTCCCATGCCGCCGCGCGCAAATCCCCAGGCGCCCACCGTGCCGTCGATGCTGCCCATGTAATGATGCAGCAGCACGTAGGCACTTCCCGGCGAGCGCGGCCCGAGCGCCGTGCCGATGATCGAGCTTCCGGCCAGGTGTGCCTTGATGATGCCACTCTCGAAGTACTCATCCAGAAGATCCGCGCAGCTCATCGTCCAGAAGCGCAGGGTGTCGTACATCTGCATCTCGCCGAGCTGCTGGAAATGCCTGCCGAGATGCAGCAGCTCCATCAGATCGCGCGGCTTGAAGGATGTCGGATCGGGCGGCTCGCGCAGCAGCAGCGGCTTGATGAAGCGGCAGTGCCTCATCATGTCGCGCGCATAGCGGTCGTAGGCCTCCGCGTCGCGTTTGGAGTGTCTTGCGAACTCACGGCGCAACGCATCGTGATTGTCATAGATCGCAAGATGGCCGCCATCGCGCATCAGCGTGCAGCCGCCGTGGTAGGGAATGATCTGCAGGCCGAAGCGCGGCAGCTCCAGCGCCCGGATGATCTCGGTGCGCAGCAGGCTGCACACGTACGAGCAATTCGAATAGGTGAAGTTCTCGTAGAGCTGGCGGCTCACTGCCGCGCCCCCGATGTATGGATTGCGCTCCAGTACGAGTACGTCGAGGCCCGCGCGGGCCAGATAGCACGCGGCGACCAGGCCGTTGTGTCCTGCGCCCACGACGATGACATCGTGGCGTTTGCTCGAGGTAGTCACCATGCCCTGCCCGCCCCCCCGGCAGGCGCGATCACGCCGGCATCTTGCGTGTCGATCCCGCGGTGCGCAGGGTAGTGTCGATCGCAACCTCGAAGGCCGCAAGGGTTTCGGTCAGACACGACTCGTCATGGGCCGCGCTGATGAACCAGGGCTCGCGCGAATCCGGCTCGCACAGAATCCGCTCATCGTGCAGGACCCGGGCCGTGGCATCGTAGAAGGAGTAGTCGCTGCCCTTCCAGTCACGATAGTTGCGCGGCGGCTCGTGCGCAAAGTACAGCCCGCTCATGGACGGGTGGCCCACAAAGCTGTGCGCGATCCCCCTTGACTTGAGCGCCGTGCTCATGCCGGCGCGCAGCCGCGTCCCATACTGGGCGATCCGCTCGAGCGCGTCGGTCTCATCCAGAATTTCGAGAGTTTTCTCGGCGGCCGCGAGCGACACGGCATGGGCGGTGTAGGTGCCGCCATGGGCCACACCGCGCCCGATCTTTCTCATGATTTTCTCGCGCCCCGCCAGCACCGAGATCGGATAACCGTTTGCCAGTGCTTTGGCGAACGTGCACAGATCGGCCTGCACGCCGTACAGCTCCTGCACCCCTCCGCGGGCCACGCGGAAGCCGGTCTTCACTTCGTCGATGATCAGCACCACCCCATACTGGTCGCAGAGCGCGCGGGCGGCGCGCAGATACTCGGGGTCGGCGGCGATTCCGAGGCAGTTGCCCATGATGGGCTCGATGAGCAGGCAAGCGATGCGCCCAGCCCGGCGCCGGAAGACATCCTCCAGCTGGGTGGCATCGTTGGCCTGCACGAAATGGGCAAAGCTGCGCGTGCTGACCGGAATGCCCTCGCTGTAGGGCATCACCTGCGGATCGCCCACCTGGCTCCATTTGTCCATCGGGGTGTACCACATGGCGGCGTCGAACAAGCCGTGATAGCTGCCTTCGAGGATGATGTAGTCATCCCGGCCCGTGTACGCGCGCGCGAGCCGCAGCGCCGCCATGACGGCCTCCGTCCCGGAGTTTGAAAAGCGCACCAGCTCTGCCGCGGGCACCATCTTCGAGATCCGCTCGGCGACTGCCAGCTCCCGCTCAGTGGAGAGCGCAAACACGCCTCCCACCAGCATGCCCTCGCGTGCGGCCGCATCCACCCGTGGATCGGCATAGCCGAGGATCGCCGGCCCGTAGCCCATCCGATAGTCGATGTAGAGGTTGTCATCGAGGTCCACGACCCGGGCCCCACGCCCCTGCTTGATGTAGATGGTGCGATCCTCGCCCCAATAGCGGAAATTGGAGGCGACACCCAGCGGCAGGTGCTGGACGGCACGCCGGAAATGCTCGTGGCTCTTGGTCAGGGTCCGGGACATGGCGGCGCTCGATCGGGATGGGCTTGCGACACGGTACCATCGGGCACGGCATGCGTCTATATGAACATATAGTTTTTTGGGCTAGACTTGCATGACTATATAAATCCCTGCCGGAGCGCCCGTGATGATCCTGCCCGCCCCGCACACGCCCGAGCCGATTTCTTCCGAGCGCCCGCCCCACGCCCTGCCCGCCTGGGCGTACAGCCATCCGGAGATGACGCGGCTGGAATTCGAGCGGATCCTCAAGCCCAGCTGGCAGATCATCGGTCATGTCAGCTCGATTCCCCGTCCCGGTGACTACCTGACATTCGACTTCGGCCCGGAGAGCCTGGTGGCGATCCGCACTTCGCAGGGCGAGATCCGGGTGTTCCACAACGTCTGTCGCCATCGCGGGGCACGCATTCTGGAGGGGGTCGGCCAGTGTCCCGGGGCGATCACGTGTCCCTATCACGGCTGGTCGTATCGATTGACGGGCGAGCTGATCGGGATGCCCGTGCGCGAAAGTTTTCCCGGCCTGGAGCGCTCGCAGTACAGCCTGAAGCCGGTGCGCATGACGATTCTGTGCGGCTTCGTGTTTGCCTGCCTGGGCGGCGATCCGCCTGCGCTCGAGAGCATCTGGGGCCACTTCCTCGAGGACTTCGCGCCGCATCGGTTCGAGACGCTCGAGCCGCTAGGGCCTCTGTATCTGGAGCACTGGGATGTGGATTGGAAGATCGCCATGGACAACTACCTGGAGTCGTACCACGTGCCGATCGGACACCCGGGGTTGTTTCGGATGTTCACACCCGACTATGACGATCAGGCCAACCTGCCCGGTGTGGCACGCGGCATCAGCTGGTTGCGCGAGCGGCCTTCGAGCCGCTGGAGCGAGCGCATGTATCAGCAACTCATCGGCCAGGTCACCCGCGAGCTGCCGGAGCCGGATCGGCGGCGCTGGACGTTTTACAGCATGCTGCCCAATCTCGGCATCGATGTGTTTCCCGACCAGATGGATTTCTTCCAGGTCCTGCCCCGTGGTCCCGGCAAGTGCACCATTCGTGGAGGCTCTTTCGCACGCCCCGACAGCCGGCGCGAGATGAAAGTGGTGCGCTACCTGTCAGCGCGGATCAATCGCCAGGTCCAGCGCGAGGACGAGTTCCTGTGCGGGCGCGTGCAGCGGGGGCTCGCCTCGAGCAGCTACGAGCCCGGCCCACTCTCGAAGCTCGAAGGCTGCATGCTCGAGTTCCATGACCTGCTGCGCGAGCGAATCCCGGAGGTGCGCCTGCCGAGCCCGCCGGCACGTTTCGCCTGAGTGGCTGGCGCGCGCTCGCCCGGGGCGCAGCCGGAGCCGGTATCAACTTGTGGTCAACTATTTGGTCCGGGTGGCCGTCTCGAGACCGGGCAGAAGGGAGGCAATGCTGCGCCGGAAGTCCGCGAGTGCCGGACCCGGGGCCACCGCCTCGTCGCTTTCTGCCGCGCCCGCAAGGATTGCCGCCTGCATGGATTCGGCGACCTCGATTTCTGCGCGCAACCGCCCCGCCAATTTGGCCGATCGCATCGGAGCCGCCGCCTGTTTGCCTTTGCCAGCCGCTGCGCGCACATACTCCAGGCGTCGCAGCCGGCATTGGCCTGCGGCGACCGGCAGCACCTGGAGCAGCGTCGCGGCGGCGGATCGCAGCTCGAGCAGATGATTGGGCGCCAGAAACACACGTTGCACGCCTTTGGCCGGAGGTTGGTACTCGAGCCACTGCTCGACCAGCAGCTTCCAGTCTGCGGCCACATCGATCTCCTGCGCCGCCGAGGGCTGAAAGCCCCGCAGGGAGTTCCACTCAACACCGGGAGGCGCCGAGGCGGCCCCGAAGGCGCGTATCAGCAGGCATCCGCCCGGCGCCGCGAGCTGCAAGGCTGTCAGGTCGCCGCGCGTGCTGCCTGCGAGGAACTTCCCGTCAAGCCCGTAGCGCAGGTCATGAATGTCACAGCGGATCTCGGAGTTGAGATGGCCGCGCGCGCCGGCGAGAAGAGCGTGCGGCCGCTTGCGGCAACTGTTGCGGAACGCACGAATCTCGCCATCACTGCCGCGCACGAGAACGGCGCGCTCACCCGTGAAGTCGAGTGTCAGGTAATCACCCGCCCGGGCGAGCTCGCTCTCATGACCTGCGAGCTGCCAGGAAGGCCGGAACAGCCTCTCGCGCTCGATGTTCAGAAGCATGGGATCGGCATACACCCACGGCGGATTGCGGGTTGCCGATTGGGCCGTGGAGGCCGCCCCGCCGAACTGGCGGGGGAAGATCGATCGCAGATATGCGAGCGAGCGCGCCTTCGCAGCGGCGCGGTCGATCTGCTCTTCATTCGTGAACGCGATGCTTTGCCAGAGCACCTCGAGGACGCCGATCAGCCCCAGCGCCACCGCATCGGGATCCAGGTGTACATCCCCGCTCTGAACGACCAGCCGCTCGATGAGCTCGCGCACCAGGGCGGCGAAGTCATCATCCTTCTTGCCGCAGATCTCGTAGTACTCCTGACGCGAGCTGGCCTCGCCCCAGAACGAGTACCACACCGAGACCTTCCGGGGGCTGGCGAGATCCGGGTCGAGATACAGCTCGACGAGCTGCTCGAGCGCGCGAACCGGCGTCTCCTTCAGCCGCGCCACCGGCTGCATGACCCGCTCCTCGAATTCCGCGGCCAGGTAAGCCAGTGAGGCCACCAGCATTGCATCCTTGGAATCGAAGTAGAACCGCACGATCCCCGGGGACATGTCCGCCAAGGCCACGACTTTCTCGACTGTCGTGCGCGATGGGCCGTGAATGTGCAGGGCCGAGATGCACGCATCGATCAGCCGTTGACGCTGACGGGCCCGCGAGGCGCGCTCGGGGACGGGAGAGGGCCCGCTGTTGGAGTTTCCGCGACTGGGCAAGATGGTGGGCCTCTGGCGAGCCCGGCGGTGCGGACCGGGCAAAACTTGTACACGCCTGGGAGTTTATCGCGCAGAATAGCCGACAGACACCCTGCACGCACCGAACATGCGATTGATCGAGCGCCCGGGCCGCTGGCTCATCATCCTGCCCCCGCTGCTATTCCTGATCGTCTTCTTTCTCATCCCGTTTGCCTTCGCCTTCAAGATCAGCCTGGCCGAGACCGCCCCGCGCGTTCCACCGTTCACGGACATCCTGACGCACACGGCAGACCATCATTGGCATCTGTCGATCAGCCTCGGCAACTACCGTTATCTGCTCACCGATGAGGTGTATGGGTACGCGTACCTGTACTCGTTGCGGACCGCCTTCTTCTCCACCCTCATCTGCCTGGCGCTGGGCTACCCAATGGCCTATGCGATCTCGCGGGCTTCGAAATCGACCCAGAGCATCCTGCTGCTGATCATCATATTGCCCTTCTGGACGTCCTTTCTTTTGCGCGTGTATGCGCTCGAGGGCATCATCCGGGACAACGGCATCATCAACATCCTGCTGCTGCGCTGGGGAATCATCTCCCATCCCATCCAGATCATGCGCACGAGCCTGGCGGTCTATCTGGGTATCATTTACTCCTACCTGCCCTTCATGGTGCTGCCGTTGTTTGCCACGCTCGAGAAACTCGACGGCACGCTGCTCGAGGCCGCGGCGGATCTCGGCAGTCCCCCCTGGCGCGCGTTCCTCGATGTCACTTTGCCGCAATCCCTGCCGGGAGTCATTGCGGGCTCCATGCTCGTGTTCATCCCGGCGGTCGGCGAGTTCGTGATCCCGTCGCTGCTCGGAGGTCCCGATAATCTGATGATCGGGCGCGTGCTGTGGGATGAGTTTTTCGGCAACCATGACTGGCCGGTTGCCTCGGCGGTCGCGATTGCGTTTCTGTTCCTGCTCGCCGGACCGATCGCGCTCTACCAGTATTACCACGTGAAGCAGCTCGAGGCCTGAAGGCGATGGAGCGGCGCTTTTCCCCGGTACTGTTCTGCGCGCTGAGTTTCGGCATCGCGGTGCTGTACATCCCCATCCTGGTACTGATCGCGTATTCGTTCAACGCCTCGCCCCTGGTCAGTCTTTGGGGCGGCTTCACCACCGAGTGGTACACGAAGCTGATTCACAACCGGCAAGTGCTCGAGGCGGCCCTCCTGTCTCTCGAGGTCGCCGTCTGCGCATCGACCGTGGCCGTCATGCTCGGAACCCTGGCCGCCATCTCCCTGGTGCGCTTCACCCGTTTCCCCGGACGACTGCTGCTGACGGGAATGGTGAACGCACCGCTCGTCATGCCCGAGGTCATCACAGGCATCACTCAACTGCTGCTGTTCGTCTCGATGCTGCAGATGCTTTCCTGGCCGCACCGGGGATTCACGACGATCGTCATCGCGCATGTGGCCTTCTGCAGTGCATACGTCACGGTCACCGTGCAATCGCGGCTGCAGACCGCAGACCGCTCCCTCGAGGAAGCGGCCATGGACCTCGGATCGAGCCCGGCCCGGGCGTTCCTCGAGATCACTCTGCCGATCATTGCACCGGCGCTGATCTCGAGCTGGCTGCTGAGCTTCACGTTATCACTCGACGATCTCGTGATCTCGAGCTTCGTGTCCGGCCCCGGCGCCAGCACGCTGCCGATGGTCATCTACTCGAAAGTGAAGCTCGGGGTGAGCCCCGATGTGAACGCGCTCGCGAGCCTGATCATCTGCCTGGTCGGCGGATGCGTGATCGGGGCCGGCATTCTCATGCGCCGCGCCGAGCGCCAGCGCCTGCTGGAGGTCCAGCAAGCCGAGCGGGGCTAGTCAGCCGGGCGCTACGGCTCGACTTTCGTGTAACGCGGATCGTGTGCGCGGCGGCTGAAGATACGCTGTAGGTAGGGCTCGAAAAATTCCAACGGCTTGCTCGGATAGTCGGGATCGAAGGAGGATTGATCCCAGCGATGACAGAACTGCAGACAGGCATCAAACCACTTGTGGCCCCTCAGGCGCTCGCGCATGTGACGATCGCCTCCGGTGTGGTGAACGTAATAATAGGTCTGAACCAGCCCGTGCTGCTCCACTATCCAGGTGACCTCCGGCCGGACATAGGGCCGGAGAATCCCCGCGGCGATCTCCGAATGGTTGAAAGGCGCCAGCTCGTCGCCGACATCGTGCACGAGTGCTGCGACGATCAGCTCTTCATCGGCTCCGTCGTTGAGTGCGCGGGTGGCCGCTTGCAGTGAGTGGCCCAACCTGCTGACCGGATAACCGGCGAGGGAGTGATTGAGCTTGCGCACGGCCTCGAGCACGCGTCCCGGCAGACCGGCGGCATAGGCTTTCTCCGATTCCTCCAGAAGCAGATAGTCTTCGCGCGTGCCGTCCTCCATGCGGCGAAAGCTGACGATGCGCGGCTGCGTGCTCATGCCGTCCTCCCGCTGGCCACCCGACGGCGCAGAACGCGATACTGGCTGCGCGGTCCATCGATGTCGATGTAACAGCCTTGCAGATGCCGCAGGCCCTCGGCGGGGTCGAAGCGGGTCCGCCCATGCAGCAGCCGGCGATTGTCCATCATGAGCAGATCGCCGGAATTGAGCAGGAAGCGGATCTCGAAACGCGGCGAGCGCAGCAGCTGATCGAGCGCGCGGCGCGAGCTGAAGAATGCCGCGAGCTCCTGCGGGGATTGCAGCGGCACGTAGTCCAGACGCGGGCTGAAGTTGATCGACTGCAGGCGTCCAACGCCGTCCGCTTCGATCAGCGGGGCGCTGGCGATGAACTCCGAGCTCGCATCGCGGAATCGAAAGCGCACCGGCGTACGGACCAGCCGGTCGAAGGCCGAGCGATCGTGCTCACGCAGGAATTGTGCGGCGGCGAACCCGTCCACCAGCGTGGAGAGGCCACCCGAGGTCTCGTTGATCAGGCAGTGCAGCAGCTGCACGCCGGGTACCGGTGAGCGGTACGGGTTATCGGTGTGCGGATCGAGTGCGATGCTCGTGTAGGCGAGGTCGATGGCATCCGGGGTCGAGCGCACATCGAAGCAGGGACCGAAGTTCGTATCCCGTACGTAACCGAAGCGGGACGCTACACGCAGGACCATCTCCGGCTGCGTGGGCACGCCGGTGAAGATGATGAACCCGAGCTCGAGGAAGTGCTCGAGCCAGCCCAATCGCACCTCCTCTGCCGGCGAGTCCTCCCAGGGCACGCGCGGGAGCGGTTCCAGAGAGCCATCCCACAGCCGCATCACCGGGCAGTCGTGGTCGCCCGGGGGGAGTGCTGCTTCGGCAAGGATCTCGCGGCCGATGAAGTCGGCCTCGTGACCATCGCTGAAGCGGACGCGGTAGCGATCCGGCTCGACTTCGGCGACCGAGGTGAGCGCGAGCTGCGGATCCCAGTCGGAGGGGTCCTGCCAGCGCTGCCCCGTATGCAGATCGATGGTCTTGGCGTCCCGGCATCGCTCCCGCAGCCACAACGGATGGATGGCGAAGCGCGGGCCACCGGTGAGCTCGATACTCAGCTCGGTCGGTGAGGTGATCTGCAGGCCTGACATGCTCATTTCTCCTGGCACAGGATTCGCCCGACGCTGCGGACTTACCTTGCCGTCTTGATACGCGTCCATGTGCGGGTGCGAAGCCTCTCGAGTGCCGGTGAGACCTCCGCCGAGTGATACAGCCGCGCCTGCATCTCGGGAGTCGGATAGACGGCGGGGTCGTTCAGGATCTCGGGATCGACGTACGGGCGCGAAGCGAGGTTGTCATTCGCATAATGAATGTCGTTGGTGATCTGCGCAATGACGCGCGGCTCGAGGATATAGTTCAGGAACTCATACGCCGCGTTCGGATGCGGAGCGCCGGCCGGAATCAGCAGCGCATCGAACGAGCCGTTGGCGCCCTCCCGCGGAACCGTGAAGGCGAGATGCACATCGGCACCGGCGGCGCGCGCCCTGGCTCGGATGGTCGCATAGTCACCCGACCAGGACATCGAGATGCAAAATTCCTGATCGGCCAGGCCATTCATGTACTCGGTGGAGTCGAACGTCCGCACGTAAGGTCGGACTGCCAGAATGAGCTGCTCGGCGCGCTTGTAGTCTTGCGGCCGCGTCGTGTTGGGGTCCAGGTGAAGATAGTTGAGCGCAAGTTGCAGTACGTCCTCGGCAGAGTCGAGGAAGGTGACCCCGCAGTCGGCGAAATGCGCGATCACCTGCGGCTTGAACAACATGTCGAGGCTGTCGAGCGGCGCATCGGGCATGCGCGCTCGGACCAGGTCCACGTTGTACGCAAATCCATTGACGTGGCGCAGATAGGGCACCGCGTGGCGATTGCCGGGATCGGCCGCGGCTTCCTCGGTGAGCACCTGCGGATCGAGGTTCTTCCAGTTCGGCAGGCGCTTGCGGTCGAGCGCCTGGTAGATCCCGGCCTTGATCTGGCGGCTGAAATAGTCGGTGGAGGTGCTCACGATGTCGTAGCCCGAGTCCCCGGCCATCATTTTGGCCTCGAGCGTCTCATCGGAGTCGTACGTGTCGTAGACGACCTGGATGCCAGTGCGGCGCTCGAAAGCCGTGATGGTGTCCCGGCCGATGTAATCGGCCCAGTTATAGATGTTCAGCACCTTCTCTTCGGCAGGAGTGCCCGAGTGCGGGTCGTGGCCGCAGCCGCCCAGAGCGCACACTGCAGCCAAAATTCCGCACGCCGCTCGCGCCCTCATCGATCTCGCCGCCGCCATCTCCGGCAGCTCCCGCTGTCCGCCCCAGTTATTATTGACGCCATAATAAGAACGGCGCAAGTGCGTACAGGCAGGAGCTCAACGTTGGCGGCGCTCCCAGTCGGGTGCGACGTAGAAAGGTGCGTCCTCACGCGGCAGCAGGGGTCTGTCCAGGATGTGATCCGCGGCCTTCTCGGCCAGCATGATGGTCGGTGCGTTGAGGTTGCCTGTGGTGATACTGGGCATCACCGAGGAATCCACCACCCGCAGTCCCTCCAGGCCTCGAACCGCGAGATGCCTGTCCACTACCGCCATCGGATCGGTGTCTGCGCCCATCTTGCACGTACACGAGGGGTGATAGGCGCTCTCGACATGCTCGCGCACGAAAGCATCGATCTGCTCATCGGTCTGCACGCCCGCGCCGGGTTGGATCTCACGGGCGCGAAATCGGTCGAAGGCACTCTGCGCGAATATCTCACGGGTCAGACGCACGCAGGCGTGCATCTCGGTCCAGTCATCCGGATGCGACATGTAGTTGAAGAAGACCTTCGGCTTGTCCTCAGCGTTGGCCGTCGCGAGCCGCACCCAGCCTCTGCTCTTGGAGCGCATGGGCCCCACATGAGCCTGAAAACCGTGCTCGCGTGCAAGCGAGGAGCCGTCGTAGCTCACCGCCATGGGGAGGAAATGGAACTGGATGTCCGGGAAGCGGATTCCCGCACGGCTGCGAATGAACCCGCCCGTCTCGAAATGATTGGTGGCGCCGAGGCCATCGTGCAGCAGCAGCCAGCGCGCGCCAATCAGTGCCCGACCCCAGGCGTTCTGATACTTGTAGAGCGTGATCGGCTCGCGACAGGCGACCTGGAAATAGAACTCGAGGTGATCCTGCAGGTTCTCACCCACCCCCGGCAGCTCGTGCACCACGGGGATATTCAGTGCCCGGAGCTCCGGTGCGGGACCGACGCCTGAGAGCTTCAGCAGCTGTGGGGAGTTGATCGCCCCTGAGCTCACGATCACTTCGCGGCTCGCGCGGGCCACGTGTTCTGTGCCGCCCCGAAGGTAGCTGACTCCCACCGCCCGGCGTCCCTCGAAGAGAATACGCGTGACGAGCGCGTGCGCCTGCACCGACACATTGCTCCTGCGCATGGCGGGCCGCAGATAGGCCCGAGCGGCACTGCAGCGCCTGCCGCCCCCCACGGTCATATCCATGGCCCCGAATCCTTCCTGCTGGAAGCCATTCATGTCGGCGGTCAGGGGATAGCCCGCCTGTCGCCCGGCCTCGAGCCATGCCGCGTTCAGGGGGTTCGCCAAAGTGCCGCGCGAGGTGTGCAGCTTCCCGGAGCCGCCTCGATAGAGATCCTCGCCGGCGGCACGCTTCTCGGCACGCCGGAAGTAAGGCAACACGTCCCGATAGCCCCAGCCGCGCGCCCCGCCCGCCTCCCACTGCTCGAAGTCCAGAGGATTGCCGCGTACATAGACCAGTCCATTGATCGATGAGGAACCGCCGAGCACCTTTCCGCGCGGGGTGTGCAGTCGCCGTCCCCCGAGTTGCGGCTCCGGCTCGGTGTGATAGAACCAGTTGTACCGCGGCATGTTCATGGGAATCGACAGCGCGGAGGGCATCTGGATGAAGATCGAGCGATCCGAGCCGCCCGCTTCCAGCACCAGAACCTTGCTGCTGCCGTCCGCGCTGAGCCGGTCCGCCAGCACGCAGCCGGCCGAGCCCGCCCCGACGATCACGTAATCGAATGTGGATTGCGGCAACTGCGCAGCCCGTCAGTAGGGGGACTCGATGCCGGTCAGGGCGACGTAGACGCTCTTGAGCTGCGTGTAGTGCTCGATGGCCGCGCGACCGTTCTCGCGCCCGAGACCCGACATTTTCATCCCGCCGAACGGCAGCTCGATGGGCGTGATGTTGTAGTGATTGATCCAGCAGGTGCCGGCCTGCAGCCGTGCAATCACCCGGTGCGCGCGGGTCAGATCGCTGGTGAAGACCCCGGCAGACAAGCCATACTCGGTGGCGTTCGCCCGCTCGATAACCTCGTCTTCCTCAGTGAAGCCGAGGACCGTCATGACCGGCCCGAAGA
>Ga0070741_10013324_pt1 | contig 14571 bp, 10 predicted proteins | sample Coa_R1_4_FD_66440 | JGI IMG/M metagenome (GOLD analysis project Ga0070741, IMG submission 66440) | Surface soil microbial communities from Centralia Pennsylvania, which are recovering from an underground coalmine fire - Coalmine... | ecosystem: Environmental > Terrestrial > Soil > Unclassified ...
GCGGTAGCCGCGGATCTGCACGTCGCGCTCTTCGATGATGTTGAGCAGGCCGACCTGGATGCGCTCGGCGAGGTCGGGCAGCTCGTTGATGGCGAAGATGCCACGGTTGGTGCGCGGCACCAGACCGTAGTGGATGGTCAGCTCGTCGCTGAGGTAGCGCCCCTCGGCGACCTTCACCGGGTCGACCTCGCCGATGAGGTCGGCGATGCTGGTGTCGGGGGTGGCCAGCTTCTCGCTGTAGCGGGTGTCGCGGTGCAGCCAGGCGATCGGCGCCGCGTCGCCCTTCTCGGCGACCAGCTCGCGGCAGCGCCGGCAGATGGGGTTGTAGGGGTCGTCGTTGATCTCGCAGCCGGCCAGCGCGGGGATCTGCTCGTCGAGCAGGGAGATGAGCGCGCGCACCAGCCGCGACTTGGCCTGGCCGCGCTCACCGAGGAGCACGATGTCCTGCCCCGCGAGGATGGCGTTCTCCAGCTGCGGGATCACCGTCTCCTCGTAGCCGCGGATCTCGGGGAACAGCGGCTCGCCCGCGCTCAGCTTGCGGATCAGGTTGCGACGCAGCTCCGCCTTGACGGAGTCGACCCGGTATTCGGACTGGCGGAGGTCGCCGACGGTCGCCGGTAGGGTTGCCATGGGAGCGTCAGCGTACACCCGCAGGGTGCCGTGCGAGCCGTGCCTGCCGGGCGGACCCGGCGCAGGTCACTGCGGCGGGACGCAGACCGTCTGCGCGGGGAGGATTGCCTGGCCGAGGACCACGATCGGATCCGTGGCGACGCAGGGGCCGGCGGTGGCAGGTCCGTGGGTCCCGCCGCCCAGCATGAGGGCGGCGCCGGCGGCAGAGGTGGCCAGGACGGCGGCGGCGAGGGGGATCCTTCTTCTCATATAGGAAATGACGGATGCGAGGCCCCGAACCAGCGCCGGCCCGGCCAGCTGAATCGACGTCAGCAGCTCCTGTCAGGGAAGCAGTTGCAGGCTCTCGCAGTGGCGCGGCCGGACGGCACCGAAGTGGCGGCGGTCGAGGGTGATCACCGTCGGGGTGTCGAGACGCTCGGCCAGAGCGATGACGCTGGCATCGGTGCCCCGGAGCGGGAAGTCGGAGTACTGCTCGACAAGGTCGCCGATGCGTGCCCAGTCGTCGGGATGCGGCGCCTGGACGTCGAATCCGGCCAGACCGCGCAGCAGCTGGGCCTCTGCGACAGCACCAAGTCGCTTGCCGACGAGGTACGACACCTCGGCCACCACCATCGCCGGGATCACCAGGTCGAGATCGCCGCGGGCGAGGACCTCGACGCACTGGTCGTGCCCGGCCTGGCTGCGGTCGGCTGCGGCGAACAACGGGCCGCTGTCAACGACGCAGATCACCTTCCCACTCCTCGTGAAGGATCTCCTCCATGCGCTGCGCGATGTCCGGATCACCGCTGCTGCCGAGGTTCGCGAAGGGCAGCTCCCGGCGCCGGAAGCCGAGCCCGAGGTGGGCCACGAGGGCGACCCGAATCACCTCCGACGTCGATGTGTCGCGACGCTTCGCCTCGCGCGTCACCGCCCGGGCCAGGTCGTCGGGCACAGCTATGGTTATGCGCTTCATATCAGCATGCTGGCACATCGACATGCAATCAGCATATGGGTCCACGTGTGGCCCGTCTTGGAAGCACTGCCAGAAGGATTATCTCGCGTACTGACACGATAAAACGCGTCGGGGCGCCCAGGGCGAAAGGCCCTGCTCTCCTTCCACCACCACGGGCCGGACGAGGTCGCCTGAGGCAGGTCAGGCGATGACCGCCTCCTCCGCCGCCTCCAGACGCCGCAGCCGCCGCGCCGCTCGCATGCGGTCGACGAGGCGTGCGGCGATCTCCGGGTCCTGGCCGAAGTGGAGCTGCACGAAGGAGGCCACCAGCCCCGGGTCGGTCCAGCCCTCGCAGCCGAGGGGCTCGCCGTCGCAGTCGTGCATCGAGTAGGCGGCGCGATAGCGGTCGGTGCCGCTGAGCAGCGACGAGAAGTGGAACTCGTGGCCGCGCAGGCGGGTGCCGGCGGGCCCGAGCAGGCAGTCGCTCATCAGGCGGACGTCGCGGTAGCCCATGCGCGGCGTGTCCTCCAAGGCGACGTCGACCGGGATCACGCCCGCCATCCGGTGCACCACGCCGTCACCGGTGCGCAGGGTGTCCGCCATCAGCAGGACCCCGCCGCACTCGGCGTAGATGGGCACGCCCTGCTGCCGGGCGCGCACCACCGACTCCAGCATCGGGCGATTTGCGGCCAGGAGTGGCACGAACATCTCGGAGAAGCCGCCGCCGAAGTAGAGCCCGTCGACGTCGCGCGGCACCGAGCGCTCCTCGAGCGGCGAGAAGGGCACGATCTCGCAGCCCGCGTCCTCGAGCAGCTCCAGGTTCTCCGGGTAGTAGAAGCAGAAGGCGTCGTCGAACGCGACGCCGAGGCGCACTCGCCCGCGCACCGGCACCACCGGGCGCGGCGCGGGCGCCAGCGGCTGGGCGGCGGCCATCAGGCGCTCGATGAGGTCGAGGTCGCAGTGGCGCTCGACCGCGCCGGCGAGCTGCTCCAGGGCGACGTCGACGTGCGGGTTCTCGGTGAGCGGCACCAATCCCATGCGCAGCTCGGGGATGCGCGCCGACTCCATGCGCGGGATGGCCCCGAGCACGGGCAGCGTGGCCAGCGTCCAGACGGCGTCCTCGACGAGGCGGCGGTGGTAGTCGCTGGGCACCTCGTTGAGGATCACGCCGATCAACCGCAGCTTGGGGTCGAGCTGGCGCACACCCAGCGCCACCGCGGCGGCGGTCTCACCCATGGCGGTGACGTCGAGGACCAGGACGACAGGCGAATCGGCGAGCCGGGCCACCTCGGCGGTGCTGCCCGGGAAGGGATAGGCCCCGGTGGCGCGCGCCTCGTCGGGCGAGAGGCCGTGCCCGTCGAACACGCCCATCACGCCCTCGATGACGGCGGCGTCGGCGCCGGTCGAGCCCTGGGCCAGGGCGCGGCGCAGGCCGGTCGCGCCCAGCATCCACGCGTCGAGGTTGCGGCAGGGCCGGCGCGACGCGTGGGAGAGGTAGGCGCTGTCGATGAGGTCGGGACCGACCTTGAAGGTCTGGACCACCCGGCCTCGCCGGGCCAGCGCGGCGACCAACCCGAGGGCGACGGTCGTCTTGCCCGCGCCGGAGTGCGCTCCCGCCACCACCAGACGTGGGATGCGGACCTCGTCGAACATGAGCATCTCTCCGCGCCTGCCCCCCTTTTCCGACAGCTTGCGACGGGCGCCAGAGCGACGTGACGGTGTGTCGACGCGGTGGAGGTGCGGATCAGCGCTCGGTCTGGTCGGAGACCGACGCTATCACCGGTTTGGCGCCGTGTAAAGGAGGCGGCAAACCCGTTGAGCGTCAGGCGGTGGCGGCCACCGCCACGGGCGTCTCGGCCACCGCGATCGGCTCGGCGGCGGCCGCGGGACGGAGGTCGCGCAGCCGCATCCTCACCCGCTCGCGGCCATCCCACTCGTCGAGCTCGAGGCCGAAGCAGCAGTCGATGCGCCGCCCACGGGGCAGGTGTCGCTCGACGCCCGGCTTGTTGAAGGCGATCGCCTCGGCCAGCCCGCCGGCCTCGTCGCGCAGCAGCACGCGGAGGTGCTGGCGGGTGGCGCCGAAGCTCGACGCGGCCAGGACGGTGCAGTCGCGCATCGCCAGCAGCGCCTCGTGGTTGCCCTGGCCGCAGGGCTCCAGGGCGTCGAGCTCGCGGCAGAGCTCGGGCACCAGCTCGCCGGCGGTGACCACGGCGTCGACGCGGAAGACGCGCTCCGGAGGCGCCTCGCCCACCTGCGCGGCCACGGCCGGGAGCAGGAGGGCGGCGAACTCCTCGAACCGGGCGGGGTCGAGGCTGAAGCCGGCGGCGAGCGCGTGGCCGCCGTAGCGGAGCAGCGCGGGGGCGGCGGCGTCGAGCGCCTTGACCACGTGCACGCCGCGGATCGAGCGCGCCGAGCCCTTCGCCTCCTCGGCGTCGAGGCAGGCGACGAAGCTCGGGCGGGCGTACTTCTCGGTGATCCGTCCGGCCACCAGGCCGACGATGCCCATCGGCCAGCCGGGGTCGCCCAGGACGATGGCGGGCAGGTCGTCGGGCAGCTCCGCGATGCGCTCCTCGGCCTGCGCCAGGGCGACGGCGACGGCCTCGCGGCGGACCTGGTTCTGCGCCTCCAGCTGGGCGGCGATCTGCTCGGCGTCGCCCTCGTCCTCGGCGAGGCAGAGACGCAGCGCCAGCTCGGCGTCCTCCATGCGGCCGGCGGCGTTGATGCGGGGCGCCAGGCCGAAGGCGATGTCGGAGGCGCGCAGCGCCGCGGAACGGATCCCGGCGGCGGCGCAGAGGGCGCGGATGCCGGGCGACGGGTCGCGGGAGAGCTGGGCCAGCCCGCGGGCGACGATGAGGCGGTTCTCGCCGCGCAGCGGCATCATGTCGGCCACCGTGCCGAGCGCGGCCAGGCCGAGACCCTGCGCCGCCGAGCCCTCGGGGACGACACCCTCCATCTCCAGCGCCTGGAGCAGCTTCCAGGCCACCCCGGCGCCCGCGAGCGCGTCGAAGGGATAGGTGTCGCCGGGCTGCTTGGGGTTGATCAGGGCGTCGGCGGGCGCCAGCCGGGGGGCGCTGCCCTCGGGGGCGAGCGGGAGGTGGTGGTCGGTGATGACCAGCCGCATCCCCTGGGGACGGCCCTGCACCACCTCGACGCTGCTGGTGCCGCAGTCGACGGTGACGGCGAGCTGGACGCCGAGGCGGCCCAGCTCCTCCAGGGCGGCGGCATGGAGGCCGTAGCCCTCGGTCATCCGGTTGGGGATGTAGGGCTGGACGACCGCTCCCGCCGCCCGCAGGGCGAGGGTGAGCATGGCGCAGGCGGTGACCCCGTCGGCGTCGTAGTCGCCGTAGACGGCGATGCGCTGCCGCTCGCGCACGGCCACGCCGAGGGCGATCACCGCCTCGGGCATGCCGGTGAGCAGGAATGGGTCGGGATGGCCGGCGGTGCCGGTGTCGAGCAGCTCGCGGGCGGCGGCGCCGTCGTACCCCCGCGCGGCCAGCACGCGGCCCAGCACGGCGGGATGGCCGGGCAGGGCGGCGGCCTCGGCGACCTCCCAGCGGCGCGGCGCCGGCTTCATCCGCGGCACGGGCGCGAGCGCAGCCGGGAAGCGAGAGGAGCAGGGGAGGGAACGGATGCTCGCACGGACGTTCGACAGTTTAAGCGCTGGAGCCGCGCGAGTGGGACACTTCGCCCATGGGGCAGGACATGCAGACCGCCACCATGGCCCAGCGCGCCGAACGGCGCAATCTGGAGACACGAACGCGCCGCGACGCCATCGCCGCCTGGTGCGGCGTGCACCCGCGCGAGCTGGCCGGGCTGAGCGACGCCGTGGTGGAGGCGATCTCCGACCGCATCGACACCGACGGCCTCTTCGGGCAGATCGCCGAGCTGCGCTCCACCGCCCAGCGCTGGGAGGTGCTCGCCCGCACCGACGCGCTCACCGGCCTGGCCAACCGCCGCGCCGCCGAGGAGCGCCTGCAGCAGGAGACCGAGCGCGCATCGCGCTACGACCGCCCGCTCTCGCTGCTCATCGCCGACGTCGACGGGCTCAAGAAGGTCAACGACCTGCACGGCCATCCCGCCGGCGACGCGGTGCTCCGCGAGGTCGCCGCCCGGCTCGCCCGGGTGGTCCGGGCCAGCGACCTGCTGGCCCGCTGGGGCGGCGACGAGTTCGTCGTGATCTGCCCCGAGACCGACGGCGACGCGGCCGCCCAGGTCGCCGGCAAGCTGGTGCGCGAGGCGCGGGGACCGGTCGACACCGGCGACGGGACGGTCGCCTGCGGCCTCTCGGTCGGCTTCGCCACGGCGACGGCGGCGATCGACCCGCGGCGCCTGATCCTGGCGGCCGACCAGGCGCTCTACCGCAGCAAGCAGTCGGGACGGGGACGGGCCAGCGGCGCGGTCTAGGCGGTTGCGGCCTGCTGTGGCAGCAACTGGCGGAGCACGAAGGGCAGCACCCCGCCGTGGCGGTAGTAGCTGACGTCGGTGTCGCTGTCGAGCCGGGCGATTGCGGTGAACCGCTTCTCGCCGCCCTCGCCGTGCGCCGTGACGGTGATCTCCTTGCCCGGCCGCAGGTCGGTGCTGACGCCCTCGACGCTGTAGGTCTCGCGGCCGGTGAGGCCGAGGGACTGCGCGGAATCGCCGGGCCTGAACTGCAGCGGCAGCACGCCCATGCCCACCAGGTTGCTGCGGTGGATGCGCTCGTAGGACTCGGCGATCACGGCGCGAACGCCGAGCAGCTTGGTGCCCTTGGCGGCCCAGTCGCGTGACGACCCCGAGCCGTACTCCTTGCCGGCGATGACCAGCAGCGGGGTGCCCTCCTCCTGGTAGCGCGTCGCCGCGTCGAAGATTGACACCACCTCGCCGCTCGGGATGTGCTCGGTGTAGCCGCCCTCCTTCCCCTGGGCCAGCGCGTTGCGCAGCCGGATGTTGGCGAAGGTGCCGCGCACCATCACCTCGTGGTTGCCGCGGCGGGCGCCGTAGGTGTTGAAGTCGCGCGGGTCGACGCCGTGCTCGCGCAGGTAGTCGGCGGCGGGGCTGGTCCTGGCGATGTTGCCGGCGGGAGAGATGTGGTCGGTGGTGATGGAGTCGCCGAGCAGCGCCAGCACGCGCGCGTCGCGGACGTCCTGGGGCGCGGGTGGCTCGGGTTCGAGGTCCTCGAAGAACGGCGGCTCCCGCACGTAGGTGGACTCCGCGTCCCATTCGAACATGGCGCCGGTGGGTGCGGGGAGCCGCTGCCAGTGCTCGTCGCCGTCGAAGATGCGGCCGTACTCGCGGGAGAAGAGGTCGCTGGAGAGCGCGGCGCCGAGCGCCTGGTTGACCTCCTCGCTGCTCGGCCAGATGTCGCGCAGGAACACCGGCCGGCCGTCGCTGCCGCGGCCGATGGGCTCCCTGGTGAGGTCGACGTGCACGGTGCCGGCCAGCGCATAGGCCACCACCAGCGGCGGCGAGGCCAGGTAGGCCGCCTTCACCTGGGGGTGGATGCGGCCCTCGAAGTTGCGGTTGCCGCTGAGCACGGCGACGACGGCGAGGTCGTCCTCGGTGACCTTCTCCGCCACCGCGTCGGGCAGCGGGCCGCTGTTGCCGATGCAGGTGGTGCAGCCGTAGCCGACCAGGTTGAAGCGCAGCTTCTCCAGCTCGGTGAGCAGGCCGGCGCGGTCGAGGTAGTCGGTGACGACGCGGGAGCCGGGCGCCAGCGACGTCTTGACGTATTCGGGCACGCGCAACCCTCGTGCGGCGGCGTTGCGCGCCAGCAGGCCCGCACCGACCATGACCGACGGGTTGCTGGTGTTGGTGCAGCTGGTGATGGCCGCGATGACCACGGACCCGTCCCGCAGCGACGGCTCGCCGGTGCCGCCGCCCTGCGCGTGGTCGGAGGGTGCGGGGTTGCCGGCGGTGTCAGCCGGGTTGCCGCCCTCGGTCTCGAGGCGCTCGACCTCGTCCTCCAGCTCGCCGTTGGTCTTCGGCGCGAAGACGTCGCAGAACGACCGCCAGACCTGGGGCAGCGCCACCCGGTCCTGCGGGCGGCGCGGTCCCGCCATGCTCGGCTCGACCGACGCCAGGTCCAGCTCCAGCATCTCGCTGAACACCGGGGGCTCGTCGCCGTCCTCGCGGAACATCGCCTGCTCGCGGTTGTAGCGCTCCACCAGGGATACCAGCTCCGCGGGGCGCCCGCTGTCGCGCAGGTACTGCAGGGTGTTGGCGTCGACGGGGAAGAGCGCCGCGGTGGCGCCGTACTCGGGAGACATGTTCGACAGGGTGGCCCGGTCGGCGGCGCTCAGGGCACTGAGGCCGTCGCCGCAGAACTCGACGAACTTGCCGACAACTCCGTGGCGGCGGAGCATCTCGGTGAGGGTCAGCACCAGGTCCGTGGCGGTTGCGCCGGGGCGCAATGCTCCGTGGAAGCGCACACCGACGACGATGGGGGTGAGCAGGAAGAGCGGCTGCCCCAGCAGACAGGCCTCGGCCTCGATGCCGCCGACGCCCCAGCCCAGCACGCCGATGCCGTTGACCATGGTGGTGTGCGAGTCGGTGCCCACCAGGGTGTCGGGGAAGGCGACGCCGTCGCGGGTCTGCACCACGTGGGCGAGATACTCGAGGTTGACCTGGTGCACGATGCCCATGCCGGGCGGCACCACGCTGAAGCCGTGGAAGCCCTGCTGCGCCCAGCGCAGCAGCTCGTAGCGCTCGCGGTTGCGCTCGTATTCGCGCTCGATGTTGGCGCCGTATGCGGCGGACGTGCCGAACTGGTCCACCTGCACCGAGTGGTCGACGACGAGGTCTGCGGGGCTGAGCGGGTCGATGCGCGAGGGGTCGCCACCGCCGCGCGCCATGGCGCTGCGCATGGCGGCGAGGTCGACCACCGCGGGCACTCCGGTGAAGTCCTGCAGCAGGACGCGCGCCGGCATGAACGCCCGCTCCTTGTCTGTCTGGGCGCTGACGCGCCCGGTGGGGGGAGCACCCCCACGCCAGCCTTCGCCGCTGGAGTGCGGCCGAACGCCAGCGTTCCCCCCGGTCACCTCACCGGGTGGCCTGCCGTCCCAGCGGGCCAGGGCCTCGACGTCGCCCTCCTCGACGTAGGACTCGCCGCCGTGACGCAGCAGGTTCTCCAGCAGGATGCGCACCGTCACCGGCAGCCGCGAGGCGTCGCCGATCCCCTGCTCGTTGAGCCTGGCCAGCCGGTAGTACTCGATGCCGTCGACGCCGGGCAGGGGCGCCCTGGCGCCGAAGGCGTCAGCTCGGGCCATCGTCGTCACTCCTCGCCGCCGCCGGGGCGGCAGCACACTGCGCAGGAAGCTCGCTCCCATGATCGCACCGGGAGCGGCGCCCCCGTCCGAGCGCCGAGAGCGTCAGGCCACCGGGGCGTCGAGGATGCGTGCCAGGTCCGCAGTGTCGAGGTACACGCGCAGGGCGGTGATGCGGCCGGCGGCGACGTCGAGAACCAGGACGCCGGTGTTGTCGAAGTCGTGGCCCTGCCTGCTCACGCCGGCCGTCTCGAACTCGACGGTGGCGCTGCGCTCGGTGGCGGTGACCCGACCGACGGCGAGGGTGCGCCGGGGCAGCGCCTCGCCGAGCCAGCGGACGAACTCGCGGAGCTGGCCGACGCCGCGGTAGACCGCGCGTGGTGCGTAGCGGGGGAAGACGAGCTCCGCATCGGGGACGAAGAGGGAGGCCGCGGCATCGACGTCGCCCTGGTTGAGGCAGCGGACGAGCTGGGCTGCGAGGTCGTTGGGCTTCATGCCATCCACCCTAACGCGGCGCGTCACTGTGCGTCAAATCACGCTCGGACCCCACACAAGGGAGCAGAGAACCTGCTACCCTCGCTATCAGAATGCCTTCCCAGCGCCACACGCCCCCCGCCGCGCCGCGCCCGGCGCCAAGCCGCGGCCCGCGGGCGGAGCCGGTCCGCAGCCCGGTCCTGCCGCCGCCACGCCGCCGGCCCATCACGGACGGCAGGGTGGCCGCGGCCGTCGTGGTCTTCACCGGCAGTTGAGCCGGGCCGCCTGGCCGGGTCACAACGTCCCCCTGGGGGCGACCTGGGACGGAGAGGGCACCAACTTCGCGCTGTTCAGCGAGCACGCGGAGGCGGTCGAGCTGGAGCTGTACGGCCGCCAGGGCGAGCTGATGGCGACCTACGACCTGCTGGAGCGCACCGACCTCCACTGGCACGGCTACGTGTACGGCGTCGGGCCCGGGCAGCACTACGGCTACCGGGTGCGCGGCCGCTACGAGCCACACAACGGCCTGCGCTTCAACCCAAGCAAGCTGCTCATCGATCCATACGCCAAGGCGATCACCGGCGGCCCGCAGTGGGGCCCCGAGGTGTTCGGCTACCGGCTCGGCGAGGCCGAGGACGGCGCGCCGAGCGACCTCGACTCCGCGCCCTGCATGCCGCGCAGCGTGGTCATCGACCCGAACTTCCCCTGGGGAGAGGACGTCCGCCCCAACACCTCCTGGGCCGACACGGTGATCTACGAGACCCACGTGCGCGGCTTCACCATGCGCCACCCGGACGTGCCGCCGTCGCTGCGCGGGACGTACGCCGGCCTGGCCCATCCCGCCGCCATCGAGCACCTGACGCGGCTGGGCGTGACGGCCGTCGAGCTGATGCCGGTGCACCACTTCGTCGACCCCGCACACCTGGTCGAGAAGGGCCTGCGCAACTACTGGGGCTACGACTCCATCGGGTACTTCGCACCGGAGGCGCGCTACAGCTCCGTGGGCACGCGCGGCGGACAGGTGCGCGAGTTCAAGGCGATGGTGCGCGCGCTGCATCGCGCCGGCCTCGAGGTCATCCTCGACGTGGTCTACAACCACACGGCCGAGGGCAACCACCTCGGGCCGACGCTGAGCTTCCGCGGCATCGACAACTCCGCCTACTACAAGCTCGACGACGACCGCCGCCACTACTGGGACGTCACCGGCACCGGCAACACCCTCAACGTGCGCCAGCCGCAGACGCTGCAGATGATCATGGACTCGCTGCGCTACTGGGTCATCGAGATGCACGTCGACGGCTTCCGCTTCGACCTCGCCGCGGCGCTGGCGCGGCAGTTCTACGACGTCGACCGGCTCTCCGCCTTCTTCGACATCATCCACCAGGACCCCGTGCTCTCCCAGGTGAAGCTCATCGCCGAGCCCTGGGACGTCGGGCCCGGCGGCTACCAGGTGGGCAACTTCCCGGTGCGCTGGGCGGAGTGGAACGGGCGCTACCGCGACACCCTGCGCGACTACTGGCGCGGCCAGGCCGCGGGCGTGAGCGACGTCGCCTACCGGCTCACCGGGTCGAGCGACCTCTACCAGGAGGACGGGCGCCGGCCCTGGGCCAGCGTCAACTTCGTCACCGCGCACGACGGCTTCACCCTGCGCGACCTCGTCTCCTACAACGAGAAGCACAACCAGGCGAACGGCGAGGACAACCGCGACGGCACCGACGACAACCGCTCGTGGAACCACGGCGTCGAGGGGCCCACCGACGACGCGGAGATCATCGAGCTGCGGGCCCGGCAGCAGCGCAACCTGCTGGCCACGGTGTTCATCTCGCAGGGGTGCCCGATGCTGCTGAGCGGCGACGAGATCGGCCGCACCCAGCAGGGCAACAACAACGCCTACTGCCAGGACAACGAGATCTCCTGGCTCGACTGGGAGCACGCCGACGGCGGCCTGCGCGGCTTCACCGAGCGGCTGATCGCGCTGCGCCACGCGCATCCCGTGCTGCGACGGCAGCGCTTCTTCACCGGGGAGGTGGGGCGCGGCCACAAGCGCAAGGACATCGCCTGGTTCCGTCGCAACGGCCGGGAGATGACCAACCGCGACTGGACCGCCGGCGAGCGCCAGTCGCTGGGCATGCTGCTCAACGGCGAGATGATCCCCGACCGCGGCAGCCGCGGCGAGCGCATCGTCGACGACACCCTGCTCGTCCTCCTCCACGCCCACCACGAGGACACCCTGTGGCAGCTCCCCAGCGGGTGGGGCGCGCAGTGGGAGGTGCTGGTCGACACGGCGCAGCCCGACGAGGCCGCCGGCGTCCGCACGATCGACGCGGGTGCGGCGCTGCCGGTCACGGCGCGGTCGCTGGTCATCCTGCGCAGCCGCGGATGAGGCGGTTCGGCGCGTTCGACCTGCCCCTCACCCATCGGATACGCTGGCCGAGAGGCATGCCAGCGTCCACGCTCCCTCTCCGCTGATGGCGGTGCGCCGCCCCGAGGCCTGCGCCCGGCGGGTCGTCGTCGAGCACGTGCGCCCCACCGTCGACTGCACCGACCTGCCGGCCAAGGCCGCCGTCGGGCAGCCGGTTCGGGTGAGCGCCGACGTCTTCGCCGACGGCCACGACCTCCTCGTCGCCTGGGTGCGCCACGGACGTCCCGGATCGCGGCAGCGCGTCGAGGTGCCCATGACCGCCGTGGGCAACGACCACTGGCAGGCGCTGTTCACGCCGCCGGCGGTGGGGCCATGGGAGTTCGAGGTCGTCGGCATGGTCGACGACTACGGCACCTGGCTGCGCGACCTGCGCGTGCGCATCGCCGCCGGACAGGACGTCGCGGTGGAGTTCGAGGTGGGCGCTCGCCTGGTGGAGCAGCGGCTCGACGCCGGACGGCGGCTGCGCGAGGCCGACCGCAGCGCGCTGGCCAAGCTGGTGGCGGCGCTGCGCGACGGCTCGCGGAGCGACGCGGATCGACTCACCGAGGCGGCGCGTCTGCCGCTGGTGGCGCTGATGCAGCGGCTCGCCGACCGGCAGCGGGCCACCGCGGCGGGGCCGTTCCCGCTCTTCGTCGACCGCGAGCTGGGCGTGTTCAGTGCCTGGTACGAGATGTTCCCGCGGTCGGAGGGCGCCGCGGGCGGACGCGGCGGGACGTTCGACACCGCCGCCGAGCGGCTGCCGGCGATCGCGGCGATGGGCTTCGACATCGTCTACCTGCCGCCGATCCATCCCATCGGCACGACCTTCCGCAAGGGCGCCAACAACGCCCTGGAGGCGGCGCCGTCCGACCCCGGCTCGCCGTGGGCGATCGGCTCGGAGGCGGGCGGCCACACCGCGGTGCATCCCGATCTCGGCGGCCTGGACGCCTTCGACCGCTTCGTGGCGCGGGCCCGAGCGGTGGGCCTGGAGGTGGCGCTCGACTACGCGCTGCAGACCGCGCCCGACCATCCCTGGGTGCGCGAGCACCCGCAGTGGTTCAAGCACCGCCCCGACGGGACCATCCGCTACGCGGAGAACCCGCCCAAGCGCTACCAGGACATCTACCCCATCGACTTCGACACCGAGGACCGCGAGGCGCTCTGGGACGCGCTGCGCGACGTGGTGCTGTTCTGGATCGACCACGGGGTCTCCGTCTTCCGCGTCGACAACCCGCACACCAAGCCGATCCCCTTCTGGCAGTGGCTGATCGCCTCGGTGCGCGAGAAGCATCCCGAGGTGGTGTTCCTGGCGGAGGCGTTCACCCGCCCGCGGGTGATGCAGCGCCTGGCCAAGGTCGGCTTCACGCAGTCGTACACCTACTTCACCTGGCGCAACGCCAGGTGGGAGATCGAGGAGTACCTGCGGGAGCTCTCCCAGTCGGAGATGGTCGACTGGTTCCGCCCCAACTTCTGGCCGAACACACCGGACATCCTGCACGCCACCCTGCAGTACGGAGGGCCGGCGGCCTTCCGCCTGCGGCTGGTGCTGGCCGCGCTGGCGGCGCCCTCGTGGGGCATGTACAGCGGCTACGAGCTGTACGAGAACACCCCGCTGCGCGAGGGCTCCGAGGAGTACCTCAACAGCGAGAAGTACCAGTACCGTCGCCGCGACTGGGGGCGCGCCGACTCGCTGGCGCCGCTGGTCACCCGGGTGAACGACATCCGGCGCCGCCACCGCTGCGCGGTGGGGCTGCTGCGCACCCTGCACATCCACCATGCCGACAACGAATCGGTCCTCTGCTTCTCGCGGAGCGACGACGCGCGCGACGACGTGCTGCTGGTGGTGCTCAACCTCGATCCGTCGAGCGTGCGCGAGACGACCGTGTGGCTCGACCTCGGCGCCCTTGGGCTGCAGGACAACCAGTACTACGAGGTGCACGACGAGCTGGGCGGCAACACCTGGGTGTGGCACGGGGCGGGGAACTACGTCCGCCTCGACCCCGCCGTGCAGCCGGGCCACGTCTTCCACGTGCGACCGCGGCCATGAGCACCGCGGCCGGCCTCGACACCACGTGGTACCGGCGGGCCATCTTCTACGAGCTGCTGGTGCGCGGCTTCGCCGACGGCAACGGCGACGGCGTCGGCGACTTCCCGGGCCTGATCAGCAAGCTCGACTACCTCCAGTGGCTGGGCGTCGACTGCATCTGGCTGCTGCCCTTCAACCGCTCGCCGCAGCGCGACGGCGGGTACGACGTCTCCGACTACTACTCGGTGCAGCCCGAGTACGGCACGGTGGAGGACGTCCGCGAGCTGCTCCTGCGGGCGCACGACCGCGGCATGCGCGTGATCATGGACCTGGTCGTCAACCACACCTCCGACCAGCACCCCTGGTTCCAGGAGGCGCGCTCCTCGCCGGACAACCCGAGGCGCGACTGGTACGTGTGGTCGGACACGGTCAACCGCTACACCGACGCACGCATCATCTTCCTCGACACCGAGACCTCGAACTGGACCTGGGACGACACCGCCGGCGCCTACTTCTTCCACCGCTTCTTCTCGCATCAGCCGGACCTCAACTACGACAACCCCGAGGTCCGCGGGGCGATGCTCGACGTGGTGCGCTTCTGGCTCGACCTGGGCATGGACGGCTTCCGCCTCGACGCCGTGCCCTACCTCTACGCGCGCGACGGCACCAACTGCGAGAACCTGCCGGAGACGCACGCCTTCCTCGCCGAGCTGCGCGCCACCGTCGACGCCGAGTACGGCGGCGACAAGGTGCTGCTCGCCGAGGCCAACCAGTGGCCCGAGGACGTCATCGACTACTTCGGCACCGAGGACGCCCCCGAGTGCCACATGTGCTTCCACTTCCCGCTGATGCCGCGCATGTTCATGGG
>Ga0070741_10013325_pt1 | contig 14570 bp, 17 predicted proteins | sample Coa_R1_4_FD_66440 | JGI IMG/M metagenome (GOLD analysis project Ga0070741, IMG submission 66440) | Surface soil microbial communities from Centralia Pennsylvania, which are recovering from an underground coalmine fire - Coalmine... | ecosystem: Environmental > Terrestrial > Soil > Unclassified ...
TGCCAGCCCTCGTCGGCGAGCACGTACCCGCGGTGGCGGCGCCGCGCCTCCGGCCACGCATCGATCACGGCCGAGGCCTCGCGCAGGATCCGGTCCTCGACGGCCTGCCGCTCGCGGTTCAGCTCCTCCAGCTCGCCCGCGATCCGCTTCGCGGTCTCCACGTCGTCGGTGAGCAGCAGCTCGAGCGCGGCGGTCGGCCGGCCGAGGCGGCCCGCCGCGTTGATCCTCGGAGCGAGCCGGAAGCCGACGGCGCCCTCGTCGACCGCCGCCGGGTCGACCCGGGCGGTACGCATCAGCGCCTGGAGGCCCGGCCGCGTGGAGACGGCCAGGCGGCGGAGGCCGGCGATCGCGAGCGCGCGGTTCTCGTCCACGAGCGGGACGACGTCGGCGATCGTCGCGAGCGCGACCAGATCGAGATGGCGGGCGAGCCGCTCGTCGCCGGGTCCGAGGAGCGCCTCGGCGAGCTTGTAGACGACGCCGGTGCCGCACAGCTCGGGGAAGGGGTACGAGGACGGCCTGGTCGCGACGATCGGGCACTCGGGCAGCCGGTCGCCGGGGCGGTGGTGGTCCGTGACGACGACGTCGAGGCCGGTCGCCTTCGCGGCGGCGATCTCGTCGACGGCGGTGATCCCGCAGTCGACCGTCAGGACGAGCCCGAAGCCCTCCTCGGCCAGGCGGGCGAGCGTCTCCCCGGCGACGCCGTAGCCCTCCTCGAAGCGGCTCGGGAGATGCCACTCGACCTCGGCGCCGAGCTCGCGGAGCACGATCACCGCGAGGGTCGTCGCGCAGATCCCGTCGACGTCGTAGTCGCCGTGGACGCAGATCTTCGTCCCGGCCGCGATCGCGGCACGGATGCGCTCGCACGCCTCCCGCATGTCGCCGAGCGCGAAGGGATCGTGCCCGGGCAGCTCGCCGGCGAGGTAGGCGGCCGCGTCCGAGGGATCGCCGTACCCGCGGCGGACGAGCACGCTCGCGGTCGTCTCGCTCACCTCGAGGGCGGCGGCCAGCGACGCTGCCTGCCGTGGATCGCACTGCTCGATCGTCCACGTCCCCTCGACCATGGACAGCCGAAGGTACGTGCGGCACCGGACGGAGAGGCCCGCCCCGCGAGCTCAGGTACGCCGGCGGCCCCTGAAGGTCTCGAGGAGGATGCGCGTCCAGAGCACGACGAGGAAGCCGGCGGCGCCCGCGACCATCACCACCACGGGCGCGAGGACGACCGCGCGCTCGAACGACCAGTCGAGCAGCACGGCGGCGAGCGCGGTCAGCGCCGCGCAGGCGGCGGCGGACAGGAGGACGACCCGGAGGGACACTGCGACGCCAGTCTAGGAGCCGAGACCTCGTTGGTATCCTTGTTCGGTGGAGAGCCGCCCGTTGCCCCCCGGCGACGCCGACTACCGCTCCGGAGACGACTACGTCGTCGAGTTCCTCGGCTACCGATTCAGCTTCAACGGCGGCGACTTCGAGCAGCGCGTGACCGGCGCCGCGGTGAAGCTCGGTCTCGTCGAGGCGAACGAGCTGGACGAGGACGAGACCGCCGACCTCGTCGAGCTCGCCGCCGAGGGCCGAGTCGAGGACCCGCGCAGCCAGCTCGGCCGCTACCTCGTACGGCACTGGGAGCGCATATCGCTGGTCGGCGGCGAGTCGCTCGTCTACTGGCTGCGCAAGCTGATCTTCCGCGGTGCGTGGCTCGACCACCGGGTCAAGGAGGGGCTCCTGGAGGTCGTCTGGGACGACGACAACTCGGAGTTCGCCTACCGCGACCCGCGCGGGAGCCGCGCCCTGCTCGAGCTCGCCCCGGTGCCGAGCTGGCACGAGCTCCAGTACAAACCCTGAAAGTCCGCCCCGCTTTGCGGGGCATGACGACTTTCAGGGTGGAAGACACCGGAGCCACCACTGCGTCGGCGTGCCGCGCCCGCACAGGTCGGGCGCGGCGGACACCGCCGCGAAATCGCCGACAATCGCGAGGCATGTTCCACCACTTCACCCAGCTCGTCTCGGATGCGTCCGGCTGGGCCTACGCGATCGTGCTGGCGCTCGCGTTCCTCGACGCGATCCTGCCCGTCGTGCCCAGCGAGACGGCCGTGATCACGGCCGGCGTGGTCGCGGCCGCCGGCGACCTCTCGCTGCCGGTGGTGATCGGCGCCGCGGCGACCGGCGCGGTGCTCGGCGACAACACCGCGTACCTGATCGGGCGCCGCTTCGGCACGCGCATCGTCGACCGGTTCTTCCGCGGCGCGAAGGCTCGCGCGCGCATCGACTGGGCGACGAAACGCCTCGACGCGCGGGGCGGCGAGCTGATCGTCATCGCCCGCTTCATCCCCGGCGGGCGGACGGCGGTCACCCTGAGCGCCGGGCTGGTCGAGTTCCGCTGGCACCGCTTCCTCACCTTCGACGTCGTCGCGGGGCTCTTCTGGGCGCTCTACGCGTCGCTGCTCGGCTACTTCGGCGGCCAGGCGTTCGAGGATGCGCCGTGGAAGGGGCTGCTGATCGCGCTCGGCCTCGGGTTCGCGCTCGGCGGCGTGATCGAGGCGGTCCGGTGGGTGCGCCACCGGCGGCGCGCCGGGTCGAGCTAGCCGCGGAGGCTCAGGCCCCGGGAGGCGAGAACCCGAGCCGGCCCGGCCGGTCGGCCATCGAGCTGAGCTCGATGCGCCTGATCGACCCGATCGCGACGATCATCTCGCCGGGGACGTCGTCGCCGCCGTACGGCCGGAGCGTGACGAAGCCGTACCCCGGATCGGCGGTCAGCGCCTCGACCGCGTAGCGCGAGCCGTCGGCGAGCTCGACCTCGACGTACGCCTGGTCGACGCCGTGCTCCTGGGCGAACTCCTCGATGCGCCGGTGGATCCGGTCGACGAGGTCGTCGAGCGGCCCGGCGAACCCGGGAACCCAGAGATCCGGCATGCCTAGAAGAGGCTATCGGCGCGGGCGGCCTGGTCGGCGGCGACGTGAGCCAGGCCCAGGTCGGTGACGATGCGGCCGCGCGGCGTGCGCTGGATGAAGCCGAGCTGGAGCAGGTAGGGCTCGTACACGTCCTCGATCGTGTCGGGCTCCTCGCCGAGCGAGACGGCGAGCGTCGAGAGGCCCACCGGACCCCCGGCGAACTTGTGCACGATCGCCTCGAGCAGCTCGCGGTCGGTGCGCTCCAGGCCCTCCTCGTCGACCTCGAGCAGCTCCAGCGCCTCCCAGGCGATCTCGACCGTGATCTCGCCCGCGTGGCGGACCTCGGCGACGTCGCGGACCCGCCGGAGGATGCGGTTGGCCACGCGCGGCGTCCCGCGCGAGCGTCTCGCGATCTCGTCGGCGGCCTGCTCGCTGATCTCGACGCCGACGATCCCGGCGGAGCGGCGGACGATCGTCGCCAGCTCGCCCGGCTCGTAGTACGAGAGGCGGAAGGTCATGCCGAAGCGGTCGCGGAGCGGCGTCGTCAGCAGGCCGGTACGGGTCGTCGCCCCCACCAGCGTGAACGGCGGCAGGTCGAGCGTCAGCGTGCGGGCGGCCGGGCCCTGGCCGACGACGATGTCGAGCCGGAAGTCCTCGAGCGCCGGGTACAGGATCTCCTCCACGGCCGCGTTCAGCCGGTGGATCTCGTCGATGAACAGCACGTCCTTCGCCTCCAGCGACGTGAGGATCGCGGCGAGGTCGCCCTTCCGCTCGACGGCCGGGCCGGCGACCGTGCGGATGCCGACACCGAGCTCCTCGCGGACGATGTTCGCCAGGCTGGTCTTGCCCAGGCCCGGCGGGCCGACGAGCAGCACGTGGTCGAGCGCCTCGCCGCGCGTCGCCGCCGCGCTCAGCGCGACCTCGAGCTGCTCCTTGACGCGCTCCTGGCCGACGAACTCGCCGAGGCGGCGCGGCCGCAGGGAGCGGTCGAAGTCGTCCTCCTCCTCGCGGAGCGCCGGGGCGAGGAACTGCGCGGCGGGCTCGCTCATGCCGCCTTCCGGAGCGCCTCGCGGACGCGCTCCTCGGCCGGGAGGGCTTCGTCGACCCCCGCCAGCGCGCGCTCGGCGTCGACGACCGTGTACCCGAGCTCGACGAGCGCGTCGCGGGCGACGACGTGGCCGTCCGGCTGCGCCGCGGCCGCCACCACGGGCAGGCTCGCGCCGACCTTCTCCTTCAGCTCGAGCACGACGCGCTGCGCCGTCTTCTTGCCGATCCCGGGGATCGCCTCGAACCGGGCCGTGTCCTCGAGCACGATCGCGCGCTGCAGCTCGCCGGGGCTCGAGCCGGAGACGATCGCGAGCGCGACCTTCGGGCCGATCCCGGACACCGAGAGCAGCTGCTCGAACAGCTCTCGCTCGGCCGCGTCGGCGAAGCCGTACAGCTGGAGCGAGTCCTCGCGGACATGCGTGTGGACCTCGAGCACGACCTCGCCGTCACCCTCGGCCCGGCGGAGCGCGGTCGGCGTGGCGGCGACGAGGTAGCCGACGCCGTTGACGTCGAGCACGACCCCGTCCGGGCGCCGCGCGACCGGCGTCCCGCGCAGGCGGGCGATCACGACGCGACCCTCAGCATCGGCGGCGCGAGCGCGTGGCAGATCGCCACCGCGAGCGCGTCGGACGCGTGCGTGGACTCGGGCCGGGTCTTCAGGGCGAGGATCGTCTGCACCATGCGCGCCACCTGGGCCTTCTCGGCGCGCCCGTAGCCGCAGACCGCCTGCTTCACGCGGCTCGGCGCATACTCAGCGCACTCGACGCCGGCGAGCGCGGACGCGACGAGCACGGCGCCCCGCGCCTGCCCGACCGAGAGCGCGGTGCGGGCGTCTGCGCCGACGAAGGACTCCTCGAGCGCGACGGCATCCGGGGCGTGCTGGCCCACCAGTTCCCGGACGCCCTCGAAGATCGTCTTCAGGCGCAGCTCCGGGCGTTCGCGGGCCGCCGTACGCCAGCACCCGTGGACGAGGGCCCGGAGGCGGCCGTCGCTTTCGTGGATGATCGCGTACCCGCATGCAGCCGTGCCCGGATCGATGCCCAGAACCTTCACGACGTGAGGTTAGGCACCCGATCGGACAACCCTTCCGACCGGGACCGGACTAGACCGCGACCGCCTCCAGCACGTGCTCGGGAATGTCGAAGTTCGCGTAGACGTCCTGCACGTCGTCGTTCTCCTCGAGCCCGTCGATCAGCTTCAGCACCTTCCGGGCGGTGCTCTCGTCGTCGATCTCGACCGTGGTCTTGGGGACCATCGTCACCTCGGCGTCGCTGACCGCGAAGCCGCCCGCGGCGAGCGCGTCCCGGACGCGATGGAGGTCCTCGGCGGCGCAGGTGACCGAGAAGCTCGAGCCCTCCTCGGACACGTCCTCGGCGCCGGCGTCCGCGGCCGCGAGCGTCACCTCGTCCTCGTCGGTCGAGTCGGCGTCGACCAGGATCACGCCCTTGCGCTCGAAGAGCCAGGCGACCGCGCCCGACTCCGCGAGGTTGCCGTCGTGGCGGGCGAAGACGTGCCGAACCTCGCCGGCCGTGCGGTTCCGGTTGTCCGTGAGGACGTCGACGTACACCGCGACGCCGCCGGGGCCGTAGCCCTCGTACGAGATGTGCTCGTAGGCGGCCGCGTCGCCGCCCGTGCCGCTGCCCCTGGCGATCGCACGCTCGATGGTGTCCTTCGGCATCGACGCCGCGCGCGCCTTCTCGATCGCGTTCTGGAGCGCGAGATTCGCGGCCGGATCGGGGCCGCCGTCCTTGGCGGCGACGATCAGCGCGCGCGTCAGCTTGGTGAAGAGCTGGCCGCGCTTGGCGTCGGCGGCTCCCTTCTTGTGCTTGATCGATGACCACTTGCTGTGCCCGGACATACGGGCGCAATTGTAGTGGCGGTCGTCATTCCAGCCGATCGGCGAGATCGGGCCGGCAACCGTGCGCCGCCCAGCCGGCGGCGGTGCCGTCGTAGAGCGCGTCACGGATCGCCGGGTCCGCGCCGAGCTCGAGCAGCAGGTCGACGGCGGCCTCCTGCCCCGACTGCGCGGCGAGGTGGAGCGGCGGCACGCCTTCTCCGTGCGTCGGCCCGCCGAACGTCCCGCGGCCGTTCGGGTCGGCCCCGAGCTCGACCAGGCGCCGGATCGCGTCGCGCCGTCCGTTCACCGCCGCCCACGCGAGCGGGGTCCCGCGGTAGGGGTCGGACTCGACGTCCGCGCCGAGCTCGACCAGGCGGTCGATCGCGGCGACCCGGCCGGCCTTCGCCGCCCAGACGAGCGCCTCGTCGAGGATCTCCCGGGGGTCGTCGGAGGGCTCCCACGCCGGGAAGCCGCCGTGCGGGCGGTAGAAGCCGCGATGCGCGCCCGCGGCCGGCTTCCCGATCAGCTCGTCGATCAGCTCGACGAGCCCGAGCCCGGCGGCGACCCTGAGGTTGCGCGGCGCGACGCCGAGGAGGTCGACCACCTCGCGGTGCCCCCAGAACAGCGCCGCGACGAGCGGCGTGCCTCCGTCGCCGCGCGCGGAGAGATCCGTGCGCGCGCCGGCGGCGAGCACCAGCTCCGCGAGCGGGCGGTCGTTCGAGTACCCGGCCTGGTGGAGCTTCGTCCAGCCGTAGTCGTTCCCGCGGTTGACGTCGGCGCCCCGCTCGATCAGGAGTCGCACGCTCTCGAGGTCGCCGGCCATCCCGAGCAGGTCGTTGCCGTTCGTCCCGCGCGTGCGGACGAGCTCGGGATGCCGGTCGAGCAGCTCTTCCAGCCGGTCCCGGTCGCCGTCCTCGACGGCACGGTAGGCCAGCATGAACGGCGAGGGCGCCTCCTCCCCGCTCGCCAGCGCCGTCACCCGCGCGCTGAGCTCGTTCCAGCTCGCGAAGCCGTGCCGCCGGGCGAGGTCGCGCCGCGCCGAGGCGATCGACACGCCGTTCACGGTCGCGATGCCCTCCGCGCGCCCCTCGTAGTACTCGAGATCGGTGCGGAACGGCTGCTCGGCGAACTCGCGGACGAGCGTCGGCCAGCTGCGGAAGCCGTGCTCGCGGGCGAGCACGGTCTGGGCGCTCGCCAGGCGGACCGGCAGGTCGCCGAGCCGGGCGAGGGCGCCCTCGTCGCCTTCCCTGGCGGCCCGCGCCAGGTCCTTCGCCTGCTTGCGGAGCTGTTCGAGGTTCATGCCGACCTCCTCCCGTCGAGGCCCGTGTCCGCGGCGGGCGGGAAAGAGATCGCGATGCTCCGTGCTGACGATCGGGAGGTGGGCTCAGCCCTTCCCGCGGACCGGGTGCGCCCTCGCGCGCGGGACGATTCTAGCTCAGGCGGTCTCGATGTCCTCGGCGTCGCGGCGCCAGAGGATCATCCCGACGAGCACGAGGAAGAGGCCCAGGCAGAGGAACGCGACCGGTCCGGCCCAACTCGTCGGCGCGCTCGGCGTGTCGGCCGCAAGGCCGAACGTCTCCCCGATCGCGTAGTGCCCGGTGGCGAGCACCAGCCCGATCGTGCCGATCACCGCATAGCTCGAGCGCCTGATCGCGGAGCCGACCGTCATGAACACGAGGCCGATCACGATGATCAGCGCCCAGTCGGCGTCGGACGAGTGCCACCAGTAGAGCAGCGCGCCGCCGATCGTCAACCCCGCGACCACGTGCACCCAGAAGCCGTACGGGCGAGAGTCGCCACCGTCGTTGCCGAGCCCGGCCACGAACAGGAAGAGCCCGACGAGGAGCGTCACCCAGGCGCTCCAGTTGCCGCCGCTCGAGAGGACGTCGGTGACGAAGTACCACCCCAGGCCCGCGATCGGCAGCGAGAACAGCGGGAACCTGAAGATCCGGATGTCGACGAACGCCGCGATCAGGACGAGCAGGACGAGCGCGAGCAGCCCGACGTGGAATCCGCCGAGCGGCTTGTCGTGCGGGAGCCAGCCGAACCACGAGAAGAACGCCCCGATCATCAGCGCGAACAGCCCGAGACCGACGACGCCGAAGAGCCCGGCGACGACCTTCCGGCCGCGGCGCAGGTACCAGAAGGCGAGGACCTCGGCCGCCGCCCAGAAGAGCACCGACCAGCCGGCGAACGCGCCCTCGCCGTGGTCGTCGGAGACCACCGAGAGCCACGATGCTGCGGCGACGAGCCCGATCAGCGCTCCGGCGTAGCAGAGGAAGGACCCCGTCGCCCAACGCGCGCGGTTCACGGCCACGGCCCGATCCTGGCAGCCGCGCCGGACGGCGCGAGCGCGGCTCTAAGCTAGGCGCGATGGCCGAGGAAGCCCGACTGCCGGTCGGAAAGCTGCCGGGCGAGCTGCTCGGCCGGATGATCGCCACGTACGCGTCGATCGACCCGACCGTGGTCGTCGGCCCGGGGGTCGGCGGCGACGCTGCGGCGATCGACCTGGACGCGACCACGCTCGTCGTCAAGTCGGACCCGATCACGTTCGCCAGCGAGAGCCCGGCGCACTACCTGGTCGACGTCAACGCCAACGACCTCGCCTGCCTGGGCGCGACCCCGCGCTGGATGATGGTCACCGCCCTCCTGCCGGAGGGGACGACCGAGAGCGAGGTCGAGGCGCACTTCCGCGAGCTGCGCGACGCGTGCGCCGGGCGCGGCGTCTCGCTCGTCGGCGGCCACACGGAGGTCACGGCCGCGGTCACCCGGACGATCCTGGTCGGTGTCCTGCTCGGCGAGGCCCGCCGCGGCTCGCTCCTGCGCCCGGGCGGCGGCAGGCCCGGCGACGTCCTGCTCCTGACCAAGGCGCTGGCGCTCGAGGGAACGGCGCTGCTCGCGCGCGAGCTCGCCGGCAGGCTCGGCGACGCAGTCTCCCCGGAGGTCGTCGAGCGCGCGGCGGGCCTGCTCGTCGACCCCGGCATCTCCGTCGTGGCGGAGGCGATGGCGGTGCTGGACGCGGGCGGTGTGACCGCCCTGCACGATCCGACCGAGGGAGGCCTGGCGACCGGCGTGCGCGAGCTCGCCCTGGCGGCCGGGTGCGGGGCGACGGTCGACCGCGAGGCGGTGCCCGTCCTGCCGGAGACGGCGACGATCGCGGAGGCGCTCGGCATCGACCCGCTGGGCATGCTCGCCTCCGGCAGCCTTCTCGTCGCGGCGGCCCCGGCCGCGACCGAGCGGCTGGTTTCGGCGGGAGAACGGGCGGGTTTCGCGCTCACGCCGATCGGCGCGCTCACCGATCGCGCGGGCCGGTTCACGCTGCGCGTCGCAGGCGAGGAGCAGCCGCTCCCCGTCTACGACAGCGACGAGGTGTCGCGCGCCCTCGGCGAGCGCTCCTAGCTACCCGGCGAGGAACGCCGTCAGCTCGTCGCGGAAGCGGTCGCGGGCCTCGACGAAGATGAAGTGGCCGCAGCCGGGCAGCACCACCGTCCGCCCGCCGGGGATCGCCGCGAAGTCCGCGGCGCACACCGGGCCGGTGATGAAGTCGAGGTCGCCGGTGATCACGAGCGTCGGCGCCGTGATCCGGACCAGGTCCGGCCGCAGGTCGAACGTCTCCATGATCTCGTTGTTGAACAACAGGAGCGCGTCCGCGACGGGGACCTCCCCGCGCAGCGTCTCCAGGTAGGCCTGCTCGGCCTCGCCGTAGGTGGCGAAGTAGAACGGGAACTCGCGCAGCGCGAGCTCGCCCAGCTCCGCGTCGTCCTCGAACCGCCCGGCCTGCTCGTCCTCGAGCGCCGCGCGCGCGTCGGCGTACCACGGCTCTCCGGCCTTCGCCTCGATCCCCGCCTCCATCGCCGACTGCTGCTCCTGCGCGAAGCGCGCGAGCGTGCTGGCGAGGACGAGCCGGTCGACGCGGTCGGGGTGCGCGGCCGCGTAGGCGGCGGCGACCACGCCGCCGTGCGAGTGGCCGAGCAGCTGCATCCGCTCCAGGCCGAGGTGGCCGCGGAGCTCCTCGAGGTCGGAGACGTAGTCGGCGGTCCGGTAGGCGCGGCGGTCGGCGGGCCGGTCGGACCCCTCGCTCCCGCGCGGGTTCAGCATGACCAGCTCGAAGCTCGCGCCGAGTCCGGCGAGATCGTGGAGGTAGCGCGACGAGAACCCCGGGCCGCCGGGATGGCAGACGAGCACCGGCCCGGATCCGGTCCGCCGGTAGGAGAGCTTCCTCCCGTCGGCCGTGCGGAACGACTCCATTCCGCCGGCCCGGCCGCTAGCTCTCGAGCCCCGGCTCGGCCGGCCCGGTTCCCGCCCTCGCCGGCGGTGTCGCCGGCCGGCGGAGGAAGAGGTACTCGTAGAGGAGCGCGGCGATCACGGCGCCGACCGCCGGACCGACGTAGTAGATCCAGGTGAAGCTCTCCCAGACCCGGTAGACGAGCTCGGGGCCGAGAGCCCGCGCAGGGTTCATCGCCGCGCCGGTCAGCGGCCCGCCGGCGAGGACATCCATCGTGATCACGAGGCCGATGCCGAACCCGGCCACGGCCTTGAACGCGCCGCGCTCGTCGACCACGGTGGCGAACACCGCGAGGACGAGGAAGAAGGTCATGATCGCCTCGACCGCGACGCCGGCGCCGCTCCCGATCGTCGGATGCAGTAGGGGCGCGCCCAGCCGGGCCGGTGCGATCGCCTGCTGCGGGAAGATCCACCAGAGCAGGAGCGAGGCCGCCGCCCCGCCGCCGAACTGCATCAGCCAGTAGACGCAGGCGAGGCGCGTCGTGATCCGCCTCGTGGCGACGAAACCGAGCGTGATCGCCGGGTTGAAGTGGCCGCCCGAGATGTGGCCCAGCGCCGTCACCAGCAGCGCGATCGCGAGGCCGTGCGCGACCGCGACGCCGATCAGGCCGCCCGAGCCGACCATCACCGAGGCTGCGCCGAAGAAGACGAGCGCGAACGCGCCGATGAACTCGGCCGTGCCGCGCCTGAGGTAGTCGCCCTCCACCGCCGCGCAGCCTAGAAAGGAGGTCGGACGGCGCTCCCGGGCCGTTCGGGACCATAAAAATTCGCCGAGCCGGTGGCGCTTTCGTCCGCCTAGCCGACCGACCTTCCGCTTCCGCGTACTGCCGCCCGGCTGGGCTTCGACCTAATCGCGCTCCGTGCTCGGCGCAAGCAGCAACCTAGAGCGTCCGGACCGGTCCCGCAAGGGGGTGTCCGACGGTATTTCCCGCAATTTGCGGCCCGCGGTCCGAGACCGGGTTCGCGCGCCCCCGGCGGCGGTACGCTGGGCGCCGCGGGGCCCGTAGCTCAGCTGGTCAGAGCAGCGGACTCATAATCCGTTGGTCCCTGGTTCGAATCCAGGCGGGCCCAAAAACCGCACGACGGACCTGCGCGGCACCGACCTCGAGCGCGAAGGGATCGGCCGGGTCTAGCTGGAGAGCAGGAGGGCCGCGCGGATCGGCGGATGATCGGATCGAGACACGCGCGTGACACGCGCGCGGCCGCCGCCCTCGTCGACAGGGATCACGTCGTCGACGCGGGGAAGCATCCCCGTGGGGCTGTCGTAGACGCCGACGGTGCTCGTCGAACCGTCGAAGAGCAGCAGCTGCACGGCGTAGCTCTTCCCGGGATCGCCGTCGCCGGCAAGACTGCTGTCGCCGGCGACGAGCGTCAGCACGGGCCGGGCACTGACGTCGGGTCGCCGAGTGTCGCGACTGTCGCTTCGTGCCGAATACGAGACCGAGGCCACCGCGTGGACGCCTCGATCGGCGAAATGCGCCTGGATGACCTGGTTGACCTCGCGCATCTGGCCGTCGCTGCTCGATCGCACCGACACGATGCACCTGCCGTCGGCGTCCGTGTCCAACTCGGGGTAGAACGCCGAGAGGGCGCTGTACAGGAGACGTCCCAGCTCGGGGGTCGTCGCCTCGATCGTGATCGTCTCCAAGCCGCCACTTCCTTCCTCGTGGGTAGGTGCTGTCTCGACGAGGAGGACATGCGACCTCGCTGCTCCCGCCAGCCTACCTGCTGCCGGCCGCCGCCCCGCCGGTCGCCCTCATCCGGCCGGACAGGACTTCGCGACCTGGCGGACGCCCGCGAAAGTAGCGGCGATCGGACCGAGCGCACCCCGCGCGGACCTCCGCGATGGCAAATGCGCTTCCGATCGAGCAGAATGGACCCCGCCGTCGGGACAAACGAGGAAGCGAGGTGAGCGAGCGGTGAAGGTCTTCCAGCGGGAGCAGCAGCTACGCACCACGGGCGGACTCCACATCAGGGACATCACGGACGACGTCATCGAGGCGGTCGCCGAGAGCGGCGTGCGCGACGGGATCGCCTGCGTGTACTCGCCGCACACGACCTGCTGCGTCCGGGTGAACGAGTTCGAGCAGGGCTTCCTCGAGGACTTCGCCCAGCTCCTCCTGCGCCTCGTGCCGCGCGAGACGTACTACGCGCACGACGACTGGGACCGGCGCACCGAGAACATCTGCCCCGAGGACATGGACTTCGGGAACGGGCACTCGCACTGCATGGCGATGCTGCTCGGGACGGCCGGCGAGTCGATTCCGATCCGCAACGGCGAGCTCCAGCTCGGAACGTGGCAACGCGTGCTCTTCCTCGAGCTCGACCGCGAGCGCGACCGGCGCTGGCTCGTCCAGGTCGTCGGCCACTAGCCACGGCCCGAACGGCCGAGCCGCGGCCGGCCGTGGCACGAGCGGCCGTGGCGGAGCTCGTGGCGTTTCACACCCAGTCTCTGGGACTGGGGGTGAAACAATTGCGTCACATTTCGTCCACAGGTCGACCTACTCCGCCCGGGCCTCGGCGGCTCGCTCGACGCGTGGGCGCTCCTCGACGGAGAGCTCGAACACCCAGAAGTCGCGCCCGGTGACGGGCGTCGCGACGTTGTAGACCGGCACGCGGCCGACGAAGCCCTCGAACGTGCCGAGGTGTGCGTGCCCATGGAGGACGAGGTCTGGCGCGTGCTCGGCGATCGGCGCCGCCAGCCGGTCGCTCCCCAGGAATGCCCAGATTCCCCGCGGCTCGCCCTCGATGGTCGTCGTCGTCGGCGAGTAGTGCAGCAGCACGACCCTCAGGTCGCAGCCCTCGACGGCCGAGAGCTCCCGGTCGAGCGCCGCGACGTCCTCGGTCGTCTCGGCGTAGACCTGGCGCAGGAGCGGCTCGCCGAAGTCGGGCAGGACGTGGTCGGGGAAGCCGCCGACGAAGCCCTTCAGCCCGACGACCCCGACCTCCTGCCCCCGTATCTCGACGATCGCCGAGCTCCGCTCGAGCACGCGCACGCCCGCATCGGTGAGCACGGCGACGAGCTCGTGCGTCCGGTTGAGGTGCCAGTCGTGGTTGCCGAGGACGGCGCACACCGGCACCGCCAGCTCCCGGCAGGCCTCCGCGAGCGCGGCCGCCTCCGCCGGGTCGCCGCAGGTGGTCAGGTCGCCCGCGAGCAGGACGAGATCGACGCGGCCGTCGAGCTCGGCGAACGCCGCCCTGACGTGTGCCCGCGTCGCCTCGGAGGCGTGGATGTCGCCCGCAGCGGCGACCCGGATCGGTCGGCCGTCGTGCACGGTCCCATGGTGCCCACCGCCCGGCAGTTACATGCGAACGGCCCGCGGGTACCGGCCGTGCGTGGCCGACGACCCGCTCAACGGGATGCTCCCGACGCTGAAGCACGCGGCCGCCGTCCTCCGCGACCGTGGCATCCCGTTCCTCGTGGCGGGCGGCGTCGCATCGTGGGTTCGAGGCGGGCCAGCGACCGACCACGACCTCGACTTCCTCGTCAAGCCCGAGGACGCCGACGCGGCGCTGCAGGCGCTCGCCGACGCAGGGCTGCGCACGGAGCGACCGCCGGAGGAATGGCTGTTCAAGGCCTTCGACGGCGACGTGATGGTCGACCTGATCTTCCGCCCCGCCGGGCTGGAGGTCACCGACGAGGTGATCGAGCGCGGCGAGGACCTCGAGGTGCAGGCGATGACGATGCGGGTGATGCGGCCGGAGGACCTGCTGGTGACGAAGCTGATGGCGATGACCGAGCACTCGATCAACTACCGCAGCTGCCTGGAGATCGCGCGGGCACTCCGGGAGCAGATCGACTGGACCGACGTCCGCCTGCGCAGCTCGGCGTCGCCGTTCGGCCGCGCATTCTTCGTGATCGCCGAGGGCCTGGGCGTCCTCGAGGCTACGCCGCTTCGCGAAGTCCCGCGACCTCACGCAGCATCGACAGCGTCTCCAGGGCGTTCGCCTCGATCTGCCTGACCCGCTCGCGCGTCAGGCCGAGCCGGCGGCCGATCGCCTCGAGCGACAGCGGCTCCCCGTCGCCGGCGAGGCCGTAGCGGAGCTCGAGCACGATGCGCTCGCGCTCGGGAAGCTCGTCGAGCGCCTTGCGCAGGGTCTCCTGCCGGAGGCTGATCTCCACCTCCTCGTCGGTGTGCACCTGGTCGGCCGCGAACAGGTCGCCGAACGAGCCCGTGTCGTCCTCGCCGATCGGCCGGTCGAGGCTCGTCACCGCGCGGGCGGCCGACTTGACCTCGCGTACCTGCTTCAGCGGCAGCTTCGCCGCCTTCGCCAGCTCGGCGTCGGTCGGCTGCCGGCCGAGCGACGCGACCAGCTCCCGCTCGGCGCGGGCGATCTTCTGCTCGCGCTCGACGATGTGGACGGGGATCCGGATCGTCCTCGACTTGTTCGCCACGCCGCGCTGGACGGCCTGGCGGATCCACCAGGTCGCGTAGGTCGAGAACTTGAACCCCTTGCGGTGGTCGAACTTCTCGACCGCCCGGATCAGGCCGATGATCCCCTCCTGGATCAGGTCGAG
>Ga0070741_10013326_pt1 | contig 14570 bp, 9 predicted proteins | sample Coa_R1_4_FD_66440 | JGI IMG/M metagenome (GOLD analysis project Ga0070741, IMG submission 66440) | Surface soil microbial communities from Centralia Pennsylvania, which are recovering from an underground coalmine fire - Coalmine... | ecosystem: Environmental > Terrestrial > Soil > Unclassified ...
GCGAGGGCGGAGCGGGCGTACGCCGCCGCCAGCGCGCCGATCCGCCCGACCTCCTCGTCTGTCGCAGCCGGGTAGCGGCCGCGGACGGCAGCGGCCAGTTCCCTGCCCTCCGGTACGCGCGGATCGGCGGGGTCGACCGCCTCGAGCAGCGCGTGCACCGCCTCGCCGACCTCGCTCGCCGCCAGCCCGGCCGGACCGGCCGCGCCGCCGCGCTCGCCGAGCGGCCGCATGCCGGCGACCCGCTCGGCGTAGTAGCGGTACGGGCAGCGTGCGAACAGGGCGAGGGCGCTGTAGGAGAGGCGCTTCGGTTCGTGCAGCGGCGGCTCGGGAAGCGGCGGAAGCGGCGGCAGCTGCGGAGCGGCCGCGCCGGCCTCGGCCGGCGCCTCGGGGGCAAAGAGCCGCAGCTGAGCGGAAGCTTCCTCCGCCGGCCTGGGTGCCTGTGGCCGGTCGGCGCCCCCGCTCCGGTTGACGCGGAGGACGAGCCTCGCCTCGCCACGCTGGATCTCGACCGGCTCGCCGTCCTCGGGGAGCGTCACCCCGCCCAGCCGCTCGAGCACCCAGCCGATCGGCGTCCTCGCTCCCTCGGGGCGGTCGGGGTCGATCGAGCCCGACACGATCAGCCGGTCGATCGCCCGCGTCATCGCCACGTAGTAGAGACGGCGCCGCTCGGCCTCGCCGGCGGCCTCCTCGGCGGCCTTGACCGAGTCGTAGTCGAACGCCGGCCGGCGCTTGCCGCTCGTCGGGTCGACGACCTTGAAGCCGAACCGGCCGTCGGGGAGACAGAGGATCTCCTCGCTCCGCGGCGGCGGGCGGTCGCGGCCTGCGTCGGCGACGACGACGACCTTGAACTCCAGCCCCTTGGCGGCGTGCACGGTGAGCAGGCGGACGGCGTCGCCCGCCTCCTCCTCGGCGAACGCCTCGCCCTCGCGCGCTCCCACCGCGTCCAGGTCGCGCACGAAGCGCACGAAGCCCTCGATGTCGGGTCCGCGAAGCTCCTCGTACGAGCGGGCGAGGCGGCCGAGCTTGCGCAGGTTCGCGTAGCGCCTGCGCCCGTCCCATTGCGCGAGAACGGCGAGGTCGTAGTCGTGCTCGCAGACGATCTGCTCCAACAGCCGCTCCAGGCCGAGCCGCGCCGAGAGCGCGGTCAACCGCTCGTAGCGCTGGCGGAACGCGCGTACGAGCCGGTCGTCCTCCGGCGACAGGCCAGCCGGCGGGCCGTGCTCCAGCCCGCAGAACAGCGGCCGCCGGCCGGCGGCGCGGCGAAGCAGGACGAGCGCGTCGTTGGAGACGCCGATCAGCGGCGAGGCGAGCACCGTCACGAGCGCCTCGTCGTCGTAGCGGTTGTGCACGAGGCGGAGGTAGGCGAGCAGGTCGACGACCTGCTGCTGGCCGAAGTAGCCGCGGCCGGCCGCCCGGTAGGTGGGAAGACCGAGGGCGCGGAGCTCCTCCTCGAACAGCTCGGCGTCGGTGCCGGCGGCGAACAGCAGCACGATTTCCCCCGGCTCCGCCTCGCCCGTCTCGACCAGCTCCTGCACGCGCCGGGCGACCGCGCGCGCCTCGGCCCGTCGCCAGTGCACCCCGCTCGTCGCGACCGCGGCCTTGTCCGTCACGACGAGCTCGACCGCCGGTCCCGCCGCCGGATCGGGGAAGCGTCCCGCCGCCTCGAGCGCCTGGAAGTCCTCGCCGAAGTCGGAGGCGAAGAGCTCGTTCACGACAGCGAGCAGCTCCGGCCGCGAACGGTAGTTCTTCGTCAGGGGCAGCACCCCGCCCGAGGCGGCGCGCCGCTCCTTGAACACGTCCACGTCCGCGTGCCGGAAGCGGTAGATGGACTGGAACTCGTCGCCGACGAAGAACAGGTCCTCCGGCGCGAGCAGGTCGACGAGCTCGCACTGGAGCCGGTTCGTGTCCTGGAACTCGTCGACCATCACCGCGCGGAAGCGGAGGCTCTCCGCCACGCGGATGTCCTCGTGCGAGCGCAGCAGGTCGCGGGCCTTCAGCTGCAGGTCCTCGAAGTCGAGGCCGGACTCGCGGTCCTTCGCCGCCGTATAGGCCTGGTCGAAGCGGACGAGGAGCTCCTGCAGCAGGTCGCGGTCGCGCACCGCGACGACGTTCAGCGCCGTCTGCTCGAGCGCCGCGCGGGCCTGCTCGTAGGCGGCGAAGCGCTCCTTCGCGCGCCCCTTGACCGCGACCACGGAGAGGTCGAGCAGCCGGTCGGCCGGCGGTTGCCCCTCGACGAGCTCGAGCGCGCGCGCCGCCTGCCACCGGTGCGCCTCGAGCGCGGCATCCCCCTCCGTCTCCGCGAGCACCGACCGCGCCGCTCGCCGCAGCTCCTCCACGCGGCGGTCGAGATCCGGCTCGTCGCCGAGCACGAGCTCGAGCGGGCGACCGGCCGCCCGCAGCGTCTCCGCGACGCCGAGGAGCATGCCGCGCAGCCCCTTCGAGCCATAGGTGGCGAGCAGGTCGAGCCGCTCCGGGTCGGCCTCGCGGCAGAAGGCCGCGAGCGCCTCGTCGAACGCCTCCGCCTGCAGCACCCGCGCCTGGCTGTCGTCGAGCACGCGGAAGCGAGGGTCGAGCCCGGCGGCGAGCGGGTGAGCCCGCAGCAGCCGCAGGCAGAAGCCGTGGATCGTCGACACCCAGGCGCCGTCGAGCTCACGCGCGGCGTCGCGGCGGCCGATCTCGACGAGCCGCGAGCGGATCCGGCTGCGCAGCTCGCCGGCGGCCCGCTCCGTGTACGTGATGACGAGGATGGAGCCGACGTCCACGCCACGCTCGAGGGCACGGACGAAGCGCTCCACCAGCACCGTCGTCTTGCCCGTCCCCGCCCCGGCCGACACGAACACGAGCCCGTCTGCCTCGATGGCCGCGAGCTGCTCGGGGTTCGGGCCGCGCACGAGCGTCGCCGTCACGCCCGCCTCACCCGGCACATAGGCCACAGCTCGCACCAGCTGGGGCAGGAGCCGGACTTCGGGTCGTGGCGGACGTCGCCGCTGCGGATCCGGCCGACGACCGCGCGGGCGTGCTCTCGGGCCCGCTCGACCACCGACCAGAACGTCTCGTCGTCGAGATAGTCGCGGGCGGCGAAGCCGGGCAGGCCGTCGTCTTTCGCCTCCGCCCGCAGGAGCCCGCGCGCCCGACGCTCGCCGGCGAGGGCACGGTACAGGCCTCCCAGCGGCTCGACGCCGATCAGATCGCGCAGCACGAGCATGTACAGCGGGATCTGCAGCTTCAGCTCGGACTCGATCTGCTGTGCCGAGTGGGCGCTCGCGCCCGACTTGTAGTCCTGGACGATGCCGCGCGCACTGAAGGGGTCGACATCGATCCGGTCGATCTTCCCCGATAGCGCGAAGTCGCCGAGGTCGAGGCCGCGGCGGAGCTCGGGCGTGGAGCGCTCGGAGCCGAAGGAGACCTCGAAGCGCCGCGGAACGAGCTGGAGCTCCGACTTCGCCTCGGCCTGGACGAACTGCTCGAGGTCGCGCAGGAGGCCCTGCTCGAGCTCGATCCGCTCCACGTCGGTCAGCTCCAGCCGCCCGTAGACGTGGCCCTCCAGCGCCTCCTGGAAGCACTCGTGCAGGAACGCGAGCGCCTCGTCGAGACGGGCCGGATCGACCGTGTCCGCCTTCAGCCGCTTCGGCAGCCCGGAGAAGAAGCGGTAGAGCGTCTGATGGGCCACCGAGCCGCGCAGGCGCGCATCGACCTCCCCGTCGATCGTGCGCGGGTCGACGAGCCGCTCGACGAGCCACATCGACGAGCACTCCGTGAACGCCTCGAGCTCGGTCACGGCGAACGTCGACCGGCCGGCGAGGTCGCCGAGCACGAGCGGGTGCGTGAGGCGCGTGCGGCGCGCGAAGGCGGTGAGCGCGCGGTCGACCCGCCGCTCCCAGCCGTACGCGCGCGCGAGCGCGCGAGCGCCCTCGGCGTCGTGCGCGGCGAGCGCGGCGCCCGCCCGCAGCCGCTCGCGCTCGCTCGGCGCGGCCTCGAGCGGCCAGACGAGCGCGGACAGCGGGCGACGAGTCGTCCAGCGCCGGACGTCGTCCGGGCGGAAGAGCGCGCAGACGTCGTCCCAGAACGGGCTCGCCTGCCGGGGCGACCCCTCGTCGGAGACCGCCTCGCGGACGAGGTACAGCCGCCGCGAGGCTCGCGTGCAGGCCGCGTAGAAGAGGTACCGCTCGCGGGAGACGGGATCGGGCCGCGGCAGGCGAGCCCGCCGCGACGCTGTCTCGAGCGCGCGCCTCGTCTCCTCGTCGAGCAGGCGCGCCGTCTCGCTCCGCCGCGGCAGGCTCCCCTCTTCGAGGCCGAGCAGGAACACCACCTGGGCGCGGCGGGTGCGGGCGCGAAGGAGGTCGACGACCGCGACGTGCCCCGGCCCGCCCGCGCCCAGGGCGACCTCGGCGCGCTCGAGCGAGGCGACGAGCTCGTCGGGCGCGATCCGGCCGACGAGCGTCTCGCAGGCCTCGAGCTCGTCCACGAGGCGGGCCGCCGACTCGTGCGCCCGCAGGTCGGCGCGGCTCGTCTGGTCGGCCGGCGGCGACTCGAGCCCGTAGGCGGCGGCGAGCATCGAGGCGACGAGCCCACGCACCCCGGCGAGCGGCGAGCGGGCGGCCCGCAGCGCGTCGAGGAAGGGCAGGCGCTGGCCGCGAAGCCTGACGGTCTCCTCCTCCACCCGCTCGCGGCTGCGCACCGCACGGCCGCGCAGCCGGCCCTCGAGGAAGTCGACGTGGTCGCGGCGCAGCCCGGAGAAGGGCGAGCGCATGAACGCGTACAGGTGTTCGCGGCCGCCGCCGAGCCAGGCGTAACGAAGCAGCGAGACGAGCGCGTGGCCGAACGCCGTGTGCGGGAAACGCACGCGGCCCTCGAGCGCGTAGGGCACGCCGAGCGCGCCGAAGCCGGTCTCGAGCGCCGTCCGCCAGCGCTCGGGCGACGGGCAGACGACGAGGATCTCCTCGGGCGCCGTCCCGCCGCGCACGAGACGGAGGATCTCGTGCGCGACGAGCTCGGCGACACCGCGCGGCCCGGCGCCCTCGAGGAAGCGCACCGCGCCCTCGATCGGCGCGGGCTCGCCGGCATCGTCGGAGAACAGGCGCCGCTCGAGCTGCACGAGCGCGGCCGGCGCGGAGGGGGCGCGTGCCGGTGGGAGCTCCTCGATGCGCCCGCCGGCGAGACGGGCGAGGTCGTCCGCCGTCCGCTCGAGGGAGGCGAAGACGGCGCGGCCGGGCTCGTACGGGAGCGAGACGGTCACGTCCGCGCGCGCGGCGAGCGCCTCGAGCAGCGCCCACTGCGCCCCGGTCAGGTCCTCGAAGCCGTACGCGTACACGGGCCGCCCGTCCCAGGCCGCGAGCTCGGACGCGAGCCGCTCGACGGCGTACCGGCGCTCCCGGTCGCGATCCCAGACACCGAGGCGCTCCAGCTCGGCGTGGTAGGCGCGCACGAGCTCGCCGAGCTCGCCCTCGACCGCGGCCGGGTCGACGAGCCCGGACTCGAGCTCCGACACGGCGGCGGAGAGCGCGTCGGCGAACCCCGAAAAGCCCGCGGAGCGGCGGAGGCGATCGAGCCTGGCCTGCGAGACGATCCGGCGGACGAGCAGATCGCGCTGCACCTGCCCCAGGCAGGGACGGTCGGCGCCGTTCCCACGGGCGATGCGCTCGAAGACGTCGTCGAACGTCCCGATCGTGCCGCCGAGCAGGGCCCCCGCCCGGGCGAGCAGATCGCGCTCGACCCGGTCGACGTCCGAGCGGTTCGGCACGATCAGCACCGGCTCGCGCGCGATGTCGGCGAGGTAGCGATCGAGGAGAAGGGCGACCTTCCCGGCGTTGGCCGGACCGGCCAGCAGCGTCAACGGCATCCCGGCCAGTCTACGGCCACGACGGGACGGTTCCGCGCGCGCCGCGCGCGGAACCGAGGAAAGAGCGCGAAACGGAGGCCGGGCGGGCCGAGAGCAGCGCTAGGCTGCCGACTTGGGTCGCCGTCCCCGGCGGGCGACGGACGCACCGGGAAGGCGGCCTGCGCATGCGTCGCAGAGATCCGCCTGCTTCGATCCACGGCGGGCGTCCGTGTAGTTGATCCGCATCACGGCGCCCTTTCCCTCCTCGACTTCCGACCCGCAGCTGTCGCAGACAAGTATCGTCTTCCGAGCCACTTCCCTCTCCTTTCTCATTGCTTCTTCCGAGAAGCCTGGATGAAATATCGTAGTCGAATGCACGGTACCAATTCTGGACAGTTTCCGCGAGCTGTCGCGACGAGCTCACGCGAGCAGGTTCCCTTTGTCACGACGTAGACGCAACAGGCAATGAGCGCCGCTACGATCGTCGTCCTCGAGGGGGACGAAACAGGGCAGGAGTTGCTCGAGCAGGCGCTTCGCGTCCTCGAGCCCGAGGTGATCGGGATGGATGTGGATTTTCGCCGTTTCGATCTCTCGCTCGACAACCGCCGCGCGACCGCCAACCAGGTCGTGTACGACGCCGCCCTCGCCGTGCGCGAGGTGGGCCTCGGCATCAAGGCGGCGACCGTCACCCCCGAGCGGGCCGGCGACGTCGGCTCGCCGAACCGGATCCTGCGCGAGGAGATCGGGGCGCGCGTGATCGTCCGCACGGGACGGCGCATCCCCGGCGTCGCGCCGCTCGGCGGCGTGCATGCGCCGATCTCGGTCGTGCGCATGGCGGTCGGCGACGCATACGGGGCGCAGGAGTGGCGAGAGGGGGCGGGCGAGGACGAGGTCGCGTTCCGCACCGAGCGGATCGAGCGCCGCGTCTGCCACGCGGTCGCCGAGTTCGCGTTCCGCCTCGCCGAGCGCACGAGCGCGACGGTGTTCGGCGGGCCCAAGTACACGGTCAGCCCGGTCTACGAGGCGATGCTGAAGGAGGAGATGGACGCAGCCGCGGCGCGCCACCCGGAGGTGCCGTACCGGCCGCTTCTGATCGACGCCACCTTCGCGCTGCTTCTGTCGTCGAGCGGCGATCCGCTCGTCATCCCGGCGCTCAATCGCGACGGGGACATCCTCTCCGATCTCGTCCTGCCCCTGTTCGGATCGATCGCCGGATCCGAGTCGCTGATCGTCGCGTTCGGCGACGACTACGTTCCCTCCGTCGTGCTCGCCGAGGCGGCGCACGGCACCGCACCCGCACTGAAGGGAAAGGACGTCGCGAACCCGCTGGCAATGATCCTCGCCGCGGCGGCGGTGCTCGGCTACGGCGACGAGCAGATGCGGCGTAGAGCACGCGCGGTCCGCGAGGCCGCGCTGGAGGCGATCGCCGACGGCGTGCGCACGGCCGACCTCGGCGGCCAGGCCTCCACGAGCGGGTTCACGGACGAGGTCATCCGCCGCGTCGGCCGCAAGCTCGAGATGTGGTCGTCGCTCTAGCCGGCCGCGCGCTCGAGCTCGACCGTCGCGAGCGCGAGCGCTCCGTCGCGCCAGGCTTCGACGAAGACGCGGACGACCTCGGGGTCGAACTGGCTGCCGGCGCACGCCTCGAGCTCGGCGATCGCTCCTTCGGGGTCGAGCGCACCCCTGTACGAGCGGTCGTTCGTCATCGCGTCGAAGGCGTCGACGACCGCGAGCACGCGAGCCTCGGCCGGGATGGCCTCGCCCTCAACGCCCGCCGGGTAGCCGCCCCCGTCCCAGCGCTCGTGGTGGAAGAGCACGCCGGCGACCGCCCTCCGGAGCTCGCGCACGCGCGCGAGCATCCTCGCTCCGTCCTCCGGGTGGCGGCGCACCGCCGCGAGCTCGTCCAACTCGAGCGGGCCCCGCTTGCGCAGGATCTCCACGGGCACCGTCAGCTTGCCGACGTCGTGCAGGGCGGCGCCGAGCCGCAGCACCTCGATCTCTCCCTCGTCCCAGCCGAGCCGCGCCGCGACGACCTCCGCCATCACCCCGACCCGGGCGGCATGGCCGGACGAGAAGGGATCCTTGGCCTCGATGGCGCGGGTGAAGGCGACGAGCGCGGACACGCCCGGCCCAGTTCTCGGCCCGGCGTCCCGCTCCTTCCCCGCCCGGACGTCCGCGCCACTTGCATAGAGTTGGCCTCGGCATGCGCATCGGCGTCCCGAGAGAGACAGCGCCGGGCGAGCGGCGGGTGGCGCTTGTCCCCGAGACGGTCTCACGCCTCAGGGGCTCCGGCTTCGAGGTGCTCGTGGAGACGGGCGCCGGCGAGGCGGCCTCCTATCCGGACTCGGCGTACGGCGAGGCCGGCGCCAACCTGGTCGAGCGCGTGCTCGGCGAGGCCGAGGGCATCGTCAAGGTGCGTAAGCCGAGCCCCGAGGAGGCGGCGAGGCTGCGCCGGGGCGACCTGCTGATCGGCTTCCTCGAGCCGCTCACCGACCGGGAGGGGATCGAGCGGCTGGTGGCGGCCGGCGTCGTCGCCTTCGCGATGGAGTCGATCCCGCGCATCACGCGCGCGCAGCCGATGGACGCCCTCTCCTCGCAGGCCACGGTCGCCGGGTACAAGGGCGTCCTGCTCGCGGCCGAGCGCCTGCCGAAGTTCTTCCCCATGCTGACGACGGCGGCGGGCACGGTGCCCCCCGCCAAGGTGCTCGTGCTCGGCGCCGGCGTGGCCGGCCTGCAGGCGATCGCGACGGCGCGGCGGCTCGGCGCCGTCGTCTCGGGCTTCGACGTGCGACCGGTCGTGAAGGAGCAGGTCGAGTCCCTCGGCGCCGTCTTCCTCGACCTCGGCGTCCGCGGCGAGGAGACCGCCGGCGGCTACGCGACGGAGCTGACGCCCGAGCAGCAGGCCCGCCAGCAGGCGGAGCTCGAGAAGCGCCTGCCCGACTTCGACGTCGTGATCACGACGGCCGCGATCCCCGGGCGGCCGGCCCCGAAGCTCATCCCCGCGTCGGCCGTGGCGGCGATGCGCCCCGGCTCGGTGATCGTCGACCTGGCCGCCGAGACCGGCGGCAACTGCGAGCTGACGAAGCCCGGCGAGGAGATCGTCGAGCACGGCGTCTCGATCGTCGGCTTCACGAACCTGCCGAGCACCATGCCGACCCATGCGAGCCAGCTGTACGCGCGCAACGTGGCGGCGCTCCTCTCCCACCTCGCGCCGGAAGGCGAGCTGAAGCTCGACTTCGCGGACGAGATCACGGCCGGAGCGTGCGTGACTCGCAGGGAGGGGTCGGCGTGACCGCGAGCTTCCTCGTGCAGCTGACCGTGCTCGTGCTGGCGGCCTTCCTCGGCGTGGAGGTGATCTCCAAGGTGCCGACGCTCCTGCACACGCCGCTCATGTCCGGTACGAACGCGATCCACGGCATCGTCCTGGTCGGCGCGATCATCGTCGCCGCCTACCCGCACCAGGCGACGTGGATCCACGTCGTCGCGCTCGTGGCCGTCGCGCTCGGCACCGGCAACGTCGTCGGCGGCTTCGTCGTCACCGACCGCATGCTGGAGATGTTCAAGCGACGGAAGCCGGAGCCGGCCGAGCGCCAGGAAGCGGAGAAGCGCGAGTGAGCGTGTCGCTGCCGCTCGCGACCGTCAGCCGCAGCGACTGGATCTCGCTCGCCTACCTGGTCGCGATCATCAGCTTCATCCTCGCGCTCCGCTTCCTCTCCAACCCGGCGCATGCGCGCAAGGGGAACTGGATCGGGGCGTTCGGGATGGCGGTGGCCCTCGTCGCCACCTTCTTCCAGGCCGGGCTGCGGGCGCGGGAGTTCATCTGGGTCGGCATCGTCATGGCCGTCTCCGCTCCGATCGGGGCGTACGCGGCGCGGGCGGTGAAGATGACCGCGATGCCCCAGATGGTGGCGCTGTTCAACGGCGTCGGGGGCGGCGCGGCTGCGCTGATCGCGCTCGCGGACTTCCACCGTGCGGCCCCGGAGCCGGGCACGCTCGGCCTGCGCACGTCGGCGTCGATCGTGCTCTCCGGCCTGATCGGCTCGGTCTCGTTCGCGGGCAGCATGGTCGCGTTCGCGAAGCTGCAGGAGCTGATCAGCGGCCGGCCGATCCAGTATCCCGGCCAGAAGTTCGGCAACCTCGCCCTCCTCGCGGCGCTGATCGGCCTCGGGATCGCGATCCTCGCCGGCTACCAGGAGCAGTGGGTGCTGATCGTGGTCATCGCCGGCGCGCTCGCCTTCGGCGTCCTGTTCGTGCTGCCGATCGGCGGCGCGGACATGCCGGTCGTGATCGCCCTGCTGAACGCGTTCACCGGCGTCGCCGCCGCCGCGACCGGCTTCGTGCTCGGCCAGAACGTGCTGATCGTGAGCGGCATGCTCGTCGGCGCCTCGGGCACGCTGCTGACGCTGATGATGGCGCGCGCTATGGGCCGCTCGGTCGCGAACGTCCTCTTCGGCGCCTTCGGCACCCTGCAGGTCACGGCCGAGCAGGTGGCGGCGGCGGGCGGCTCCGTCCGGCCGACGACGCCCGAGGACGTCGCCGTCATGCTCGCCTACGCACAGCGCGTGATCATCGTCCCCGGCTACGGGCTCGCCGTCGCGCAGGCGCAGCACGCGGTCAGGGAGCTGGCGGCGGAGCTCGAGAAGCGCGGCGTCGACGTCAAGTACGCGATCCATCCCGTCGCCGGCCGCATGCCCGGGCACATGAACGTGCTCCTTGCCGAGGCCAACGTCCCCTACGACCAGCTGAAGGAGATGGACGAGATCAACCCGGCGTTCGACCAGACCGACGTCGCGCTCGTCATCGGCGCGAACGACGTCACGAACCCTGCTGCCCGCAGCGACCCGTCCAGCCCGATCTACGGCATGCCGATCCTCGACGTCGACCATGCCAAGAACGTGGTCGTGCTCAAGCGGAGCATGAACCCCGGCTTCGCCGGCATCGACAACCCGCTCTTCGTCGACCCGAAGACGGTGATGCTGTTCGGCGACGCGAAGTCGTCCGTCGAGAAGCTCGTCTCCGCGGTGAAGTCCGTCTAGGAGCTTCGCCGTGGTGCCGCTGTTCACCGCGCGGCACGTGTCGGAGGCGGTCTCCCCCGCACAGGCCGTGGAGGCCGTGCGGGCCGCCTTCGTGTCGCACGCGCGCGGCGAGTGGACGATGCCGCCGAAGGTCTACCTCCCCGCCTACCCGGCCGGCGACTTCCGCGCGATGCCCGCCCGCGGCGGCGGCTACGCGCTGCTCAAGTGGATCAGCTCCTTCCCCGGCAACCCGGCGCGCGGGCTGCCGACCGTGCTCGGCGTCGCGCTCCTGTCGGACGCGTCCACCGGCGAGCTCCTCGCCCTGCTCGACGCCGCCTCGCTCACCGCCCTGCGCACCGGCGCCGCGGCGGTGCTGGCCGCGGACACGCTGGCCCGGCCCGACGCGGCCTCCGTGAGCGTCGTCGGCGCCGGCGTCAACGGCCGCGCGGTCGCCCGTACCTTCCTCGCCCGGGGGCGGCGGCCGTCGCTCTACGACCTCGACCGCGGCCGCGCGGAGGCGGCGGCGCAGGAGCTGGGCGTCGACGTGTGCGCCTCGCTCGAGGAGGCGCTCGCCGCGGACGTGGTCGCGACGGTCACGCCCGGCCGGCAGGTCCTGTACGCGGAGGGCTCGCTGCGGGCAGGCCAGCACGTCAGCCTGATGGGCGCGGACGGGCCGGACAAGCAGGAGATCGCGCCCGAGGAGCTCGCTCGCGTGCGCGTCTTCTGTGACGACTTCGAGCAGGCCGGGCACGCCGGCGACCTGGCGCACGCGCTCCGGGCCGGGCTGCTGCGCCGAGAGCTCGTGACCGAGCTCGGCGCCGTCCTCGCCGGGACCGCGCCCGGGCGCGAGGGGGCGGACGAGATCACCGCCTTCGACTCGACCGGGCTCGCCGTGCAGGACCTCGCCGTCGCGCTCGCCGCCTACGAGCGGGCGCCCGAGCTCGACCTGCCGCAGATCGACGTGTAGCCCCCGCCGGCTCGCCGACCTGCCTCAGGCGGCGAGCAGCCGGGCCGGGTCGAAGAGCGCGAGCTGGGGCGCCTCGCGCCCGAGCACGGCCGCCGCGACCAGCTCCCCGCACAGCAGGCCGAGCACGTTCCCGTGGCCGGAGTAGCCGCCGGCCACCCAGAGCGAGTCCTCGCCCGGCACGCGGCCGGCCACCGGCAGGAAGTCGAGCACGAGCCCGAAGATGCCCGCCCAGCGGTGCGTCACCTCTACCGGTCGGCCGACGAGGTCGGCGGCGAGCGCCTCGAGGGCGTGCTGGATCTCGGGCGTCGTCTCCTCCGCCGTGGTGAACTCCGCCTCGAGCGACACGTCGCGGAAGCCGCCGACGAGGAGGCGCCCGTCCTCGCGCTGCTGCCAGTAGTCGAAGCCGTGGCGGCCGTAGTGCGGGCAGTCGAACAGCCGCTCCGGGATCGGCTCGGTCGCGATCATCTGCCCCCGCGTCGGCACGATCAGGCCCTCCAGCGCCCCGAGCAGGCCGCTCGGATACCCGTCCGTCGCCACCACCACCTGGTCGGCGTCGACCTGCTCGACCGACTCGACCCGCTCGCCCTCGCGGATCTCCGCGCCGGCCACGGCCGCCCGTGCCGCGAGGCGCCGCACGACCCGGGCCGGCTGCAGCGCCGCGTCGGTCGGGTGGAAGACGGCGGCGACGAAGCGCCCGGCGAGCCGGGGCGGGAGCTCGTCGACCCAGTCGACCGCGAAGCCGTCTTCGCGGAGCGCCTCGTACTCCGCCCGCAGCTCGTCCCGCTCGGCCTCGTCGGCGGCGAGGCGGAGACTGCCCGTCCGGCGCAGGGCGTCGCCGGCGAGCGCCTGCAGCCGGTCGAGCGCCCGCTCCGTCGAGCGCCAGTAGGCGGCCGCCTGCGCACGCCCGATCGAGTCGGCGGTGACGGGGTACGGGGCCGCGCCTCCGCGCAGCGCGAAGCCGCCGTTGCGTCCGCTCGCGCCTCCCGCGATCGTGCGCGCCTCGTAGAGGCGAACGCGCGCGCCCGCCTCGGCGAGGGCGAGCGCGCACGCGCAACCGGTGATGCCACCGCCGACGACGGCGACGTCCGCCCGGCCGTGCACGACCCGCAGCGGCGGCGGCGACGCCGGTTCCTCGAGCCAGTACGGAGCGGTCACACGCCGCGCTCGAGGAGCTCTCGGAGCGCGCCGCGCGGGTCGTCGTCGATCATGCCTCCGTGCGAGAGGCACAGGAGGTCGAAGTCGAGGGTGAGCAGCCGCTCGACGCTCCGGCGGCTCACCGCCGGCCGCTCCTCCCCGGCGCCGGCGGGGAGCTGCAGCGGGCTGTGCGCGTCGCGGCGGGTGACGAGGTCACCGACGAAGAGGATGGACGGGTCACCGCTGCGCAGGAACGCGTAGTGGCTCAGCCCGCGGCCGGGGGTGAAGACGGCGCGGAAGTCGTTCGGGAACGGCGTCTGCTCGATGAAGCGGCGGTCCGGCTCGCCGATCAGCCCGACCGACTCCCTGGGCGCCCAGATGCGCGCTCCCAGCTCCATCCGGTAGCGCCACGACGCCCGCTGGTGCCCGGCCGTGGTCAGGAAGACGAACGCGACCGAGGGGAAGCGATCGGCTCCCCTGTGCGTGATCGGCAACGGGTCGACGAAGATGACGCCCCGGCCTGTGTCGAGTGCGTACGAGTCGCTCTGGGCGCCGCCGATGCGGTCGTCCTGCACGTGCCACCAGTACAGGCGGGGTGCGATCCGCTCCATCCTGTCGGCGACGGCGGTGGGGATGGTCACACGGACATCCTACGGACGCCCAGCGCGCGAAAACAGCCGTCCATTTCGGCCACGGCCCCCGCGAGCTCCAGCTCGGACAGCGCCGCCGCCACGCGACCGGCGTCCAGCTCGAGCGCCCGCACCAGCTCATCGGGGGCTGCCGGACCGTCCCGGAGGCGGGCGAGCACGGATGCGGCCGCGGCGCTGACATGCGTCTCCCGGCGCTCGACCGGATCGAGGCCGAACAGCTCGAGCACGTCCTCGGGAGCGGTGAGCGCGGCGGCGCCGCTGCGCAGCAGCCGGTTCGACCCGGCGGAGAGGGACGAGCTGATCTCGCCGGGCACGGCGAACACCTCCCGGCCCTCCTCGAGCGCCAGGTCGGCGGTGATCAGCGCGCCGCTGCGCTCGCGCGCCTCGACGACGACGACCGCCTGCACCAGGCCGGCGACGATGCGGTTGCGGGCGGGAAAGCGCCACGGCGCCGGCTCGACGCCGGGCGGATACTCCGAGACGACGAGGCCGCGCTCGCAGACGCGGCGGGCGAGCTCGGCGTGCACCGCGGGGTAGTCGCGGTCGATGCCGCAGCCAAGGACGGCGACGGTGATGCCGCCGGACTCGAGCGCGCCGCGGTGGGCGTGGCCGTCGACGCCGCGCGCGAGGCCGCTGACGACGACGAGCCCGGCGGCTGCGAGCTCGCGTCCCAGCATATGCGCGACCTGGGCTCCGTACGGCGAGCAGGCCCGGGCGCCGACGATCGCCACAGACGGCCGCTCGAGCAGCTCGACCGCGGCCGAGCCGCGCAGGAAGAGGCCGGGCGGCGGGTCGAAGATCGCGGCGAGCCTGCGCGGGAACGCGGGCGAGGAGCGCGGGAGCCAGCGCAGGCCGCGACGGGCGAGGCCGGCGAGGTAGCCGCGCTCGTCGAAGCGGCGGGAGAAGCGGGCGAAGCGCTCGCCGCGCGGCACGGCGACGAGGTGCGAGTCGGTCTCGGCCGCGAACGCCGCCAGCGCGAGCTCGCT
>Ga0070741_10013327_pt1 | contig 14569 bp, 8 predicted proteins | sample Coa_R1_4_FD_66440 | JGI IMG/M metagenome (GOLD analysis project Ga0070741, IMG submission 66440) | Surface soil microbial communities from Centralia Pennsylvania, which are recovering from an underground coalmine fire - Coalmine... | ecosystem: Environmental > Terrestrial > Soil > Unclassified ...
GAAGCCGGAGGCCTTCGATTCGAATCGCGGAAGGCTGGGCGCGTGGCTTGCGGTAATCGCTCGTCATCGCGCGATCGACCAGTTGCGCAGGAGGCGTCCGGAAGCGAACATCGAGGACGTGATGATCTCGGTCGATTCCGATTTGGAACAGGCGGCGGACCGCAATAAGGTGATCGCCAGAATCCGCAGCGCAGTGGAGCAGTTGCCGCCTGAGCAACGTCGAGCGCTGGAGCTTGCTTTCTTTCAGGGGCTCACGCATTCCGAGATTGCGGCCAAAACAGGTGAACCGCTGGGAACAATCAAGACGCGCATTCGAGCAGCTCTGGCGGCGCTCAGAAAGGGGCTCGCAGCATGAGAGATCATCAGCAATCCGCAGACGATCTGGCGCTCTACGCACTGCATGAGCTGCCTGCGCCCGATGCCGCGGAATTTCGCGAGCACCTGAAAGACTGCGCGCAATGTCGGCGTGAGCTGGAAGAAATCAATTCCCAGATGGCCATGCTCGCGCTGTCGAGCGTAGCTTCCGCCCCGCCACAGCGTTCGCGTGAGCGACTGCTTCAGGCAATCAGGACTGAACCGCAGCGGGTGCGGCGAGTGGTAATGCGCAGGCCATGGTGGAGCTTCGTTCCGACGTTTGCTGCTGTGTTGCTCGCGATCTTTGGATTGATGCTCTGGCGCGAGAACACTAGCTTGCGGAATAAGCTTGAGACCACGCAACTGCGATTCGAGCAACAACAGGGAGATTTGGATCGTGCGCGCCTCGTTCTGGACGCGCTGACCTCGCCTGAGTCGGCGCACTTTGCGCTGGTCTCAACCAAAGCACAGCCAGTTCCTGAGGGCAAAGCCAGCTACATGCGGAAGACGGGAACCGTGGTCTTCACCGCTCAGCACCTTCCGCCCCTGCCGCCGGAAAAGACATATCAGCTATGGCTCGTTCCGGTCAGCGGCACGAAACCTATGCCGTGTGGAACTTTTAAGCCCGATGTCAACGGAAACGCCGCCATGGTGACGCCTTATGCAGAGAAGGACGCCTGGCCCAAGATGTTCGCCGTAACCATCGAGGCCGAAGGCGGCAGCGAGACTCCAACCATGCCTCTGGTGATGGCGGGATCCTGAGTGGCGACTTAAAGCGTTTCCGCATCTCACTTTTTGCATCTGAATTGTGTTGAGACGCTGCTTCTTTGCGTCCACTTCTTCCCTGCATGAATCCAGTTCTGAAAGAACCTCGATCTGTAACTCGCACGCTTGCTGTTGGAGCAGAATTGCAGCCCGGCGGAGGTACGCATTTTCGCGTGTGGGCACCTAAGCGCCGCTCCGTTGAAGTCATCCTTCTCGACGGAGATCGTGAAGGCGGCAAATCGTTTCCTCTCGACCAAGAAGAGGACGGATACTTCTCGGCGTTGGTAAACGAAGCAAACGCCGGAAGTCGGTACAAGCTGCGCGTGGATGGAAAAGAGACTTTTCCCGATCCAGCATCACACTGGCAGCCTGATGGGCCACACGGAATCTCTGCAGTCGTCGACCACCAGAAGTTCTCCTGGACCGACCAAGCGTGGCCCGGCATCAGCATTCGCGGACAGGTCATCTACGAATTGCACATCGGCACATTTACTGCGGGCGGAAGCTATGAATCAGCGAAAGAGAAATTACCGCTACTGAAAGAACTTGGTGTGACGGTGATCGAAGTCATGCCCGTGGCGTGCTTCCCCGGAGAGTTTGGCTGGGGTTATGACGGAGTAAATCTGTACGCGCCATATCCACGCTACGGCACCCCGGATGATTTCCGCAGCTTTATCGATTACGCGCACAGCATTGGATTGGGAGTGATTCTCGATGTGGTGTACAACCACGTCGGACCCGATGGGAACTATCTCACACAATTTTCTGACGACTACTTCCACCGCGAGCACGCAACCGAGTGGGGAGACGCGATCAACTTCGATGGCGAGAATAGCGGACCAGTACGCGACTTCTTCGCAGGCAACGTTGAGTACTGGATTCGCGAGTATCACCTCGACGGCTTGCGCTTTGACGCGACGCAGGCAATCGTCGATCGATCTCGTGAGCACATTCTGGCGGACATGGCGCGTCGCGCTCGCGCCGCAGCAGGTAACCGAGAGATCATCCTCGTCGCTGAGAACGAAGCGCAAGAAGCAAAGATCGCGAAACCTGCCGAGCGCGGTGGATACGGCTTCGACGCGCTCTGGAACGATGACTTCCACCACAGCGCCATAGCGGCTCTGACTGGTCAGCGCCAGGCATACTACACGGATTATCTAGGCACGCCGCAGGAGTTCATCTCCGCGATCAAGTATGGTTACCTCTATCAGGGCCAATACTATAGTTGGCAGAACAAACGCCGTGGAGAATCGACGCTGGGTATGGAACCAGCGGCTTTTGTCACTTTCATCGAGAACCACGATCAAGTCTCGAACTCAGCCCACGGAAAACGCCTCCACCAACTCACGAGTCCGGGAAGATACCGGGCATTAACTACCCTCACGCTGCTCGGTCCGGGAACTCCGCTGCTATTTCAAGGGCAAGAATTCGGTTCTACCAAGCCGTTCCTGTTCTTCGCCGATCACAATCCCGAATTGGCAAAGCTGGTGCATGAAGGTCGAGCAGAATTTCTCGCCCAATTTCCTCAACTTAAGTCCGAGGAGATGCGCGCCCACGTTCCTGATCCAGCTAAGCGAGACACTCTCGATGCCTGTAGATTGGACTGGAATGAATGGAACGAGAACTCGCATTTCGTAGCTCTGCATCGCGATCTGCTGCAGCTCCGGCACACAGATCCGGCATTTCGCATGCAGCTTTATGGGAAAGTTGACGGCGCGGTAATCGCGCCGCAGGGTTTTGTGCTCCGATACTTCGTCGAGGCGGGTCAGGATCGTCTGCTGGTGGTGAATCTCGGCGCTGATCTGGAGCTCCGCCATGCGCCCGAACCTCTACTCGCTCCACCTGAGAACAAGCGGTGGCAAGTCCTCTGGTCGAGCGAAGAAATGAAGTATGGAGGATCGGGATCCATGAAACCCGATTCGGACCAGGGCTGGCGAATTCAGGGCCAGTCGGCAACGGTTCTCGCTCCAGCCGCAATCGACGGAAATTAAGAGCTGGCAACGCGACTTGGTCAAGACGCAAGACATTCCGATCCTTTACCGCCGCGGAAAGAACACGCCCGATCGCCGTATCTTAGACAGCATCACGCGCGAGTTCTCGTGGGATGCTTCCCAGAACGGCCACGATCAAGAACGCTGGGAGACGCTGCTCACGCGCGAATGGCTCGTCACCAACGGCCTTGGTGGTTACGCATCCGGCACCGTGAGCGGCGCGCCTACCCGGCGTTTTCATGGCGTTCTCATCGCCGCGCTTCCAACTCCGGATGGAAGAACGATGATGCTGAACGATGTCTCCGAGCAGGTGCTTCTTCCAGGCGGTGAACTCATTGACCTCGGTGGTGAAGAAACATCAACCGGCGTTTCGAATTTCCGCGCGCTCTCGCATCTGCAGGCATTTCGGCTGGAAGCCGGATTGCCGGTCTGGCTTTATCGCTTCAATGATGGGAAGAACGCCCTTCAAAAACGCATTCATCTCGTCCATCGGCAGAACACAGCACACCTCACATATCAGTGGCACGGTGCGGCAGGAATAACCCTGCGCCTTCGTCCGGGGATGCATTTCCGTCCGCACGAGGGACAGCTCTCCGGCCTTGATCCAAAACGGTACTCGTGCCAAGTCAAAAAGGACTGGCTCGAGATTGGCAACCATTCCGAGCTGCCCATCCTGCGCATCGGCATTAATCGTGAGAACGCCGCCTTTCATCCTGACGAAAAAACGATTCCCGATCTGCGCTTTCTTGTGGAAGCCGATCGCGGCTACGACTACCAGGGCGATCTGTGGTCGCCCGGATACTTCGAATTGCAACTTGAGCCCGAAAAGCCCGTTAGTTTGATCGCATCAACCGAATACCTTCAGGCGCTTGAAGCGCTTGATCCCGACGAGGCGTTCCATGCCGAAATGGAACGACGCCGCCGGCTGATCAGCGTAGCCAATCCTGCCTTGCAGGATGCATTCGGCGGGGAACTCGTTCTCGCCGCCGATCAGTTCCTCATCACTCCCACAGGCCGTGTTGCGGACACGGCGCGTGCGCTCGCCGCGGGCGATGAGATTCGCACCGTAATCGCCGGCTATCACTGGTTCACCGACTGGGGACGCGACACCATGATCGGCCTCGAAGGGCTGACGCTCGCGACTGGTCGTCACGCTGAAGCCGGCTACATCCTGCGCACGTTTGCTCATTACATCCGCGACGGCTTGATTCCCAATATGTTCCCGGAAGGCGAGAACAGCGGCCTTTATCACACCGCCGACGCGACGCTCTGGTTCTTCCACGCGGTCCACAAATACGTGCAGTACACAGAGGACCGCGCAACTCTTCGCCTACTTCTGCCGCAGCTCTGCGACATAGTCGATTGGTATGTGAATGGCACTCGGTTTGGCATCAAAGTCGATCCCAAAGATGGACTTCTCTCGCAAGGAGCCGACGGCTATCAGCTCACATGGATGGACGCCAAAGTCGACGATTGGGTCGTAACTCCTCGTCGCGGCAAAGCGGTTGAGATCAATGCGCTTTGGTACAACGCGCTGCGGCTGCTCGAAGAATGGACGCGCGAAGAACGTAGCGAAGAGACAGAACAGAAGTTCTCGGGCTACGCCGATCGTGCGTTCGAGTCTTTCAACCAACGCTTCTGGTACGACGAAGGACGGTATCTGTACGACTTCGTAGACGGCGAAGGTGGCAAAAACGATCCGGCACTGCGTCCAAATCAGCTGTTTGCAATTTCCCTCGAGCACCCGGTTTTGGAAGAGAAGTATTGGGAGCCAGTGCTAGAAATCGTTGAACGCAAGCTACTGACGCCGGTTGGCCTGCGTTCACTCTCTCCAGATCATCCAGACTACAAGCCTCGTTACTTCGGCGACCTGCGCGCGCGCGACGCAGCATACCACCAGGGTACAGTTTGGGCATGGCTGGTCGGGCCTTTTATTGACGCTTGGTTGAAGCTGCATCCCGGAGCCTTTTCGGAGGCGAGAAAATTTCTTTTGGGATTCACCGATCATCTCAGCGAGGGCTGTATCGGTTCGGTGAGCGAAATCTTCGATGCGGATCCGCCATTCACTCCCCGCGGCTGCATCGCACAAGCCTGGAGTGTCGCAGAACTGCTTCGATGCTGGGTGAAGACGTCAGCCGTGGATTCGGCAGCCGTTCATGATCAAGATATTGAAAAGCATGCGGGCGATTATGTTATCCGCTGAGCGGTTCGCGTTGAGATAACGGTCTTGCTGTAACCTGTAAGTCGCCTGACATCTATGGCTCTCGACGAATACAAACGCAAGCGCAGTTTCGATCGCACACCCGAGCCTCCTCCTAAGCTCGACCCCAAAAAAGGATTCCGATTCGTTGTTCAAAAGCATCGCGCTTCGCATTTGCACTATGACTTCCGGTTAGAGATGGAAGGTGTGCTGAAATCCTGGGCCATTCCAAAAGGTCCGTCGCTCGATCCCAGCGACAAGCGGCTAGCAATGCAGGTGGAAGATCATCCGGTGTCTTACTTCCACTTTGAAGGAATCATTCCGCCCAACAACTACGGCGCGGGGACAGTAATGGTGTGGGACACAGGCACATGGGAGCCGCTGAAAGAGGACTATTCCGACCATCCGGCCAACCGCACCGAGCGCGAGAAACAGGCAGCAGCCATGCTCGCCAAGGGAGATCTCAAATTCCGTCTCCATGGACGAAAGCTGAAGGGCGATTTTGTGCTGGTGAAGATGCGTTCGCGGCGCGCGGGCTCAAAAGGCACCGAATGGCTTCTGATGAAAAAGCGAGACGATAACGCAGTCGCCGGCTACAACGTCGATGACTACGACTTCTCCGTGCTGACCCACAAAAGCCTCGCTCAGATTGCCGGCGATGAAGGCGCGCGGGAGTGGCAAAGCAATCGTTCGGCGTCATCGGGAAAAGGAACCGGCAAGAATGCCTGGCTTGCCGATTCGATCGCCCAGCACGACAGGCAAGCCCGCACGCTGCAAAAGAGAAAAGCAATCGCGACTGCTTCGGCCACGAGCCAAAAATCCGCGGTACAGATTCCCAAAAAGAAAGCCACCAACTCCAATTCGGCTTTGTCGGACGGCGAGCCCCCAAAGGGCCGCTCTCAAAGTATGGGCGCCTTTGGATTGGATAAGCTTAAAGGCGCGGTCAAAGCTCCGATGCCGTCGACGATTCGGCCGATGTTGGCAACTCTGGTTGATGAGGCATTTGATGACGACGATTGGCTTTATGAGATCAAATGGGATGGCTACCGCTCCGTGGTTTTCTTTGGTGGGGACGGCGAACGTTCGTTGCGAATGGTATCGCGCAACCAGAATGACCAGACTGCCGAATTCCCAGAATTGCACGCCATAGCGGATGGCTTGAAGTGCCGCTCTTGTATTGTCGATGGAGAAATCGTAGCCCTCGACGAGGATGGTCGCGCGTCTTTTAGCCTGATGCAGCAGCGCAGTGGACTATCTCTCGATGGCAAGCGTCGCTCCCCCGACCACAGCGTGTTCATCATGTACTACGCGTTCGATCTGCTTTATATCGACGGCTATTCGCTCCTGAACGTCGATTTGGAAGAAAGGAAGCGATTGCTTAGAACCGTGATTCGGCCTAACCAGGTGCTGAAAATGTCAGATCACTTCGTGGGCAAAGGACACGCCTTGCTCGACGCTGCGCGTCAGCAGAAGCTCGAAGGCATCGTGGCGAAGCGGCGCAAGAGCTGTTATGTGCAGAAGCGCAGCAGCGAGTGGTTGAAGATCAAGATTACGCAACGGCAGGAGTGCGTGATCGGAGGCTACACCGATCCACGCGGCAGCCGTGAGTATTTTGGATCTCTTGTACTTGGACTCTACGATAAAAAAGGCAACCTCGTGCCGGTCGGACAGGCTGGGAGCGGCTTTACTCATGCCTCCCACGCCGAAATGTGGAAGAAACTTCGCAAGCTCGAAACCAAGCAGAATCCCTTTTCAGAAAAGGTGGACAGTCCGCGCAGGGTTCATTTTGTGAAGCCGGAGCTGGTGGCTGAAATCAAGTTTACTGAATGGACACACGAAACTGATGTCGGCGGGATCAAAATGCGCGCGCCTGTGTATGAAGGACTGCGTGAAGACAAAAACCCGCGAGAGTGTGTCTTCGAATTCAAGCACCCGGTCCTCGAAGAAGTCACCAAAGCCGAACGTGGCAAAGCATCGTAAGCCCGCATTGCATCCCAAATACGTCTGTGCCCGTAGAATCCCTGCATGCCCGCGGAAGAAGTCGAAGTCAAGGTACAAGTCGGTGATCTGAGTGAACTCTCGCACAAGCTGACTGCAGCAGGATTCCACCTAGTCACGCCGCGCACTCACGAGATGAACACGCTCTACGACTTCAGCGATAATCGACTGCGAGCGCGCGGAGAGGTGCTGCGCATCCGCAAATACGGCCCTAAGTGGACGTTAACTCACAAGAGCAAAGGGAAGGCCGGCAAGCACAAATCGCGCGTCGAGACCGAAACCGAACTCGCGAATGGCGAAGCGTTGGCACATGTATTCGAAGCGATCGGATTGAATCCCTCTTTCCGGTACGAAAAGTATCGCGCTGAGTGGAGCGACGGCGAAGGGCACGTAGTAATCGACGAAACGCCCATTGGCGACATCGCTGAACTAGAAGGTTCGCCAGACTGGATCGATCGCACAGCAGAAACACTGGCGATAAAGGCCTCCGAGTACATCACCGCGAGCTACGCTCAGATGTTCAGCGAGTGGAGAACGAAGACCGGCAGCAAAGCACGCGAGATGACCTGGGCAGAGACGGGGAGGTCAGTACCATCCGAGGTAGCGGATCGGTAAATGCATCAGTACTCCGCTACCGCGGATGGTACTGATGATCGATTAAGCTCCGCAGCACTTCTTGTATTTCTTACCTGAACCGCACGGGCATGGATCGTTGCGCCCAACCTTATCGCCGACTCTACGCTGCTGAACACCCGCATCGCCTGCGCCAGCCATACGTGCAGCCTGCAGTTCACGTTCCTTCTTGCGTATGAATTCACGTTCCAGATCGTCCATGGAAGTGGCTGCCCGGCGATTCCCATTATGGGCTGGCGGCGGAGTAACGGCGCGGGTCGGATCGAATGGAACGCCGTCCATGGTCAAGCCATCGGTGGGCGGAATAGGAGCAGCCTGGCGGCGCGGTTCAGCTTCGATCACTTGCAGCAGGTAGAGATAACGAACAGTCTCTTCCTGGAAGCGCTGCATCATGGCTTCAAACATTTCAAACGACTCGCGTTTGTACTCAACTAACGGATCATGCTGGCCGTACCCACGTAGGCCGATGCCTTCCTTGAGGTGGTCCATGCTGAGCAGGTGGTCTTTCCACTGCCCATCAAGGACACTGAGCATGATCATGCGCTCGTGATAACGCATAGCATCGAGGCCGATCAGCTTCTCTTTGGCTTCGTAGCGCTCTTTCAGCTTGCCAAAGATTGCATCTCCCAATTCGGATCGATTGAGGCTCTCGAGATCGACCCGCTCGGCTGCGAGGTCCACGCCGAAGCGCGTGAATATCTGCTGCTTCAGCGCGTTCAGGTCCCACTGCTCAGCATGCTGATCTCGCGGAGCGTACTGGTCGAGCAGATCGCCTATGATGCCTGAAACGTAATCTTCAAGGATGAGATCCTTCTGATCCAGTCCTTCGAGCAACTGGCGACGCAGACCATATACGGCCTCGCGCTGCTTGTTCATTACGTCGTCGTATTCGAGCAGATGTTTGCGCGACTCGAAGTTCTGCGCTTCGACTGTCTTCTGTGCGGCTTCGATGCGGCGCGAGATCAGCTTTGATTCAATGGGAATACCTTCTTCCATTCCCAAGCGCTGGAGAAGATTTGAGACCCACTCCTTGGCGAAGATGCGCATTAAGTCATCTTCGAGCGAGAGGTAGAAACGTGAGGAGCCCGGATCGCCCTGGCGACCGGCGCGTCCGCGAAGCTGGTTGTCGATACGCCGCGATTCGTGGCGCTCGGTGCCGAGAATGTGCAGACCGCCGACCTCGATCACCTTGTCGTGTTCGGCCTGAATCTGCTGCTGATGGCGGGCTAGCGCCTCTTCCCACTGCTGCAAATCAACTTCGTACTCGGCGCCCTGGTAATAGAAGCGCGTGAGATTTGCGGAAGCCGCGATTGGCGATAACTCTCCCTCGGCTGCGCCCACCGAGCGAGCGAGACCTTTCTTCAGCAGCTCCTGCTTGGCCAGAAATTCGGCGTTGCCCCCGAGCAAGATGTCTGTACCGCGACCAGCCATGTTGGTCGCGATTGTCACAGCTCCAAATCTTCCCGCCTGAGCAACGATCTCCGCTTCCTTTTCGTGGTACTTGGCGTTGAGCACAACGTGACGCACGGCTTTCTTTTTCAGCAGCTCAGATAAGCGCTCCGATTTTTCGATCGAGGTAGTGCCTACCAGCACAGGACGGCCTTCCACCGCGATCTTCTGGATCTCGTCAGCAACCGCAAAGAACTTTTCTTTCTCCGTGCGATAGACGATGTCTGGATTCTCAAGACGCAGTAGCGGCTTGTTCGTTGGAATAACAACGATTTCAAGACTGTAGATCTTCTCGAACTCAGCAGCTTCCGTATCGGCCGTACCAGTCATTCCAGCCAATTTTCGGTACATGCGGAAGTAGTTCTGGAATGAAATTGTGGCGAGCGTCTGGTTCTCGCGCTCGATCTTGACGTTCTCTTTCGCCTCGACGGCCTGATGCAATCCGTCAGACCAGCGGCGTCCAGGCATCATGCGGCCGGTGAACTCATCGACGATGATAACCTCGCCGTCTTTCACTACGTATTCAATATCGCGACGATAAAGCGCGTGCGCTTTGATCGCGGTCTCGACGTGATGCTTCCATCCCCAGTTTTCCGGATCAGCGACGTTGCCGATACCGAGCATCTTCTCGACTTTTTCCCAGCCCTGTTCGGTGACGGTCACGGTCCGATGCTTCTCGTCGATGGTGTAGTCACCAGTGAAGATCGTCTCTTCGATACTCTTCTGAATCTCCTCGCCTTTTTCCAACGCGGGAATGATGCGGTTGACCTTGTAGTACTTGTCGGTCGATTCCTCGCTGGCTCCGGCGATGATCAGCGGCGTACGCGCTTCGTCGATCAGGATCGAGTCCACCTCGTCAACGATGGCGAAGTGATGACCGCGCTGCACGCAGTCCTTCAGATCGAACTTCATGTTATCGCGCAGGTAGTCGAAGCCGAATTCGTTGTTCGTGCCGTAAGTGATATCGGCCGCGTAAGCTTCGCGGCGCTCGTTATCGTCCAAATCGTGAACGATTACGCCGACAGACAATCCGAGGAAGTTGTAGAGCTTGCCCATCCACTCGGAGTCGCGCTTGGCCAGGTAGTCATTTACAGTGACGACGTGTACGCCGCGTCCGGCGAGCGCGTTGAGATAAACGGGAAGCGTTGCGACCAGCGTTTTACCTTCACCGGTCTTCATTTCCGCGATCTTGCCTTGATGCAGAACGGCGCCGCCGATCAACTGCACATCGAAGTGCCGCATGTTAAGGACGCGGCGTCCGGCTTCACGAACTACGGCGAAGGCTTCGGGAAGAACCTCGTTTAGTGCTTCTTCTAGGACTGGGTCACGCTTGTCTTTCTTCGAAGAAGGCGAAGTAGTCGGAATGATGTCCTCATCCGAAGGCAGCTCGTTCGGAGCGGCGCGCTGGATGCTCTCGCGAACGCGCTGGCGAAATTCGTCGGTCTTGGCCCGCAGCTCGCCATCGGAGAGCTTCTGCATCTCCGCTTCGAACGCGTTTACCTGGGCCACCATGGGCCACAAGCGCTTCATTTCGCGCTCGTTCTTGGTCCCGATGACCTTGGAAATAATGGTTCCGATCAAAAGCTTTGTTCCTTTGGCCCGAAGGGCATAGGCGGGGACATCACATCGCTTCGCCGGGCAAGGCACACGCCAGCCGTGGGCGGGAGAGGTCCATAGAAAAGCCTAACACATCGGATGCTCACGGTTTCTCCCGGTCGCAAGCCCCCGGGAAACGCAAACACGGAGGACACGACGGCAAAAACACGAGGTCACGGCGAACTTCGTTGATTAAACTATCCCCATGCTTCTCTCCGGCATCTTCCCCGCCCTGACTACGCCCTTCTATCCCGATGGACGCTTGTACCTCAAGAAACTCGAGCACAATGTTGATCGTTATTCGCGGACTCCGATTGCCGGCATGGCAATTCTTGGCTCTACCGGGGAAGTCGTGATGCTCTCGGAAGAGGAGCAGCGCGAGATTCTGCGCGTCGCCATCGAAGTATCTGCGCCGGAGAAGGTGCTGCTCGCGGGGGTAGGACACGAATCGGCGATTCGCACCGTCGAAGCCGCGGAGTTCGCAGCCAAGCTGAATTACGACCTCGCGCTCGTGCGCACGCCGCACTACTACCGTCCGCAGATGAAGGCGGAGAATCTGCTGGCTTACTATCGCTTCGTCGGTGATCGTTCACCGATCCCCGTGCTCTTGTACAGCGTTCCACCATTCACCGCGTACGATCTGCCTGTCGAAGTCATTCAGGAATTGGCGGAGCATCCGAACATCATCGGCATTAAAGAATCGAGTGGCGTTATCGAAAAGATCGTCGATGTAGTTGCGCGCACGCGGCATGTAATGCGCACAGCGAATGCGACAGAGGTCTTCAACGCAGTGCCTGCTCGCATGCTGCTTCGCGCCGTCAAACCCGCCGGAGAACTGGTCAGCGCCGCTGCGCTCGCGGGCACCGGGACTACGGGTCCGTCGAGTGTGCCTGCGCGTGCGACGCCAGCAGTCAAGGTGATGCGCAAGAAAGAAGTCGGATTCCAATTGCTCGCGGGTTCGGCGCAAAAACTGTTGGCGTCGCTCGAAGCGGGTGCCGCTGGCGCCGTGCTCGCGTTCAGCGCGGCGGCTCCTACCGCGTGCTTTGAAATCTACACCGCATGGAAAGATGGCGATAAAGAACTGGCGCAGGTCAAGCAACAGCGCATCATCGAACCGGCTATCCGTATCGCGAGCCAGATGGGAATTCCTGCTTTGAAATATGCGCTCGACCTGAACGGATACTACGGCGGTCCGCCTCGTCTGCCATTGCTGCCGCTCAGCGGCGAGCAGCGCGCGGAAGTTGAAAGGCTGATGGCGGACGTGAGGAACTAAGGCGCGGTGATACTGTTTGGGAATCTGTCTTCCAGTCCGGGCGTGGGTAAATGGGGCCGGGAATATGTTCCAGCTCTTGGCCGGTTCCCGATCCGATTACCTTAGATGAAATGAACCCATCCTGCCGATAAAATAGTTGGCGTAAATCCAGAGCTGCGGAAACCTGTTAGGCGAGCGCAGCGTCAAAAATTTCACAAAGCTTCGGAGCTACGCGGCTTCGAGGCTTCGGAGCTTTCTTACCGGATGCGATTTCTGTCTCCCGCGATCATTCTGTTTGTCTCAATTTTTGTTCAGGCACAAACGTTTATCTCAGTAGGTCCCGATGGCGGGGACGTACGCAGCCTTTCCGCCGACCCGAGCAATCCGAGCCGCATTCTGCTTGGAACCAGCGCGGGGCAGATCTATCAGTCCGAAGATGCGGGCAAGACCTGGCAGCGTTTTGTCCGAATTGGAAAGGGCAATGACTACGTAGTCGATCACATAATCTTCGATCCGCATCAGCAAGGCACGATCTATGTAGCGGCATGGACACTGGAGCATGAAGGTGGGTCGGTCTTCAAGAGCAGCGACGATGGCCACACGTGGCAGCCGCTTTCCGGAATGGAAGGCAAGTCGATCCGTGCAATGGCCATAGCTCCCTCAGACCCTAACACTCTGATTGCCGGGGCGCTCGATGGCATCTATCGATCACGCAATGGCGGCGAAACCTGGACGCGCATCTCGCCGGAATCAAGCTCCGAGATCAAGAACATTGAGTCGATCGCAGTCGATCCCAGCGATGCGGAAACGATCTACGCCGGAACCTGGCACCTGCCATGGAAGACCACCGATGGCGGACGTTCCTGGCACAACATCAAGAACGGAGTGATCGACGATTCGGATGTTTTCTCCATCATCATCGATCCCAAGCAGCCGCAGGTCGTCTATGCCAGCGCGTGCTCCGGGATTTACAAGAGCGAGAGTGCAGGCGATCTCTTCCACAAGATCCAAGGCATTCCCTTTTCGGCACGCCGCACGCGTGTACTCAGGCAGGATCCGGAAAGCCGCGATGTGGTTTACGCCGGCACAACTGAAGGCTTGTTCAAAACGTCTGACGGAGGCAAAACGTGGCGGCGCATCACCTCGACCGACGTGATCGTCAATGATGTTCTTGTCGATGTGCGCGATCCCGATCACGTTATGTTGGCGACTGATCGTAGTGGCGTGCTCGCCAGCAATAACGCCGGCGCAAGCTTCGAGCCTTCGAATACGGGGTTCGCCCATCGCCAGGTTGCCGCGCTCGCAGTCGATCCGGAGGACAACGATACGCTCTACGCCGGCCTCATCAATGATAAGCAGTACGGCGGAGTGTTCGTCAGCCACGATCAAGGCGCCCATTGGACCCAGCTCAGCGCCGGGCTCGACGGACGCGACGTATTTTCTTTGCGGAAGGCCGGAGCGCATCTGCTGGCCGGCACGAGCAGCGGTGTATATGAATGGTCATCGACGGCGGCTGCCGCCGCGAGCAAGCGATCTGGAGCTACGAAGGCCTCGCTCGAGCATTGGCGTCCGCTCGATCGCATCGCAAACGTCAATCTCGTAACCATTCGCAAGGCTACCAAGAAGCGAAAAGCCATTACGCGCAAGGTGATCAAACCGGGGACGCTCAAGGCGCGCGTTACCGCGATTGAGGTTCGCGATAATCGCTGGATCGCCGCGAGCACTCAGGGTCTGTTTGAGAGTTCCAATTCAGGAAAGACCTGGCAAGGCGGTCCACTGCTCGGCCACTCTGATTTCACGCTGGTCCGGTCTACTCCTAACCTGATTGCCGCCGCCGGGCATAGTTTTCTGCTTCGCTCTTCCACCACCGACTCTGCCGATGTGAAATCAGCCTGCAAGCTCCTCGAATGCCCCTGGAGCGAAGTCGTGCTGCCGAAAGTCATTAATTCGATCAGCGACCTGGCCGTAGCCTCCGACAACACTCTATGGCTCGCGTGCCGCGAAGGTCTCTACCGCAGCACCGATCTGGGAAAAACCTGGACCCGCCTGGAGAAGCTTCCAGTCGTGAACCTCGCCTCCGTTTTCTACGATTCGACCCGGCATCATGTCCTTGTCACCGCACTGAACTCCACCGAAGTATTCTCAAGCACCGACGAAGGACAAAGCTGGCAGCATCGCGATTCCGGCTGGCTGTTGCGGAACATCGCCGACGACAACGGACGCCTGGTTGCCTCTACAGCCTTCGACGGCGTGGTGGTTGAATCCCCGTCTCCTGCAGCCGCTGCGGCATCAGCCAGCTCCGCCGGCGTGAGATGAAGCCGAAAAATTGCG
>Ga0070741_10013328_pt1 | contig 14569 bp, 9 predicted proteins | sample Coa_R1_4_FD_66440 | JGI IMG/M metagenome (GOLD analysis project Ga0070741, IMG submission 66440) | Surface soil microbial communities from Centralia Pennsylvania, which are recovering from an underground coalmine fire - Coalmine... | ecosystem: Environmental > Terrestrial > Soil > Unclassified ...
TCGCGGCTGCGCCTCACGATGACGTTCAATCCACAGGTCTGACCAATCTCCTTTACGAGGTCCGATGCCTCAAAACCATGAACAGCCTGTGACCTGTCTACTCCGGAAGTCTCCTCCCGGAGCCTACCGCCGATCGTCGGACGATAAGACATTCATCTCATCTCCTTTTCAAGTGAACATCAGATTCTTCAAGTAAACGTCAGATTCGCGCCATGCGATCCAGCACAGTCGTTCCCGACGGGCGCCCGGCCGGTTGGCCTTCCGTGGTTGCAATCTCGCCGGCTTCGAGCATTTGTTTGAAGCGCAACAGGTCTTTGCGCATGCGCAGACCCGGGTCGCGGCCCAGAACTTTGCTCAACAGGCGCCCGCCGATGCGCGTGGGTAGTTGATAGTGCATCCGCACGCGAACGATGGTGTTGCGGCCCCCGCGCGCCGGTTCGAACTGTACAGATCCGGAGTTGCGAATATCGGAGGCGTCCAGGGAGCGCCACGCGATTCGCTCATTGGGAACGTCTTCGCTGATCTCGGCATCCCAGGAGATATCGTTTCCGACGGGCCCCTTCACGATCCAATGCGAGCGGCGCTCTCCGGTGACACGCACCGATTTCAGATGTTCGATGAACGTTGGGAGCTTTTCAATGTCACGCCAGAAACGGTAGCATTCCTCGGGCGGACGGCTCACGATGGTGCTGGCCGCCATATGGGCGGTCTGCCGGTTCTCCAATTGCCGTGCACATAGGGCATCGAGGGCCGTAACTCCGGCGACCGCCGCAGCGGCCGCGCCGACACGTTCCGGTTTCGAGTGCCGCGAACGGGAGGCGCTGGCCAGCGCCGCCAAATCGATAATGTCGCCACCGACCCGAGCCCAAAGCCAATCGGACTTCTGCCGGGTTGTGAGAATCCCTACGCCGGCCGCCACCTCCCGAACGCCCATCAGCCGCATCACGGTTGTCCGGCGCGGTACTCCGATCCATTTCGACAGGGCGCGCGGCGCAATAATTTCCGTGAGGCCCAGCCCGATGCTAAACCAGCCCAAGGCTTCGGCTAGTTTTTGCGGCGCGCCTCCGCGAAAATCATGCTCTCGCGCAACAGCTGCGCCGCTCGCGCCCGAACGCCTTTCGGCCCTTGTGATATCTCGTGTCGCCATAGCAGACCTCCGTGGTGGCTTGTAATTTCTGGTTAGATCCATTTACTTGCATTTGCGTGTCCAGGGTAGGGCAGATCTCCGACTGCTCGCGGACCGGCCTGCTAGGGTTGGCGCGATCCTGTTCCGCCAGAGGGAGCGCGCTGACGTACGCTGATCAACATTAGGTAGTGGCCGGCAGGGGCGGGACCAGCGGCAGCCTTCGCGAGCCGATGCCTTCCGGTCCGAAACGAGAAAGGCTGGAAGAAGACTTGGTAACGGCGCGGGCGCGTTACCGAACTGCGGCCTGGATGTCGCGATGGTTGACCTTGGCTTTGAATCCGGCCTTGGCCAGGTTGTTGCGGATCGAATCGGCAATCATCACCGAGCGGTGCTGGCCGCCTGTGCATCCGAATGCAATCGTCAGGTAGCTCTTCCCTTCACGAATATAGTGCGGGACAAGGTAGACCAGTAGCTCGGAAATCCGCGTGATGAATTCGGTCGTCTGCGGGAACGAGCGGATGTAGCGCGCCACGGCGGGATTTTTCCCGGTCAGATTTTTGAAGCGCGGGATGTAATTCGGGTTCGGAAGGAAACGGACGTCGAAAACCAGATCGCTGTCGGCCGGCAGCCCATAGCGGTAGCCAAAGCTGGTGACATAAATATGAATCTTGGACTCTTCGCGCTGGCTGACAAACCTCTCACGAATGAACTCGCGCAATTCGTGAACGGTGAATTTGGAGGTGTTGATGATTAAATCCGCGAGCGCCCGGATGGGAGCCAGCCGAGAGCGCTCGGAACGGATGCTTTTGATGATCGACCGGTCGCCCCCCAGCGGATGGGGCCGGCGCGTCTCGCTGAAACGGCGCACCAAGGCGCCTTCGTCCGCTTCGAGAAAAATCAACTGCGCAGACATAGTCTGCCGGATTCGGGCGAAGACTTCCGGGAAACGCTTCAGGCCTTCGCCTTCGCGGATGTCGACCACCAATGCGGTAGCGCGGATGATCGGGTTGTCAAGTGTGAGCTCGGCGAATTTGGGAATGAGCTCGACGGGGAGGTTGTCGACCGAGTAAAAGCCGAGGTCCTCGAGCGCTTTCAGAACGGATGCCTTCCCCGAACCGCTCAAGCCGGTGATCACGACAAGGTGCGGTTTTTGGACAGGGACCACCGGCTGGCGGCGGGGTGCCGGCGGACTCTTACGCGCCATCCGGTGCCGCTATCCTTCCACGAGATCGAAATTGCCGTCGCGCCGGCGGACCAGAACGGAGATGCGGTCGGTATTCGCGTCCCGGTACACCAGATAATCGCGAGTTTTATCCATCTCCAGGAGCGCCTCCTCCAGTGTCATCGGCTTGCGCTTCTGGTGATGGTTGACGCGGTATACGCGGCCTTCGGTTTCCCCATCCGATTCGGCCTCCACAACGGCTGCGGATTCTTCCTCCTCGCCGCCCTTATTCGGCGTGCGCTTCGTATCGCGCCATTTCGTGCGCGTTTTGACGGCCTGTTTTTCCAGCTTCTCAATAGCCGAATGGATCGCGGTGAACAGGTCGCTGTTCGATGCGATTCCAACCAACTGATGGTGGTGGTAATTGATGGTCGCCTCCGCGTGATGTAGGTGCCGTTCCAAAGATAGAATCACGTGGGCTTCGCATTCTTTTTTGCCATCCAGCAGCTTTCCGACCTTGGCAAAGCGCGCTTCCAGCTTTCTCAACTGGGCTGGAGCCAGTTCCACCTGCCTACCCGTGTACGTGATCTTCATGGGTTCTCCCGTTTGGGGCAGCGGCCGATGACACCTGCCCCACCTTCTTTATAACTCCATTTGGTACAGATCAGTTCCGGATGCGACGCTGGTGCGTGGAGGGGATTTTCATATCCTCGCGGTATTTGGCAACCGTACGGCGGGTGACATCGATTCCCTCTGATTGCAACAGGGCCGTGATTTGTTCGTCGGTGAGCGGGCGGGTGCGGTCTTCGTCCTCGATCATCTTCTTCACCTTGCGCTTAAGGAGCAAGAGCGGAGTGCCGCTCCCTTGAGGCCCCTGGACGGCTTCGGAGAAGAAGTACCGTAATTCGAAGACGCCTTGCGGCGTGTGCGCATATTTGCTGGCCACCGCGCGGCTCACGGTCGAAGGATGCACCCCGACTTCCTCGGCCACTTCCTTGATCATCATAGGCTTCAGATGATCGAGACCGTTCGCCAAAAATTCGGTTTGGCGGCGCACAATTGCCTGGCAAACCTTGAGGATGGTCTGTTTGCGCTGCTCGATGTTCTTCATCAGCTGGATGGCCGACGTGTAGCGTTCTCGGACGTAATCGCGGACTTCCTTCGTCGCGCCGTTGTCGCGATCCAGCATGCGACGGTACTGCGCGTTCAGGCGGAGTTGGGGAACATCATCATCGTTCATCTGGATGATCCAGTCGTCTCCGTCCTTAAGAAAGGTGACATCCGGTTCCACCACGCGCGCGCCCGCGCCGGAATAGCGCTGTCCCGGCCGCGGATTCAGGTGATGGATCATATTCACCGCGATCTCGATGTGCTCCAGCGGCCGCCCCAGAACTTTGGCGAGTTCCTTGTATTGCCGGGTTTCGAGCAGCCGCAGATAATTCGAGACAATCTGCCAGGCAACCCCGCCTTTCCCGTTGAGGCTCTCAATCTGCAGCAGCAGACATTCCTGTAAACTGCGCGCTGCCACGCCTGCTGGATCGAGCGACTGGACCACCTTCAGGGCTTCCTGAACGTGCTCCTGCTTGTGTTCGCCGGCAGTGGCGATCTCTTCCAGCGACGCTGAAAGATAACCATCCTCGTCCAGATTGCCAATGATCGACTCGGCGGCGCTCCGGACCTCATCGGAGATCAGGCTGACACTGAGCTGCGACCGCAAATGGTCGCCTAAGGTCATCGGCGCAGACAGGAAGGTTTCAAATGAAGGCTTTTCGACGGATTCAGAAGCCGGGCTCTTGTAGCCCGGATCGAGATAATCGTCGAAAAACGAACCGAAATCGATTTCGTCGAACGGGTCGGTAGCGGCTGGCGGCTCCGCCAAGGAGTCGGTCGGAGCGAGTTCCGCAGAGGCTACGGCAGCGGCGGTCTCCTCGGCATCCGGAAACATGGTGCCGTTGATGGCGACATCGGGGGCCGTGCCATCGACCATTGTGGCGAGATCGCTCGATGCGTCCAGGATTTGCTGGTCGGCCGGCTGTGTGAGACGGTCGGGTTCCAGCAAGGGCAGGAGTTCCTCGGCGGTGATCTCTTCGCCGACTTCGTCGGGGGATTCCTCCAGGACAGGGTTCTTGACGATCTCCTGGGTGATCATTTCTTTGAGCTCCAGCCGGTTAAGCTGAAGCACAGTGACCATCTGAACCAAGCCGGGGGTCAGAATCTGCTTCTGCGCGACCTTAAGCTGGAGTCTTGGCGACAGTAAGCTCATCTATGGCCTATGATATCACCGGAATTCGGCATTCCCGTCCCAAAATCGCATTTTCCTTAGCACGTTTTGTACCTTTCGTTAGCATCCTGTTACGGCTGCGTAACTGCCTTTACTATCAGCAAATCCCGATCGGCTCAAACATAAACGCGCCGGACGCGTGCGCTGATGGAGCACAGGATGTTGTACGAAATCGTCCCGGCCACGCGGGCGATTTGCTGAGCGTCCAGGCGGGCATCGCCTTCGACACCTAATAAGGTGACGGCATCGCCGGGCGCCAGGGAGGTTGTATGGCTCAGGTCGATGGTGGTCAGGTCCATCGAGATGGTGCCGAGGATGGAGGTGAGTTTTCCATCGGCGATGACCTTGCCGCGGTTGGAAAGCCGGTGAAACACGCCATCTGCGTAGCCGGCCCCTAGGACGCCTATGCGCATGGGCCGCGGAGCCCGAAATGAGCCTCCATAACCCACGAGCGCACCCTCCGGGATTTCCTTCACGGCCAGAAGGCGCGCCTTCCAGGTGAGAGCGGGGCGGACATCAAGCAATTGCCTGGGAGCCTCGCCCCGGGCCGGGGAAACATAGCCGTAAAGGGCATGACCGGCCCGCACGATATTGTGCCACCCCTCCCGGCGGCCGTAGCCGATGGCGTTCGTGCTGGAAGCGTGAATCCAGGCGGCTTTCACGCCCGCCTGGCTCAGCTCCGCACTAATGGCATGGAAATAATCGAGCTGGTCGGTGGTCTGGGTCGTGCTGTAATCGGCAGCGGAGGCGAAGTGCGTCATCAAGCCTTCGAGCGGCGCATGGTGCGCTTCGCACACCGAGGCGATAATCTCACGAGCAGCGGCGCGGGTTCCCAGCCGGTTCATTCCGGAATCGATCTTCAGATGAAAGGGGAGCGGCTTGCCGGACGACCGGGCCAGCCGGTCCAGATCGCTTAACTGGGCAAGCGAATGGATGGCCGGCGTGAGGTTGTACTCGACCAGAGCCTCGGCTTCGCAGGGCAGGAATCCGCCCATGACGAGAATGCGGCTTTCATGAAGGCCGCCACACCGAAGTTGAGCGCCCTCATCCACCGAGCTGACGGCCAGCCAGCGCGCACCCTCGGCAACCACGACGCGAGCGACCTCCAGGGCGCCGTGCCCGTAAGCATCGGCTTTGACGACGCACATCACCTGGACGCCGGGGCCGACCACGCTTCGGACATTGCGATAGTTCTGGGCGATCTGCTGGCGCGACACCAGCACGTAAGAGCGGAATGGAGGCAACACTCGCCTCTATTCTAACGGCGCGCGAGTGCCCGATGGCTTCAAAGCTAGAACTCGAAGTCGAGCGAGAACTGGATCTGGCGGGCGGCGGCGGCTGTGACCGGTTGTCCGAAACCGGGCTGAGGCGCGGGACCTAGGCCGAATATGGGATTCATCTGAATGACGTTCGTCCGGTTGAACAGGTTGAAGGCCTCGGCTACTACGTCGAGGTGCGCCGTTTTGGATACGGGAAAGTATTTCAGAACACGAAAATCGATATTCGCTACGAGCGGCATGCGCAGCGAGTCCCGGCCGAAGGCGGCGGGACGGGCCGCCAGCGGAAACGCATCGCTTCCGTTATCCACGCCGAGCAGAGGGTTGACGGGCCTGCCGCTCTCGACCGTCACAATGGGCGCAACCTCGATGTGGCTGAAAACCCGAGTCAGTACTCCGCGCGAGGCTGGACGATTGCCGGTCTCGTCTTCATCGCCGATCGGCAACTCCCAGAGAGCGTTGGCCACGAAGCGATGGCGCTGGTCCTGCAACGAGAGCGCGCGTTCGGCTGCGAGATTGAATGGGTTTTGCGGCTGTTCAGTGAAATCGGAGGCGTCGTCGGTGGTGCGAGAAAGCGTATAGCCAGCCGAAAACTCCAGCTCCTCCGATATCCGGCGATCGAGTGAAAACGTGGCGCCCCGGTACGTGGAACTGGCTGAATTCTCCAACTGGAAAATATCGTTGAAGTGCGGATTTGCGCGGGCCGGACCAAAGGCGGGACCGGGGGACAGCAGATTCAGATTTCTGGTTCGACTGAGGTTTACGCCGCGCACCAGCAGGAGCGACGCGGTGGCAGTCAGGTTGCGCGAGAGGAGATGTTCGACCGTGAGATTGGATTGCTGACTATACGGAGTTTGCATCCGGCCGTCCACCGTGTAAATGGATAGCGCCACGCCCGGAAGAGGGGTGTTCCAGGGACCACCGGACCCGAGTTGAAAAGGGAGCGCTGCGGCCGGGCCTTGGAGCACCTGCTCGAAGGCGGCGGAGCCGTTACTCCGGATGGATCGGTCCAATGGCGCCAGGACATACCGGTCGTAGAAGAGGCCGTAGCCGGCGCGGATCACCCATCGCGGCAGTATGTGGTAAGCCAGCCCCACACGCGGGCTGAAATTGTTCGTATCCAGCGGGAGCGAATCGGGCAGGTGTTCGAAATCGTAGCGCAGGCCGAAATCGAAGAGGAGTTTGCGTGTGGCGGACCAGTGGTCGTTGACGAAGGCGCCGTAGGCGCTGACGGCGAAGCTGGTTGCGGGAAGGCCAAGAACCTGCCGGAACTCGGCGGGCCGGCCGGCGACGAAATCGGCCCAGCCCGCGAAACGATAGAACCCGCCAAACCCGTCGGCCATGGCGGCATCCTCAGTAACACGGTGATACGTGGCGCCGGCCTTCCAGAGGTGAGCGCCCGCCTGATGAGAGTAGGTGTAGCCGGCCTGGTCGTGCCTCTCGGTGCGGCGGCCGTTTCCTTCATAGGGCCGGCCGAAGTCAATCAGGCCGGGGATATCGACACCCGGCCCGGCGGTATCATTGGTGCGCAGAACGGCCCGGCGCTGGGCAAACTGAAGGCGGAGATCGCCGACGGAGCTGGGATCGAAGATCGTGGTCAGAGCGCCCACGAGCGCCTGGTCCTGGATGAAACTGCTGCCGCGGGCGCTGGCATCGGTCAACCCAGAGGTGTTAAAGGCATCGCCGGCCTCGCGGTTGTTGGTAAAGGCGTACCGCACCATGAGGGAGTTCGCGCCACTCAGTTGGTGATTCACCTTCAGCGAGGCTTCCGTTTCCGCCCGAGCCGTGGGAAAGAGATTGTCACTCACGGAGCGGGTCGAAAGGCCCGGGAAGGCTCCGCGCGCGAGAACACTTTGGACGGCGGCGGCGACGTTTGGATCGATATACGAGTCATCCAGCGCGCGATTGTGTTCCTGTTCGAATGCTGCATAGTAAAACGTTTTATCCCGGACCAATGGGCCGCCCAGAGCAATGCCGGTCCGGTAGCGGTGTACGTCGGGGGGTACAGGCTCACTCTCCAGCGGATTGCGGGCGTCCAAGGCGCCGTTCTGCAGGAACAGAAATGCGTCGCCGTGAATGGCGTTCGCGCCATTGCGGGTGATCACGTTAATCGAACCGCCGGAGGCGCCGCCGGTTTCGGCCGAGAGTCCGGAATGCACGACTTGGAACTCCTGGATGGTTTCCAGGGAAAGTTCGGTGCGGCCGGCACCGGTATATTCGTCATTATTATCGACGCCGTCGATCGTGAGATTGTTGCTGCGGCCGCGCAGCCCGCCGAAGGTGAAGCCGCTATCGGGCAGAGGCGCCAGAGACTGGCGGCCGGGCTGTTGCGCGGAAGCCGCTACCGCCGGCGCCAGGAGCACAAAATTCAGATAATTTCGGCTCTCGACCGGCAATTCCTCTATGCGTTCGGTATCGACAGCCGAAGTGACTGAGGTCTGCGCGGGATCGAGCGCCGAAACGTGGCCGGATACGGTGACCTGAGTCTGGATGAGTTCCGATCGAAGCGAAATCTCCAAGTGAGTGGTAGAACCCAGCGCGATGATGATACCGGTGTGGCGATAGGGCGCGAATCCGGGAACGCTGACCGACAGCTCATAGAGTCCGGGCGGGAGTTCCGGAATACGAAAAACGCCTTGGGCATCGGTGTTCGCGTCGCGCTCGCGCTGGGTACCCACGTCGCGCAGTTTAAGCGGCGCACCGGGGACGCGGCCCCCGCTGGCATCACCGATGACACCGTCCAGTGCGCCGCCAACTGCGGAGGTCTGCCCGTGGGCCGCAGGGAGTCCCAGTCCGACGATGGCGGCGAGCGCCAGAGCTCCGGCCTGGATTTTCATAGTGGCAGGGTCATCATCGCACACGGTTGTAGAACGGATAGGGCCTGAAAGTTACACCGCAGGCAACTTACTCCGGTGCAGGCGGCGGAGGCGGTAACGGATCGGGAGCGGGTTCGAGACAGAGCGGGGCGGCGGGGAGGGCGGACTGTTCGGAAATGGGATTAGGTTCGTTTGGTATCCCGGCGACACGCAACAGCAGTATGTTGTGCAGGGCGCGCTGATACATGAGGTGGAGGCGGGTTTCATAGCGGTGGAGGAGGGCGAGCTCGGGAGAGGCGGCCTGCCGGCGAAAGGCGGCGGTGATGCGGGCGACATCGTCGCCGGGCGGTTGGTCGGCAAGAGCTTCCGCCATGAGAGTGTTCTCGATGGCCCAGGAGCGGCGGAGACGCCAGTAGGCGGAGGCCATCTCCTCGATCATGCCGAACTCGACACCATCGACGGGATCGAAGCGTTCGATGTGCTGGGCGAGCAGCTCCGCGAAGCTATCGACGGATTCACCGGGGAGAACCACGCACTCGGAGAGCAGGCCATGACGGATGGCGTTTTGAGACGAACGGCGTTTGCCGTCGGAAGTTTGAGGGCCGCGGGAGAGAGCACCGTTGGCGCGAGAGGAGAGGATTCGTCGAAGGGACATAGAAAGGACCGTTTCCTAATTTCAGCGTAACGCCGGGGCGGCGGCGGGCTGAGGGGCGGGCGTTTGGTTTCAAGGAGTTGGGGGTGAAAATCGGGTGTGACTGGAAGTGATGGTTCGGCGGTGCGGACGTAATTCAATGAAGTAGTCGGAGGCGAATGAGGGAAAAGCTCATGGACGGCGGTGGTCGCGCGGCTTGAATTTGCTGGTCTGGATGTCGCGTTTCACGCGGTCCCGGAGAGAAGGGGCGCGGGGGCCAGGAGCGAAGTCCTATTCGATCTCGGCGTCGCAGGCGAGTGTTTACGCTCGTCCAGCCATTCGAGAGCTGGTGTTGCCCGTATTCGGGGAAGTGCTCGATGGCGTCTTTGACGGCTTTAGCGGGCGCTTCAATGGGGCCGCGATCAATTGATCGCGGAAATGCGCGAATTTCGCGCCTTCGGCTGACGGCCGAACCTCGCTTCAATGCAGTAACGCCCCGAATGCAGCTGGGCGCCAAATGATATCACGATGTTAGCATGGCCCCGCTGGAGCTTTTCGAGGTACGCCCCTTCGCCGCAGGCCATGGTCTGTAAGAGGTTCGGCCATTAGTAGAAGGCGAACATCAAAGACTAAGGTGTATTCCCGACTATCCACAGAGATAGGAACGTGCTAACAATAAACTGAAATGGCCAAGCCTTTGGGTCGAGACCAAAGACTTGGCCGAGAATGCCCGTGACTCTGGACATCTATCTGATCCGGAATTTTATCACGGGCCATATAGGAGTAGCGCATGCCACTTCGACGGCTCCCCGTGGCCCCGCACGAACACATTCGCGGCTGAAGTCGGCGGTATTGCCTTTCGCCAACAACCGCATCTCGTTGATCGAACGAGTTGCACATTTCCACGCCGTCTGATCAGATTTTAATAGCTTAAACGGCGTAATCCGTCCATCCGCTCCGGCGGCGCGCTGCCGCCGCCGGACACTTCTCCAATAAGAAGGTTCTGATGACTGTTGACGAATTAGTTCGGATCTTGATGCGCGGAGCTCGCGGCGAGTTGACTGCGATCCGTTCGATAACTCGATTGCAACCGGCGGGAAGCGCAGGAGACAAAGTATTTCCGCCGACTTATGAGGGAGGCGCATATGCCTTCGAGAAGCGGATCGTCGGCGGCCAACCGGTTGATACTGTCCTGCTCGATTCCGTGCAAAGCCAAGCGAACCGGTTCGAGGAAGGCTTGCTCAACGCGTTCCGGTCCGGCCGGTTTGTAATGCCCGTGTTCGAGATGAATGTTCCGGGACATGAGACGATCACGTCGCTGACGGTGCCGCATCGGGTGCACGACGCGATTCTCCGCGATTCGTTGTGGGACGGTAAACCGTTTCGCGAATCAGTAAACGGAAAGCGGCTCGTCGCGGCCCGCGCCTGGAACGCGACGCCGTTCTTTGAGTATGCGCCGACCGCGCTACTGTTCGGCACTTGGGATTCGCAATCGGGTGGCGGTGTGAATACGGCGAAGGTCGCGCGATGCCTGGTTTCGGAGATCATCGCCTTCGACGTCGTCGCCGGCAAACGGACGTCATCTCGAATCGATCCACTGGGAATCAAGCTGGTGAAGGACGTGATTGCGAAAACAGAGGATGGAGAAATGTGGAAATTCGTCGATCCGCCGACCGACGGGAAAAAGGCGAAGAAGCCGGAGGCGAAAATGGTGCGCCCTTCGGAAATCAATCACGGTAATGTGACGCCCACGATCGCGGACGGCGGCGTGACGTTCCGGGAGGCAGTGCAGACGACAGTGCTCTCGCTGGCGCAGCTGCGCCGGTTGTGTTTTCCAGATGCAAAGGGCAGCAGTTCCGGGGACCGGGATGGGGCCGGCCGCGCAGCGGTCGCTGCGTTAGGGCTATACGCGGTGACGCTTCACCAGGAGGAGGGATATCAGCTTCGCTCGCGGTGCCAGTTAGTGCCTGTGGAGGTCCCACAATTCGAACTGATTGGCCGGACGGAGCAGGATCGTGAAAAATTCGCACTGGATTCAACGACGGCGGAGCAGGCGCTGAAGCGAGCCCTCGATAACGCCGGCAAGGCTGGGCTTACGTGGCATCCGGGCATCATCCGGCTAGAACCGAAACCAGACCTTTTGAAGTTGGTCGCGTACAGTGACAAGGCCTTGGCTGCGGCAGAAGGAGACTAACCGTGCTTGCGCTAGAAGTCGAATATCTGTTGGGCAGAGTATTCGCGGGGAGCTTCCGGGACCGAGAGGAAATCGAGTGGCCTCCACATCCGGGGCGGCTTTTTTCGGCACTCGCGGCGGCATACTTTGAGAACGGCAACGATCCGAGGGAGAAAGCCGCGCTCGAGTGGCTGGAGAGCCAAGGGCCCCCGCACATACGGGCGGGCACGGCTGGTGAAGCACAATCGGTACAAGCCTTTGTGCCGACCAACTATCCAGGGGATGGACCTCCCGCCATTCGCGGTAAACAGCCTCGATATTTCCCTTCGCAGGGGCCCTCGGAAGCGACGGTGTATTTCATCTGGAAGAACGCAGATGCTTCAGTGGAGACCGCGTCCGCGCTCGACGCAGTGGCGGCGCGAACCGCTTATCTCGGTAAGGCGTGTTCCCTCACTCGGATGCGAGTGAGGGAAACCGCCCCAGAGCCGAACTATGCGCCGGACACTGCGGGTGATTGTGTCTTACGCGTGCCGAACCAGGGCCGACTGGCGGAGTTGGGCTGGCTGTTCGAAGCTGGGCAACAAGTTTCGACGGGGGCCCAGCAGCGCTATCGATCGCCGGAAGGCGGCGGTCAGCCGGACATAGGAGCTTCGGAGTTCGGTTCGATGGTCGTTTTCCGGAAATCGGCGGGCCCAGGGTTGCCGATCGAAGGAGCGCTTACTCTCACCGAGGCGGTTCGGAGGGCGCTCATGAGCAACGCTGGAAGTACCGGAGCGATTGCGGAGCTAATCCACGGACATAACGGCGATACACATTGTGCCATCGCCGCTTTGCCGTTTGTGGGGGGCGAGTACGGGGACGGGCATCTGATGGGTTTCGCGGTGGTGCTACCACGAGCAGTGTCGACTGACGACCGCCGCAGCGTGCTAGCGGCATGCGAACCGCTGGCGGAAAACGGGCTGCACCTGCCGGGATTGGGGCGGTGGGAACTTGAACCGGCGGACGGCACTTCCCCCCAACAAACGTTGCGGCCGACAACATGGACGCGAAGTTCGCGGCTGTGGAAAACCGTAACGCCGATCCTGCTCGACCGGTTTCCCAAAAAAGGTGGGCCCGCTGTCGAGCAGATTCTTTCGGCGAGTTGCCTGAGGATCGGGTTGCCAGATCCGGTGGGCGTCGATCATGGACCGTATTCGCAACTGAAAGGGGTATCACCGGTTCCGGCGTTCCGGTTGCGCCGCTCAAACGAGGACCGGGCACGCTGGGGAGTTCACGCAAACATCGAATTCCTCAATCCAGTGCGGGGGCCCGTGCTCTTAGGGGCAGGAAGGTACTTCGGGTTGGGGCTGATGCGCCCCGAATAGGAGGCGTCAAGTGAGCGATGTTACTTTCGCGGAATTTTATCAGGCAGTTCATGGGCGCCCACCATTCCCGTGGCAGGAGCGGCTGGCCTCCCGGGCAGCAGCGGGTAATTGGCCGGATGCGATCGCAATCCCGACCGGATGCGGGAAGACGTCGGTGATCGATGTCGCGGTGTACACGCTGGCGGCACAAGCTGGTTCGCCGCAACGGAATGCGGCGATGCGTATCTTCTTCATCGTGGACCGGCGGCTCGTGGTCGACGATGTCCACCGGCACGCAGTTGAGCTTGCGGAGGCCATCAACGACGGGAAGTGCGCCTGGGCACAGGAACAACTTCTAAAGCTCAACGGGGGAGAAGCGCGCGCACTGGAGGTGGCCGTGCTTCGGGGAGGTATGTATCGGAGCGACTCCTGGGCGGATACACCCAACCAGCCTCTTGTATGCGTGTCGACGGTAGATCAGGTCGGATCGCGACTGCTGTTCCGCGGTTATGGAATCAGCGACTCGCGACGGCCGATGCACGCCGGCCTGGTGGGAAGCGATTCGCTTCTGATTGTGGATGAGGCGCACCTTTCGAAGCCATTTCTAGAAACACTCACTTCTGTAGAGCGCTATCAAAGTGGTGCGTGGCGGGAGACAACACCCGCGCCCGGCCTCCGATTTGTGGCAATGTCTGCGACGGTGGAGGGTGCGTTCGGGTTAGAGGCCGACGACCTGGAATGCGACGTTCTGAAGGGGCGGCTTGCAGCACGTAAACGAGCTGACTTGAAAGAGGCGTCGAATCTGGCGGAGTCGGCTGCCGCAGAGGCCATGCGCCTAAGACGGGAGGGAGCGGATGTGGTCGGAATGGTCCTGAACACGGTCGGTGCTGCACGGGCTAGTTTCGAGCAGCTCGGTGCAGTTGAGAAGGTTTTGCTTACCGGCCGAATTCGCCCCTATGACGCCGACCAACTGCGGAAACGATATCTGGACCGGATGAAGGCGGGCCGCTCGCGCGACGGAGTACCGCTTTTTGTGGTGGCGACGCAGACGGTAGAAGTTGGTGCGGACTTGGATTTTGACGCGCTTGTAACGGAGGTCGCGCCGATGGATGCACTGCGACAGCGGTTCGGGCGACTTAACCGGTTGGGAGAGCGGGACGCTTCGCCTGCGGTCATTTTGAAGGCGAAGCGGGCCAAGGATTGGGTCTACGGGGGTGTAGCCGAGCGGACATGGGAATGGCTAAGCAAAAGAGCATCTCCCATCAACTTCGGGATACAGGCCCTGCAAGAGTGGCCGGATGATCTGAATGCACTAAAGAAGGAAGCGCCGCTGCTATTCCCAGCGCACTTGGACGCGTGGGCGCAGACGAGTCCAAGGCCGGCGGCAGATCCCGACGTGGCACCGTTTCTGCATGGGCCTGATCCAGTGGAGACAGATGTCCAAATCGTGTGGCGGGCCGATCTTGGCGAAGATGATCCGACGGCGTGGCAAGCGATCTTAGAGGCGGTTCCGCCGCTGTCCACTGAGGCGCTACCTCTGCCCATCAGCGGAGCGCGGCGCTGGCTCGCTGGTGGGACTAGCGCCATTGCGGATCTCGAAGGGGTCGGAATCGACAGCACAGAAGCCGCAGGTGCCGGCAAGCGCCCATTTCTGATCTGGCGCGGCCCCAAGACCCAAGGTTTGCGCTTGGGTGATACGAGCGCGATACGGCCTGGAGACACAATTGTAGTGCGGTCGGCAGAGGGTGGATGCGACGAGT
>Ga0070741_10013329_pt1 | contig 14568 bp, 12 predicted proteins | sample Coa_R1_4_FD_66440 | JGI IMG/M metagenome (GOLD analysis project Ga0070741, IMG submission 66440) | Surface soil microbial communities from Centralia Pennsylvania, which are recovering from an underground coalmine fire - Coalmine... | ecosystem: Environmental > Terrestrial > Soil > Unclassified ...
GCCCTTTGACGTTCCAGTAGGCCTGCCTGCTTTGCAACTGCACATCGATCGCGTCGGCCAGGCGGCGGTTCAACAGATCGATGAGGTTGGTCCGCTGATCCTCGGGCAAGACATTTTTTTCGGCTGAATGGCAAAGAGGACTTGACGACGGGTGTAGCCTGAGAACAAAAGGAGGAAGAGGAAGCTCAGGAGGAGCAGATCACACTAGCAGGAGAATGATCATGGCTCGACGAACCCCGCGCCCTGAAGCGACACATGAGACCCGCTTAAGGAGTATTGTGAGCAGTGTGGGCAGCCCCTGTGGGTGGCTTATCATGGACATCGTACCGTGACCACACTCTCTGGCATCTGGAAATTGACTCTGGTGGTGCGTCAGTGTATCGAACCAAGTTGTCCGCGCTTTCATCAGCGCTCCCGACCCGAAGAAGAAGGCGGCTGGGCATTGCTGACGTGCGCGAGTTTGGCCTGGAGGTGATTGCGCTCATCGGGACATGGCGCTTCCGGGAACATCGCTCGGTGGAAGTCAATGCACCGGGCTCTTCTCGCACGTGGGATCAGCATTGCCCAGCGCAATGTCACCTATTTGATGCAGCGTTATGAAGAACTCGTTACATTGCGTATCACTGATCAGGAGCGCATCAAGGCACGGTTGCAACAACAAGGGCATGTCATTCTGGCGGCTTCTCGGGTTGCAGCCGGATGTGGGACACGAAGTGCTCTGGGTGGTACGTGACTGTCTCTCTGAAGAAATCCTGCTCGCTCGTCCGAGGCTTCGTAGTACACAAGGAGACTTGACGGCTTTCCTCAAAGAAGTCAAAGAACGGCTCAAAGAGCTGGCAGTGCCAGTCAAAGGCATCATCTCCGACGGGGAAGAAACCATCGGCAGTGCCGTCGCTTTTGTCTTTCCCGGGATAGCTCATCAACTCTGCCAGTTTCACTCCCTCAAAGATGCCGTTGATCCCTTGTATGAAGCCGATCGACACGCCAAAACGCTTTTGAAGAAGAAACTACGAGGAGTTCGACCGATTGAGCGTGCCTTAGAAGCATATCCCACTCCAGAAAACGAGGCGATTCGAGGCTACTGCCTGGCCGTGCGCGCTTCCCTGACCGATGATGGGCGTTCACCGCTGGACTCGTCCGGTCTCAAATTGTACGATCGTATCAAGCAGATCAGCGATTCCATTGAGCGAGTCCAGGAAAAAAAAGATCACCTCCATCCGGTACCAGCAACTCCACCAGCTCCTTGCGAAAGGGCTCCAAGCCACTGCCAGCCTCTGGTCTCCCTTGCAACGCGCGTACGATTTCGTCCATCAGGCGGCTCACATTCTGGCGAATGACGAGCAGGAGACGGGAACTCAGGTGCGTGAACGGTACCTGAGACACGTTGCGCAGATGCAGGAGCAGAAAGCCACTCTGGGGCAGCTTGCTGAGACGATTGACCATTTTTGTCACAAGACCTCCAATTTCGCTGCAGGGCTGTTTCAATGCTACGATGTCGAGGGCCTGCCTCGCACGAACAATGAATTGGAACGGTGTTTTGGCGTGGCACGCGTCCATGAGCGGCGCGCTACAGGCCGACGAGGAGCCATTCCTGGCGTCGTGGTTCGGGGTTCGGTACGCGTCATGACAGCAGTGGTTACCAAAGGACAACTGTTTTCCGTTGAGGAGCTTCGTCCTCGTGATTATCAGCGCTGGCGCGAGCTTCGTTGGCACTTACAGCAGTGTGAGGAAACCCGCAGGAGACAGTTCCGTTTTCGCAAGAATCCTGCCGCGTACCTGGCAGCTTTAGAAGCTCAACTACTCACCTGAAGTTTGCCGTTCAGCCCTTTTTTTTGCTAGCTCATCCCTTCAATTTTTCGGGGTGATTCATGTTTGAAACTATCTATACGCTTAAAGAGAGCCAACCAATTGCAGCAATTGTTGTCGTTCTTTCTCCTCGTCAACAGTTGGGACGAGTTGGAGCAGCAATTTCATCCAGACCGCCAACAGTTCTTAATCATGCTGCTGTACACAACCTCTTCATTGCAGTTAACCATCCAGGAGGAAAAATATCGAATTTCCTCTTAGAGAGAACCAACCTGTATTCATCATTTGGCTTTCGAAATACGCCTTATTTCGGCTTGCGTCCCCAGACTGAGAGGAAGTAGTCGATCCCACAGAACGTTTCGGACTGGAAGTCGGCTTCCATCTGTGCATAGAGCTGAGTAAGTTCCTCTTGAGTAGCTACCTGCATCTGGACCAGAAAGGGCTGGACCTGCTTATGGAAGACCAGATGATTCTGCCCATTACTCTCATGCCACGGGGTGCCTGTTGAGAAATCCACCACATGGGCTTGCTGTTCGATATACATATAGCCTGCCTGCTGGAGTAATAAACGTAGGACAGGTGTGGTTCCAAAGGTCCTTCCATGAGGTGAAAAGGTGTGTCCACCCATGTGCATTGCTTTGGTGATATACCCGGTGAGCGTATCCAGGGCACTACTGTTCGTAAATCCCCACTCGGCCTCGGTTAAACGGAGAATTCCTCCAGGCCTGCTGATACGAGCACATTCTGCGAGCAGACCCGCCCATTGGCTTGTGGAGAGAAATCCTGTAAGAATACGCGCGTTGACTAGGTCAAAGCTCTTGTCGGGAAAGTCAAGCGCTTTGGTGGCATCCATCACGTGAAATTGGATATTGGCAAGCTGCTGTGTCTTTGCCAATCTGATAGCATAGGCAATCATCAACTGACTGATATCAATGCCAACGCCTTGCAGATGGGGATACTGTGTCACCAGGTCGAGTAACCACCCTCCTGGGCCGCATCCAATGTCAAGCACCTGGTACACCTGAGAGAAGTCGCTCTGCTCGGGGATCAGCCCGCCCAACGCCTGAGTCAGCATGTGATCTTGGAGCACAAGCCGAGCCATCTCTGCTGCATTTTCCGCATCCAGAATGTAGCCCTCATGATCTTGAGACGCTTCAAGCGGATCAGTCATCGAATTCCTCCTTGACAAATAAAAAAGACACAAACAGGTTTTGGGATCTGGATTACTGGTGCTCTCTCATCAAGCAGTCCCAGGTGGAAGGAAAAGACGATAAGATAGACGTTTTCTCTCATTTACTTCCACACAGTCAGCAAGTGTGATACGATACGGGCGACTGCTTGTGTACGTAGTCTGAACAATAACATAGGCGTATTGTACCACAGCAGCAGAGAATAGCCAAAGAGCAGCGTCTTCGGACGGAAATGGAGGCAGTTGCCATATATGCAAACGGCCAGTGAAACGACGCTAGGGAACTACGAACACCTCATGCTCCAACATGCGTCCGTAGGGATCGCTTTGGTTGAGGCGCAAACCTTATGTCTTCTGTCGGCCAATCCCCCCTATCAAATGCTGTTTGAGCCGCTCTGGCAAGCAGATCAGGTGCTGGGGCACAGTTTACGCGAACTGCTCCCTGAAGCGGTCCGGGCTCAGGTCGTGGCACTCTTTGATCACGTTATCCAGACAGGACTCTCCTCCCAGGCGCACACCTATCAAACCAGTTCCCCGACTGGCGGCGTGCGGTACTGGGATTGGGCCTTGAGGCCGATCCTGGAAGGGGAACAGGTACGCTTTGTGCATGTGACCCTTACCGAAGTGACAGCCATGATTCAGGCGCAGCAGGAAGTCAAACAGATGCAGGACACGCTGCGTCAAGACCATCACACAATAGAACGGGAACGACAGCGTTTGTCAGATCTAGAAACCATCCTGTTGAGTGTGAAACATATCACCGAGCCAAAAGAGCTTGCACATGCTGTGCTTACGGCAGTGGATACGTGTTTTGCTCCTGAACAGGTGGCACTCTATGGCAAGACAGCTGAACCAGAAACCTTCCTGCTGCTGGCAGCTCGCCCCCATGTCAGTGCGCCAGATTCTGCCTCTCCTTTTCCAACCACACTCTCTTCCCGACAGCACCCGGAATTGTTCCAGGCAATTACAGAGCACATGTCCATCATCAAAAGAACGTCTGAGTACGAGAACGCTCGGCAGGCACAGGAGTGGCGCTTTCTGCCGCAAACATGCTGCCTTCTCGCGCTTCCTCTCTGGGAGGCTCACTGCGAAGGAGTCTTGCTGTTGACCCTGCGCGCCGAAGCTAAACCAGAGGTACTGCTCGACACGCTGCTCACCTGTACACCTCGCTTGGCTGAAGCGCTGGCTTCATCTCATATGCACGCAGCTCTCACTAATGAAAAACGCCGCCTACATACAATCCTGGATCAACTGCCAGAAGGCGTGTTGCTGGTCGAGGCCAGAACCAGTCAGATCAGCTATGCCAACCCGATTGCCGCCAAACTTCTGGGGTTGGGCCTTCCGACCCTGATGGGAACCCCACTCAATCAATCGGCAGTGCTCTCTCCCTACGGACATACCCATCAGGTGCAGCAGTCGATCTTTCGCTGGAATTTCGCCCTCATCGATGCGCTCTGGGGCAAAACCAGTATAGGCCAGGAACTGGTTATCAGCCGTGCTGATGGTTCAGAGGTAGTGGTGCTCAGTTCTGTCGCTCCCATTTATCACTCACAAGGCCTCATTTCCGAAGCGGTGATTGTCTTTCAAGATATCACGGCCATCAAGCAGTTGGAGCAACACAAAGAGACCTTCTTTGCGGTCGCCAACCATGAGCTACGAACCCCATTGACCATCATCAGCGGGTTTGTGGAACTGTTACAGATACAAAATAGACAGCAAGCCACGCCCTTCTCAACATATGCGTTGGAGAGTATTCAAGAGGAATGTGATCATCTCCTACAGATGATTCAAGATGTTCTGAATGCATCCCGTCCTGATCAGACAAGCTTAGAGGTGCACAAGACGCTGCAAGATCTACTTGTGCCGCTCAAAGCGTCCATTACCAAACAGATCCAGACCACCACGACCCATCAGATTCACTTCCTGCAGGAAGACCTCTTACCTACCGAACAGTTGCTGGCAGAAGTGGATCTGCCACGCATTGAACAAGTGGTGAGAAATCTGATCACCAATGCGGTGAAATACAGCCCGATAGGTAGCACAATTGAAGTGGGGATGCGTCCTCGTCGCAATCAAGAGGGCATGGCTCAAGAGGTGATCCTCTGGGTCAAGGATCAGGGTATTGGGATCTCAGCCTGTGAACTGCCACGTATTTTTGAACGCTTTTATCGGGCCGGGAACATTGATCGGTCTACCTCCGGCTTTGGCATTGGATTATATCTGACTAGGCACCTGGTCCATGCCCATAGGGGACGCATTTGGGCGGAAAGCACCATAGGGAAAGGCAGTACATTTTTTGTCGCACTCCCCCTGGGTATCATGGCCCAAAGAATTTGAACATGGGAAGAGACAGAAAGCAGCGTGTTACTGTCCTGAGAGAAGGCATCTCGCGAGTCCTGTTGTTTGTGCGTCTCGCTGACGGGAAGATGGCAGAAATGTGAATGGCAGCGAGATATCCTGCAATTTGCGCACAGTGAGAGCCCGAATCACGTTACGGCCTGCAACGGGAATAACCCAATGACTGCATGACGCTGATCTGTGGTCCCTCCCTGACTGTGTCTTCGACTGCAACGAGAGGCTTGTCTTTTGATTTGGACCATGTCTCCCTGATTACTCTTGTAGAGGATGTATCCCCAGGGCAACGGCCTCCTCCTGGATAAAGCGAGTGTATGTCTCGCCCTGCACAAACCTGGGATGATTGAGCAAGCGCCGCAGGAACGGAATCGTTGTGGGAAGGCCCTCGATAATAAATTCATCCAGGGCACGTCTGGCCCTTATAATGGTTGTGTTGCAAAAACGAGGAAGAAAAGAAATTGAGCGTGAGCGGCCTTTGCAATATTCCTTAAGCAACCAGTCCAAACAATGTGGCAACCAGAGCGACTCGCCCTCTGATGTCCCCTTTTGCCACTTCTTGCACTTGCTCTTTCCGTAGCATGTTCATCATCTCGAAGCCTTGGAGGGTTCGCCACGCGGTCTCGAAGGAGAAAAAGCCCATCCCAGGCTTCGTCAGCCGTTTGGTGAAGCGATGATCTTGCTCGATCAGGTTGTTGAGGTATTTCACTTGCCTCAGTTCGACCGTTTCTGGAAGAAGTCCAGCGGCTTTCAGATCGGTGATCGCTTTGGGGGAGGTTGCGTTCTTGTCCACGTTGATCACACGTGGGGCGGCCAGGGCTGTGGGCTGGAGTCCTTGCCTCTCGACAGAACACCCATGAGGTGCTGAAGAGGGAGTAACCTGTAGCGCTTTGCAGAAGAAGCGCTTGGCTGCCTCTGCGTCTCGCGTCGGACTCAAGAGAAACTCCAAGGTGTTCCCTCAGAATCGACTGCCTGGTAGAGGTAAAACCAGGCTTTTCTGATTTTGATCGAGGTCTCATCCACTCTCCAGGAGTCGTTGCAAGCTTTGAGGTGCGGGCGACAACGCTTCTGCAGTTCAGACGCATAGCGCTGTACCCAGCGATAGATCGTGGTATGATCGACAGAGAGTCCCCGTTCAGCCATCATTTCTTCGAGGTCACGATAGCTGAGTGCATAGCGGAGGTCCTAACAGACACAAAGCACAATGATCTCGGCCTCAAAATGACGCCACTTGAAGAGATGCGGCTGCTTCAGGAAGGAGACTCCTCTGCTTTTCTTGCATACAGTAGAGCTTACCAGCTCACCATCGTTTTTGCAACACAGCCTTTTCTGAAAGCAGGGCTTGTGAATTATTGCTGAGCGGCCTTTCTGGGAAGGAGTAAGGCAAAAGCTTGAGAAGGATGAGAAGCAAAGCGGCGACGAGCGACGGCAATCTGAGAAGTTCCTTGGCGATGAAGAAGCGTAATGACCAGATTGCGCAGAGCTGCCATAATCTGTGGAGCGTGACCAGAGCGCAGGCGAGAACGATCTTCGTGAAAGGTGACATCACGTACATAATGAGAGGAGTTCTCAATACTCCAATGCCCTCGTACCAGTTCCAATAAGCGTTGCGGACTGGCCTCTAGAGGGGTCATGGCCGTCAGGAGATACACCACTTCGTGGCTCGTCTTCCCTGTTTTGCGAATGGTGACAGTTCGAGTCAGTTCGGCGACTTGTTCGATGAGCGGCCAATCCGTCAGATACGCATTCATTTCGGTGCTCACGCGAATGGAACGCTTTTCGATCCGCCCCCGATGCTGATCGAGGGTAGAACCCTGGAGAAAAGAGGCATGGGGGTCGGCATAGAGGCGCATTGCATCACGAAAGATCTTACCCAGCAGTAAGATCTCTCGTGATGCAATGCGGATCTTTTAGCAGCGAAAACAGAGAGGTAAATCCCGGTTGTCCATAGGCACAGGGAACACATTGTCGGGTTAGGGTTGCGATGCCAACGGCAGGGTGAAGAAAAAGGTGGTTCCCTTGCCGGGAGGACTTTCCACCCAGATCCGTCCCCCCTGATGCGTGACGATCTGCGCGGCAATATAGAGCCCCAGCCCCACTCCCGGCACCTTCTCCTGCTCGGGCTGGTCCAGGCGCGCAAAGCGCTCGAAGATCCTGGCCTGCTGATCCTGTGGGATGCCCACGCCGCGATCCTGCACGCTGAGCGTGATCCTGTCTGCACTGACTGAGGTCCTCACCCAAACCGGCTCGCTGGGAGCGGAATATTTGAGGGCATTGGTGAGCAGATTGAGCAAGACTTGCCCGGTGCGTTCTCGGTCCCCGTACGCCTCTGCCTTGACGATGCCCTCAAGACGGAGGCGACCTGGCGCGCTGTGCTCACGTTCCTCAACGATTTCTCGTACCAGGCCATCGACCGCAAAGGGTGCCGGGCGCATCGAGAACGTGCCTGTCTCCAGCGCGCTGGCATCGAGCAAACCACCGATCAAAGACGCCAGCTTGTCCAGTTGCGTATCGATCCTTTCAAGCTCCGTCGCCATCGGCTCATCTCCCGCTCTGCGCACCCGCCGTCCCAGCAGTTGGATGAACACCTTCGCGCTGCTCAAGGGCGTCTTGAGTTCATGGCCAACCATGCCAAGGAAGGTCTCTTTCTGCCGCTCTAGCTCCCTGCGTGCAGTGATATCCTCCATCGCCAGCAGGATCAGATGGTCCCTGCTCCCTTTGCGTTCGCTCACGATGCGCCGACCACCCAGCCGCATGATCTTGTGCCCAATGCTGGGAAAGTGGTGTTCCACCTCCACGTCGTGGAAGGACTGATTCGTGTCCTCTATCTTCTCCAGCAGTTCCCGTAACTGGGGAAGGTTCCATTGCCCGTTGCCCAGTTCGTAGAGCAGGTGCTGCTCGGTCTCTTGGGGAGTTACCCCAAAAAACTGATAGAAGGCGGTGTTGGCACGCTGCACCCGCAGATCAGCACTGAGCACGATCAGCGGTTCGCCAATGGTCTCGACGATGGACTCGGCATAGTCCTGGGCGACGCGTAATTGCTCATTGCGGGTTTGTAATTCCTGGTTGGCGGTCGTCAGTTCTTCATTGATCGCTTGCAATTCCGCCTGGGAGGTCTCCAGTTCTTCATTGAGGCTTTGCAGTTCCTCATTGCTCGACCGAACCTCCTCGTTGGCCGCCTGCAAGTGCTCGTTGGTGAGGTCTCGCTCTTGCAGGATCGCCAGCACCTCTGCCTGTGTGGTTGCCAGTTCTTGTTGCAGGGCGGCCATCTGTGCAGCCGTGTCCGTGCGTTTGCCTCGTCTGCCCGACTGAGAACCAAAGGCGGCTGGTTCTATGACAGGAGGAACTCCCTCTTCAAAGAGAACCAGAAAGCAGCGTGTCATGGAGGGCTCCTTGAGCGGGACGACGGTGACCCGCACCATTCTGGTCGTCCCGCTCACCTGCAAACCCTCCCTGATGATTGGGCGCTCCTCCTTTTGAGCTGTATGGATGGCCGTGCACAGACCCAGTTTCAGCCCGTCACGAGCCCATTTGAGCAGATGGAAGGAGGCTTTCCCTGCGGCTGGCTCTAAATAAGGGCCGATGCGCCCGCGAATGTGGAGAATCTGCATCTCGGCATCGACGACCACACTGGCAGGGGCATAGGTCGTCAGCAGCAGGTGGTCGACCTCTTGTTGGGCATCAAATGGATGGCTCATCTCTTCTGCCTCCTTGGTGACGCTTTCTTCCCTGGTGGTGATGCTCCGCTCATCTCCAGGCAGCGTCTGACTCAGCGAGAGGGTTCTCCCCCAGCTTTTTTTGGTAAAGAGTTTCTGGTGTGGCTCCACACGGGTAAAAAGCGTGGAGCTGAGACCGACACTTTCCGAGGCTCCTAATAGGAGGAACCCATGCGGCTTGAGGGCATAATGCAGGGTCTGCAAGACGTGCTCTTGAAGCACAGGAGTCAAGTAGATAAGCACATTGCGACAACTGACCATGTCCAGTCGCGAGAACGGCGGATCGTTGGCGAGGTTGTGTCGCGCAAAGACACACCGTTCTCGAATAGCCTTGCTGATTTGGTAGCGCTCTCCCCTTCTATCCAGAGGAACAAAAAACCGCTGCAAGCGCTGCGGAGAGACTGTTTGCATGGTCTTCATCAGGTAGATGCCCGCCCTGGCGTGCTTGATGGCTGCCGCATCGATATCAGTCGCAAAGAGCTGGAAGGGGTGCACAAGCGCACGCTCTTGCAGGAACTCAAGCAAGCAGATCGCCAGCGAGTACACTTCCTCGCCGGTGGAACATCCTGCCACCCAGAGTCTGATGGGATCTCCTGGGGAGAGCTGCTGCACCAATGCTGGAAAGACCAGACGTGGCAGCGCCTCAAAGGCAGTCGCATCCCGGAAAAAACTGGTCACGTGGATCAGCACCTCCTGGCTCAAGGCTTCCACTTCAGCCGGATGGTCATCGAGATACGTGGCGTATGCGGGAAGCTGGTCGATCTGCACCACCGCCATGCGGCGCAAGATCCGGCGTTGCAGCGTGGCGGGCCGATACGCAAGAAAATCGACGTTGGTGGCACTTCCGAGCAGCAGGCGGATCTTCGTGAACGCCTGCTGCTCGGAAGGGGCGAGCGCATGCGGTTCCATCGAGATGGCAGCGGTGAGGGTCGGATGCTTGTTGAGGGTGATCAGCACCCGAGCGATCTCCTCCGGCGGCAGAATCCGATCCACGTATCCAGCCGCAATGGCATGCTGGGGCATCTGCGGATACTTCGCTGACTGCGCGTTTTGGGCAAAGGTCATGCCTCCTTGCGCCTTGATCGCCTCAAGACCCGCAGTGCCATCCGACGCCGTTCCTGAGAGAAGCACCCCAATGGCTTGACGATTCCGATCCTGTGCCAGCGAGCGGAAGAAGCGGTCGATGGTGAGGTGCTGACCGCTCTGCTGGGTGCGCGGCAAAAGCTGGAGGGTGCCCTGCGAGAGCGTCAGATCGGCGTTCGATGGGATAATATAGACATGGTCGGGTTCCACCCGCATCTGATCCTGGGCGGCACACAGAGGCATCTTTGTCACCCGTGCAAGCAGCTCCGGTAAGAGACTGCTATGGGAGGGGTCCAGGTGCTGCACAAAGACGTAGGCCATCCCCGTCGTCGTTGGCAGATGCTCCAGCAAGCGGGTAAAGGCTTCCAGACCACCAGCAGAGGCTCCGATCCCCACAATTGGAAAGGAAGCATACCCAGATGGGGACGCATCAGTTCGCAGAGCTTCCATGAGATCTTTGCTCGCATCGACCATGCGTTTCCTTTTTCAGACCATATACTTATGGTGTGGATCACGATTCAGATGGATCATGCCATGACTCAGTGGACGTTTGTGATTGTGGACTTCCACCACCGATATTTCTAGGGGAGCGTAGCATCCTCTTCCACAAGAAGCCAGGTTTGCTCAACGGTTTCGACACGCACGTGAGCACAACATTCCAGCATCTCTCCATCGTGTCCATTATAGCACAAACCTTCCCAGAGTTGCGCACCAGAAAAGAAAGCATCTGTACATCAGGCAAAGGACAAGACTGATGACGATAACCGTTCCATTTACAGAGCATCTCAGTGAACGATGGCTGCTTGATAGAAGCATTCAGGTCTCGTAGAAAATAGCTATTACCTCATACCATTCGTTCTCGCGACAGGGGGAACATTGACCTTCCAGGTACTTGCCGCTCCCCTGGCGGATCGCTACCAGTTCGGTAAAGCCTTTCCCTAGGAAGTTTCCCAAGAGATGCGGTCCCCTCCCCTGCTGGTACAGGTCAAGCGCTCGCTGGATTGTTGCCACATTGGTGGTGGGTAGCTGTTGCAGCATGGTTGTTCTCCTCCAGGCCTGTTGCTGTGACGCTTTCATTCAGGCGTCTAGACATCCTCTTTGGGCTATCTCCTTGTACATGTACAGGGTGTTTGACTTCCGTGAAACCCTGTTGAGCGGGGTCTGCTTCTTCAGTCAGGCCACGTTTGCCATTGAGCGGAGGAACAAACAAAGGTCACCAACTTGATGGCCCTGTTTGTTCCTCTCTCGACGGTCGTTTAGCCCACACTGCCTGCCATCTCCAACTGGATCAATCGGTTCAGCTCAACCGCGTACTCCATTGGGAGTTCCTTTGTGATCGGCTCAATGAAACCGTTGACGATCAGCGAGTAGGCCTCAGACTCATTGAGGCCACGGCTCATCAGGTAGAAGAGTTGGTCCTCACCAACCTTGGAGACGGTCGCCTCGTGGCCGATTTCAGTCTGGTTCTCTTCGACGCGAATGGTTGGATAGGTATCGGTGCGTGCATGCTCATCGAGCAAGAGCGCATCACAGCGAACACTGGACTTGCTGTGGTGCGCTCCCCGGTTGACGCGTACCAGGCCACGATAGGAGGCACGACCAGTCCCCTTGGAGACCGACTTCGAGAGAATCTGGGAGGTGGTGTGCGGAGCAAGGTGCGTCACCTTGGCACCAGCATCCTGGTGCATCCCATCGCTGGCGAAGGCCACCGAGAGGATATCACCACGAGCACCGGGCTCCATCAGCAGGACCGCCGGGTACTTCATCGTCACCTTCGAGCCGAGGTTCCCATCGACCCATTCCATCGTTGCGTCTCGGTATGCTGCTGCACGCTTCGTGACGAGGTTGTAGACGTTCTTCGACCAGTTCTGGATAGTCGTGTAGCGCACGCGGGCACCTTCCATCACCTTGATCTCGACGACGGCGCTGTGTAGGCTGTCGCTGGCATAGGTCGGAGCGGTACAGCCCTCAACATAGTGCACATAGGAGCCAGGAGCGGCGAGAATCAGCGTGCGCTCGAACTGCCCCATGTTTTGGGCATTGATGCGGAAGTAAGCCTGCAAGGGAATTTCCACTCGCACGCCCTCTGGCACATAAACAAAGCTGCCACCACTCCACACCGCGCTGTTGAGCGATGCGAACTTATTATCCGATGGTGGAATAACGGTGCCAAAGTGCTCTTTGATGATGTCGGGATAGGAGCGCAGAGCGGTATCCATATCGGTGAAGATCACGCCTAATTTCTCCAGGTCTTCGCGCACCTTATGGTACACCGCTTCACTCTCGTACTGTGCGGTCACGCCCGCCAGGTACTTCTGCTCAGCTTGCGGAATACCCAATCGATCAAACGTGTCCTTAATTTCGGATGGGATGTCGTCCCAGGTTTTCCCCTGCTGTGCGACTGGCTTGATATAGTAGTAGATGTTGTCGAAGTCGATCCCTGATAAGTCCGCCCCCCACGTGGGCATTGGGCGTTGCTCGAAGAGTGCCAGACTCTTCAGGCGGAACTGTCGCATCCAATCGGGCTCGCCTTTCATTTCGGAGATCTGCTCAACGATCTTCTTGCTCAGACCTCTCTCGGACTTGAATGCATAATTTTCTGTGACGTGGAACCCAGGGCTATACGCATCCTGTTGCTGTGTCAATGTCTGACTCATGAGTTTACTCCCTATTGAACATGGCTCTGATGTGTGCTCAGTAGAACGACACGCTGCACCCTCGTGTCGCTGGTCCTTCCCCTTCTTAAAGAAGCTAGCAAAACTGAAAGGTATCTTTTAACGGCTCCTTCCTGACTACGTGAGCAGAGCGAAACGTGGTCGCGCTGTTGGCAGTCTGAGCAACCAATGCATTCTTCAGACTGCCTATTTCGTCGCATTTCACGCTTGACAACAGTCGGGAAGACACCTGTTCAAGGCAAATGCGTCTCACAACCACATTGGCGATGCTTCAATGAGAGATGTGGACTCCAGAGCCCTTTTAGCGGGGCAGAGATGGCTCGTTGAGACGAGAACCGTTCAGTGGCTTATGGACTGCTACGCTGGCCTGGCGTCGCATGATCTGCATCAGCGGCACAAGCAGGTCGATGGGCAGTGGAAAGATAATGGTCGAATTCTTCTCCACCGCGATCTCGGTCAATGTTTGCAGGTAGCGCAGTTGCAGGGCAGCAGGCTGAGAGCCGATCACTTCGGCGGCCTGAGCGAGTTGGGTCGAGGCCAGCAACTCTCCCTGGGCATGGATGACTTTGGCGCGCTTCTCCCGCTCCGCCTCCGCTTGTTTGGCCATCGCACGCTGCATCGTCGCAGGCAACTCTATATCTTTGATCTCGACCGCCGTCACTTTCACCCCCCACTGTTCCGTCTGCTCGTCGATGATGGCTTGCAGCTCGCGGTTGATCTTGTTGCGCTCGGCCAGTAGCTCATCCAGTTCCGATTGACCCAGCACGTTGCGCAAGGTCGTTTGCCCAATCTGGGTAGTCGCCTGGTTGAAGTTGACCACCTTGACCACTGCGGCCACCGGATCGACGACGTAGAAGTAGATGACCGCTGTCACCTTGATGGTCACGTTATCGCGGGTGATCACCTCTTGCGGGGGCACGGTGAGCGTGACAATCCGCAAATCGATCTTGAGCATGCGCGAGATGAAAGGAGGTACCAGGAAGAGACCAGGACCCTTTGCCCCAATCAAGCGCCCCAGCACAAAGATCACGCCGCGCTCATACGGTTGCACCACGCGAATAGCCGAGAGTGGGAGCCAGATCAGTAGCACAACGCTGAGACCAAGGAGCATCACGACGAAGAGATTCATGAGCCGCGCCTCCTTGAAGCTTTCAAAGCACCAGGTGCATGAAGAGAGAGAGAAGCAGTACCGCCATCATCCTGCCAGCGTTCTAGAGCGCTCTCAGATGTTACTTCCTGCACACGCTCATCAGGAAGAGACGTTTTGCCTCGGTGTGTCTGTACGGCTGACTCTGGAGGGGAAACACAGGGCATGCCTCGCTCCTGATCATAGCAGGAGTACACCATTTGATCGGTGCGCAGTCGATGGGGATGCTGTCCTGGCAGTGGCGCGGTGACCTGCGGCCCGGGTTGGGAGGTCGGCCAGGCTGGATAGACGATATGACGCCGCGTTGGCTCAGATGGTGGGATCGTCTCTGGAGGACGACCATTGCTTGCAGTGCGCCCCGTTAGAGGATCACCAGATCCTGATCGAGTGGTGCCCCGAACCGCTCCCACTCCTTGTGCCTGCTCATTGGTTGCTGCTTCTCTCGTCGTCTCGAATGGCGAGGTGGTTGGTTGAGAGATGGTCATAGATGCCGCCTTTCTTAGCGAAACAAGGGGAATGCCGACTCCGCTTCTTTCCCCACTGGTGATGGTTGTGGCAAAGCACCCTCTTGACTACTGTGCTTGTTCGCGCCTTCGACAC
>Ga0070741_10013330_pt1 | contig 14568 bp, 13 predicted proteins | sample Coa_R1_4_FD_66440 | JGI IMG/M metagenome (GOLD analysis project Ga0070741, IMG submission 66440) | Surface soil microbial communities from Centralia Pennsylvania, which are recovering from an underground coalmine fire - Coalmine... | ecosystem: Environmental > Terrestrial > Soil > Unclassified ...
CAGGTCGTAATGCAGCCGCCGGGCGGCATGGCGCTGGACGACGAAAAGCAGCGGGCCGCTGCGCGCCGCGCGCTCCCGCGGCGGCGGCTCCGGCGTGACGCTGAACTTTCTTCTCGCCTTGTACTCGTCCAGGGCCGCGCGCGGCATGGCGGGATTGTAGGGCGCGCACGCGTGCTATGCTTTTTTCGTGGGCAAGCTTCTCGAAGTCCGCAACCTGCGCACCAGCTTCGCCACCGGCGCGGGGATGGTGCGCGCCGTGGACGGCGTCTCGTGGGAGATCGAGGAAGGCGAGACCGTCGCGCTGGTCGGCGAATCGGGGTGCGGCAAGTCGGTCTCGGCGCTGAGCGTCATGCGGCTGGTGGCGGAGCCGGCCGGGCGGATCGAAGGCGGCGAGATCCTCTACAAGGGGCGCGACCTCCTCAAGCTGTCCGAAGAGGAGATGCGCCACGTCCGCGGGCGCGAGATCGGGATGGTGTTCCAGGAGCCGATGACTTCGCTCAATCCGGTCCTCACCATCGGCCGCCAGCTCACCGAGGGGCTGCAGATCCATCTCGGGATGAGCTCGCGCCAGGCGACGGCGCGCGCGGAAGAGCTGCTTTCCATGGTCGGCATCGCCGACGCCGCCCGGCGCCTCGCCCAGTATCCGCACCATTTCAGCGGCGGCATGCGACAGCGCATGATGATCGCCATGGCGCTCGCCTGCAATCCGTCCCTGATCCTCGCCGACGAGCCGACCACCGCACTGGACGTCACGATCCAGGCGCAGATCCTCGAACTCATGCGCGACCTGTCGCGCCGCCTCGGCGTCGCCATGCTCATCATCACCCACAATCTCGGCGTCGTTGCGCGCTACGCGGACCGCGTAAACGTCATGTACGCCGGCCGCATCATCGAAAGCGCGCCCGCCGCCGAGCTCTACGCCAATCCGCGCCATCCCTATACGCTCGGCCTGCTGCGCTCGGTGCCCCGGCTGGACGAGCCGCGCCGCGCGCGCCTCGCACCGATCGAGGGGCAGCCGCCGGACCTCACGCGGCTGCCGCGCGGCTGCGCCTTCGCGCCGCGTTGCGCCTGGCGCGCCGAGCGCTGCGCCGACGCGCCGCCGCCGCTGCAGGCGCTGCTGCCGAAGCACGACTCCGCATGCTGGGAAGATGAACGAGTCGCTGCTCGAGGTTAGGGACCTCACCAAGCATTTCCAGGTGTCGGGCGGCATCGGCCGCCCCGGCGGCACGGTGCGCGCGGTGGACGGCGTCAGCTTCCGCCTCAAGCGAGGCGAGACGCTCGGCCTGGTCGGCGAATCGGGATGCGGCAAGACGACCACCGGGCGCTGCATCCTGAAGCTGGAGCAGCCGAGCGGCGGCAGCATCCTCTTCGAGGGAACGGATCTCGCGACGCTGGGGGAGCGCGCGATGCGCAAAGTGCGCCGGCGAATGCAGGTCATCTTCCAGGACCCCTACTCCTCGCTCAATCCGCGCATGACCGTCGGGCAGATCATCGCGGAGCCGCTGAAGGTCCACGGCATCGCGCCCGAGCCGAAGGCCCGGGAGGCGAAGGTGGCCCAGCTGCTGGAGCAGGTGGGCCTGCTGCCGCAGCATGCCCAGCGCTATCCGCACCAGATGTCCGGCGGCCAGCGCCAGCGCGTCGGCATCGCGCGCGCGCTTGCCCTGGAGCCCTCGCTCATCATCTGCGACGAGCCGGTGTCGGCGCTGGATGTCTCGATCCAGGCGCAGATCATCAACCTGCTGGAAGACCTGCAGAAGCGCCTCGGCCTGACGTATCTCTTCATCGCGCACGACCTGTCGGTCGTGCGCCACATCTCGGATCGCGTCGTGGTCATGTATCTCGGCAAGATCATGGAAGTGGCCGAGCGCAACGCGCTCTACGAGGAGCCGCTGCATCCCTATACGCGGGCGCTGCTCGCCGCCGTCCCTATTCCTGACCCGAAGCTCGAGGCGAGCCGCGAGCACACCGTGCTGCGCGGAGAGGTCCCGAGCCCGCTTAAGCCGCCTTCGGGGTGCGTTTTCCATACCCGTTGCCCTCTGGCGCAGCCCCGCTGCGCCGCGGAGGTGCCGCAGCTGCGCGAAATCCGTCCCGGGCACTGGGGCGCCTGCCATCTCGCTTGACACGGCGAGCCGGGCATCTTTAACTAGCAAAAAAAGCAGTCACGACAATCTCTAGGAGGAGGTGTCATGAAGTCATTCGCGCGCGTTTTCGCGCTCGCGGCCGCGGCGCTGTTCGCGTGGCCTTTGCACGCCCAATCCCCCCACTACGGGGGCGAGCTGGTCTTCCCGGTGCCTTCGGAGCCGCCGTCCTACGACGGCCACCGCGAGGAGACGTTCGGCCTGATCCATCCGATCGCGCCGTTCTACAACACGCTCCTGCGCGTCGACCCGAACGACAAGAGCGGCACCAAGCCCTACCCCTCGCTCGCGGAAAGCTGGACCGAGTCGAAGGATGGCAAGACCTACACCTTCAGGATCCGCAAGGGCGTCAAGTTCCACGACGGCTCCGAGATGACCTCGAAGGACATCAAGGCGTCCTACGACAAGATCATCTTCCCGCCCGCCGGCGTCGGCTCCTCGCGCAAGGGCCAGTACGCCGACGTCGAGTCCGTCGAGGCGCCCGATCCCGGCACCGTGGTGTTCAAGCTGAAGCACCCGTCGGGATCCTTCATCGCGTCCCTGCTGTCGCCGTACAACTTCATCTACAAGGCGGACATCCTCGCCAAGGACCCGCACTGGTACGAGACCCACATCATGGGCACGGGGCCCTTCGTCTTCGTGGAGCACGTCAAGGGCTCCCACGTCCTCGGCAAGAAGAACCCGAACTACTGGGACCAGGGCAAGCCCTATCTCGACGGCTTCCGTGCGGTCTTCATGCGCGACTCGGCCGCGCAGGTGGCCGCCGTGCGCGGCGAGCGCGCGCAGATCCAGTTCCGGGGCTTCACTCCCGCGAACCGCGACGACCTCGTCAAGGCGCTCGGCAACAAGATCACGGTGGACGAATCGCCCTGGGACTGCATCCTGCTCGTGGCGATCAATCACAAGAAGAAGCCTTTCGACGATCCGCGCGTGCGGCGCGCCCTCACCCTGGCGCTCGATCGCTGGGAAGCCTCCAAGGCGCTCTCGCGCATCGCCATCGTGAAGGAAGTGGCCGGCGTGCAGGTTCCGGGCACGCCCTTCGCCACGCCGCCCGACGAGCTCGCCAAGCTCGCCGGCTACTGGCACGACGCCGAGAAGTCGCGCGCCGAAGCGAAACGCCTCCTCAAGGAGGCCGGCGTGCCGGACGGTTTCTCGTTCACCTTCATGAACCGCGGCGTGCCAATGCCCTATGAGCCGCTCGGCGTGTGGCTGATCGACCAGTGGCGCAAGGTCGGGCTCAACGTGACGCAGAAGGTCATCGAGCCGGCGGCCTACTTCGGCGCGCTGCGCCGGGGCGAGCACGACGTGGCGATGGATTTCCAGTGCGGCTACATCGTCGAGCCCGACCTCGACATGTACAAGTTCACCTCGAGCAGCCGCAACCCCGCCAACTACAGCTTCTACGAGGACCCGGTGGTGGACAAGCTCTATGACCAGCAGAGCCAGGCGACCAATCCGGAGGAGCGCAAGAAGATCGTCCGCGAGTTCGAGAAGCGCGTGCTCGACGAGCAGGCGCACTACCTGATGACCCTGCAGTGGCACAGGATCATCCCGCACTCGTCGCGGCTGCACGGCTGGACCATCACGCCGAGCCATTACCTGAACAACACTCTCGACACGGTCTGGCTCGATCCGTAAGGCAAGCGCGCGCGGGCGCCCGATCCAGGCGTCCGCGCGCATCGCCGCTCGATGGCGTTCTACATCCTCAAGCGCCTCCTCGCCATGATCCCGACGCTGCTCGGGGTCGCGACGCTGATCTTCCTCCTGCTGCGCGTCATCCCCGGCGATGTGGTCGAGGCGCGCTATCTCACCCAGGGAAGCCAGTTCCAGTCCCAGGACCTCATGAACCAGGAGCGCCACAAGCTCGGCCTGGACAAGCCGCTGTGGCGGCAGTTCACCGGCTGGATGTCGGGCCTGGCACGCTTCGATTTCGGCCTGTCGATGTGGACCTCCGCGCCGATCACCGACGAGATCAAGCTGCGCTTCGCGCTCTCGCTGCAGCTCGCGATCATGGCCAGCATCATCGCCAGCTGCCTCGCCATCCCGCTCGGCATCCTCGCCGCCATGAAGCAGGACACGTGGGTGGACTACTCGGTGCGCGTCTTCACCATCGCCGGCCTCGCGACGCCGTCCTTCTGGCTGGGCACGCTCATGATCCTCGCGATGCTGATCTTCTTCAAATGGGTGCCGCCGATGACGTTCACGCCCCTGTGGGTGAGCCCGAAGGAGAACCTCGCCCTGCTGCTCTGGCCGGCGCTCGCCGTGGGCTACCGCTACTGCGCGGTCGGCACGCGCATGATGCGCTCCACGATGCTGGAGGTGCTGCGCGAGGATTACATCCGCACTGCGCGCGCCAAGGGCCTCTGGCTCAAGCTGATTCTCACGCGCCATGCGCTCAAGAACGCGATCCTGCCGGTCCTGACCGTCATCAGCATGGAGTTCGCCTTCCTGCTCGGCGGCCTCGTCGTGACCGAGCAGGTCTTCAACCTGAACGGCCTCGGCATGCTCTTCGTGGAGGCGATCTCGCACCGCGACTACACGCTCACCCAGGCGCTCGTCATGCTGGTCGCGAGCGCCTTCCTCGTCGTCAACTTCATGGTCGACATCGCCTATGCGGTGCTCGACCCGCGCATCCGCTACCGCTAGACGACCCGATGGCCGCCAGCCCGCACACCGTCGAGCAGCTCAACCGCGAGGCGATTCCCCGCGCCCGCTGGCTGCAGGCGGTGCTGCATTTCGTCGTCAACCGGCCGCTCGGCGCCGTCGGCGCCGTCCTCGTCCTGCTCACCGCGACGCTCGCCCTGACGGCGAACTTCGTCGCCCCTTACGATCCGCTCTCGACCGACTACGGCGCGATGCTTTCGCCGCCGGACGCGCACCATTGGCTGGGGACCGACTCCTTCGGGCGCGACGTCCTCTCCCGGATCATCTACGGCTCGCGCACCGCGATGACGGTCGGGCTCGGAGCCTCGCTGCTCGGCGCCAGCATCGGCTCCCTCATCGGCGTGGTGAGCGCCTATTTCGGCGGCCGCGTCGATCTGCTCCTGCAGCGCGTCCTGGACGTGTTCTTCGCGTTCCCGGTGATCGTCCTTGCGCTCGCCGTCGTCGCGATCCTCGGCACCGGCGCCGGCAACGTCATCCTCGCGATCGCGACGCCCATGGTGCCGCGCTGCGCGCGCGTCGTGCGCGCCGCGGCGCTGTCGGTGCGGGAGATGCCCTACGTGGACGCCGCACGAGCTTCCGGATTCGGGCACCGGCGGATCATCCTGCGCCACATGCTGCCCAACGTCATGGCGCCGATCCTGATCATGACGACCGCGTTCCTCGGCGAGGCGATCCTGCTGGAAGCTTCGCTTTCCTTCCTCGGCCTGGGCGTGCAGGAGCCCACCGCCGCGTGGGGCCTCATGCTGCGCGGCGCCGCGGTGGAATTCGCCGAGACCGCGCCCTGGATGGCGATCTTCCCCGGCCTCGCGATCAGCCTCGCGGTATTCGGCTTCAACCTTTTCGGCGACTCGCTGCGCGACGCCCTCGATCCGCGCCTGCGCACGCAATGAAAATCAAACCCGCGATCACCGTAAACGGCCGCGCCTATGCCTGGATGAAGGCGCCGCTGGCCGTCGTCTGCGTGGACGGGTGCGAGTACGACTATCTCACCCGCGCCACCGCCGCCGGCCAGGCGCCGTTCCTGCGGCGCATGATGGCGCAGGGAGCCGCGCTCAAGGGCGACTGCGTCGTGCCGAGCTTCACCAACCCGAACAACATGTCCATCGTCACGGGCGTGCCGCCTTCGGTGCACGGCATCTCCGGGAACTACTTCTACGACCGCGAAACCGGCGCCGAGGTCATGATGAACGACCCCCGCTATCTGCGCGCGGGGACCATCCTGGCGGCGTTCGCGGATGCCGGCGCCAAGGTCGCCGCGGTCACCGCCAAGGACAAGCTGCGCCGGCTGCTCGGCAAGGACCTGCGCGGCATCTGCTTTTCGTCGGAAAAGGCGGATGAGGCAACGCTCGGCGAGAACGGCATCGAGCGCGTGCTGGAGCGGATCGGGCTGCCGCTGCCGTCGGTATACAGCGCAGAGCTCTCGGAGTTCGTCTTCGCCGCAGGCGTCGCGCTGCTCGAGAAGGAGCGGCCGGACCTGATGTACCTCTCGACCACGGACTACGTGCAGCACAAGGCGGCACCGGGCACGCCGGCGGCGAACGCCTTCTACGCCATGATGGACCGCTACCTCGCCCGCCTGCACGAGCACGGCGCGACGATCGCCCTCACCGCGGACCACGGGATGAACGACAAGTTCGGCCCGGACGGGCGGCCGAACGTGGTGTACCTGCAGGACCTGCTCGATGAATGGATCGGCAAGGGCGCCGCACGCGTGATCCTGCCGATCACCGATCCGTACGTCGTGCATCACGGCGCGCTCGGCTCCTTCGCGACCGCCTACCTCGCCGCTGCCGACGTGCCCCGCGTCCTCGCCCGGCTGCGCCAGCTCCCTGGCGTCGAGCTCGCGCTGTCCGCCGCCGAAGGCTGCGCGCGCTTCGAGCTGCCGCCGGACCGCGTCGGCGATCTCATCGTCGTCTCGCGAAAGGACGTCGTCCTCGGCACGAGTCGCGCGCGCCATGACCTGTCCGGGCTCGATGCGCCGCTGCGCTCGCACGGCGGGCTGTCGGAGCAGACGGTGCCGCTGCTCTTCAGCCGGCCGGTGCGCGAGCTGCCGCAGGGAGGCCGGCTGCGCAATTTCGACGTCTTCGACATCGCGCTGAACCGCCTGGAGGCGTAGAAAGCCCATGGCGCTCGAGCTCCTTGCCGGCGCGAGCGGCTACTCGTTCAAGGAGTGGCGCGGCACCTTCTACCCCGACGGCATGAAGCCCGACGGCATGCTCAGGTTCTACGGCGAGCGCCTGCCGACGGTGGAGATCAACAACACCTTCTACCAGATGCCGAAGCTCCCCATCCTCGAGAACTGGGCGAGCTGCACGCCGGCGGCCTTCCGCTTCGCGATCAAGGCATCGCGGCGCATCACGCACCTCGCCCGCCTCAAGGCCGACAGCGCGGGGGACTCCGTCGCGTACCTCTACAAGGCGCTCGCAGCGCTCGGGCCGAAGCGCGGCCCGGTGCTCTTCCAGCTGCCGCCTTTCCTGAAGAAGGACCTGCCGCGGCTCGCGGACTTCCTCGCCATCCTTCCGCCGGACCACCGCGCGGCATTCGAATTCCGCAGCGAGACCTGGTTCTCCGACGACGTCTACGAGCTGCTGCGCGGCGCGGGCGCCGCGCTTTGCCTGTCCGAGCGCGAGGACAACGCGCCGCCGCCGCTCGTCGAGACCGCGCCCTGGGGATACGTGCGATTGCGCCTGGAGCAATACAGCGACGACGACCTCGCCCGGTGGGCTGCGCGGCTGCAGGGGACGAAGTGGGCCGCCGTCCATGCCTACTTCATGCACGAGCCGACGGCGCCCGCCTATGCGCAGGCGCTCATGCGGCTCGCGCGGGCCTAGTCGTAGCGGAAGAAGCCGCGCTTGGTCTTGCGGCCGAGGTAGCCGGCTTCCACCATCTCGACGAGCAGCGGCGCCGGCCTGTATTTCGGGTCCTTGAAGCCCTCGAAGAGCACCTGCATGACCGCGAGCTCGACATCGAGCCCGATCAGGTCTGCGAGCGCGAGCGGGCCGATGGGATGGTTCGCACCCAGCTTCATGGCCTGGTCGATCTGCTCCGCGCTCGCGAGGCCTTCCGCAAGCGCGAAGACCGCCTCGTTGATCATCGGGCACAGCATGCGGTTGACGACGAACCCGGGCGAGTTGCGCACCTGGACGGGCGTTTTTCCGATCTTCTTCGCCAGCGCCTCCACCGCGGCGTAGGTGGCGTCGGAGGTCTGCAGCGCGCGGATGAGCTCCACGAGCGCCATGACCGGCACCGGATTGAAGAAGTGCATTCCGATCACGCGGTCCGGGCGCTTCGTCGCCGCGGCGAGGCGGCTGATCGAGATGGAGGAGGTGTTGGTGGCGAGGATGGCCTGCGGCGCGAGCAGCGAGTCGAGCTGCGCGAAGATCTTCAGCTTGAGCTCGACGTTCTCCGTGGCCGCCTCGATCACGAGCGGGCAGTCCTTCGCCGCGGCGAGCTCGGTGGCCGCCCGGATGCGGCCAAGCGCCTCACCCTTCTGCTCGGCGGTCAGCTTGTCCTTCTTCACCAGACGGTCGAGGCTTCCCGCGATCGCCGCCTGGGCGCGCTCGAGCTGCGCCTGCGCCACGTCCGTCAGGACGACCTCGACGCCGGCGAGCGCGAGCGCCTGGGCGATGCCGTTGCCCATCGTGCCGGCGCCGACGACGCCTACCTTTGCGAATTCCATGCGGGTCTCCTAGGGGAAATGCGGCGAGTCTAGCCGGCCGCGCGGCGCGGCCGTTTGATCCAGCTTAAGCCTACTCGGCGGTGATGCCGGCTTCCTTGAAGCCGCGCGCCCAGGCGCCGAGCTGCTGCCGGATGAAGGCGCCGAGCTCCTCGGGGGTCGAGGCCGCGAGCGCGAAGCCCTGGCGGTCGATCTGCTCGCGGACCTGCGCACGCGCGATGATCGCCGCCACTTCCTTGCTCAGGCGCGCGGCGATCTCCGGCGGCATCCTGGCGGGACCGAAGAGCGCGGCAAAGAACTCCACGTTGATCGGCGGCAACCCGGCCTCCACCGTCGTCGGAACCTCCGGAAGCCCGCTCCAGCGCGCAGGCAGCGTGGTCGCCAGCACTTTGAGCCTGCCGCTGCGGATGTGGGCAAGGGTGCTGGTCGGCGTCGCGAAAACGGCGTGCACCGTGCCGCCGAGGAGATCGGCCACCGAAGGCGCCTCGCCCTTGTAGGGAACGCGGACCATGTCGACGTTCGCCGTCTTCACGATCTGCGCGTACGCGAGCTGGCTCGCGCTGCTGTAAGTCGCGAAGTTGATCTTTCCCGGATTGGCGCGCGCGTAGGCGATGAATTCGGCCATGGTGCTCGCGCCCAGCGACGGCGTCGTGACCAGCAGGAAGGTATAGCGCCCGACGAGGGAGATCGGAGTGAACGCCGTCACCGGGTCGTAGGGCGGGGTCTTCTGCAGCAGCGGAACCTGCATCATCGCCGTGTTCGTCGCAAGGAAGAGCGTATGGCCATCCGGCGCCGATTGCATCACCTGGGCGGCGGCGATCGCGCCGTCCGCGCCCGGCTTGTTCTCGACGACCACGGGCTGGCCCAGCGACTCGCCGAGGTGCTGCGCCAGCGTGCGCCCGACGACGTCGGTCGAGCCGCCGGCCGGGAAGTGGATGACGATGCGGACCGGTTTCGAGGGGTACTGCGCGAGCGCTGGCGCCGCGGCGAGCGCGGCGAGGAGGAAGGCGAGGAAGTTCTTCATCAGTCGACGTGCGCGCCGGAGGCCTTGATGATCGGTGCCCACTTCGCGAGCTCGGCGCGCATGAACGCGGCGAGCTTCTCCGGCGTGCTGCCCGGCGTCGGATCGACGCCGGCGTCCTGCAGGTGCTTGAACACCACAGGATCCTCGAGCGACTTGTCGATCGCGCTGGCGAGCCGGTTCACGATGGGCGCCGGCGTCCTCGCAGGCGCGAGGATCGCGTTCCACGTATAGCACTCGAAGCCGCCCACGCCCTGCTCCTGCAGCGTGGGCAGGTCCGGCATCGCCCGCGCGCGAGTCGCCATGCCGCCGCCGATCGCGCGGATCTTTCCGCCCTGCACCTGCGGCAGCACGGTCGGCAGCGCGTCGAACGCGAACGCGATCTGCCCGCCGACCAGGTCGGCCATCATCGGAGCCGAGCCGCGATAGGGAACGTGCGTCGCCTCGAGCCCGCCCGCCATGGACTTGAACTCCTCGCCGCACAGGTGAAGGATCGAGCCCATGCCCGAGGAGCCGAAGCTGTACTTGCCGGGATTCGCCTTCAGGAGCGCGATCAGGCCCTTCACGTCGCTCACCGGCATGGCAGAGTTGACCGCGAGCACGCACGGCGTGACGCCGACCTGCGCGACCGGCGAGAAATCCTGCACCGGGTCGTACGGCATCTTCTTGTAGAGCCCGGGATTGATGGCGTGCGTGGACACCGTGGCCATCAGCAGCGTATAGCCGTCGGGCGCCGACTTGGCGACCACGTCGGCGCCGATGTTGCCGCCGGCGCCGGTGCGGTTCTCGACCACGATGGTCTGGCCGAGGAGCTCGGTCATCTTCGCGGCCATGATGCGCGCGACCGTATCGGTCGGGCCACCCGCCGCGAAGGACACCATCAGGCGGATGGGCTTGGTCGGATAGCTCTCCTGCGCCGGCGCGGGCGCGGCCGAGAGCAGGCCCAGCAGGGCAGCACCGGCGGCCGCCACGGCTTTCGCTTTGTGGGCTGTCATGTCTCCTCCTGCGCGCCATCTTGCGCCGGGATCGGCCGTGTGGCAATGCGCCCGCTAGGCGGACCGGCGGCGGAAGATCGTGACGATGTCCGGACCTCCTTCGCTGCCCCAGAGCCGCACGCGGCCCTCGTCCCAGGAATCGAACTGCTGCACCACCTCGAGGCCGTTTTCCTCGCACAAGCGGCGCATGGTGCCGGCCGTCATGTCGCTGCGCCAGCCGCGCCGCGTCTTGCCGTCCTTCGAATGGTGCACGACGCCCACGCCGCCGGGCGCGAGGAGCCGCGGGAATTGTCGGACGTAGCGCTCGACATCGCTCGCCTGGATGTGGACGAAGACGTCGAATGACCAGATGCGGTCGACCGAAGCATCCGGAACGAAGCCGAGATCGCGGCCGTCGTTGACGTGGTACTCGATGTTGCCCGCGTCGCCGAAGCGCTCGCGGCAGAGCTCGATGCAGCGCGGCGCGAGATCCACGAGGGTCAGATGCGAGGCGCGCCGCTGCAGCACCTCCGTCCAGCGCCCGGCGCCGGGGCCGATCTCGAGCACGCGGCTGCCGGCCGGGACATTCGGCTCGAGGACATGGCGCACGAGGCTCGCTTTCCACTGCGGCGAGCTGGTCCATTCCTCGCCGCGGCGCGACCAGTCCCAGTCCGACCACATGCGCAGGTTGGCTGCGATCGAGTTGCCGCTCATGCGGAGCAGCAAGCGCTTCAGCGGCGCCAGCATCGGCGCCATTGTAGCGGCGAACTACCGGGAGGACCGCCAGTGCGTCTTGCCCGGGAGTGTCACGAGCGGCTGCACGCCGTGGAGGAACTCTTTTATGGCGTACTCCAGGATCCTCCCATAGGACAGGCCGAACTTGCGCGCCACGAGGAAAGGCAGCGGATCGTCCCACGCGAATGATGCGAAGGCGCGCGCCCGGCTCCAGGACTTCAGCCACTCCTTGAATCCAAGCTCGCCGCGCTCGTGATACTCCTTGAAGGCATCGAAGTCCGCCATGGACTCGAGCCACGTCACGCCTTGCGTGTATGCGGTGCGCGGCGCCGGGTTCTGGCCCGTGAGGTCGAGGTACTGCAGGAGCGGCAGGTTGATGCCGCAATGCGCCGACAGCCCGTCGGAGAGCATCAGCCGGGGATTGAAGTCCAGAAGCTTGTACTGGTCGTCCTCGCGATCGCGCTTGAATTCGAGCCCCGCGATGCCGCGATAGCCGATCGAGCGGCAGAAGTGCGCGCCGGTGGCCACCAGATCGGGGTTGCTTTCGCTCACCGCCAGCGTGACGGTTCCGGAGTTCGGTGGAAACTGCCGCACCTGCCTGCGCGGGAATGCCGCCAGCACTTCGCCGCCCTGGCTCATGTACAGGGACAGGCTGAACAGGTTGTCGTCGGGGCTCGTGATGTAGGGCTGGACCAGCGCGGGATGACCCGAAGCGAGGACCTCCCGGAATCGAGCCAGGAATTCGTCGGGCGAATGCACCTTGAATCCCTTGTGCATTCCGCCGAAATGCCGCCGCCACTGGTGTCCCCAGTAGGGCTTGATGAACGCCGGATAGCGCAGCGCGTCCTTGACCGCGACCGCGTCCTCGTAGCTCTCCGGAAAGCGCGCGGCCGGGAATGGGGTGCCGTTCGCGGCCGCGAGCTCGTAGAGCCCGCGCTTGTTCACCACGCTTTCGGCGACCTCGACGGCAGGCAGGTTGATCAGGAACCGGTCTTCGAGCTGCGCGCGGTGCCGCGAAAGGAAGAGGAAGAACAAGTCCGAGGTCGGAAATACGGCGACTTTTCCCGGCCGGCCCGCGGCCCGGTGCCTCAGGAACCGGACCAGCTCGCCTGGTTGCTCGAGCGGATCGGGGCAGACCTCGGCCGCCCTGCAATAGCGGGACAGAAATCCGGCGCGCCCGGCGCCGACATCGAACCCGCTGACCGAGATCCCTTCCCTGCCCAGCGCGCGGATCGCGGTCAGGGCCGTGTCATTCATCCCCAATACGAAAGCATCGACGTGGGTGTCGAATGCTTCCCCGCCGGTTTTGGCATCCATGGCGTTGAACGTAAGGCCCATGGGCCGCCGGGTCTACCTCCGGGCGGGCGCGGACCCCGTGACGGGTGGACTACGGCAACCGGCTAGCGAAACGGCAGACGTTCAACATCGAGCTCGGCATCGAGGATCTGGCGGTGCGCCCGGTCGAGCCAGGGCTGCAGCTTCGCGACCCGCGCGGAGATCTCCGCGAAGTCCTTGCGGAAGCCGGGCATGACCGTCTTCACCGCCTCGTAGATCGTGCCCTCGTCGACGCTGACGAGCTTGCCGCCGCGAACGACGATCCTGCCGTTCACCAGCACCGTCCGCACGCCGCGCCCGGCCTCGAGGTGCACCAGTTGGCGCGCGGCGCTGTTGAGGGGCGACCAGCTCGGGTCGTTCATGTCGATGAGGGTGAGGTCGGCCTTGAAGCCCTCTTCGATGCGGCCGATGCGGTCCCCGAGGCGGGCGCCGTCCGCGCCGGATTGCGTCGCCGCACGGATGGCCGCCGCGGCCTGCGGCGGGCCCGGAATCGGGTCGCTGACCGCCGCGAGCAGCGCGAAGAGCTTCATGGCGACGAACATGTTCTGCGCGTCGGAGCAGCTGCAGTTGTCGCAGCCGAGCGCGACCCGGACGCCGGCTTCCTGCAGCGCGCGGATCGGCGGGATGCCGCATTTCATCTTCAGGTTGCCCTGCGGATTGATCACCGCGCCCGCGCCGTGCTCGGCGAGGAGCTCGATCTCCTCCTGCGACAGCCAGACGCTGTGGGCGAAGTTGAGCCTCGGGTCGAGCACCCCCTCGTCCGCGAGCCGGCGGATGAGCAGGCCGCTGTATTGGGGCAGCGTGAGACGCGCCTGCAGCGCCATGCCGCGCGACTCGTAGATGTGCGTGTAGACCGGCAGGTCGTAGCGCCGCGCGAGCTCCATCGTGCGTTGCATCAATGCGGTGGAGCAGCGCTCCGGGGACGAGGGCCCGAGCGCCCAGGACACCAGCGGGCGCGCCGGCGCCTTGAGGCGCGTGGCCTCGAAGTGCCCGAGCAGGTCGAGCTTGCGCTCGGGCTCGGCCGCGGTCGAGAGCAGCGGGTGCAGCTCCGCCGGGAACGTGTCCTTCCAGAACGGGATGGTCTCGATGCCCTTGCGGTCGGCGTATTGCAGGGCGAATACGACCCGGATGCCGACCTGCTCGTAGGCCGCCATGACGGCTTCCATGTGGCGCTCGTCGTACGGATACAGCGTCAGCATGTCCTGGATGGTCGTCATGCCAGAGCGCAGGCATTCCAGCGCCCCGAGCAGGGTGCGCGCGCGCACCTCCTCGACGGACCGCGGCGGATACTGCGGCGGCAGCGCATAGAGCCGCCAGGTCTCGAGCGGCACCTCCTCGAGCGTGCCCTTCGCCAGCACGTCGTGCGAGTGATAGTGCGCATTGACGAACCCGGGCAGCACCAGGTGATCGCGCGCATCGACGATTTCGACCGAGCGGTCCGGAACGTCATAGCGATCGCGGATGCCGGCGATCGCGTCGCCGGCGATGGCGATATCGGCGCAGGCGGGCTGGTGCCAGTCCGCGCCCGGCGTGAGCGGCCGGCCGCCCTGGACCAGCAGCGTGGTTCCGGCCGGAGCGCGCTCAGTCAATCCTTGCCCCGGAAAACCTCACCACCTTGCCCCACTTCTCCGTCTCGTCGGCGATGACCCTGCGGAACTCGGCCGCGCTGCCGCCGACCGGGGTCATGCCGAGCTCCGCCAGCCGCGCTTTCGCCTCGGGCTCGGCGAGGACCGCGTTCACCTCGCGGTTGAGCTTGTCGATGATCTCCGCGGGCGTAGCCCGCGGCGCCCCGATGCCATAGAGCTGGCTCGCCTCGTAGCCGGGAACCTGCTCGCCGATCGCCGGGATGTCCGGCATCAGGGCCGAGCGCTTGTCGGTCGTCACGGCCAGCATTCGCAGCTGGCCCTGCTTCACGTAGCTCAGCGTCGCGGACAGCGGAGAAAAGTAGAGCTGCGCCTGCCCGCCCACGACCGCGGTGAGCGCCGGCCCGGCGCCTTTGTAGGGCACGTGCACCATGTCCACGCC